>PVMK01145348.1_pt1 | contig 65259 bp, 64 predicted proteins | sample 1853481 | NCBI WGS metagenome assembly PVMK01 (sample SAMN08533507, study PRJNA380276) | Marine sediment metagenome, whole genome shotgun sequencing project.
GATCCAACTCGCTGGATTGGGGAATGAAAAACAGGTTGGCCCGGATCTTCAACCCGGAATCCGGCCGCACGGTAATGCTGGCCATCGATCACGGATATTTTCAGGGACCGACGACGGGACTCGAGCGGGTTGATGTCAATATCCTTCCCATCGTGCCCTACGCAGACACGCTGATGCTCACACGGGGCATCCTCAGAAGTATTGTCCCGCCTGCCATCCAAAAACCCATCGTGCTCCGAGTATCAGGCGGCACCAGCATCCTCAAAGAGCTCTCCAACGAGGAGATTGCCGTGGGCATCGAGGAATCCATCCGTCTGAATGTCTGTGCCATGGCCGTCCAGGTGTTCATCGGCGGTGATTATGAAAGACAGTCAATTATCAATATGACAAAGATGGTGGATATTGGCACGCGCTATGGAATCCCAACCCTTGCCGTAACGGCGGTGGGAAAGGACATGGCCCGCGATGCCCGCTACTTCAGGCTGGCCACACGTATTTGCGCTGAACTGGGAGCGCATTACGTCAAAACCTATTATGTGGAAAAGGACTTTGAAACCGTCTGTGCCTCCTGCCCGGTGCCCATTGTGATGGCCGGCGGCAAGAAATTACCGGAGCTGGATGCGCTGACCATGGCATATAACGCGGTGCAGCAAGGGGCCAGCGGTGTGGACATGGGCCGCAATATTTTTCAAGCCGAGTCCCCAATTGCGATGCTCCAGGCTGTCCGGGCGGTGGTCCACGATAATGAAAAACCGAAAAAGGCATTGGACCTTTTCAATACGTTAAAAAATCAGTCATGAAAGTTTCTGTGTGGTACAGCAACGAAGATATCAGAATCGAAGAAGTGCCGAAGCCGAAACCGGGGCACCAGGAAATACTGATCAAAGTTAACTCATGCGGTATATGCGGCAGTGATATTGTTGAATGGTATCGGCTGCCAAGAGCACCCCTGGTTCAGGGGCATGAAATTGGAGCTGAAGTTGTTGAAGTCGGAAGATTGGTAACGAAATATAAGCCCGGAGATCGGGTTTTTGTGGCACCCAAAATGCCGTGCATGAAATGTCATTACTGCAAAAACGGCCACTATCCTGTGTGCTCCAATGTCAGCGAAAGACTGCCGGGCGGCTTTGCAGAATATGTTCTCGTTCCGGAATCCCTGATAGCAAACGGAATTTACCTTTTACCGGATAATATCACATATGATCAAAGTACCTTTATTGAGCCGCTGGCCTGTGTGGTTAGAGCCCAGCGGCTTGCCGAAGTGCAGAAGAACCAGACGGTCATGGTGATGGGGAGCGGCATGTCCGGGCTGCTGCATGTGAAGCTTGCTAAAACCAAACATTGCCGGGTGATCGCCACTGACATAAACCGAAAAAGGCTGGAATTTGCCGATAGGATGGGTGCCGATATTACAATTAATGCGGCTGAAAATGTCCCGGAGCAATTGATTGCCGAAAATAAAGGATTGGCTGATGTGGTCATCCTGTGCACCTCGGCAATTGGTGCGGTTGATCAGGCTTGGAAGTGTGTGGATAAAGGGGGGGGCATTGTTTTTTTTGCAGTACCGCATCCCGACATAAAAGTCACCATACCGATAAATGATTTTTGGACCCGCGAAACCAGGATAATTACGTCCTATTATTGCGGTCCTCCTGATATTGATGCCGCCATAAACCTTGTGGAATCCGAAACAATAAAAATAGACGACATGATTACTCAACGGCTGCCTTTAGAGGATATCGCCAGAGGTTTTCAGATGGTAATGGAGGGCAAGGAGTCCATAAAAGTCATTATCAAGCCCAATCTCTAATTTGGGATTTCAGAATGCAGATTGCGGAATGCGGATTTGGTATATAGGAAAAATTCCGATTTTATAGTGGTTGTCAAAAAAACGTTCCGGTATTCAAACGTTTTTTTCTACAACCCCTTATGCCGTAATTCCGTCATTCGGAACATTATTATGGAAAACGGTATAAATTGCTACCCTCTTGAATTTCGAAATTCTCCTCCATGCTTTTCTGCGGAAATTGCTTTTCCACCCTCAAAGATCTAAGTCGACATGGTTTATAAATAATTTGAGTTACAAAGGGAGGAATCAATGATATTGCGACATGTGGCACTTACCTGCAGTTCTGAGAATAATGCAGATGGGTTTTTCAAAAACCTGTTAGGTTTGGAAAAGTCAGAACCTAAAACCTTACCGATTTTCCTTTCCAAAGCCATTTTCAATGTTGACTCCGAACTGCTGATGATCAACTACCAGAGCGAATATGTCCATTTTGAGATTTTTATTACCGCTCAATCCATGAACAGGCATAGACAAATTGAGCATGTCTGCCTTGAAGTGGATGATCTGCAAGATTTTCTTAATAAATGCCGTGATCTGGATGTCGAAATTTCGCAAATACCGAAAGGAGATCGTACCCTAACCTTCATCAGGGATTATGACGGCAATTTATTTGAGATAAAGCATAAGCCGCCCAAAGAATAGCTTGTTCAGCATCCTTATTGAAAGACATACCAACCGATTAATATCCCTCATAAACATAAAGACGGCAGAATAGACCTATCCAGACCCGGCCATGCCGCAGGCAGATTGGTTTTCATTTGGCGGCGCTTCAGCGCCAAATTAAAAAATAAAAATCCTCTGCGATCTCTGTGTCTCGTGCGAAGCGGGCGGTAAAAATGTAAATCACGGTTTGATGGTTTTTGATGTATTTGGTGGAAACGGCTTAAGGCTGGTTTTGGGCAAAGGTTCCATGTCTGAGATCGGAATACAGGTTTCATATTCATCCTCATTTTTAGGGATACAGCACAGCCAGCGGAGTTCGTTTAAATGCCATATAATTTCAGAGTCTTGCAGGCGGGCACACTCGTCTTCGGTGATGCCCTTGTTTTTGCTAAAAGCCAGCCAGGGCATACTCCAAGCTAAAATCGTTATGATAAACAATTGTAGGAGAAATAGTTTGTTAGCTTTCATCATTGCGACTGAAAAAATCAATTCTAATATCGATTATTTCAAGTATATCCCCGGGAATATCTTCTTTTTTCAATAGGCCCTGGTCCACGGCACGGGCAACAGCCATATCTGGGTCGGCATACGTATAGAACTTCCAAATTTCTCTTGAAACTCCTTGATGATGCTTATGAATTAAATCGTTTAGCTCAAAACCATCGACCTCCTTATTCCGCCATTTTTGAAATTCTTTGGAGAGCTTTTCCAATGCCTGGTCCAGTTCGCGTTCATACGCGATATCTTTAAGCCGACGCAATTTTTTTCTTTGCGCTTTGGTGTATCGATCCATCCTAGATCTCCTGCTCAAAAATAATAGAAACCGCTATCTATACGCCGGCAGCTCCACTGATTTGTTATACATTTTTTTTCTTTAAAATAGTTCTGGTGGCCGGTAGAAATATTATTATTGCCAAAAGAATATTTATAATACCGAGAATATATGAGGGCCACATGCTGATCACTTCGGAGTAAACAACCACACCTTCTTGTTGTGCCTTAGCTAATGATTCAAGCGTCTTCTTATGAACCTCCAGTAATTCAGGATGTCGATCATAGTATGTCCACAGGTTGATGGCACCAAATAATCTAACAAAAAAATCAGAAATTAAGCCATAGATAGCGATATTTTTGCTCCATGATTGGAGCTGGAAAAGTCCATATGAAGCTATCAACTTAGCAATTTGTGCAATATAAAAACCCAGGACCATTATATTCATCCACCACGGAACATTTTCTGATTGAAAATTGCCGTGAACGAGATCTGAAAATAAAAGCCCTAACGCTCTCCAATCATGTAATACGTATAAGGCAGTTATTGCTATTATAACCGCTATCGATCTTATAAAGAGACTCATTTGTTTTGGCTCTTAGGGGACGTTGTTGACTGAGTTTACTTACTAACTCGCCCGTTTTATGATTTTTGATATCGCCGAGGTCGAAACGCCCAGCCTTCTGGCAACTTCTGCTAATGCAACCCCTTGTGTCCTTACCAATCCAATCGCTATCCGAGCTCGAACCCTACTCGCCTCTTTGTGTCGGCTACCCGCCTTTAATTCTTCAATGGATACCTTTTCATTTTTACATATTTGGGTTATAAATTCATCAATTTTTTGAGGATGCTCTTTGACCGGCAGTTGATATATAATTTTGCCTTGCGCTTCTTTGATGATCTGCTCGACAAACTCACCGCTGCCTAATATCCGGTCATCACTCAATTCACGCTCCCCTGAGCGACGCATAGCCTTCACAGCCGACCAACCGCCTAAAGAACGGATTAACCCTCCTCCGACAAGCTCTGGACGACGGCCTTGATCGATTCCCTTTTTGACATAGTTGCGATATGCACTCTTTGCCTCGCCTTGCTTTTTGCCAAACCATTTCAATACGTAGTCTCGATTTTGCCAGTCATTTTTAACTTTACCCATTAATACGCCATGACCACTCCATCGGTAGCGATCTAGTTGAGCTAAACTTTTAATCAATTTAGCCCGCAGCGGATTTAAATGGATATAACGTACAAGTTCTGTAAAATAGGCATCTTCATCGCAGATAATCGATTTGTAACGGTTTTGAAATAAATGTCCCCAGCGACGATGACGTCGATTATAGGTTATTGCATAACCGGTCAGCAACCGGCGCATAAAACCGGCAAGCCCTATTTCTGCGCTGCGCAAAAGAATGTGGGCATGATTGGTCAGCAGCGCCCAGGCATAGATGCTGGTCTTGGTACCGGCTGACAGCTCTCCCAGACGCTTGACAAAATTTTTACGGTCGGAAACATCATTAACAATTCTTCGCCTTTCGATTCCTCGCACAATTACATGATGCAAGGTTCCAGGGGCATCCAACCGTGCTCGACGTGGCATCATATCACTCCTACACAAAATCTTTTTTAATTACATAACATAAATAGGTCAACTCAGTCAACAACGTCCCCCTATATTTTCCTATAGCCCGTCCATCTTCATGCCGTTGTTATGGCTGCTGAGCGGTGTATTCATCCAGGAGTCTTCTAATCATTTTCTGATACTGGGTATTATACTTTTTCGCTTCATTTTTAAAAAAATCTACACTGGCTCTGCTTAATGAGATTGTAACTTTAACGGTTTCTTCTTTTAAAGCCAATTCCTCCGGTGATGGCAGAAAATCTTTTATAACCTTTACTTTTCCCATTGGCTCATCTGTGTATTTTATTTTCCCTTTCATATATTCGTTTTCCTTTCCGCCAATATCCGGCGCCAAAGATCCGGATCTTGGTTTTTCGATATGAAAAGCGGACAGTCATGATTCCGCCTGCGACCTTCCCTAAACAGTAATATCGTTTTTCATCATCGCTGTGATCCAGATCCTCTAAAATGACACGACGTTCATCTAAGAATGCGAATTGCGCCAGGGAAAATGAAATGCCATGTTTCCTCTGGTTTGATTGGTCCTTTGCATCATCCCATTCGAAATCAGATGTTTTTGTCATCGATACAAATTAATTAATATATGGTCTATTGTCAATATAAAAATATGGCTAATAATATGTATTTTATTTCCATAACGTGAAAGTGAGCTGCGGGCCTGATGAGATGCAAGCTTGCACGGCCTTTCACGATAAACCCGCGAGGATTCTTCCCGTCAGCTCCACTGTTATGCGTTCAACATATTAATTCAGACTAATATTTTTGAAAAATAGGTCTTGCATAATATATTATTAATGTGTATATTTATACAAAATGATACACATAGGAGAAAAATCATGCGGACCAATATCGTTATTGATGACAACCTAATGGCCGAAGCCATAAAGCTAAGCCAATTGAAAACCAAAAAGGCTGTAGTTGAAACCGGGTTACGCCTATTAATCCAAATCAAGAAACAGGAGCACATCAAAAGCTTACGCGGTAAATTAACTTGGGATGGTGACCTTGAAAAAATGAGGCTGGATCAATGATACTGGTTGACTCATCCGTATGGATCGATTATTTCAACGGGCATAGAACGTGGCAGACGAATCTGCTGGATAATCTTCTTTCAGATGTACCCATTATTATCGGTGATTTAATTCTGGCCGAAATTTTACAAGGATTTCGATCAGGTAATGATTATGAATCAGCAAAATCCTACTTGAGTGACCTTCCTTTTCGCCAGATGGGAGGATACCAAGTCGCTGTGCAGAGTGCTCAAAACTACAGAGTGCTCAGGAAAAAAGGGGTGACGGTACGCAAAACGATCGATGTTATCATCGGCACCTATTGCATTATAGAGAGGCTTCCATTATTGCATGATGACCGCGACTTTGATCCCATGGTATCCCATCTTTTATTAAAGGTTTTATCCCCCGAATAAACAGTAAAATCTTACTTCTCCAATTTTATCTAAAACATAACGGCGCAAATCACCGGCTGCAAATGGAGCTCAGCGGAATTTGCTTTGTTAGGCCTTCTCGGTATCTTTTCCCTTGGCATAGAACTGAGCAAGACGTTCCCTCGCTTCGCTGAAATCGCCCAAGCTGGAGTAGGCATTGATCGTTTCGAGACGTAGTGCATCCGCCAAGGTACGGCCGACTACGTCGAGAATCGTTTCCTTTGCGGATCTAATCGCTTGTTGGCTGTTACTTATGATCATTGTTGCGTACTGTTCAGCCGTCGCCATAAGTCTTTCGTGGGGAACGATTTTGTTGACCAACTTAAGTCGATATGCCTCTTCTGCGGTGACCTCCCTTCCCGTGAGCGAGAGTTCCAAAGCAATGGCAAGCCCTGCAATTGCGACCAGTCTGACGATCCCACCGTCACCTTGATGAAGTCCATAGCGAACCTCGAACACACCAAATTTTGCCTTTTCAGAAGCGATGCGAATATCACAAGCCAAAGCTAGTTCAAAACCGCCACCAATGGCATGGCCATTTATAGCAGCTACAATTGGCTTCGATATTCGATGTTGACCCCTTGTGATTCCACCCCCGATACCGGTTGGAATATTCCTACGAATATCGAGCATGTTTGCTTTTTCCCATTTGGGAATGAAAGTCTTCAAGTCTGCTCCAGAGCAGAAGGCTTTCCCGGCGCCGGTGAGGATCGCAACGTCAAGCGAATCGTCTTTGGCGAAGTCATCCCAGACCGACCATAGTTCTTCGTTGATCTTGTCATCGAGAGCATTGAGTGCGTCTGGACGGTTTAGTGTGACGTAGCCAATCCTGTTTCGTTTTTCATAAATCACTTTTTTCATATTGATATTCCTCGTGCCTGCAATAGTGAGGCCTAACGCCTGCGATAAGCTGCAGGACGGCAATTCACTAAAAAACTTTAATAATGCCTCTGTACTTTACGGAACCAATGATGCCAAAAGAGGCGAGAAATAGTCTTGTCAGCCTTCATCGCGTTGTTATGCAATTTTTTTATTATTCTGCATTTATTCATACAATCCGAACAAGCAAAAAATTCTGCTGACTTTTTGGATCAGCTAGGATTAAGTTGCTATGGCTACTCTTTATAAGTTCCACCCGTGTTTTCTGGAGTTAGAGTCCCTTCATTTTCGATAAGCAAACATGTTACCTCTGCGGTGCAAATCGGACGGTGTTCAGTTCCTTTTGGTACAACACACATTTCGCCAGCATTTAGTTCAACCGTCTTATCCCTGAGTTCTAATTTCATTTTCCCTTCTACAATGAAAAAGACTTCATCTGAATCAGGATGTGTATGAAAATCAAGAGTCCTATCTTTAACTCTAACTAATGTAAAATTGTGATTGTTCATCTTTGCTATCACTTCGTACTGATATAAATTTGGTATTTGTGTTCCTTTTTCTTTTAAATTAATGACTTCCATTATAGTTTCCTTCCAGATAATTTACGTTGCATAACGAGTCTGTAGAAAAAGTCCAAAATTAGCAATTTTACAAAAACGAACCCAACAATATCATGGCTTTGCGAGAAGTAAAACTCATATTTGCGGTCAAAGCGTGAATTGTGAATTGCATCTTTTTTATTCACTATTCAAGACGCGACCCCCCATTTCTCCATAAAATTGTAATTTTATTGGGTACGCCTACAAGATCATAGCTGTTTCAAGCTAGAAACTTATAATCTTATGGGCGTCCCCGTTCTCATTAATGATTGGCTAAAACTTTTGCTTTTGGGGAAACCAGGCAGTGTTGATGTATTTGGGTCTCTCATTTGAGAGTAACGAGAAGAGAAAAAAGGATGATAAAATCGCACGCGCCAAAAGACGTTTCCAGCCAGACGTGTCCGGCATTGGGCAATAGACACAATTTGATGTCAGGAATTATAATCGATCATAAAGAAGGACGTTGAAAGCTGATGTTGCGGCATGCCGCCCCATAATCCTTTTTGTCTAAAAATTGATGGATGTGCTGATTGAATTTTCGAATAAATTTCGGTGTCATTCCGCCTGTCGTATAGTTTCGAATAAAATATTTCAGCTGGGATTGCTGACTGGGCATCAGATCTACAAATTTCAGACCGTAGATATTTTGAAAAGGGCTGACAGCGTTTCGAGGAAGGCTCCTGAATTTGGCAAGGAGTTCGTAACCAATGTTGTCCATATAGAAACTGCAATCATCTATCAATATCTCTAAACATGACGCTCCGTTGAACCATTCATCGCTTGTATTGATTCCATTGACACCGATACCAAGCCCTCCCAGGCCAATATCGACGATCGGAACCAGCTTAACGGGCTCAGGTTGAAATACCGCAAAGGCATTATCCCTGACTCTAAACCGCGGATGTCTTCTTCTTTCGATTTCCATTTTTAAATTTCAATTCGTATCATAAATCGTGGTTCTATAAACCTAAATGTTAATGCCACATCGTAGCATGTCAATAAGGATAGCTGTAACATGTCCACATCATTTATAAAAAAAATCAGAGGTACCGGAGGAGGCTTTTCGGGTGGGATTGCTTGAGAGGGTCATACCAGCGGCAAAGCGGGTAAAGCACCAATAAAGCGGCCACTGAAAAGAACAAAGATATTCGGATTGGAATTTAGAGGAAGCGATGCATATGGCATGATAATGGCATAATAGATCATAAGCTTGAGAAATGGCTTTTTGAAGGAATTTGGCTTTTTGCGAAGAGGATCGGCATTTTTATCATTATTTATAGTTTTATTAATATGTTGAGATTATTCTTGAAATGCAAAATAATATGTAAATTCGCAAAAAAAGACTAAAGTATGTAAAGTTTTTACCGATAATATAGTTAAATCGTAATTAATTTGACACGCAGAAGCCAGTAGATTAGAATTATTGTAAATAATGCCTGTTAAGCGATCATAACGATTGTGAAACAGGAAGATTTAGAGGAGATTACCGAAAAATGGAAATTACCCCTAAAGACTCAGTTAATATTGAAGCCTATGTGAATCAGGTTCAGGATAAAGATAAAGTTGACGCCACATCTGAGCAGCCGGAAAAGCAGGAAACCAAGTCAGATACGGTTGTGCTTTCAGATACGGCTAAAAAAATACAGGAGACGCAAACGCAATTGAAAGCGATACCGGATGTCCGGGAGGACAAAGTCGCTCTGCTTAAAGAACAGATTGAAAACGGAACCTATGAAATAGATGAAGAAAAAATAGCCGACAAAATGCTGAAAGATTCGCTGTTTAATGATTTGACTTAGACTTTTAACAAAACCTGACGGACAAATATACCAAGGCGATTTAGGGGAGATCCTAAATCGCCTTTTCTTTTTTCTAATTATCAATGATCCTTAATAAATTAGATCAACCCCTTTATCCGTCAGCTTAAGATTCAGGGCTGATCCTTTGATGTTTTCTACAATCCCTTTTGATATCAGATCCTTAACGGCGTTCTGATATACTTGCTTTTCATCCCAGTTTAGATGTTTAAAATAGTCTGATTCCAGTAAATCAGGCGGCAAAATATCCTGGTATTCATTTTCCAAGGATCGAAACATATCCAGAATATCCTTTTTTATCTCTTTTTTATCTTTGGCCATTGCATCCTCCCATCCGGTAACACGCAATAAAACAAATCCGTGAAAAACTGTATCCTTCATTAGTGCATAATATCGCGCATTCCTTACAAAAGGATTTGATTTGGAACGCCACATTAGTGAATGCGACAATTCAGGCAATAGGCATATAATCCGGCCGGATCATCGGCGCGCAAAACATGATCGATTTCGGTATCGATAACGCGATCATACCATCTTTTTGCCGGATGATCGGCCGGGACTCAGGACGGCAAAGATTCCGGCAAGTATTCGATTGAGCCGTTTAATCAGCAGTTCCCGGGTGGTTAAGGGTTGCGAGATGTAGCTGATTTCATAATCGGTTAAATCCACGCTTTCAGCGACCGCATCAACAGCATCCTGCAGGCTGCCGATTTCATCGACCAGTCCCCAGATCTTTAGCTGTGATTCCGGCCCAAACACGGCCCTGGGCGATTTTCTCAACCGCCTCCGGCTGCATATTGCGGCCTTCAGCGACCCGTCTGGACGAAACGCCGATAGCCCCGCTCAATCATCTGATTCATCGATTGGGCAACCCGGTCATTTAGCGGCCGGCTGGGATCAAAAGCATCTGAAAGTTTGGTGGTACCGACACCATCACTGGTGATGCCCAGGGATTTCAGGCTCCTTTCAAAAGTCGGGAAAGCCCCGAAAATCCCGATTGAGCCGGTAATCGTTGTGGGTGTCGCCCAGATTTGATCTGCAGGTGCAGCAATCCAGTACCCGCCGGATGCGGCAATAGATCCCATGGATACGAAAACCGGTTTGCCGGCCCGGCGGGTCAGTTCGATCTCTCTGCTAATGACCTCAGAGGCGCTAGCACTGCCCCCGCCGCTATCGACCCGAACCACCACAGCCTTTACGTTTTCATCTTGCCGCGCCCGGACCAGCAGATCCGCCATGGTGTCACCGCCGATTCTACCGGCCGGTTGCTCTCCGTCCATGATAATGCCGCTGGCAACAATGATGCCGATTTTGTCCTTGGCGGGATGGCTTTTCATCAGAGCGGGGTGAATACGGCTTAAATAATCGTCGAAGGCAATCTGTTTAAAGGTCAGACCGTCGTTATCCTGGCCAAGGAGTTCGATCAGTTCCTGGCGGACCTCATCACGGGTTTTGAGTTCATCCACCAGGCCCAGATTTAAGGCCATCAAGGCGGCATCCCCTTCGGCTTCTGCCAGATGATCCGGAACGTTATTGATAAAATCATCCAGATCCTGCGGGCTAAATCCCCGCCTTGAAGCCACATCGGCTTTGTAAGCATCCCATAAAACGGTGAGCCACGCGAGGTTGGCCTCTTTGGCGTAATCGGACATGCTGTCCCGTAAAAAAGGTTCCAGGGCCGATTTATAGGCGCCGACTTTAAAGACATGAAACTGGATCTGTAATTTATCCAGTGCCGTTTTGTAATATTTACGGTAAACGCCAAAACCATGCAGCATGATCACACCCATCGGGCTCAAATACAGCTTGTCGGCATGGGCCGCCAGATAGTATTGCTGCTGATTGAAATAATCGCCAAAAGCAAAAATTTGCTTGCCGCTGCCGCGAAACCGCTCAAGAGCCGTGCCGATAGACTGAAGCTTGCTGATACCGGCTTTTCCCATTTTCCTGAGGTCAAGGACCATCACTTCGATGCGCTCATCGTCTTTGGCAAAATCGATAACATCGATAACATCTTTCAAAAGCGTCTCTTCTCTGGTAGCAGCGCCAAATATATCACTGGCAAGTATGCTTTCGGCTTTTTGTTCGACGATATTGCCTTCCGGCGATAGAATCAGCGCCGCACCGTCGGGCACATCCTCTCCGCTGTCAAAAAAAACAAGCGCAATGAAAAAGATGATGAGCAAAAGAAACAACAGATTACCGACAAACCGGCGTAAAATGGAAACACTGTTCCAAAAAAAGCTTAAAAACCGGCGAATTTTGCCTTTGGGCTTGTTCATGACGCATAAAACCTCACCTATGGGATGGGAAAATAAATAAATTTAGCGATCACTTAGTGTAAAACTATTGGCACCACAAAGACACAAAGCCCACAAAGGGTTTCAAATAAATTTAATAGAGCCATTCTTTGTGTTCTTCGCTGTTCTTTGTGGTTTATGCCTGATTTAGATATAATATAAAACAATTTGGAAGTATTGCATAGCCTGTTTATAAAAAAAAATAGGGCGACTATTCCGTCGCCCTATTTTTAGTGGTTGATGGACTAGTTGAAAGATGAAGTAATTAGTGAATCGTAATTTCTTTGGGTTTTTGCTTCTCCGGGTTTGGGTACTTCAATTTTCAGCAGGCCGTCTATAAAATCGGCTTTGATATTGTCCGAATCCACATCGGCCGGCAGGCTGAAAGCGCGCTGGAATTTCCCGTATGCTCTTTCGCGGCGATAGTAATTTTCCTCTTTAACCTCATTGTCGTAGGTACGCTCACCACTAAGTGTCAGAACCTGATCTTTCACATCAATTGCGATGTCCTTTTTATCCATTCCGGGAAGCTCAGCTTTAATGACAACCTTGTCATCCTCATCATACATATCCACCACCGGATGCCAGGTACCCAGGCTCAAGTCATCATCCGATCGACTGGGTTGGAAAAAAGAATCAGCAAACAGGTGATTCAATCGATTCTGCAAAGCGTTCATCTCTCTCCCGGGACTCCATCTGACTAAGTTCATCATTTTTTAACCCTCCTTACTTTAGATTTAATGAATTTCATACCACAAAATATTATTTCTTATTTTTCTTAACAATATAATAAATACGATTTTATCGTTGTCAATATTATTTTAATATTTTCTATTGCATTACTGATTAAATGTATTAGATTATAGTAATACAAAATAGGGTTTGAAATTCGGTTGCCAAAATGTTAAAAATTGATCTATCACCCAAGAAAAATGGCAAACCAATTTTATGAAGACCGCCCTTAAAATATTCGGTACCGTTATCCTGCTAGCCATATTTATAGCGGGGTTCTATTTTTATCTGGGCTTGCCTGATGTAAGCAAGTTAGAGGCAAAAAATCCCAGAACGACCGCACTTATGGTGCAGCGCTACAGGGAAGCGAAGAAAACCGACGAGACATTCCGGATCCGACAGCAGTGGATTGAGTTTGAAGCCATACCGAAATTACTGCGGGAAACAGTCCGCGTTACGGAAGATGCCAGCTTTTATCAGCACAAAGGCGTGGATTTTGTGGAATTAAAGGAAGCACTTAAAAAAAATTGGAAAAAGGGAGAATATGCACGTGGCGCCAGCACCATTACCCAGCAACTGGCAAAAAATCTTTACCTGTCGACTGAAAAAAGCTTAAACCGCAAAATAAAAGAATTTTTAATCACCAGACGGCTGGAAAATAATTTAAGCAAAGATCGTATCTTTGCTATCTACCTCAATGTCATCGAATGGGGACCGGGGGTATTCGGGGTGGAAGCGGCCTCGCAGTATTATTTTCATAAAAGAGTCGGTCAATTAAATCTGGAGGAAATGGTGAGATTGGTGGCCGTCATTCCGCAACCGTTAAAAATCAATCCCACCGAAAATAGCGACTGGCTAAAATGGAAATCCCAGTGGATTTTAGATGCCCTGAGGCGCTATGCCTACATCGATCAAATGCAATATCAATCCACCTATGACCGCTTTCAATAACTCCGTCTTAATAGTAATGAAATTTAGCTTATGGATAACAGAACCAAAAAGGCAGGCGTAAAATGGCAAAAAAGAACCCAAACTCACCGTTTGAAGAAATAACCTTACCGTTGCCGTCATCGGCCGATCTAAGGGGCCGGCAATCAGTTCGCGCAACCTTTAAGATATCGGCCCGGGCAATCGATGTGCTCAGTATCGTGGCCACACATCTGGGAATCAAACAGAAGTCGCTCTTTGATCATTTGATCGAGGATGTGAAATCGTTGAACGTCATCGCAAACGAAATCGAAGATGAGGCCTTTGGTGCTCTGAAGCGTATTCAAAAAACCTTTGTGGTCAGCCGGCGAACGCTATCATGCCTGGAAGAAACATCACGCCAATTTAATGCGCCGCGGGACGCTCTGGTGGAATATTCGATTCAGCGATTGTTGCCGGTAATTGCAAAGGAACGAGAAAGACATAGCAAACGTAAAGAGGTATTAAATGATATCAACGCTCACCTGGAACAGGGATTGAAAATATTGCAGAAAGCCCGATCACTTTTAGGCGAAGAAGATCCGGTCTATACCAGATTTGAATCCGCCATGCATGGGTTGGCAAATGCTCAGGCTCATATCGAAGATTATGTAAAGAGAGGAAGCGTTATCGAGGACTTTTAAAACAGCCCATATTTTGAAGCTGTCTTAAAACGGCAAACGGGTAACGGGATACGGGCTCAACCTATTTAGGTGCCAGCAAAAGTATCCCCTCATCAGTATTTAAATCCATTCTAAACCGGCGCAGATAATTCATACCCAATAGCCCTGTATCCGGTTGATTGGGAAGATCCAGTACCAGCGCTCTTACATTATGGGTCTCAAAACCCTCCACAATGATAGAGCCCAGAATCACCTCTGGAGCATAGGTGACACCACCTGCCGTATAAACCGTGCGCCGCGGGTTCCGGACCGTTATAGTGATACCCAGGTCTGCGGCCGTGGAAGAGGGTATGGTCGTAATTGACGCACCCGTATCAACAATGAAGGTTTGAGAAGTTCCCTGATTAAGTGATGCTAACACCGGTATTTGTTGGGTGCCCGGAGCAAAGCGGATGACGATCTTTCCATGCTGACCTTTCAATTCGGAAATCTGCGACTGTAAGCTTTTAACCTGTTCCCTGAGAGCCGACGGATAATCTTTGGCCGACAGCAGTTCTTCAGCTGCGGCCCAGTCGTTTTCTGCCAGGGCCAGTTTTACACCGAATAGATGAATGTTGAGATCATCAGGCAGCTGCTGACCGCCGTGCTCATAAACCTGCCAGGCCTCCTGGATGTCTCCGCCTTCAAGCATCGCGTTTAGCCAGTTTTGATAAAGACTGGAGTGCAGTTTAGTCAGCTGGATTTTTTCACGATCGTTTTTCGGCTCCAGATTTTCAATAACGTTTTCCGTCAAATTGACCGCCTCTTCAAAACCATAGCTTTCTGCAGTCAGAATAACCACATCCGACATCAAAGAGATATCATCGGCCTGAGTGAGGACCTCGGCATCAAAATAATTGGCCACCTGGACCGCAAAACCGTTTTGAACCGCTCGCGCAATCAGTGAACGCAATTGACTTATAATCACATCGGGTTGCAAATAGGCAGGCGTCTGATTAACAGACAGCTTTGGATCGAATCGAAAGGCCTGGGTCAATGCTTCTAACTTATCTAAATCTGAATAATCATCTCCCAATGTAAGGGCCAGGGCAAACTCTTCTTCCCGGCTATTGCCAAAAGTGAGTCTATAATAATCATCGACCCGGATCTCGGCCTTAAGATTGCTGCCTTCATCACCGGTCCATAGAAAAGCGCCGTCAATAGAATCACCAAACGACCAGCCAACCACTCGTTCATCTTGAATAAATACGCCGGAATCGTTTATGCCGTTCGGTAGGGAAGCTTTATAAAAATTTCCCTGTCTGCCGATAGCTCCAATCTCAATTGGCTCCGGCGGATCCTGGGACCTGAGAGCCTGCCATGTCAACGGTCTGTCCGCAGACCAGGGATAAAGATCCGGGCTTCCAATCCTCAGGTTTTCCCGGATCCGCCACAGACTGATTTGATCCAGATCGTTTATAAGACCGCCTTCAATTTCCAGCCGATTTCCGGAACTCATCTGAAGAACCCAATTGGATCCGCCTAAACTGATCCGGGTGGGCAGCGCAACCCAGCCGCCGCCAACCACAGGCACGGTAATTTCCGAGATGACATTTCCGGCAATATCCTTAATCCGGAGCAACCCTGTTGGAATACTTATCTGACCGGCATCGAATTCACTACCCGTAACGGGTTTAACAGAGGAAGCCTTCTCAGATATCCTGGCTTGCGGGCGGGTTGAAGACGGCTTGTCTGTGGAAGAGGCTTGAGTTTTTGATAGCGGTGGTATGGATGGGTTCGAACGGTAATAAAAATAAAGCGCGCTCAAGATAAACAAAATGCAGACAATCACCGGCAGCCAGGGCCGGCTCGTCTTTTTTACCGGTATTTCATGCAGAGATGCGCCGCAGTTATAACAAATATCAGACTCGATGGGATTTTTGATCCGGCATTGAGGACAGTCGATAATTTTATCTTTGTCAGCGGTATCCGTGTCCATAATAACAATCTAGACTTAATCGACTTAAAGTCAAGCTGGCAGAGGGCAAGCAAAGCGATTCACATCTTAAATTATAGCATAATTTAAGTATTTGGCGAGGGCTTTCAAATTTAATCACCATCTGAAATTCTGCCTTGCAAATTCTACCAGCTTCTGTCTTCTGTCCCCTGTCTTCTGTCCCCTGTCTTCTGTCCTCTGTCCTCTGTCCTCTGTCTTCTGTATTATCTAGTACAATAAATAGGGTAAGTCCTTCCATCTTTTTGACTCGAACGGGCTGCCCCTCTTCAATCGGCGGCCCTTCTCCGAGTCTTTCAGCCCGCCAGAGCTCACCGTGTATCTGGATATATCCAGATGGAGCCAGTTTCTCTTTGGCAATACCGCGCTTACCGACCATTGAGCGGGACCGCCCGGGTCGATCCCAATCATAGGCACGCCAGATAAACGGAAACAACACCACGTCTTTGACGATCCAAAAGCCGATAATACTCCATAAAAGCCAGACCGGAATAACGACCCAAATTTGAATCACAATCAAGATCAGGATCATGGCCACAAATTCGGGAATATTCAGCAGTATGTATCTAAAATATATCGGTTTTGGTATCTTTCCGAGTTTGAGATTCATCTTTATAATATATTAAAATTTGACAGGATCTACCCGCCGTCGCCAATCTAACTTGGCTATGACGGGGCAAGCCGGAAAGTGGCGAACAAAAGAAATCCTGTAAATCCTGTCAAAAAACAATGATGGATTTTACCGCTTATGAGATGTGGCAACAGTTTGCGGATTAAGGTGCGCATTGATCAAAACCACACATTATTATTGCGGTTTGAGAAAACCTCTAACCTGAGAAAGGTTTTCCGGAGCCGCAATCAAAAGATGCTCGTTGATGCGTTGTCCGTCCAGGTATTCATTGAGGTGAAATTCACTGCCGTCAATTTTACAGATTTTTCCGCCGGCGGCCTCTACAATCACTCGCGCTGCTGCCATCCCCTGAAAGGATTCATTGGCGATGATGGCCGCATCGGCGCGCCCCATGGCCACATAACAAATGTGGGCCGAGGCACATCCCAGGGATCGGACCTTACCGGGAAAAGTCGAATGATAATTTTGATGAAATCGAGAGTAGGTTAAAAAGAGACTTTCATCATCAATATATCCTGCGGCGGATACCCTGATCTTATCATTGCCCCAAAATGCATCTTTGCTGGCACGAGCGTGAAATAGATCGCCGGTAACGGGCATGTAAAACACACCAAATATCGGCCAGAAATTTTCCAATAAAGCAATGGACATGCCCCAGATGGGTATGCCTCCCTGGAAATTGGCCACCCCCTCCAGGGGGTCAAATATCCAAAGGTACCGTTTTCCCCCATGGGAGTAGTCTTCATTTACCTCACCAAAGCGAAACATCTGATGCTCGGGAAATTGCTGGTTTAATCGATCTTGAAACATATCGGTAAGTTGAATTTCGGCCTCGGTAACCACGCTTTCGTCAAATTTTACATGGGGCTTGCCTTTACCGTAATAGGCCATCGCCTTTTCGCCTGTCTGATGGATGACATCCATCGCAAATTCGCTTAGCTCATCGATCCCAGGGGCCATAGCACCTCCTTTAATAGAAAACCATGGTGTTGGGTGTTTAGTGTTTGGTGTTTGGTGTTTAGCACGGAAACCACAAAACACCAAATACAAAACACTAAACTCTTGAAGCTGTCTCAAAAATAGCAGATTACGTATAAAAAAGTGACTAAATTGCACTAAAGTTTGAAGTGCCTAAAATTGAGGTGTCGCTGCGCTCCATCTTTTATTAAAAAATGATCGTTCGACCCAGTCGTTCGACCCAGAGGCTCTCGACGGGAGGCTCTCGACGGGAGGCTCTCGACGGGCAGAATTCCTCAACTTTAGTCACTTTAGATCACTTGTAACTTTAGTCACTCTACTTAGCGCTTAATCCTTTGTAATCTTTATGATCACCAAAGTGACATCATCTTCGGGAGCGCGGTCTCCCACAAAAACATTAAAGGCATTGAAACTGGATGTAAGTATTTCTCTGGCAATGGCCTGGGGATTCCGGCGAATGATTTGATGGATGGGTTCCTTTCCGAACATTTTGCCTTGAGGATTGCGCGCCTCCCAGAGTCCGTCTGATCCCAGCACAATGATTTGGCCTCTTTTCAGGCCGGTTTTATGAAATTCTTCGTAGCGCCCGGCGGCATCTACACCCAGGGCCATACCTGCACCGCGAAGCACATCAAATTTGTCTGTTTCCGGATCATAAAAAATGGCCGGATCGTGTCCGGCGCGGACCCAGCAAAGGTTTCGATTTACAGGGTCGATCGACAGATAAAACAGCGTCATAAAACTTCCCGATTCTTCGAAATCCCGGGTCATCTGGCGGTTAACATCTGACACAATATCTGAAAGATTGCCGGGTAACGCGGATCGTTGTCTGAGAAAGGCCCTTCCGGTGGCCATCATCAGGGCAGACGGGATACCGTGACCCGATATATCCCCGATAACCACTCTGAAATTCCCGGGATGCGTTTCATTGGTTTCCAAAAAATCATAATAGTCACCGCCGGTTTCATCACAATAAACAATGGCCGCCGCAATATCCAAACCGTCTACTTTTGGGTTCTCCCGGGGTAAAAGGGTTTGTTGAACTTCCTTGGCCAGATACAGCGACTGCCGTATATTATCCCGCTCGATCAGACCTTCGGTCATCTCGTTAAAGCCGTCTCCCAGAACACCCAGTTCATCATTTGAAACCACCCGTACTTTTTGTTTGAAATGCCCTTTTCTCACCCGGCGTACCAGCACCATCATGTCGGTAATGGGCTGAATAATCGACTCGCCTGAAAGGACGTTCAATCTGGCACCCACAAATATAAAAATGACACACAGAACAATTGAAAAAATAAGGAACTCCCGGCCAAAATCAGCAGCTGAAATGTCGGAACCTTGCATCTCCCATAAAATAAATGCAAGGGTGCCGACCAGAATAATCATCGGCGCGAGCGTGCCGACGCCATAAAGCACCCGGATTCTTCTAAGAATTGAAAATTTCACAGTCCCCGGTATCGTTGCCAGCTTGCCTTCGGGAAATAGAATCCGAACCAGCCGCCTTCTGCTATAGGCTTCCACCAGATAAAATGAAATGATGGCGGAAATATAACCGACCATGAACCCGCGAAACCCCACAAAAAAACCAATCCGGAGCGGTGCATCTCTAAATATCATGAAAAATATCCCTAACAGGGCGGTTAAACCGATCCACATGGCAAAGTTGACCAGGCCAATAATAACAGGCAAATTCAATATCCGGCGTCTGGCCTTTGCCTCCAGAGCAGCTTCAATTTTCAATCCCTGACGCATGCGGTTTATCATCTCCGTAATTGGACGCTGGACGATATATTGCAGCGTAATTCCGATACCAATCACGAGGGGATAAAAAGAAAGGATCACCACCCAGCCGCCGGCTAAAAAAAAGGCCCTTTGGATTTTAAAAAATTCAAGAGGGGTGAAAAGATTGAGCAGGGCAATGATAAAGAAACCTAACAAATTTGCGCCGACATTCCGAATATAAAGTTCAATGAGACGGATTTTCTGAAAAGAAGAATCCAGCGTGGCTTTCAAGCTTCGTATCCTTTCTGCCGGGGAATTGCGGCATAAGTGGTTGTAGGAAAAAACGTTCGAATACCGGCACGTTTTTTTGACAACCACTATAAAATCAAAATAACCGGCAAGGTCAAAAGGATCAAGAGGAAATAAAATCCTTTTATGTTTTTAAAATGGAGTCCTATATCCTCAAGTATAATCATGTAGTCCAACAAAGCTAAAAATGGGAATAATTTCTCTGTGAACCCTGCCCGCCACCACGCCCGCCATGCGAGCAAGGCGAGGCGGGCGGGTCGCGAGCCGCTCAGGCGAGGCGGGCGGGTCGGTGGTGAAAAATAACTGCCTGGCATTTCTTTATAATTGACGAACTCGGATCTTATCTTGACAAGACAGAACTGAATACCATAGAATCCAGCGAAAATTTTCATTTATTTACGGCTACTTACTGGACAAAGCCTCATTTTCAATATTTTAATAAATCAGATTATACAGTCCATGCACTATATCTCTTGACTCACAATGGAATAGTGGAATAATGGATATTTGGAATGTTGGGTCTAGCGGATTTGATCTATTATAATTAGATCTTATCCATTTCTGTACCCAGTATTCCATTATAGCGCTAAAGCTTCACTTCGTACCCAGCATTCCAGCATTCCAATAAACAGTATTGGTGGCATGTACGGTTCAATTATTGTTTCGTTACTTAAATAAGCAATACATTCAAAATTGACTTTTTAGATGAGGAGGAATTCATATGGGCTCACAAGCTCCTACCCGGGAAGAAACGCTCACTTTGCTGAAGCAATACAACAAAAACGAAAGCCTGATAAAACATGCCATGGCAGTGGAAGGTGTCATGCGATACATGGCCCGCAAACGGGGTGAAGACGAAGAAAAATGGGGCGTCATTGGCCTGATCCATGACCTGGATTATGAGCAGTTTCCGGATCAGCACTGCAAAAAAACCGAGGAAATTTTACGCGAAAATGACTGGCCCGAGGAGTACATCCGTGCAGTGATTAGCCACGGCTGGGGTATTTGCACCGATATCAAGCCGGAATCGGAAATGGAAATGGTTCTTTATGCCATTGATGAACTCACCGGTCTGGTGGTCACCTCTGCCCTGGTGCGGCCGTCTAAAAGCGTAATGGATATGAAAGCCAAATCCGTTAAAAAGAAATGGAAGCAAAAGCAATTCGCTGCCGGAGTGGATCGCTCCATCATTGAAAAAGGCGCCGAGATGTTGGGCGTGGAGCTTTCAGAGCTGATTACCGACACCATCATGGGTATGCGCGATGTGGCCGAAGAGATCGGTTTGAAAGGAAATGTAGAGTAAATAACAAGTCGGAATTTCCCATTTAAGATTTTGGATTTCGGATTTTAGATTTTTTTACCACAGAGAGCACGGAGGAAAAATTTAAAATATTACTCTGTGATCTCTGTGTGCTCTGTGGTTAAATTATTCATCAGGCCGCAGCCGGCCGCGGTAAAGCGAAAAGAAAATCCCACAAATGCAAAGGCCGGAAGAGACCATAAACATCACTTTTATACTTTTCATCAACATGGGATAATATTCCGGCGTAATCTGGGCCCGGCCGATAAACAGGGAAAATATCAACGTTACAATTCCCATGCTCATCACCTGGCCCAGAAGCCTCATGGTTCCCACCGAAGCTGAAGCAATTCCGTAAAATCGTTTGTCCACCGAACCCATAATGGCATTCATGTTGGGTGATGAGAACAGGGCAAAGCCGAATCCGAGTACCAATAGACAGGCAATAATATACATCAGCATTGTTTGATTATCCAGCAGGATTAAAAGCAACAATCCCAGTGTGGTGAGGCCCATCCCCAGGGAGGAAATCACCCGCGGTTCGATCCTGTCGGAAAGTCTGCCCGCAAAGGGAGAAAAAACTGCCATCATGATCGGTGTAAAAACCAGTACCGTACCGGCACCCTGGGGAGTTAGACCTTTTATGTATTGCAGATATAGACTCAGCAAAAACGCTACTGCAAAGGTCGCGCTGTAATTGATTAAAGCCGCCAGACAGGAAAATGCAAACGTGCGGTTGTTGATGAACAAATGGACCTCAAATACCGGGTTCGTTACAACTGTTTCCCACTTAACAAACGCCACAAACCCCGCCAGGCCGGTTAAAATCAAAATGACACTCAGGGTGGTCGGCAATATTGAAATACCGTACATAAAAGCGAAAATGGCGGTGCCGTATATGATTGAGCCGGTCAGATCGAATTTCTCGCCCTCCGCTCCGGTCCACTCGCCTTTTAGTTTAAAAAGGATCAGCAAGATAATCAGCACACCGAAGGGGATATTGATCAAAAAAATACTGCGCCAGCTAAAATGATGGATGATAAGTCCGCCAAAAAACGGACCACAGGATAATCCACTGTAAACCGCCGCTACAGCAATCCCTAAAACTTTTCCCCGTTCTTCGGGCGGATACACCGACATTAATATGGCCATGCTGGTGGCAAAGCACATGGCACTGCTGCCACCCTGAAAGATGCGAAAAAAGATCAACATGGGTGCCGATACAGAAATAGCGGAAAGAAAAGACGCAATGGTAAAAAGGCTCATTCCGACCAAAAAGATTTTTTTCCGGCCATAAATATCCGCCAGCTTGCCAAAGGGCACCAGGGCCACAACGGCAGCCAACAGGTAGGAGGTGGCGACCCAGCTTAATAATACCGCATCGGTTTTAAATTCTTTTCCGATCACCGGCAGCGCAATATTGATCGAAGAGAGCATAAACGGCGTAATAAAAGAACTTAACGATGCAATGGTAAGGGCGGTTAATTTGGTGGCTCGATCAGTCATTCAACGGCATACCTGAAAAAATAAAATTAATGTTAAATCTACATTTCATAAAATCTATTAACAGTCAATTGTGGAGTCAGGACGCTACCCGACAGTCCTCTGGTCCTGATGTTTATCAAAGCACCTGGATCAACCAAATCCGCAGCCTAGCAGAAGGTGCATCTTGGAACCTTTTCCTGTTTTAATTAGCTTCTCTTCGTATTTTTCTTTGATAAAATATTGAAATGGTTAATTATTGTCTTGACCGTTTATGCCACTAGGCGGTACTCACATTATCGGTCTCATGGAGCACCTGGAACAATTCTCGCTACGTGTCTAAACCCGCTTACCTTAACTCTACTTAGCATTTTTTTCAGTGTAAATTCTTTTTGGGGCTCGCTATTCGCATCTTTCCATGGACCGATCAATTCGTTTAAGACCATTTTTCATTCGGATATATAAAAATAATTGCCTCCTTCTGAAAAATAAAAACGATAACGCCTGGCTTCTTTAAGGTTGCCGGAGTGCTATATGAACACCCGGGATGTCAAACGTAAACTGGCTGCCATACTCAGTGCTGATGTGGAAGGCTACAGCCGCCTGATGGGTGACGATGAGGTCATGATAAAACATAAATTGGGTCTTGAATAGAAAGGGGGTCAATCATGCGTATAGCTGTAATGGGGACCGGGGGAACGGGCGGCTACTTTGGGGGACTGCTGGCCCGGGCCGGTGAAGAGGTAACGTTTGTTGCCCGCGGAGCTCATCTGGAAACAATTCGCAATGATGGTTTAACAATAAAATCACGGCTGTCCGGAGATTTTACCATTCCCGCTAAAGCCACAGATAATCCCAATGATATTGGTCCTGTCGACTTTGTTTTATTCTGCGTCAAAGCTTACGATAACGCTGTGGCCGCCGACCGGATCCGTTCTTTAATTGGGCCGGAAACAATGGTTCTCTCGGTGCAAAACGGCATCGACAATGAGAAACAGATTGGAGAAGTGATTGGGCCTGAACACGTTGTGGGTTGTGTCTCGTACGTGTCTTCAACAATCGATTCCCCCGGGGTCATTGCTCAGACGGCGGGTCCCGGAAAAATTGTTCTGGGGGAAATGCAAGGAGGTACGAGCCATCGAACTGAGACGCTCCAAAGCACGTTGCAAAATTCCGGCATCACGGCAGAGCTTCATTCGGATATTCAGGTTGCCCTGTGGCAAAAATTCATTGCCATCTGCGGTGTAAACGGCGTTACAGCCCTGACACGTTTGCCCATGGGAGAAATTGTGGCATGCGAGGAGACGCGTAACTTGCTGAGGGGCACCATGCAAGAAGTCGAAGCGGTTGGGCGAGCAAGCGGTGCTAACTTGCCTGAGGGATGTGTTGATCAATCAATGGACTTTTTTAGCAGCCTGGAGCCATCGATGCGAGGTTCAATGTATTACGACCTGGCCGCCGGCCGGCGCCTGGAACTGGACGTCTTAAATGGAACGGTCGTTGGCCTGGGGGACACGCATGGGATTCCGACTCCTTTTAGTTTTGGCATATATGCAGCATTGAAACCATACTTAAACGGGGCGCCTTCTTCATCATGATCGAACGTAATTTTATTGGAAACTCTGCAGCCTTTATCGCTGCGGTTCTGTTTGGTGCCTCGGTCGTCGCCACCCGGGTGGCAGTAGGAAGTATCCCCCCTCTGAGTCTGGCCTTGCTCCGATTCGGTCAGGGGGGGTTGATTTTACTATTTTCCCTGCTCATTCTCAGACCAGGTCTACTGCGCATCAAATTAACTGACTTACCTTACCTTGCCCTCCTCGGAGCGATTTTATTCGCTATCTTTCCGGTGACGTTTAACGTGGGCCTTAAATTTACTGAGGCCTCACGCGGTGCTCTGATGTTGGCCACACTGCCTTTTTGGAGTGCCTGGCTGGCTCGCATCGCAAAGAGTGAACGCCTGATCTTGCGTCAAGTTGGGGGAATCATCCTCACCCTTGGCGGAGTGGCCGTTGTCCTGGCTGAACGGGGGTTGACATGGCAAGGCGGCGGATGGGCGTTAGTTGGTGATTTACTTATGCTTTTGACTGCCATTTGCGGCGCCTTCTACGGTGTCCTGGCTCAGAAAATGTTGAAAAAATATAACCCGATAACCGTAACCACATATGCGATGGTAACCGGAACATGCTTGTTAATTCCGGCTGCATTTGTTGAAGGACTTTCTCAGGCAATAACAAAGATTGATTTCCAGATAGCCGGCCTACTTCTCTTTCTGGGAATTGGCGGCGGCGCCCTTGGTTACTTTTTGTGGACATTCGCCCTGGCGCGTCTAACGCCCACTCAGGTTGCGGTATACATAAATTTGAATCCTATGGTGGCGACCATATTAGCGGCAGCTCTTTTGGCTGAAAAACTGACGCTGGTCTTTATCGCGGGTTTCGTTGCGGTTTTAAGCGGTGTTTTTCTTGTCAATTGGCCAACAAAGATTGTGACGGAACCATTACCTGATGCAAGTAGCTGAACATTCGGGTGCCTGACTCAAGACATTTTACCATGGGTTACGCTTCTGTCATCGCTATGTGGGTATTCAAATAAATATCTTTCTATTCCTGATTCTCATTGAAAGTTTACAATCAATTAAAGCCCGATAGGGAAAACAAATCGGTAACGTCAGATCCATCTTAGGTTTTAATCGTGCAAAAGCTCGAATTAAAAGAAAAGGTGAATGCGGGGCGAATTTGGAAAGAATTTGCCCGAAATGCAAATTTTCGAACCCGCCGCAGCTTAAATTCTGCGGTGAATGTGGCGGCGATTTAACGTCTTCGGAGAAACCGTCTAAGGTAACTCCTGAAATCAGACCGCTTCCTCTTCCGAATGCGTGGATCAGCGCACAATTTTCAAATTTTGCTTAACAGTTGGCCAATTTTGCTACCGTAATAATCCGCACCATTTTTTTAAACTTCCTGTCATTGATTCCATAAAAGAGTGCTGTGCAGGCTGAGGTTCAAAAGCATTTTGGGTGCAAAGGCATCTTTTGGCCCTGATGGATACATGTCTTTCATCGACGGTCCTCATTCAAGTTTTTTTTATTAATTGCCGATATTTATATGAATACCCGGCTTAAATAAATGGTGATGCGCTCGATGAAATCTTTTGATGGAGCCGCACGGATAAAACGATCTCAAAATGCTGTTTTGGAGCGCCCGCTCAATCTATTCTGCGTGACCAAACTGGGTAATTTTACATAATAAATTCAAACTATTATTTATGATTCGCGCCATTCTGACAATCGAATTACAACCGAGGTTGAAAGTATTATTTCTTAAGCCTCGGCAGATGGAACTCGTGCCTGTTCATTGGCCGGGTCCGACCGAATATGAGCGCAGAAGGTGGTTTGAAGGGTTTACACTTGTCGAGCTGATGATCGTGGTGGCAATCATTGCCACCCTGAGCGCAATCGCGATCCCGAATTATATAAGTTATCGATATAAAGCGCAAATCGCCGCGACCATAGCAGAAATCAGAATATTGGAGGAAATTATCGCAAATTATGTTGTCGATAATAATGACTATCCGGACAGTCTAAACGATATTGGAACAGGGTCTTTTCTAGATCCGTGGGGAAATCCTTACAAGTATACAAAAATTGCAGGCGTCGATCATAAGGGTGCCGGCAAAACGGATAAAAGACGGAAAGATCATAATCTGGTGCCGGTAAACTCGGATTATGATCTCTATAGCAAAGGCCGGGATGGTGATAGCAAAGCCCCCTTTACAGCACAACACAGCCGGGACGATATCGTCCGCGCCAACGATGGCCAATTTGTCGGCTTGGCTTCCGACTACTGATGCAGGAGCAGTAAATGAAAATTGAAAAATCATTTTTTCAAAGCAAACTTGCCCGACGCATCTTTTTAATGTTCGTCGCGTGCGCACTGCTCCCTATTGCCGGACTCTTCATCCTGTCTTTCAACCAGGTAACTGCACAGCTCAATGCACAAAGTCACAAGCGCCTCCAGCAATCGACCAAGCTGCATGGTTTGTCCGTTTACGAAAGGCTGTTGTTTCTGGAGGCGGAGATGCAGCTTTTTACATCCGCTTTTGTCAAAATGAACTATCAGAAATTCCACAAAATACCGGCGAATGATCTGAGCGATCAGTTGAAAGACCGTTTTAAGGGCCTGCAGCTATTCGATCTTAACATCGGCACAATAAGATTTTCCGGACAAATAAAAAACCCGCCGAACCCAACGTCGGCGGAAATTCAGCACATTAAATCAGGCAAAACGGCGATCAGGACAATATATCATCCGGATTCCTGGCCCCGAATTTTTATGTTGAGGACAATGAATCTGAATGCACCGGACTCAGGTTTCATTTTAGGTGAGATTAATCCTGCTTATTTGTGGGGAGCAGGCCATGACAACACCTTACCCCCGGATGTAAAAGTATGTGCCTTGGATGATTCAAATAATTTACTGTTTAGCTCCTTACAAGACAGCGATGGGTTATCGGATCAAATTGAGCTGCGGATGAAAACCGCAAACTCAGATGTATTCGAATTGATTCACAAAAAAAGAAGATACGTGGCGAGTGGTCGAAACATATTCTTAAAACCAAATTTTCTGACTTCGAATTGGACCCTCGTGCTCCTTCAATCAAGAACCGATGTGCTCGCACCCATATCCAACTTTAAGAAAATGTTTCTCCTCGTCGCACTCATGTCTTTATGGGTGGTCCTCCTTCTGAGCATTGCATATATCCGAAAAAGTCTCGTGCCGCTTGAATTGCTCAAAGAAGGTACCCATCGGATTGCAAAGAAAGACTTTGAAAGCCGGGTGAACGTCCAGAGTAATGATGAATTTGAAGAGCTCGCGGATGCGTTTAATGAAATGTCCACCCGTTTAAGCAGACAATTTAAAACCCTGGTTACAAAAGCTGAAATCGACCGTGCCATCCTCTCGTCATTGGAAACGGAAAAAATTGTCAAAACCGTTATGACCCGGATGCGCGAATGTTTTTCCTACGATACGGTCAGCATAAGTCTTATGGACTCCGAAAAAGACCTTACGGCTCAAACATATAGTGGATCAGTCCATCAAGAGCGAGAAATCAGCAAGCAGTCCATTCAAATTGAGCCCCGCGACCTGCAAACGCTCTATATAAATCCGAAATATTTCTTCATCGATGGGAATCAGAAAATCCCAACCTATCTCCTAAATTTGGCGAAAGGTGGAAGCAAATCGTTTTTGGTTTTACCGGTTTTCCTGCAAGAAAAAGTGTCCGCCATCATCGCCTTTGGACAATCAGAGCAAATGGCACAAAGTGAGGAGGATCTCAATCTAGTCCGGCAAATGGCGGACCAGGTGGCGGTGGCTCTGGCAAACTCAAATCTTATCGAGGAATTAAATCGACTTAACTGGGGAACATTGAAAGCATTGGCTCGTACGGTTGACGCAAAATCTTCCTGGACTGCCGGTCACTCTGAAAGAGTTGCTGAAATGGCGCTTAAAATTGGAAAAGAGCTTAATATCGATGATACCTTACTTATAAATTTACAGCGAGCTGCCTTTCTGCACGATATCGGTAAAATTGGGGTGCCCTTAGCCATCCTCGATAAACCCGGCAAACTTAGTGATGAAGAATTTGGTGCCATTAAAGAGCATCCGCAAATGGGGGCGCGAATTTTAGAGCCGATTAAAGCATATGATGAAATCATACCCATGGTTTTGCAGCATCATGAGAACTTTAATGGGAGGGGATATCCGCATAGCCTTTCCGGTAATGCCATTAGTTTAGGCGGGCGTATTTTAGCAGTGGCTGATGTTTTTGATGCAGTGAAATCGGATCGTCCCTACCGGTCTGGAATGCCCTTTGAGCAGGTTATGGAAATAATTACAAAAGAAGCTGGTCACCAATTTGACCCTAAAGTTGTAACGGCTTTATTAACCGTATTGGAATGGCGGGGTGAAAAGGCTGCCTAGCCCCCAGCCAATCGAGAGGTAATTTAAGACCGGCCAAAATCATAGAAAGAAGAGGCAACATGAAGCACGAGAATAATAATCGAAAGTTAAAAAATTATATGATAATGAAAAATGTCCAGCTAAAGATAGCAGTTACGAATCTTATATATATGCTATTGTTACTTGCTGTTATTGTCCTAACTATCTTGTCGCCCTTATATTTGGACATTTTTCAATCAATGGAACTATGCAACCAATATTTTTCGGCGAAAATGTTTATTGTTTTGCTGGAAAGATTAGCATATTCCCTGGTTATCCTGTTAATTCTGGCATTTATCCATCAGATCGTCATAACGCACAAAATATGCGGTCCACTCGTCAATTTTACAAATACGTTTAAAAAAATTTCTGAAGGAGACTTAACGCGAAAAATATTTTTGCGCCGCCATGACTTCCTCCAAAACGAAGCCAACCAGGTTAATGAAATGATAGATGTGCTTTCAAGCTTCGTATCAAAAATGAAAAATGAAAACAGCTTGCTGCGTGCGACTCTGGAAGACGCGGCGAACGGCGGGACGGAACCGGAAAAATTGGATGAAACCCTTCAAAAAGCAATCGAGCATGCAGATCATTGCAAGGAACACTTATCGAAATTTAAAATTACAGAAGAATTTTATACAGAGCAGAACTAAATTTCTTAGCGTTTCAATCAAATTACAAACGCGTATTTTATAGGACAGACGCAGACAAACCGAATAAACTCTCGGCGCTTGTCTACGCCTGCCTTCGAAAAAAAAATTACTCAACCAATTTTAATCACCACAAAACCGGCATTCGGTCTTTTAACCAGAAGCTGGATTTTATCATCTTTTTCAATTTCCGAGCGCAGTTCATTTACGCTGGTGACCGGTTTGCGATTCACCTCTTTCACCAGATCCCCCTGGCGAACTCCGGCTTCATCTGCTTTGCTGCCGGGCTCAACACCAACCACCAGCACGCCTTTTTCAGTTTCCGAATGACCGAATCGTTTGGCGGTTTCCGGGGTTATTTCTGCAATCCGAATTCCTAATTCTCCGCTGCTCTCAGGTTCTTGTTTAGCCAGCAGTTCAGAATCATCCCGTTTGGAAATCTTCACATTCACCGTTTTCTTTTTACCATCCCGTATGATTGTAATGGGTGTCTTTTTGCCCACCGGAATTAAAGCAATGGTTGCGGTCAGTTCACGGCTTGAATTGACGGGTTGGCCGTCTATTTCAATAATGACGTCTTTGGCTTTAATGCCGGCTTTATCGGCAGGATCGCCTTCAAAAACCTGAGCCACCAGGACCCCTTTTTTCTCCTCGAATCCATAATATTCGACTAATTCCGGAGTCAGATCCTGAATGCCAACACCCAGCCAACCGCGGGTAACAGAACCATGCGCCTTCAGCTGGTCGATGATTCCCTGTGCCATGTTAACCGGTATGGCAAAACCGATTCCCTGGCCCCGGGCAACGATGGCAGTGTTGATGCCGACCACCTCCCCGTTCAGATTGAGAAGTGGGCCACCACTGTTTCCGGGGTTAATCGAAGCATCGGTTTGAATAAAATCGTCGTAGGGGCCATTGCCAATCACGCGGCCTTTGGCGCTGACAATACCGGCAGTTACCGTCTGTTCAAGACCGAAAGGACTACCGATGGCCACCACCCAGCTGCCAACAGGAAGCTTATCCGAATCACCCAGTTTCAACGCAGCCAGATCTGAGGAGCCCGTTATTTTTATAAGGGCTAAATCCGTATTGGGATCGCGGCCGATAATTTTGGCGTCAAACTCCTTGTCGTTAGCTAACCGGACTTTGATCTCGTCGGCGCCTTCAATCACATGATTGTTGGTAACGATGTAACCGTCGCGATCAATGATAAAACCGGATCCCAGGCTCCTTTGTTTAAAATCCGGTGCCCGCTCATCAGAAAAGGGCCCGAAATTATGGAAAGGATTTTTTTTGTCAAAAGGGTTTCCAAAAAAGTGGCGGAATACCCGACCACCGCCCTTAACGGTCTTGACCGTGCGTATGTTGACCACTCCGGGCCGGGCGTTTTTGGCAAGTTCACTGAAATTGGCCGGGACCATCATGGCTTTGGATTCAACTTCAGGCGTTTTCTTGGCTGCTGTTTCCGTCTCGAAGCCATATCCCCAGATAAATCCGGCCATCGCCAAAATCATGATTCCGAAAAATAATTTTCTGAATGGTTTTCTTTTCATGGTTTATACCTCCTTATGGTTGACTAAAACAGACATTCCACAATATTCGATATCTACATTAGTGCACGCAGATGGCCGTAACATGACCTGAAAATGACCAAAAGGTTAAGTAGACGAGGGTAGAACCTGAGCTATTTTGGGAAGATTTGGAGTGGTTAACTAGGATGAAGCGGTAATAAAACGAATAATTTTTTCAATAGGCGTCCCGGGGCCGAAGACCTCCCCAATGCCGGCATCTTTGAGTTTGGGAATGTCATCCGGGGGTATCGTACCGCCGAGAATCACAACTTTCTCATTAGCCCCCTTTGTGTTGAGCTGTTTGACGACCTCAGGAGCCAAGATCATATGATTTCCGGTAAGCGTGCTGATTCCGACGACATCGGCATCCTCTTGAATAGCCGCCTCCACAATTTCTTCCGGCAGCTGGTTTCCTAAATATATGACTTCCATACCGGCATCGCGCAGCGCACGGGCCACCATAATACTGCCTCGCCAATGGGCATCCATTCCGAGACGCGCAATAAGAACTCGAATACGCTTAGGCATCATTGTTTCCTTTTAGAAGCTATCTAAAAAAGAGGCATATTCCACGTGCCATAGCAGTCTTTGAGGGCACGGGATATTTCCCCCACGGTTACATAGGATTTAACTGAATCTACGATGACTTCCATCAGGTTTCCGTCTTCACGACAACAGTCTACAATCGCATCCAGTGCACGTCGGGTCTGGTCAGGATTTCGTTCCTTTTTAATTTTTTCCAGTTTTTCTTCCTGTATGAGGAGTGTTTCCGGTACTTCAAAAAGATCCATGGGCAGTTTTTCTTCCGCCACCCGTTGACAGTTTAATCCCACAACCGGCATTTTTCCGGATTCAATCCCTCGTTGGTATTCATAGGCCGCATCTGAAATCTCTTTGTGTACCCAGCCGTTTTCTACCGCCCGAACCACACCGCCCATTTGTTCAATTTTTTCCAGCAGCTCTATAATCTTTTCTTCCAGCTGATTGGTCAGTGACTCTACAAAATATGATCCGCCTAACGGATCGATGGTATGGGTTGTCCGTGTTTCTAATTGCAGTATCTGATTGGTTCTCAACGCGGTAAGCGCCGATAGTTCGGTTGGCGTACACAGCGCCTCATCGTATCCGTCGATATGCACGGATTGCGCTCCCCCTAATACCGCTGCCAACCCATGATATGCCGCCCTTGCGATGTTGTTTAACGGTTGTTGAGCCGTTAAAGCAACACCTGCGGTTTGAACATGGAACCTGAATTTCAAAGCACGGGGGTCCTTGGCAGCGAAACGCTCCTTCATTATCCGACACCATATTCTGCGGGCGGCCCGGTATTTTGCAATCTCCTCAAAAAAATCGTTGTGGGCCGAAAGGAAAAAACTCAGACGGGGCGCAAAGCTGTCAATATCGAATCCGCGTCGGAGGAGCTCCTCGCAACTGGCAACAGCATTGGAAATAACAAAAGCGACTTCTTGAATGGCCGTGCAGCCGGACTCCCGGTAATTATAACCGGAAAAACTAACGGGATTCCAGCGCGGGACATGCTGGGTGCAATATTCAATGGCATCACAGCACAATTTAAAAGAATATTTGGGGTGTAAAACTTCCGGGCCAATCGTAATGGCTGTCTCCATCAAAAAATCGTTTTGACTCGTGCCTGTTAGTCGATCTAAAGCAATGTCTCTGCGTTGGGCATTGGCAAAATACATGGATTGTACGATGATATTGCAAATGGGCTGACATGTCACCAATGACGTGCTAATCGTTTCAATGGGTATACCATCAAATAGAATCTGCATATCCTCTAGGGTATCAATAGCAACACCGCCACGCCCGGCATCCGCCCGGGCAATAGGATCGGTCGAATCATAACCCCGTAATGTAGGATAATCGAAAACCCCGTTTATGCCGTTTGCACCTTCTTTGAGTAGAAATTTATACCGCTTGTTTGTCTCCTCCGCCGGCCCGAAACCGGCCAGTTGCCGGAGTGTCCAGCTGCGTCCCCGGTACATAGTGGGGTAAACTCCACGAACAAAAGGTTCCTCACCCGGCAATCCTAAATCCTGAAAGTAATTTAGATCAGAAATATCTTCCGGCGTGTACAACAGTTTAATGGGTATACCGGAAAGTGTATGACAGTCTTGCTGCCGTTTTTTCTGCAGATCAAATGCCTGCTTCTGCCATGCTTTTTTCCTTTCTTTTATATTCTTTAACGCCTTAGAATTAAAAAGTTTCATTGAGTCGGTCATTTCGTCTGGCTCCCAGAAATAAATGATAGTTAAAAGCCAATTCCAGGCAGGGTTACCGTAAATGTGCTTCCCTGATTCGGTATGCTCGTAACGGCAATATCGCCGCCATGAACTCTTGCGACGGTTCGGGCAAAACTGAGTCCTAAGCCGGTACCTGCCTGTGATCGGCTGGGGTCACAACGGTAAAAGCGCTCAAAGATACGGGATATGTCCTCATCGCCAATTCCCACACCGTTATCTTTGACGGTAATGACGACAGCATGCGTGTTTTGGGGCTGAACCGCTACTTCAATGCTCTCGCCGACGGGCGTGTATTTGATGGCATTATCGAGCAGGTTGGCGATCATTCTTTGAATGAGTCGATTATCTCCGGATATGCTGAAATTACCCGGAGCATCACAAATCAATCTTAAATCTTTATCCTCTGCCGGTGACTGAAACAGTTCACAGGCATCACGCACAACTGCGGCTATGTCCATCTCCTGGGTATCGAGTTTATTCACCCCGGCTTCGGTTTTGGAAATCACCAGCATGGTGTTGATCATATCCAGAAGCCGATCACACTCTTCGATGGTGCTGGCCGCCATGCTTTCATATTCTTTTTCAGAGGCGCCGGTGGTCAAAGAGACCTCTGAAATTCCGCGGATACGTGTGATGGGGCTTTTAAGATCGTGGGCAATGTTATCGCTCATTTCCCTGATGCCGGTGACCAGGGTTTGAATGCGATCCAGCATTTGATTAAACGTAATGGCCAGCTGGTCGATCTCATCCTGGTGTTTTTTGACCGGCACTCTTTCTTTAAGGCGGCCCTCCGATATTTGTCGGGCCGTTTGGGTAACCATTTCAACACCCGCAACCGCCCTGCGGGCCATAAACCATCCCACAATGGCGGCAAAAACAAATAGGGAAGCCATGGTGGTAACAAATATTTTACGAAAGAGCTCGATGAAGCGGGTATAATTTTCCATGGATTGGCCCAGCTGCAAAATAATGCTGCGGCCAATTATCGTATAAAGAACCCGGATTTTATGCTTGCGATCCGGCAGGCTGGCAGAATCAAAAACCGGACGCTTTTCACGGATCAATTGATTAATCGCCAGCTTTCCAATCCCGATATCGCGCCAGTAAGACATATTGGATGATGAAAACTGCTGCCCGCCAAAAGAGAGCAAGCGGAAAAAAATCTTTTTTTCACCAGCAGCCTGGGCTTCAAGAATGACCTGGCGCTGGACCGCATCGATGCCCTCTACTTTTAGAATCGAAGACAGGGTGCGCGCCTCACTTAACAGATCCTGGTCAGTGCGGTCCCGGATAACGGAAGTAATCAATATGTAGAAAAAGAGAAAAGCCACGCAGGAGGTCAGCATAAATAAACCTGCGTACCAGAGGGTAAGGCGGAACGCCAGCGTATGACGAATGCTATTTATCTTCTTTAAGAACATAGCCCACTCCGCGCACTGTATGAATCAGCCTGGCAGGAAATTCTTTGTCTATTTTTTCCCGTAGCTTGTAAATTCGTGATTCAACCACGTTGGTCTGGGGATCGAAATAATAATCCCAGACATGTTCCATAATCATGGTTTTGGAAACCACTCTGCCGGCATTGCGCATCAGATACTCCAGCAAAGAAAATTCCAATGGCTGTAGATCGATTTTTTTGCCGGCCCGCACGACTTCGCGGGTAATAAGGTTCATACTGACATCCGCGACTGCCAATTTGGTCGGCTCAGAAACATCGCTGCTGCGCCGAATCAGCGCCTGCAGCCGGGCCAGCAACTCAGAAAATGCAAATGGTTTCGCCAGATAATCATCCGCACCGATCTGCAGTCCTTTTACGCGATCATCGACCTCCCCTTTGGCGCTTAAGATAATGACGGGTGTCTTCAGTTTCTCACGGCGCATATTTTCTATGAGTTTTAAGCCATCCATCCGGGGCAGCATAATATCAATGATCGCAGCATCGTAAGGCTCGGTTAAAGCCATATGCAAACCGTCCTCGCCGTTGGCTTCATGGTCCACGGCAAACCCGTCGGCCTTTAAACCCTTGATGATAAAAGAAGCAATCTTTTGATCGTCTTCAACGAGCAGGATACGCATAAATAAATTCCAGATTAATTGATATGCATACTTCGATAAAATTATTTACTTAAATCAGATCGCAAAATCCGAATTTCGAATTTCGCCTGATTTAATAAAATTGGTCGAAACAAATCCGAATACCGAATTTCACAATTTTCAAAACATTAATATATACGTACTTTGCCTAGAAATAAAATTATAAATTATTATTTTGAAAATTCGAATTTGGGTCATTTGATATTGTTTCGGATTTCGAATTTTTCTAAGGCTTGTTCTTTGCTCCATGCTCTATGGCGTAATTCGAGCGGCAATGGCAGACCATTCCTCTTTACTACGTATCTCCAGTATTTCAAACCCCATATTCTTCATTTTGACATCCACCAGGTTTTTATTTTTCTCGAACATCCCCGAGCAGACAAAAATCCCGCCTTTAGCCAGTGCCCGGTGAAGATCATCCAGCAGTTCCAAAATTACATGGGTGAAGATATTCGCCGCGATAAAATCATATTTTTCTTTAACACCCTTAAGAAGATTTCCGGTACTCAAGAAATAGTTTTGGGGATCAAGTCCATTCAGCTGGAGGTTGGCGGCAGCAACGTCGATTGCCACATCATCCTTATCAAGACCGCAAACAAATCCAGCACCCAGCAGTGCTGCCGCAATCATCAATATGCCGGAGCCCGTACCGATATCTATAAACGAATCGCCCCTGTTCAAATAGTCCTCAATCAGATTGATACAGAGGGCGGTGGTGGGATGCGTTCCGGTACCAAAGGCCATACCGGGATCCAGCTCCAGCACGATATCATCCGGATCGGCTCTGTACTCACACCAGGTGGGTTTGACAACAATTTTTTGCCCGATTTTTTGAGGCGTAAAAAATGCTTTCCAGGCCTCGGCCCAGTCTTCTTCGGCCAATTCTTTATAACTGACCCGATAAAGAATAGCAGAATTCTCTTTTAACAAGGCCAATCTCTTTTCCAGAACCTTGCAGCGCCTTTTGACCTTCCTGTCTTTTGGAAAATAACCGACCACCGCATGCTGGTCCGGACGACCAATCGAATCCTCCGCCCAGCCTTCAGTAGGCTCAACTGTTGGGTCTTCTTCAGCCACACCCTTCAGATCGAATTCGAAAAATAGATTGGAAACTAATTCGACGGCCAGGTGGTTGTCTTCAGCATCAAAAACAACTTTTGCTTCTATCCATTTCATTTTTATTAATTAGCCACAGACCCACACGGGCATCAGCTTTTCCCTGCCCGACTCTGGGCAGGATAAAAATGTATGCCTTTCGGGCAAACAAATAGCCTGTAAATTTTCGGTTTGGTATTATGGATATATTGAGTATGCCTATCTACCTAACAAAATATAGTTCTAATTTTTCATCATAAAAAGGAAGCTAATTCATATCTTAAATGAAGAAGACGATGGCAAAATAATTTATCCCGCGAAGCGGGATGACATTTTTTGGCCGAACATGTTGTTCGGTCAAAAGGTCTGTGGCCGTCTGTGTGGGTCCGTGGCTAATTCCCAAACTGCTCCTTGGGGGGGTTGAAGTAGCCGTATTTTATATTCGGGAATTCCTGCCGGATTTGTTCCAGCAGACGTTTCATCCCGATGGGCTGGCCGCATTGTGCCACATCATTCATTATCTTGAGGTATCGAAGGGGATCAAAGTTCAAATTGCGCCACTGAATCATGTGAATCGAATATTGCTTCAGAAATCGGCGAAATGCGCTGACTTCCTGTGGTGTGTCGGTAAATCCGGGGCAGTTTAGATAATTAACAGAAACAAAAAGGCCGCTTTCTCGAGCTAATTCCATACTCTTTAAAACATCAGAAAACCGATACCCTTTAGGGCGAAAATAGGCATGATAGCAATCTTCACGCATGCTGTTTATGCTGATACGAATGCTGTCCAGACCGGCATCGATCAGACGCTTCAGCGTTTCCGGCAAACTGCCGTTGGTGTTTATATTTATGGTGCCGCGGGCAGTTTGGGAGCGAATCAGGCGGATGGCCGGTTCAATTACATCGGCAGCCAGCAGCGGATCGCCTTCGCAGCCCTGCCCGAAGCTCACCACACTTTTTTCTACCCGTTTAATGTGCGCCAGAGCCACTTCAGCAATTTCATCTGGCAATGGGGTAAATCCGATGCGGTCCTGGCTGTGCGGAATATCGCCGAGCTGTTGTAACGACAGGCAACCCAGACAACGGGCATTACATCGTTTGGCAGTGGGCAGCGGGGCTTCATAGCGGCTTAGAAAGAAATTTTTCCCTGCCGGGCACCCAAACTGCAGCGCACATTTCTCAAGATGGGCTCTGAGGCGATTATCCGGCATTTGTTCGCGCATCTTTTCAATCCCCTTAGCGATATCAGCCGGCTTCATCAACCGCAAATCCTGCCGCTTCTCCCGATCCACAAGAATAACGGCAGATCTAAATTTTCCCTGATGCCACCCCACGGCTCCATATGAAAAAAGCGGCAGCGCTTGCGCTTTTTTATTTTCAGCATAGGCCCCCAGATAAGACATAACATAGCCCGGGGAATTAAATGCGGTCACCGGAAAAATGGGCTCGCCTGAGACGTAGGGATTCTCCTTTAATGTCTCAATTTTACCGCTATGGGTATTGAATAAAATGGGCCTTCGATCCGGTAAGTACATCAGTTCACTTCCATAAGGCATGTTGCGGGTATTGTCTAACCTTAACGGCGTATGTGTGAGCCCCGCCATGCCTAAGGCGGCATATCCATCGAGCTCAAAAATTTCACCGGCTTGATTGGCGACCAGAGCGGTCACCAAAGTTGTTTTCATTTTAGCTGGTTCTAATTCCTTTTTCTTCACAGCCGATCTTTACTTTCTGGTCTTTTGTAATAATAAGCAAAACTAGTTTATACCGCTTTCCATAATAATGTTCCGAATTACGGAATTGGGGTATAAACGATTGTACGGTTGTAGAAAAAAACGTTTGAATACCGGAACGTTTTTTTGACAACCACTATAAAAGCATTCAATTGGGGGTGGGGGCCCTGTTAGAAAGCGGGATTTAACGATTTGACTAATTGACCATTTAACTATTTAACCAAGCCGTTTACCGGTACATGACGCACTTCGACGACCTCCCATCCACCTTCAGGTTGAAAGGTTTGTCGAGTTGAGCATGGGCCATATAAGCGGTTTCGTTGGCTACAGGCTGAACCTTTAACCAGTCCCAATTAATAAAATCCGATTCACCCTCGGACACGGTTGCATAGGTGATCCCCAGCGTCGTGATATTATGGAAAAAGTGCGAACCCTGGGATGGATCGGCCTTCAACTGAGAAGAAGACATTTCAACCATCGCAGCTACCCCGCAAATCTCAGCCCAGCTAACGGGGATTCCCAGCCAGCGGTCGGCCGAACCCCATCTTCCCGGGCCGATAAGCAGGTATTTACGGGACTCACTCATTAGCTTGGAGTTCAACTCACCAATCTCCCGGGCAATTTGCTGCGTGCGAGCGGGATCAAAGTCGTCCGGTTTCACGTAGATAATGTCGGCAATATCACTCGTTTCCGTATTGCCCAGCGCACGGGAGGAGAAGCAAAAGGCCCTGGCAATTTCGTCATCACTGATTTCCACCTGAAGCAGTTCCGCGCGTGCGGTCATGGGTCTAAGTTGCAGAAATGCAAATTCCGGCTTGCGCTCCGGATCCTGAGGCATATTCATTGAAAACTCGAGTTCTACCGGGCAACCCATGCCTTCCTGACCCAGGGCTAAAACTTCTGAAAGGACTTCGGCGAGGGGAAATTGTCCGTATTTTAGAATCTGAGCGAACGTAAGAATCCGGTAACCTTCCATGTGGGCCGAATCTCTGATGCGATGCTCATCTGGAATATACGTACTGGCCAATAGTTTCACCGGAGCCTCTTCATCTGCATCGCTGATATCTCTTTTTGCAAGATTGGCATCCTCATGGATTCCGAGTTCCGGATGCTCCCCCCCCATTTTCAAGGAGTAGAAAAGCTGCTGTGAGTTTTCCAGGATATCTTCCACGGTGGAACGCTGGGGAAGCAGCTGCGGGAATTTCGGAGAAAAACGCAGGGCCTTTTCTCCTTCCATAACTGTCTTGCCCAGGCCCAAAGCCACGGTGGCGATGCCTTCTTCAGGTTTCATTTTTGCAAAAGGGTAGTAATTATGAGACTGGGCAACACCGGATAGGGTCGGATAAAAATAATCCCCGTATCTTTCGCCTACCAGCTGCTGAATAATCACCGCCATCTTCTCTTCTTCGGTGCGGTGACCCACCCGTTTCGAAAATGCCTTGGGGTCCTGGAAATAAGTTGAAGCGTACACCAGTTTGATGGCATTGATCAATTGTTCCAACCGCGCGTCGAGGTCCGGATCATCATTGGGAAGCATGTACGTTCGATAAAGGCCGGCATAAGCACGAAATTGAGCGTCCTCCAGAAGGCTGGAAGAGCGGATGGCCAATGGATATTTTATTCGGTCAAGATAGGCCTTGAGATCTTTAGCAATTAACTCCGGAAAATCAGCATTGCGAAACGCCTCGGCTATTTCTTCGTCGGGTGTATTGGATTTTGCGAGGTCTTTAAGATCATTTTCCTCAACAAAAATGTCAAATCCTTCGGTCGTAATAACCAGGGTATGGGGGATAAAAATATTCACATCTTCGAACTTTTTATGGATGGCGGGAAGCCGCTGAAGCAAATTGGCTACGAAAGCCAGTCCCCTGGCCTTTCCGCCAAGCGAACCTTTCCCGATTTTGAAAAACTCGGTCTGCGGGTCAAAATCGCCGGCATCAAAGTCTGCCACCACGCCTTTTTGCCGACGTTGCCGCCAGGTTTGGATCAGTGAAATCAGATACTGCCTGTGGTCTTCAATGCCCGAGAAGTCCTCATCCCTTAAAGGGCGCACTTTTGAGGCCAGCATGATTTCCGTGCGTGCAAAGAGCCATCTTGAAAAATCGTTGCGGGTGTAATGATAAACAAATGAATCTTCCGGAATGTGGCGTAAAATTTCTTCAAGTTTGCGCAGGCTGGGTGTGCGGGCGATTTCGCGGCCATCGGGTTTGCGGAAGACAAAATCTCCGAACCCCAGCTGATCCACAAAAAACGAGCGAACCTCGGCATGCAGACTCGGCGAATTCTTATCAACAAAGGCGGCCGGAATTTTCCTGGCTTTATCCGCATTTGAAGGTTCGGAGCTGGTGAGCAAGAGCGGAATATCGAAGCGTTCCTTCTTAATTTTTGAGAGAAAGGCCACTCCGGCGTTTTCATCCAGGATGCAGTTTCGAGGGATGCGAACATCGGAAATTACCCCCAAAACATAGGGTTCATATTTTTCAAAGAGCTGATTCGCTTCTTCGAAGCTTTCCGCAACCAGGATTTTAGGCCGCGCGCGCATCGTCAGCAACTTGTGTTCTTCATTGAGTCGATCCTCCATGATGGCCTGGGCCTGAGTCACAAGTTCCCTGTATAGCACAGGCAACAATGACGAAATATAGGTCGGGGAGTCCTCCACAAAAAGAATAACCCGTATGCCGGCAAATTCCGTGTCGTGCTCTACGTTCAAGCGGTCTTCAGCACTTTTGACCAGCGCCACCAGGATATCTGTATTCCCGGACCAAACAAAGGATTGGTCGATACCGGGAGGTCGGGTAAAGTCCAGAAGGCATTCCTGGGTCGGCGGCGGCAATGAATCGTGAGCCAGCAAAACCACGGGCAGATCCGGAACTTTCTTTTTGATTTCCTCGCCCAGGTCAAAGACATCCATGTCCGCCAGCTGGCTCATGGAAATCACCATGTCAAATCTTTTTTTGTCAAGCGCGGCAAGGGCCTCCTGGGCCGTAGATGCCCAGGTAAAGCGGGGTGGGTTGCTAAGATTCAGTCCACGGTACTCATGAATGATACGTTCTGAAAGCCGGCAGTCTTCCTCCAAAATCCACGCATCATAGGGCGTCGAGACCAATAGAACATCCCTGATCTTGCGGGCCATCAATTCGTGGAAGATTTTGAACCGGGGATCAAAATCTTCGGCAAAGCTTTCGATTTCTAAAGCCATAAAAGTATCTGAAAAAAGAAATGCAGTATGTTCATCCTCCTTTCAACCATATCTTTTAGGAAATCGCAATAATTTTGGACTTGGCATTTAAAAAGACCATGGTATTATCGGTGTTTAAGCCCTAATTCGCCTAAAATGTGATCGACTAATGACGCTAAGAAGATTTTTTATTATTTAATAAGCAACAAAAAGGAAAATGCTGTGAACATCTGGATGACGCTTAAAAAGGCATTAGACTTGTATCCTGCAAAAATTGCGATTATCGACGGTGAGCGTTCATACACTTACCAGCAGATCGGTGAACGCGTGGCAGGTCTGGCCCGGTTTCTAAAGAGCCAGGAAATTCAACCCGAAGACCGCATCTCGATTCTGGAAATCAACTCGCATGCATTTTTCGAGGCCTACTATGCGGCTGCCGGCCTGGGCGCCATTCTCAACCCCCTAAATTATCGCCTGGCGGCCAGAGAAGTCGCTTTCATTTTAAAGGACGCCGGCACCCGCTGGTTAATCGCCTCGACGCGTTTTGCGCCGGTTGTAATCGGGGCATTGAAAGAAGGTGCCAACCTTGAAGGAATTCTCTGGATCGGTGAAGGGCCTGAAAAATCTATCTCAATTCAGTGCCACAGTTATGAAGATGTCGTCTCAGCTAATGCCGGGGACTTTAAGGCGATTTCTGTTGATGAAAACCAGGTCGCTCATCTGTATTACACCAGCGGCACTACCGGACGACCCAAAGGGGTGATGCTTACCCATAAAAACGTCTGCCATCACGCATTGGGGACCATCGCCGAGCTCAAGCTCGTGGATACGGATATCTGGGGTCACATTGCGCCCATGTTTCATTTAGCCGATGCCTGGGCTACATTTGCCATGACCTGGGTGGGAGGACGTCACGTCATGGTGGGTAAGTTTGATGCCGAAACTGTGATGGCCACGATTAAAAAGAATAAAATGACGCTGAGCAATTTGATACCCACCATGCTCAACCTGATGATCAAACACCCCCGGGTAAAAGAATTTGATTTTTCGAGTCTGAGGGTAATCCTTAGCGGGGGCGCTCCAATTGCGCCGGAAATCGTAAGAAGTATTATGGAGACCTTCGGTTGCGATTACATCCAGACCTACGGCATGACCGAAACCAGTCCGTATTTAACATTTAGCATATTGAAAGGGCATCTGAAAGAGCTTCCTCAAGAGGCGCAACTAAAATATAAATCCAAAACCGGCCGGCCGTTTATTGGCGTGGATTTAAAAGTAGTGGATGAAAATGGGGTGCCGATTGCTGCCGATGGACAACAGGTTGGCGAAATCTGGGTGCAGGGCGATAGCATTACACCCGGGTACTGGAATCTTGCGGAGGAAACCGCAAATGCGTTTTCAGATGGCTGGCTGCGCACCGGGGACCTGGCCACTTTGGATTCGGAAGGTTACGTCAACATTGTGGATCGTATAAAAGATATGATCGTCACAGGGGGCGAAAATGTATACTCAACGGAAGTCGAAAACGTGCTTTACATGCACCCTAAAATTTTCGAAGCCGCCGTTTTCGGTGTGCCGGACGAAAAATGGGGAGAAGCGGTAAATGCCGCGATTGTGCTCAAAGAAGGTGAGACGGCCACTCAAGAAGAAATCATTGCCTTTTGCAAAGAATACCAGGCAGCCTACAAAGCACCCAAGGCTATTGTTTTTTTAGACGAGCTGCCCAAAACCGGATCGGGCAAGATCTATAAAAAAGGCCTGCGAGATACACATCTGGAAAAAAAGAAATAAACAGCTGCCTCCTCAAGATTTATTTTCGCTTTTCCTTTTTCACTAACGATATAATAAAGACCCCGCAGGCAATCAGAAAAATGATGCTGGCTACAAGGCTCAAGATATCACGATTTTTTATACTTGACGCTATGAAGAATGCGGCGCAAATGATAAAAAGTATCCAACCCCAGAGGTGCAATCTTAAGTCTTGCTTTTCGTTCATACCTGGCATCTCAATTACCTCTAATATCTTTCTATTATATATCTGCGTCTGCTGAATAGGCTTTCAAGGGGACGAATTGGAACTGCCGCAGAGATTTCAAATCCAGCCCCAAGGCACCATAAGCACCGGGCAAAAATGCCTTTGAAGCGAGAATCTAATCCTGAACATGTTTCACAAGATGGCCCAGCTCAGGAAAAATAAGTTTCGAGCAGGCCAATTTGCAGGCATTGAGGCTGCCCGGCATGCAAAAGACAACGGTGTTGCCGATAACGCCGGCAGTGGCGCGGGACATGATGGCGGCGGAATCGATCTCGTCCATGCTGAGTTTGGCAAACAACGGGCCAAATGCGGTCAGCTCTTTGGTAAAAAGGGGACTGACGGCTTCAATGGTCACATCTTTTTTTGTAATCCCTGTCCCGCCGCTCATCAGGACCACCTGGGGGTTTATATTTTTGACCACATCTCTCAGCGTTGCGGTAATAGCCTCAATGTCATCCGAGATCACCTGGTGAAAAACAACCGCATGCCCCATTTTTTTGACCTGCTCACCGATCCATTGTCCGCTGGTGTCATTAATCAATGCCCGGGTAGTGGATACCGTAATGATACCCAGCGTAACCGATTTCGGAGCCTCTTTTTTATGTTCGTGTACGCCCATAGTTATGAATATGGAGTGTTGGAGTGATTGAGTAATGGGTCTTTCAACGGATCGGATCCTTTTTTAATATTTCCCAGATAAATTTTATAAATACATCATATTTTGTTTTTTGATCAAGAAATATATTATTGGATAAGAAAGCAGTTTTTAAAACCCCCTGATTTTACCTTGATTTTGCCCCACTTTTTTCTTAAGCTGAAATGTTGCCGCTTGCAATGCGATAATTTGCGCTTTGCGTTTTGTTTTTTTTAAACCCATCATTCCATTATTCCAATTGTGAGCGAAGCGAACTAAGTTCATTTACATCATGCCTTCAAAAATGAAAATTCCCTGCACCGGAGTGATCTTGTCCGGCGGTTTGTCCACCCGTTATGACGGCACGGAGAAAGCCCTCCTGCAAGTCGGTGGGATCAGACTCCTGGATCGCATATATGATATTTACACCGAACTGTTTGAAGAAATTATTCTGGTAACCAACAACTCTCAAAAATTTCTGGAATGGGACTTATTAATTGTACCGGACCTTTTTCCGATTCGAAGTTCACTGACCGGTATCCATGCCGGCCTCTTTTTTATGACAAATCCGTTTGCGTTTATATCAGCCTGCGATACACCCTTTCTGAAAAAGGAGGTTGTCGAAACCGTTATCGGAAAAATTGAATCAGAAATCGATATCGTTATGCCCGAAACTTCAGCCGGTTTAGAGCCCCTTTGTGCGGCTTATTCCAAGCGCTGTCTCGAACCGGCACAGCAGCATCTGGAACAGGAAAAACTAAAAGTTATAAAAGCGTTCCGAAAAAGCCGTATCAAAACAATTTCCGAGAAAGTCTTGCGCAAAAAAGATCCCGATCTGCTGTCGTTCTTTAATATTAACGCACCGGATGATTTGAAGCGTGCCGAAGAGATGCTAAAATAGGTCGAGTATTGGGTTCTGGGTATTTGGTATTGGTGGCTGGTCCGCAGATTTAGTCAATTAGTTAAATAGTCGAATCGTCGAATCGTCTAAAATGGATTAAATCCTCTGACTAATTGACTATTCAACTAATCAACTATTTGACCATTTAACTTTTCCTTAACTTAAGGAGTCATCATGTCAAAATTTACCCACATTGATGATGAGGGCCGGGTCCGGATGGTGGATGTGACCGCAAAGAAGCCGACGGTTCGTACAGCGGTTGCCGGTGGAATGATCTATATGAATCCGGAAACATTCGACCTGATACAAAATCAAAAAGTGAAAAAAGGCAATGTCCTCGAGACCGCCCGTATTGCCGGTATCATGGCCGCTAAAAAAACATCGGAGCTCATCCCCATGTGTCATCCCTTGAATATCACCCATATCCAGGTTGACTTTTCCCCGCATGCGTCTGAAAGCTGCATGGGTATTGAAGCAACGGTGCGCGCCATTGATCAAACCGGCGTTGAAATGGAAGCCATCACCGCTGTGTCGGTGGCCGCACTGACGATCTACGACATGTGTAAATCCTATGATAAAGAAATGACGATCTCAAAGATCCAGTTGTTGAAAAAATCCGGTGGAAAAAGCGGTACCTATATTCGAAAACAATGAAAAAACCCTGAACATCTGGAATTTTGACCGATGAAAATTAAGATGTCTCTTTATTCCAAATGCACCTTTGTTTTAACAGCGGCTCTCGCGGTTTTGATCGCCGGATGCCCGGTGCCTATCAAAAAACCTCCGGAAGAATTGGCCCTGGTTCGCAAGTCCACCTTTGCTTATCCGAATTTTAGCGATGATCTGACATTCGACGGATTGGAGCACAGTATTTTAAAAAGCATAGCCTACCTGCAAAAGGTGCCAGCCGACCGGAGTTATCAATTTGGCAAAGACCGCTTTAATGCCGCTCATTTGATGCAATCGCTGCAGTATTTTCTGGATTTTATCCGGACGAATCCCTCCAGCCGTGAATTAAAGAAATTTATTCGCTCCAATTACAGCGTTTATCAATCCATCGGCAGAGATCAAAAGGGCGAAGTCCTGTTTACCGGCTATTACGAACCGCATTTAAGCGGCCGTTTGTCCCCGGACGAAGAATTTCAGTTTCCAATTTACGCCCTTCCAACAGATTTGATGAAAATCGATCTTTCAGGCTTCAATGAAAAATACAAAGGGGAAACCATTGTGGGTCGCTATACCGGGCAAACGGTCGTTCCTTATTATGACCGCCGGGAAATTGATGACGAAAACGTACTTGCAGGTAAAGCTGAACCTCTGGCGTGGGTTAAAGATCCGGTGGACGTGTTTTTTTTTGCAGATACAGGGATCGGGCAAAGTTTTTCTGGATACCGGACAGGTTATCAATGTGCACTATCATGGGACTAACGGACGACCCTACCGCGCTATCGGCGCGCTTTTAATTCAAGAACAAATAATACCCAAAGAAGAAATGTCCATGCAAAAAATACGGGACTATTTGCATGCACATCCGGAGGAAATGACGGCGGTTTTTAATTACAACCCCAGCTATGTCTTCTTCAAACTGGAGTCCGAAGGCCCCCTTGGTTATATCAATGTTTTGTTAACCCCCGGCCGGTCCGTTGCGCTGGACAGACGGATCTTTCCACCGGCTGCTCTGGCGTTCATACAGACAAAAAAACCGGTCGTTGATAGTGCCGGTCAGATTGACAGCTGGACGGATTTTAGCCGTTTTGTCTTAAACCAGGACACCGGTGGCGCTATTCGGGGACCGGGTCGTGCGGATTTGTTCTGGGGCAACGGACCCTATGCTGAAATTGCCGCCGGGCATTTAAAACATACGGGCAAATTGTACTTTCTGATTTTAAAACCGGACAGACCAAAATAGTGAACTCAATGAACCTGTCCACGGACCGGTTGCCCTTGACACATCTAACCAAAACCGGTACTAAAAAGCTTTTTTGACGGTGCAACGGGTCAACAGGCAAAAGGGCTCAACCTATGACCACCTGTCCGCCTGAGGCGAATTGGAATAGCTCCTAAAATCTATCTCAAAAATAGTAGGTCACGCTCCCCGCTTAAAAGCGGGATTTCACGTTTTGATTTAATAAATTAATGTGTTCAACAAGACGCCCCGCTAGCTAGCGGGACTTCGCATCTGATCATTTTAATTTAAGGTGCTCAGCAAGGCACCGGCCGACGAAAAAGCGCAGCATACATGATAGTATGTGAGCATTTTGAGGAGGTCGGTAACGCAGCTATTGAGCGTTAGATGCATTTTTGAGATGGGTTTAATTAAACCCCAAAAAAGGTATCAAGAGGTAACACATGTTTGGCATCGGCATGCCCGAATTGCTTTTAATCCTGGCGATCGCGCTCATTATCATCGGTCCGAAAAAATTGCCGGATCTGGCTAAATCGCTGGGTCGTACAATGCGGGAATTTAAAAAAGCAACCAATGAGTTTAAGGAAACCATTCAAATCGACGAGGATTTAAGCGATGTAAAAAAGGCCTTTGATGATCTGGGTGATGATATCAAAGATTCCGTGAACCTGAAAGCCTCATCGGAGTTCGAACGTCCCGATGAATCGGAAACTGCCGAGAAAAAAGAGGACAAAGCTGATGAGGGCGGCAAAGACGCCGAAGGTGAAGATAAGATAGAAAATGTGAAACAGGCGTTTGATGAATTAAAAGATACCGAAAGTGCATCATCCAAGAAAAAAAAAGAAATCAAAGCCGACACCGAAAAAAAGGGAAAGCACCGGGGAACCCGCGAAGATGGTTGATAAGGAAGAAAAAATCCCGTTTACGTCTCATCTCGAAGAGCTCCGAAGCCGGCTGATCAAATGCTTTATTGCTCTTGGCGTCGGTTTTGTGGCTTCCTACGGTTTCAAAGAGATTCTGTTCAATATCCTGGTGCGGCCTTTGGTGAAGGTGATGGAACAGGGTGATTATTTAATCTTCACCGGCCTTCCCGAAGCGTTTTTCACCTATTTAAAAGTTGCGCTCCTGTCAGGCCTGATGCTGGGCAGCCCGGTGATCCTGTATCAATTCTGGATGTTTGTCGCACCCGGCCTGTACAAAAAAGAGCGCCGTATGCTGGCTCCGGTTGTTATACTCTCCTCCTTTTTTTTCATTGCCGGAGCGCTTTTCGGCTATTTTATCGTGTTTCCCTGGGGGTTTAAATTCTTTTTAGGGTTCGCCACCGAATCCATCCGGCCCCTGCCCTCCATGAAAGAGTACCTGAGCTTTTCGGCCAAACTGTTATTGGCTTTTGGACTGGTATTTGAACTTCCGATGGTTTTGACGGTTTTGGCACGCATGGGCATTGTGTCGGTGGATTTTCTAAAGCGCAACCGCAAATATGCCCTGCTTTTGTTTTTTGCGGGCGCCGCCATTCTAACCCCGCCGGATGTGGTCACCCAGATCATGATGGCCCTTCCGCTGATGGTGATGTATGAGCTCAGTATCATCGGCGCCCGGATTTTCGGCAAAAAAAAGCCTGAACCTGAGGAAGATGAAGCTGAGCAGCGTCCAGCTTAGATTCCATACAGCCAATCCATTAGACCCACCGAAAACCGATCCTGAAACAAAGTCGTTTAAAAATTTGTCGTCTTTTTTGGCATTCGGCACGTCTTTATTTGGAGAAATTGTAACCTATTAATTTGGGTTGGTTCATAAAGTGAAATATTCGAAAATTTACAGACAAATTTTATCTGAAAAAATGTGCCCACGGTACATTTGGCTTATTTTTATTGAATATTATCATCCCCTTACACGCTCTTTTATCAGGCTGTTTGAGATTGACATAACAAGTTTCGCCTGATAAAAAGTGAGGCGATCTGTGGATGGGATGGATAAAGGAAAACCAATTAGCAAAGGAGGGGGATAGAAAGCTATGAACAAGAAGCTGCTGGTATTGGTGATTGTTGGCTTTGCTGTGCTATTTATTACGACCGGACTCTATGCCGGCACCGAGTATGTTGATGTGGTTAGGCTGGAAAACAAGGCCTATGCCAAGCACAAGGATGCTATCGTCATATTTCTACATAGGAAGCATGCCGAAGAATACAGAGAGAAAAACCCCGAGCTTTACAATTCTCCCTGTGGAGAATGTCACCATGAAAAGGCAAATGATAAGGAAAGTAAACCGCTCATTAACCTCAAAGAGGGGGATGAGGTAGAAAATTGCATCGAGTGCCATAAAAAACCTGAATATATCAAAGGTAAAAAGGCGAAAGGGCTTTCTAAACAACAGAAACGCGAGTACCATGCCAACGCCATGCATGATAACTGCAAGGATTGCCATAAGAAATATAATAAGAAAAATAAGCTGAAATCCAAAGACAAAGGTTATGCCCCATATACCTGTAAATCCTGCCATGCTAAAAATAAGAAATAATTAAACCTCATCATAGAGTTTTTTTCTTTTGATAGGTTATTGCATTCCGAACCAGAGCATGCACCCATTGCGGCGTGCCCAGAGCGTGGATGTGAGTGTAAGTGGCCAGCACGTTTTTGTAACAGATGCCGTCTTTATCTTTGGTGATCCCCACACCCCTTGCATACGGAAAACCAATTAGCAAAGGAGGGTAATAGAAAGCTATGAACAAGAAGCTGCTGGTATTGGTGATTGTTGGATTTGCTGCCTTATTTGTTGTGACCGGAATATATGCGAAAGCGGTTCCGGAAATAATCGAATTAAATGATCCGGCCTATAAGGAGCATAAAAAAGGGATTGTTCATTTCGAACATGGAAAACACCAAAATGAGTATGTTGAAAAATATCCGGAATTTTACAAAAACGGCTGCGGCGAGTGTCACCACGATAAGGACAACAAACCGCTTGCCAGCCTGAAAGAAGGCGATGATGTTCAAAAGTGCATTGAGTGTCATAAAATAGCGGCTGAAGCTCCCAAAGGTAAAAAAGCCAAGAAAAAACTTTCCAAAAAAGAAAAAATTAAAGATTATCATGCCGAAGCGCTGCATGCAAACTGCAGGGATTGTCACCGAAAATTTAATAAAAAATACAAACCTAAAAAGAAAGCGCCGACAACCTGCGCCAAGTGCCATCCGAAAGTTAAAAAATAAGAGTTGCCATATCAGTTAAAAAAGGCATGCATTGTTGTTTACGATGCATGCCTTTTTTAATCCGTTTTTTTGGCTGCCATCATATAGGGGTTGTCAAAAAAACGTTCCGGTATTCAAACGTTTTTTTTCTACAACCACTTATACCGCAATTCCCTCATTCGGAACATTATTATGGAAAGCGGTATAAGCAACTCCTGCTAATCGAAAGTCCGAAATAATCCTTTATAAGATAGAGAGTTGAGGGTCGGAAAAGAGAATTAGATCGATTTATATCTTTTTCAATACAGTTACGGCCCAATCGATTTCATCGGCGGTCCAGATACATTTAAAATATTTGGCGGTGTAAAGATCCATCAAATCATCCCGCTCATGGGGCCGGAAGCCGGAGAGTACTACCCAGCCGCCGGTGTCGGCTAACTTTGAAATTTGCGGATAAAAATTTTTTAGACTCGGATATCGCAAGTTTGCAATGACCATCGAAAAGGCCTGATCGATGCAATCAATTTTCCGATCAGATATGACGATTCGATTCTCCAAATTATTGAGGACAATATTATCTGCGGCCTCGGCAATGGCGCAGGGATCGATATCAATGCCGAGTCCTTTTTTAACCCCCAGGCAAACAGCGGCAATTGCCAGAATGCCCGATCCGGTGCCGATGTCCAGCACAGAACAGCGCTGATTCAACCCGTCCGGGCTCACGCTCTTGAGAACATATTCGATGGCTTTGACCGACAACCGTGTCGTCGGATGCCGGCCGCCGCCGAAAGCTGCCCCGGACTTAATCTGAATAACCACATCATCCGGCGCCGGCTGATATGAATGCCCCGCGGGCATGATCACCACATGGGTTGAAATGCGAACCGGTTTGCTGAAAGATCGCACAAGATAGGTGCTGCCGTATTCGTAGGTGTATTCCAGTTCACCTTGCCCGATTAAATCTTTCAGCATTTGTTTGGCGCGTATTTTCTCCAGACCGTATGTTTCAGAAACTGTTTTTTCAAGATATTGCGGCGATATTCTGCCAGGAGATGCGGCCACAATTTCCATTATCTCTTTTTGAATTGATTCACTATCCAATTTTTTTTTGTAGGCGATTGCATTTTTAATTAATGCTTCAGCCCATTGGGGAGTCCCCAGGGAATGGATGTGGGTATAGGTGGCCAGCACGTTTTTGTAACAGATGCCGTCTTTATCTTTGGTGATTCCCACACCCCTTTGCATACGGAAAATCAAATCCTTGTCATCACCGGTCCAATGCAACACCCGTGAATAGTGAAACTCGTGCCCCCGGATCTCGCTGCCGATTTCATAAAAGGGATTCTCATTTTCTACCGTAACAATGGTGTAGCCGTGCCCCTGGGGCCGGGGATAAAAATCAAAGGATACCGGCAATACGCCGACCATGGGATAGGATTTTCCTTCCAGCACCAGTTCTTCACCCAGATACATTAAACCGCCGCACTCTGCGTAGATCGGCAGGTCGTCTTCTGCCAGCGCCTTCAGCTCTTTTCTAAAGCTTTCATTCTCCGCCAGTTCTTTAGCATGGGTTTCCGGAAATCCACCTCCGATATATAAGGCATCCAGCTCCGGTAACGATCGGCTTGTCAGCGGACTGACAAAAACAGTCTCTGCACCGGCTGCTTTGAGGGCATCGATGTTTTCCGGGTAGTAAAACTGAAACGCCGAATCTTTAATGATGCCGATTATAGGCTTGTCGGCTTCAGCGCTGGTTATCTGACTTCTGTCTTCTGTCTTCGACTCGGCTGAGCTCGTCGCAGGCTGTTTTCTGATCTCTGTCTTCTGTCCTCTGTCCTCTGCATCGAGCGGCGGCAGATCCTGGATGAGTTCATAAATCGCGTCTAAATCAATGTGTTCGGTTGCGATCTGTGCAGCAATATCAATCGATTCGCCGGCCCAGTCATGTTCGGCGGTGGGGACTAATCCCATATGGCGTTCCGGAAAAATCTGAGTTTTCAGTTTCGGAATAGCGCCGAGTACCGGGATACCGCAGTAGTGTTCGATGTTGTCGCGCAGTATGCGTTCGTGGCGGGAACCCGCCACCCGATTGAGAACGACTCCTTTGATTATGACGTCCGGATCAAACTGAATTAAACCGGAAATAACGGCCGCCATGGTACGGGTAATCTTGGTGCAGTCCACACACAGCAAAACCGGGGTTTTCAACAATTTGGCCAGTTCAGCCGTGCTGGTACTGCCGGCCAGATCGATGCCGTCATAAAGCCCGCGGTTACCCTCGATGACGGCAATATCATCTTTGCGGGTGTGCGCTAGAAAAGACTGTAAAATGTGGGGTGTCTTTAGAAGGAAGGTGTCCAGATTATAACAGGTCCGGTCGGCCGCCAGGGCCAACCAGCCCGTGTCAATATAATCCGGACCTTTTTTAAACGGTGCGATGGACTTGTTACACTTTTTCCACGCCGCAATCAGTCCGATGGAGAGTATCGTCTTACCCGAACCGCCGCGCAGGGCGGCAACCATAATTCGGGGAAAATCAATTATTTCCGGCTGTTTTAAAATAGCGTTCAAAAATCAGGAATAAAAATAAACCCGGCCTTTGGCAAAATAAAACCGCCTAGTCTTCGTCTTCGGCGGCGGCCTGTTTACCGGTACCTTTAAGTCCGTATAATGACGTGCTGCCGCTGGACCAGTATTCCAGAACCTCTTCCTGTATCATGCGATTGATGACCTTCTTGGCCTCGCGGGGTTTGGCCTCTAAAATCTTGGCCAGATCATTAAAATAAAATTTGGACTTGATTTTTAATTTCTTTTGCAGTTTTTCGACTATTTTCTCTTTTGATTCCTCGTAATCCAGAGCCATAATTTTCCTCTTTTGAGCAAAATGCAGGGGGCACCCGTAGGATTCGCCCCCTGCAGGTTTGATTTAGCGCTTAAAACTTAAATTGCGTGGTCTGGCGCCATGTGAAGTAAGCCGGATCGCGAAAATCATCAATCAAATGATGGGTGAATTCCAGTTCACATTTTTCAAAGAACCGCTCCCATCCGATTCTCTCCGCCCATTCACCCAGACGTTCGTATTTATTAGCACCTTTTGAATAGGCCTCGACCATTTGTTTAATGATTTCCGTTGTTTTGGGCCAGCGCGGCGCTTCGTTGGGAATAAAGGCGACCACTACCTTGGAAAACTTGGGTGCGCTGATGCGGTTGGACACTTTGCCACCGGCCATGATGACGATACCGTCGCCTTCCGTGTCGGCCAGGGGCATAGACGGGCACATGGTGTAACAGTTGCCGCAGAACATGCAGCGCTCTTCCTTGACGGCCACACTGTTGACCTTTTGTCCTTCGATCTCAACCTTGGCCGGTTTAATGGCTGCCGTCGGGCAGGCGGCGATGGCCAGCGGAATTTCGCACATCTTGTCCAGATATTCATGGTCCAGCAGGGGCGGTTTGCGATGATATCCCAAAATGGCGATGTCCGAGCAGTGAACCGCTCCGCACATGTTCAGACAGCAGGCCAGAGACACCCGCAGATGCGCCGGCAGTCTGTGATCCTTGAAATCATCAAAGAGCACATCCATGGTGGCCTTCACCGGACCGGAGGCATCCGTAGCCGGTGTATGGCAGTGGAGCCAGCCCTGCGTATGAACAATGTTGGTAATCCCGGCACCGGTGCCGCCCACGGGAAATTTAAAACTCCCCCCGGCAAACTTGCGGCTTTCAAGATCCTGCACCAGTGGTTTTACTTTGTCCTCACTGTCCACCATAAATTCAATGTTGTTGCGGGTGGTGAACCGCAGGTAGCCGTCACAATGCTTTTCGGCAATATCGCAGATTTCACGGATGTGAGTGGTGCTCATAAGGCGGACACCGCCAACCCTTACCGTAAAAACCTTGTCACCGGATTTTGCCACATGGTAATAAACGCCGGGCTGGATAAATTCGTGGTACAGCCAGGTCCCTTTATTTTTAGCAATTACCGGCGGATAAAATTCGTCAAATTTCCTCGGACCGATGTCAGACATTCTGTTTTCCATCGGTTTGTCAGGATTGTAGCCTGATGATACAAATGCCATGGTTTTTTCCCCCTATCTCTGATGATGTTTTCTGAATTCGTTGATGTCACGTGTCCAACCGCCCTCAACTTCGTCTTCCTTCCAGAAAATGTAGGGGTTGGATCTGGGCTCGGAAACCATCCGCGGATCGGGCTTTAGTCCGGTAGCTTCGAGTAACTTTTGGAAGCCCTGGCGCTTCATGAGCTCACCAAGTCGCTCCCGGTTCTTGCCTTCTTCCATCCACCAATCCCAGATGCCCTCAATCACTTCCTTGATCTCGTCATAGGGTTCCTCGACTTTGACAAAGGGAACCAGCATGGAGCTCATCTGGGCACCATCGAGAATCGGAGCCTTGGCACCGACCAGGATGGAAAGACCTCTGTCCTCCCCAATTCGCAGGGCTCTGGGCATCACATTGATGCAATGCATACAGCGGGTACACTCTTTATTATCGATCATCAATTTGTTGCCTTCCAGCCACATGCAGTTGGTGGGGCACAGACCGATGACCTCTTTTTCAATATCAAAGGGACCCCAGTCACGACCGGAGTGGGCACCGCCATTGGGTGGCAGTTCACCGCCGATATAAGCCTGGACGGCTTCCTGGTCGATGGGGATATCATCTCGCCAGGTTCCGATATAAGCCATGTCCGCCCGCGCAATCGAAGCCACACAGCAGTTCGGGCACCCATCGAACTTAAATTTAAATTTATAGGGAAATGCCGGCCGGTGGAGTTCGTCCTGGTACTCCTGGGTCAGATGATAGCAAAGGGCGTGGGTATCATAGCAGGCATATTCACAACGCGCCGCGCCAATACAATCGGAAGGGGTTCTCAGATTGGAACCGGAGCCGCCCAGATCCTGGTTGAGGTTGTGGGTCATCTCATAAAAGATCTCTTCCAGCTGGGGAGTTGTGGTGCCCAGAAAAATAATGTCTCCGGTAGAGCCGTGCATATTGGTAATGCCGCTGCCGCGGAAATCCCACAGATCACAGAGTTTTCTTAAATATTCGGCGGTATAAAATTTACCACTGGGCTGGTTTACGCGCATGGTGTGAAAGTGCGCCACGCCCGGAAACTCTTTGGGCTGGTCGCAATAGCGCCCGATAACACCGCCGCCATAACCGAATACACCGACAATTCCACCGTGTTTCCAATGGGTTCTGCCATGCTTGAAGGAAAGTTCCAGTATACCAAGGAGATCTTCAACGACATCTTCCGGAATCTGAAATTCGACTTTCTCCTTGTTTTTTGCCCTGACTTCGGCCTGTTGTTTCAAATCCGAAACAAAGCTTGGCCACGGCCCGCTTTCTAGCTGGTCCAACAACGGGGTTTTATGTTTTGCCATTATTTACCTCCATTTTAGTTAATAATTTCGCTTCAACTATAAAAATCGTCTTCCCCTCCTGAGATCTGCTGAAATTCACCTCCTCTCAACCTGTTGTTTTCTGATTTTATTTCCAATATTTTCGGTTATATATTTTTGGAATCACCAAAAAAGACCATATAGAATTAATCTTTGGGCTTGTCAATAAAAAAGAATCGTTACAAAGGGTTAACGCCACCAAAATCGTCATAAAAAGCAGGTCATACTTTATCTTGGGACCGGTGGAAAAAAGAGCCCCTTATGTAGTGGAAACTCACAGAATTTTAGCTTTGTTAGTTCAACGCATAAGAATTGGACATCAAATGCCTATAAGCTCAAATTAGGCTGGAGCAATGCAGCGATCTTGATTTTGGATTTCGAATTGAAACTGCCTGAAGTTGATGCTCAGCCGATGAGTCGGTCGTTAAATCCAAAATCCGAAATCTAAAATCTAAAATATGAGTAACTCCATCACTCCAGTATTCCAAGACTCCAGGTTGTTATTTAGTCCATCGACAGCAATTGTTGGATGGCGACATACAATGTCTCAACGTGCTCATGTAAATTTTTCTTAACGACCGTCAGCTCCGGCACTTGGGGATTGAACCGCTTTACAATCGACTCTGACAGATCGAGCAGGTCCGCTTGGCTGCAGGATGCAAGATAAGCGATAAAACAGACCAGCGGTGAATCCGGCAACGATGAAACATCCGGTTTCATTGACAGGGCTTCCAAAAAACCGATTAAGGTGGCTTCAACGGTTGCTTTATCCGACCATACCATTTCCCCGATCCCGTCGAGGCGGTCCAGGCGCATGTGAATCGATAGGCTTAAAAAGAAAACCAGCAGGGCCTGTAATATCAGTTCCGGATCGCTACGGTCGGCTTGAAGATCTTTCTGGTTTCCAAAAATGGAGCCGTATTGCCGAACACTGACCAGTCTTAAATCGAGCTTGCCATTTTCAGTCGCGACAACAAAATCTCCAGCAGCGTGATGCCAGGAAAATATCTGCTCAAAAGATTCCAGGTTATAGTAGCAGGTCAATATTTTAGAAGCCTGGGCATAGAGCGTTTTCGTCTGCTCGGCTGAAAGAAAAATCCTCCCGCGGGAATCATCCCAGACAGTTATTTTGGGCTTTTTATCTGCCGGATCGATCGAAATATGGAATTCATGGTACCGATCAAACCATTGGCCTAAAAACATCGCAAAATTCAATCCATTTGATCCGGGACTTCGGCCGAATCCGTAAACCTGCGGCAAATAGTGAAACCGCAGCTCGGTATTCAGCCGCTTTAAGTGATGGTATTCCTTTTCAATGAAACGCCTGCCGGTTTCGGAAATGGCCACATTGAGTACCAGGAAAAGCGGTTTCTGAAAAACAACGATTTCGATTCGTGCGGGGTGATAAAATTCACCGTGCTTTTGAAGACAAATACGGATTTCCTCGATGTCCGGCGCCTTCACATCACGGCCAAGCTGCTGGGAGACCGCCCGGACGATAACTTCATAGGAATTGTTTTCAAGAAAAGACTGTGCTGCCTGAAAATAGTCGGCCTGACTCACAGATTCCCCATCATTTTTCAATAAGGCATCAAGCCTCAAGGGTATCGGTTCTTGCCATATCAGGCTGGCCTCAGTGACGGGTTCTCTGGAATGGGATGTAAAGTAGGTAAAGCGGGGCATTTTTCTTCAGAGAACAGATGTCAGATGACAGAGGTCAGAGGTCAGAGGACAGAGGTCAGAGGACAGACAACAAAAGATAGGATTATTGCTTATTTTCTGTCTTTCGATTTCTGTCCTCTGTTTTTTGTTCTCTGTTTTCTGCCTTCTACTGTCTGTCAACCGTTCTCTGACATCTGAACTCTGCCTTCCGTCATCTGTTGTCTGTTTTCTGACTTCTGTTCTCTGATTCTTTGAGTTGTTCAATTTCTTCTAATATTTTGGCAGGCACTTCGTACCCCAGCTCCACGGCCCGTTCACAGTGTTCGATGGCCGCTCTGGCTTCCCCTTTTTCAAGATAGGCGATGGCCAGATTGTTGTGGGCCGGTCCAAAATCAGGGTGAAGCTTTAAGGCTTTTAAACTGGTCTCGATGCTTTCAGCAATCATGCCTTTGATTAAATAGGCGTTGGCCAAATTGGCAAAAGCCTGTACATACCTGAAATTAAAGGTGGTTGCCTTTTCGAGCGCTTTGATAGCCTCGTCCACGTTTCCTTTTTGAAGTTCGATAAATCCAATATTCCCCCAGCCCTCGGATAAACCGGGTCTGGCTTTGATTGCCGATCGATTATGCGCCAGGCAGGTATCAAGGTCGCCGCGCTGTAAAGATATCCCGCCGAGGGCCACATAAGCTTCCGCCAGACTCGGGCTGCATTCAATGGCTTCATGGAGATGTTTCTCGGCTTCATCATATTTTTTCTGCCCCATTAAAGCGACTGCCAGATTGTAATGGGAATTGCCGCATTCCGGATTTTGAGCAATGGCCTGTTTTTGCTGTGCAATAAATTCATCTGCGTTATTTGCTTTTGTCATGCTATTCATTCCTTTTGTAAACTATTCTATAAATTTTATAACATAAAAATAATGAGTTGGTTTTAAAACCAGTTCCATGCTATTACAGGATAAATCTGACTTTTTCAAGGTTGCAGCGCCATATCCATCTTTTCTCTTGACATCATTTTGCCTTTTAACTACCGTTTTCGTTGATAAACTGCGGCACAAATATCCGCCGCGAAATAAACTACAACTTTTTAGGATGTGGGGGGTAATCATGAAAGCAGGATGTTATACCGCAATCGTAACACCTTTTACAAACAATGCCGTTGATTACGAAGGTCTGGAAAAACTGGCGGATTTCCAGATTCAAAACGGCATCACCGGCATTTTGGCGGTCGGAACCACGGGTGAAAGCCCGGTTCTCACGTGGGATGAACATAATAAGGTAACCGAAACGATCGCTAAAAAGGCCAAAGGAAAGTGTTTGTGCATTGCCGGCACCGGAAGCAACAATACAGTAGAGTCGCTCGAAGCAACCAAGCATGCGGCCGAAGTCGGAGCCGATGCCGCGCTACTGGTGGAGCCATACTACAACGGTCCCAGCTCTCTTGAAATACGAAAAGAATATATTGCACCGATTGCCGAGGCTTTCAAAGATCTTGACATCATTCCCTATGTCATTCCGGGCCGGACGGGAACTCAATTATTACCGGAGGACCTGGCGCTGTTGTATAAAGAATACTCCAATGTCAGCACCGTAAAAGAAGCCACAGCCAGTACTGAAAACATGCAACGCACCCGGGAATGCTGCGGACCTGATTTTATGATTTTATCCGGCGATGATGGCATGACTTACAATATGATGATTGACCCCCGGATTAAAGCAGCCGGGGTTATTTCGGTGGCCTCCAATGTCGCGCCGAAAGCCATTACCGAAATGGTTCAACTGCTTAATGATGGTAAGCAATCCGAAGCCCAAACCCTGATGCAGAAACTGGAGCCCCTTTTTAATCTGGTTACGGTAAAAACAACGGAAAAAACACCTTATGGTGAAGTGTCCAGCCGTGCCAGAAACCCGCTGGCCTATAAAGCCTTGATGTCCATTTTAGGCATGCCGTCGGGGATGTGCTGGCAGCCGCTGGGTAAAATGACGCAAAACGGATTGCAAACCGTCCTGAATGCCGTGCACAAGGTGCAAACGACTGCACCTGAAATACTGCAGCCGGTGGCGGAATTTTTTAACGTGGATATCGCCGAACGGCTGGAGGATGAGAAGTACTTGAAGGGGTTGGCCTATAATTCCTACTAACCTGATCATAAATAAATTTTCATAAATTGAAAGCCGGTTTCAGCTGAATCCGGCTTTTTCATTTTGTTCATTAATTATGGAATATGTGTGCTTTTTAAAACAATAAACTTAATCACGAAAACACGAAATATAGAAGGCACGAAATTTTTTCATTTTTTTTTCGTGTTTTTATTCTTTCGTGCTTTCGTGATAAAAACTTCATTTAACCGCAACTTTTTTTAGTCAGCTGTTTTAAAATAGATTATTTTTTCATTTTTTGTTCCAATGCTCCTGCTTCAGGCTTAAGTTTGAAATCACCTTCTTTGAACAGCAGCCATTTGAGCCACTTCAAGCCAAATTTCAGCAGCTCAATTTCGTCCTCTTTAATTTTGTTAAGGGCTGTTTTGTCTACATCATAGCGATCCAAAAAAGAACTTTCAAAAACAAACTCCCGGAACTTATCAAGATTGTAACTCACCAGAAAAAACATTTTTTTGGTCTGTTCGGTGAGCTGCATATTGGGCGGGAAGGACCGCTTTCTCACCAGTAAGTCGGTCCACTCCGCATTGATTTCATCGTGAATATCAACCCCCTGATCTTTGCGCCATTCCTTAACCGTCCAGAGTCTGTCTTCTTTAAATCCCAGGCAGTGAGGTTCATGAACAAAAAAATAGAACTCCTCCCCATCCGCATCTTCTTTGTGGCTCAACGAAGCAACACCCAGCGGATAATAGCGGCAGGTGGTCGGCCGATCATCGTAAACAAGACAACCGCTTTCTCTGATGAAGGGGCACAATTTGCTGTCCGGATCTTTATCTTCCTCCTCCAGAAACTTAAGGGTAATAACCGGCAGACCTGTTTTTTCCAGCAGTTGCGGCTCGGTGTAAATGGCTAAAAATTCCTCGGAAGACAGGTTCAGCTTTTTTTTAAGCCGAATAATATCATAGGGCGTCAGGATGATATTAATATCCCGGCAGCATTGCGTAAAACATTCAATCCCGGGGTGGCACTTAAATTTAAACTGACTTTCCGGGACAAGTCGAACCGGTTCGACATTGTCCATGCGATCGCGATCGCTCATTGAAATTTCCTTCCTTCAAAAGCACTGATTCCATACAAACGGCCCGAATAGGAGTGCGCTTATATATGAGGCACCCCTATATGTCAATAAACCGATTTGCTCATTCAAATGGTTTCAGGTGTCAGCGAGATACGGAGAAAAGCGTGCAGAAAACAGATGGCAGAAGACAACTGGCAGCCGGTTTTCTGCTTTCTGCCATCTGACGTCTGTCATCTGGTATCTGGCACCCGTCTGCGCGGCCGAAGCCGCTATACGCGGCAAAGACCTGACACCTGACACCCGACACCTGAAACCTTTATCTTTGTGAAGATAACTTAATTCTTGATTTATCACGCAAATATAATATATCGGTTAGTCTGCATCAAACTAGAACTCATCTTACAGGAGGAGCCATGGAATTGACCGTGACAGAAGCAGAAAAATTAAAAGATAAACCGGACCAATCCAAGCTCGGTTTCGGGACTATATTCACAGATCATATGTTTAATATGGATTACACGTCGGATAAAGGATGGCATTCTGCTCGCATCGAACCCTATGCACCCTTCGCCTTGGATCCATCCACCATGTTTTTGCATTATGCCCAGGGCGCTTTCGAAGGACTCAAGGCCTACCGAAACGACTCCGGAAATATCCAGCTTTTCAGGCCCCAGGAAAATTTCAAACGCTTGAATCGTTCCTGCCGCCGTCTGTGCATACCTGAAATCGACGAGGATTTTGCCCTTGATGTGCTCAAAAAGCTTCTGGCGATCGAAAAAGACTGGGTCCCCGGTCAACCGGAAACCTCTCTTTACATAAGGCCCACCATTATTGCGATGGATCCGTATTTGGGGGTCCGGGCTTCGTATACCTATCGTTTTTTCATTATCCTTTCACCGGTTGGCTCCTATTATCCGGAAGGCTTCAATCCGGTAAAAATTCAGGTAACCCGTGATTATGTCCGGGCCGTCCGCGGCGGAGTGGGCGAAGCCAAAACCCCCGGGAATTACGCAGCCAGCATTCTGGCAGCTGAAAAAGCTCACAAAGAAGGTTATTCTCAGGTGTTGTGGCTGGATGGCGTTGAGCAAAAATATCTTGAAGAAGTCGGCTCCATGAACATCTTTTTTGTGATCGCTGATGAAATCGTCACTCCCGAGTTAAACGGAAGCATTCTGCCGGGAATCACCAGAAACTCGGTGATCAAACTGGCCAAACATTGGAATGACAAAGTAGCGGAGAGAAAAATCAGCATTGATGAGTTAATGCAAGCCCATGCTTCCGGAAAACTTCAGGAGGTTTTCGGTGCCGGAACAGCAGCGATTATCTCTCCGGTCGGGGAGATTAAATACGGTGACCAGGTGATTACCATTGCCGGCGGCGAAGTCGGCCCGGTTGCCCGGAAATACTATGACGCCATCACTGGCATCCAATATGGCAAGGCCGAAGACCCGCTGGGGTGGATCGTAGCGGTCGCTTGATTGCGGATTGCGGAATTTGGATTGCGGATTAAAACTTTAGGAGATATTAATGAGTCGCCCGGACGCTGAAGACCATCTGCCCGCATTTGTCGAAAAGATGCAAAACGAAGGACTGCAGCCTCTGGTAATAGATACCTTTGCTTATTACTACAATCAGGTGCTGACCGGTGAAACCGGCCTGGTGTATGATCGGCAGATTCAACCGGTTGCGCCCGATGAATTAGAGGATTTCGATAATTTAAAAAAATATGCCGCTGCCGGCCGACACGCTTTAGATCATTCTGTAAGAATTGTTTTAAACGGCGGTCTTGGAACGACCATGGGTTTGAAGGGGCCCAAGTCATTAATTGAAGCCAAAAACGAAAAATCATTTCTTGAAATTATCTTAAAGCAGGCTGAAAACAGCGAGGTTCAGCTGGCTTTAATGAACAGCTTTAACACCCATGACGCAACCCTGGCGGCTTTAACCAAACTCAAACCTTCCCGAACTCCGCTTCACTTTATCCAGCACAAGTTTCCCAAAATCCAGCAGCAGGATCTGGCCCCGGCAACATGGCCGCAAAATCCGGAACTGGAGTGGAATCCGCCGGGTCACGGTGACGTGTTTACCGCTCTCAATACGTCCGGAATGCTCCAAAGCCTCTTAAAAAGCGGCATTCAGTATGCATTTATCCACAACCTGGACAATTTAGGAGCTCGCATGGAGACATCGCTGCTGGGTTATTTTGCCGAACATCAATTCCCGTTTATGATGGAGGTGGCCGAAAAAACCCCGGCGGACATCAAGGGTGGACATCTTGCCAGACAAAAAAACGGACGGCTCGTACTACGCGAGGCCGCCCAATGCCCGAAGGATGAAATAGCGGCCTTTCAGGATATTACCCGCTACCGGTTTTTCAACACGAATAATATCTGGATCAATTTAAATTCTTTAAACACTTTATTCGAAGAAGATCACACCATCCACCTACCAATGATCCTCAACCCCAAAAAGGTGGATCCGCGCAATGAAAGCAATTTGCCGGTATTTCAGATTGAAACCGCCATGGGCGCCGCCATTTCTTTATTCGATGGTACAACGGCTGTAAAGGTTCCGCGAAGCCGGTTTTTCCCGGTCAAATCTTGCAATGACCTTCTGGCATTGCGCTCGGATTGCTATCTGTTGGGAGAAAAAGAATATCTGAGGATTAACCCCAATCGCGTGACGGCAAACAGACCGGATACAATCAAGATTAAACTGGATCCAAAATTTTATGGAAAAATAGATCTTCTGGAAGAACGCTTTAGGGAAGGACTGCCTTCTTTAGTGGATTGTGAATCCCTTAGCATCGAAGGCGATGTCTATTTTGAAAGCCATGTCACTATCAAAGGCATCGTGTCGATTAAAAACAGCCACAAAACCCCGGCCGTCATCAAAAAAGGAACGGTAATTGACGGCGATATTATCTTCTAAGCTTTTATCTGAGCTGCTCGAATAGAATCGTCTCAACACTATTTGGCAATAAAGCATGGGGCATGGCGCAAAGCGTCAAATAAAAAATAAAGACGCTATGCCCTTTGCGCTCTGCCCTCTGCCTTTTACTCCGAATTCCAAAATCCCCAATCCGCATTCCGCAATCCCCATTCCGCAATCCCCATTCCGCAATCCAAAATCTAAAATCACCTTATTCCCTCTGTCGAATCAAATATTGGATCGTTACCTTATCTTTAGATCTCGGTGCGATGGTCAGAGAAGCAGGATTTAAGACCAGGTTGACCGTAATTTCGCCTTTGCCTCTCAAATTATCAAGCAGAACTTTTTCTGTATAAATGGTCACTGCTTTTTCAAGGATGCGTTTACCGCCAACAACCTCAACCGTTTCAGGATCGGATACGGAATCGACCAGGATTAATTGTTCAGGAAGTTTGCCCGACCAATCGATCTGGATCGGTAACTCTTTTTTTATGGTTTCATCAATTAAGACTTCTATTACATTCGGTGTCACTTCCCTTAAAATAATTCCGGGCGGCAGGGAAATATTTTCGGTTGTAATGGAAAATGAATTGGGGCCGATGACGGATTTGCTCAAATCCAGCCGAACACCTACCTGATCAGGCGTAATCGATTTCACTAAAGCACCGGATCCACTTAGTACCAGGCTAACAGATTTTACCGAAGTATCGACAATTTCGGTGCCGGGATTTCGGTTCGTGTAGTCTATTGGAATATCGAGAGAAACCAGAGTGTCCTGGCCCCTGGAAACGCTGAACCAGATTGCGGTCATAAAAACAAGGGATAGCAGGGCCGCCGCCGTAATTTCCAGGCGTTCCTTTTTTACCGCGCCTTTCTTGACTGCTGCAGTCCCTACATGCTCCTGAATGTTTTGTTCCAGAGTGCTTTTTTGCTTGATCTCCCGCAAGCGGTTGCCCTTGGCAACCAGTATATCACCTCTTTCCTCGGATACGACGATGACCAGTGCGTCGGTTGTCTCAGCCAGGCCCAAAGCGGCCCGATGCCGCGTACCGTGATGGGACGGCAAATCGTCGCGGTCGGATAAAGGCAGGATGGCCCCAACGACTCGAATCTGATCTCCCTGAACAATAGCCGCACCGTCATGTACCGGATTATCCGGCCAGAATATACTGGTGATCATCTCCTTGGTAATCAATCCTCTCCAGGGAATACCGCCTTGTACGGCGTCACTCAGATCTTCTTTGCCCGGAAACACAATCAGGGCCCCCGCATTTGCGTTGCGCCATCTCAAACACGCTGCCGGCGATAATCTCTGTAGGCGTAATAGCGGATTTGTATGAAAATCCCCACAGGATGGATTTTAAATTTTTGGCCTGAAGTACCCGGCGGATTTCATTCCGGAACACCACGATGATAATGATGGCCCCAACGGCCACGATGGCTTTAACCCCCAAGCTGGTAACGATTAATCCTAAAGAAAAGGCAATTCGCTGCAGAAACCACAGAACCGTCATGCCGATAAGGACCCGAAAAACATTGGTCCCTCTAAAAAGAACATAGAAGCGAAAGAGAATGTAGCTGTTTAAGCTAATATCAACGACATCCTGCCAGCGAATAGTAGTCAGGAATAAGAAGAATTTTTCCATTGCGATCAATCCGTAACACTGAATCTTAACACGCCCAGAACACTGCCTTCTTGGTCGGTGATTTCCACCCGCCAGGGGCCAATGTCGGTTTTGCGCAGCTGGATACTGCTGAACGTTGACCAGCGCGGCGGCTTGAGAGTTAACCGGATTTTAGCACTGGGTACATCGCGATGAAACCAGTTATGGTAGATGAACGCCTTTTGCGGTACCTGATCAAATGATGAATAGCAAACCGCCTTTTTCTGGGTGACGGAGAAAACAATTGTCGGGTTGCGGGGGGCATTCGTAAAAATGTCTTCACACATTAGCGCCTGAAATAACTTAAGCTGCGCGTCATTAGCAGCGTTCATATTTTTCAGGGGATATATTGGTAAAAGAAGCAAAAATTGAAGGGTGATAATGGCGCAAAAGATAATATATAATCGATATCTCATAATCTTATTCCCAGATCTGTACCTTTGATATTTGCG
>PVMK01126528.1_pt1 | contig 65253 bp, 66 predicted proteins | sample 1853481 | NCBI WGS metagenome assembly PVMK01 (sample SAMN08533507, study PRJNA380276) | Marine sediment metagenome, whole genome shotgun sequencing project.
AAACCGCCGCTTTTTCTATGCGGTTATTTTGGTTGCAAATTGAATGCCTGACCTCCGCGCCAAATTTGTCATAATTTGGCGCGGAGGTCAGGCATTCAATTTGCAACCAAAATAACCGCATAGAAAAAGCGGCGGTTTATCGTGCTGTGATTTATAAATACAGATTACAATTTCTAGACAAAACTGCCCCTGCGTTTACGCATTATGTACAACTTAAATGCCAGATTAATTACTACGCAATAATATAAACACAGAAAATACCAAAAAGATACTCATAAATCGCATTCCTGCGCATATTTATATAAAAAATCCATAAAAATGGTCCAAGATATACCTATAAATTAAATATTATTAATGCAATTCCAGGGAAATTACACATGGCAAAATTTACTATACACTCAAGCGTAAAAACAAGGAGCTAATTCAGGGAATTAAAGCCCAAAACACAGGCCATGCGATAACCCTAGGAAACCATGAAATAATTAAGTAATTAGACTTAATCTTGGGTATACTTAACAAAAGCGTATTAGCCAGCTTAAATTACCTTTAATAGGAGAGCAATTATGCATTTCAAAGATACCGTAACCATCAATGCCCCCTTAGAAAAAACCTGGGCATTTCTTATTGACGCCAACCAGGTCGCTCAGTGTGCCCCAGGCGTTGAATCTGTTGAAATGCTAGAGGAAAATCAAAAGTACAAGGTAATCGCCTCGATTGGGTTTGGCAATATTAAAGTACGCTTCCTCACTGACCTTGAATTCGTCGAGCTGGTTGAACCGAAGTTCGCAAAAATCAAAGCGCACGGCACAGCACCAGGCAGTGCGGTCGATGTGCTCGCTGAAATGGCGCTCACGGAAATTGACAAGAACACAACTTCTCTAGCCTGGACAGCCGATATCACCATTTTGGGCACGATTGCTTCTCTAGCTAATCGCATGATGGGCAGTGTCACCAAGAAGCTGGCCGGCCAATTCTTTGGCAGCGTTAAAGAAAAAGTTGAAACTGGATAACATCCACCATACGAGTAAAAACTTACCTTAAAATAAAGAGCCTCCCAAAAATTCAAAAATCTGTGGGAGGCTCTTAAATAATCCTCGGACAACTTTTTATATTACAAAACCCCTGATAACAGAGTCAGAACCACTCCCCCAGCGACAACACTCCCTAGTTGACCGGCTGTATTGGCACCCATTGCGTGCATTAACAAGAAATTGCCATAGTCATCTTCCTGACCAACCCGCTGCACAACGCGCGCTGACATGGGAAACGCGCTAATCCCGGCAGCACCTATCAAGGGGTTAAACTTCTTTCCGCTAAGCAGATATAAGAATTTGCCAAAGATCACGCCGCTGGCCGTATCTAAAACAAAAGCCAGCAATCCCATCCCCAGAATAAGCAAAGATTCCGGTCGAATAAAACTTTCTCCGGTCATAGTGCTACCAATAGCTAGACCCAAGAATATGGTGGTCACATTAGCAATTTCATTTTGCGCCGCTGCGCTCAAGCGATCCACAACCCCGGACTCGCGCATCAAGTTGCCAAACATTAGGGTTGCAATCAACGGGGAAGCTTGGGGAGAAATCAATGAAATAACAATGGTTACAGCAATGGGAAAAACAACACGAACGGTCTTAGATATTTGCTTTTGAGTATAAGGCATACGCACCTTACGCTCGGCCTCGGTGGTCAGCAAACGCATCACGGGCGGTTGAATAATTGGCACCAACGACATATAGCTATACGCAGCAACAACAATCGGTCCCATCAGGTGAGGGGCCAACTTAGATGAAACATAAATTGCAGTAGGACCATCGATCGCGCCGATAATACCAATTGAGGCTGCCTCGCGGATATCAAAACCCAGCCATAGTGCCAACAATAACGTACCAAAAATACCAAGTTGACCCGCCGCGCCCAAAAGTGCCATTTTTGGATTTTCCAGAAGGGGACCAAAATCAGTCATTGCGCCAATGCCGATAAAAATAAGCAAGGGAAACAGCTCGGTACGAACACCAGCATCCATCAGTATGGCTAAAAAGCCGTGATTAGCGAGATCGGCGATTCCGGTTAACGGCAGATTGGTGAGAATGGCGGCAAATCCAATTGGGAGCAGCAATACAGGTTCATAATCCTTAACAATCGCCAAATAGAGCAGAATACCCCCCACCAGCATCATAATCATATCTTGCCAGGTAATTGCTGCAATGGCAGGGAAGAGTGTAAGCAAGTTCTCAAAAGTCATCATGTCCTCACACGAACCTGATCAAGGTTTTATTGTAGGGAACTGTCTCGCCGAGCGAGACCTCAACGGCGGCAATTTCACCGCTGCGGGGCGAGCGCAACACATTCTTCATCTTCATGGCATCAATCACACACAATGCCTGACCTGCTTCCACTTGGTCCCCCACTTTTATAAATATTTCTGTAATATTACCTGGTAAAGGTGCTGTCAGGTCGCTGGAGTGAATTTCGGGAGCGTCAGGGGTCGTGATAACATGGGGAGCACCCACTGCCTTTTCCGCTCCAAGATCAGGATCGGTATGATGTTCGGGTTGAATTTGTACTTGGAAACTTTGCCCATCGACGATCACGTGTAATGCTGTTTCCGATGTTTCGATGATTTCTACGAAATATGGATGGTCATCAACGATGATATTAAATTTTTGTTTCGCGTTGGATGTCATAGCATTTATCCGATGAATGAGCTATCTTGAAGGATGGCGCCAATTGCCTGGGGGCTGCTCGAGTACCTGCCCCAATGAGGAGGCCTTTTTATTGCGCAGATACCACCAAGCCGCAGCAATTGCGACGGCACCTTTGACTGGATCGACTTGTGAGTTGCTTTCTTCCGCCGTATCCGGTGTCTTGGATGGAAACAAAGCCCGCAAAAGCACAATCAGCAAGATCAGCGCGCCGAGCGCCATAAATGTTATCGAGATGCCCATAAGGCTGAGCGTTATGCCAAGCGTATAATCATTCAAGGATCACTCCTTAGAGGGGAATATTACCGTGCTTTTTGGTCGGCGTGCTGACGCGTTTATCACGCAATAATTCCAATGCAGCAATCAAGCGCGAGCGGGTTTCTGCGGGGACCAGAATATCATCAAGATGACCACTGGCAGCCGTCAGGTAAGGACCAGAAAATTTATCGGTAAATTCTTCAACCAGCTTGGCTTTTACCTCGGCCGCATTTTCGGCATTTTTTAATTGCTTCGCGTAAAGGATATTGACCGCGCCATCTGCACCTATAACAGCGATTTCAGCAGTCGGCCATCCAAAGACTATGTCCGTACGAATATATTTACTACTCATAACTATATAAGCACCCCCATAAGCTTTACGGGTTATCACAGCGATTTTTGGTACCGTAGCTTCAGAATACGCGTAAACGATCTTGGCCCCGTGACGGATAATGCCGCCGTACTCTTGTTTTACGCCAGGCATAAAACCAGGAGTATCGACAAATGTAATGAGAGGGATATTAAATGCATCACAAAAGCGAATGAAACGGGCAATCTTATCCGAAGCATCGATATCCAGCACGCCAGCCATGTGCAGCGGTTGATTGGCGACAACGCCCACAACCTGACCATGCAAACGGGCAAACCCGACAATCGCGTTAGGCGCAAAGCCTTTATGCACCTGAAGGAAACTGTCGTGGTCAAAAATCATGGTGATTACCGCACCCATATCATAGGGTTCGGATGGGTCGGTAGGTACGATGTGATTTAAACGCTGATCCATGCGCCAGGGATCATCTTGGGGAGAACGAGCTGGCGCAGGTTCGGCATTATTCAGAGGAAGGTAGCTAATAAGATGGCGTGTTATCTCTAAAGCATGTTCTTCACTCACCGCAGAGAAGTGAGATACGCCACTGATTGTACTGTGAACGTGGTCACCACCTAAAGTTTCAATATCAACATCTTCACCGGTAACCGTTTTAATTACGTCGGGACCGGTAATAAACATATGGCTTTTTCCTTGAGTCATGATGACAAAATCGGTCAGTCCCGGTGAATAAACTGAACCGCCAGCACAAGGACCAAGCATAACGCTAATTTGGGGGATGACTCCGGAAGCCTGGGTATTACGATAGAATAATTCAGAAAATGCTGCCAAGCTATAAACGCCCTCTTGAATTCTGGCGCCAACCGAATCCATTAAGCCGATGACAGGAACACCGGAGTCCATGGCCAGATCAAGCACTTTGGCAACTTTTTGACCTTGCACCTCGGAGAAGGAGCCTCCCAGCACAGTGAAATCTTGGGAGTAAACACAGACCATGCGGCCATCAATCTTGCCATAACCGACTACAACACTATCGCCGGGAAACATTTTTTCATCCAGGCCAAAATCTTGATGCCGGTGAGTCCAATAAGAATCAATTTCCTGAAAACTGCCATCGTCCAGTAATTTTAGAATACGCTCTCGAGCTGTCAACTTACCTTTGGCATGTTGAGCGGCCATTCTTTCTTCGCCACCCCCTTTGGAAAGCTGCTTTCTTTTTTCTAATAATTCTTGCAATAAAGTCTGCGAGTCTGGTTGCTTTATAGTTACGATCTCATGAGTTGAGTTTTTCTTATCCACCTTTTCGTAGACTCCTTCACGGTCAAATACAACTCTTAATTAATATCTTGCCATATAGCTATCAACATTATACAATGTGTACCAAACTATTTGATATACAAATCTATTGTCTAAAGAACTCAGCATACCACAGACACTCAAGTGTCGTGGTTATGTTTTTTTAGTTCTCAAGAAATTGCATCATCAAGTCAAGACATGGGTTGGTTTGCGCAAATCCTTGCACACCGTTTAGCATTGCGATTCCCGTTTTCTCTCGTGCCCAAACCCATGTGAAACGAATCGCACGACCCATTATCCACAATATGTGATCATTCACAATGTAGTGCAACAGTACCATTTGAGGAATCAGCTATGAAACCAACTCCCTTCGAGTACGTTATTGTCGATTCTCTTGAGGCAGCATTATCGTACAAGAAAGAACACGGTGAAGATGCTAAGATTCTGGCCGGAGGACAAAGTTTAATTCCGGCCATGAACTATCGACTTTCCCAACCAAGTATACTTATCGATCTCAACAACATCGACTCCCTGCGATATACCAAAAATAAAAATGGAGAACTACGCATCGGTGCAATGACTACGCAAGCTGAAGTCGAACACAGCAGCATCGTTCACAATGCGCAGCCACTGATTCATGAAACCATGCCGTTTATTGCCCACCGCCAAATCCGCAATCGGGGCACATTTGGCGGCAGTATGGCACACGCCGATCCAGCATCAGAATTACCTATGATCTCATTGGCGCTGAATGCTAAATTACGCGCCCAAAACTCCGAGGGAGAGCGCTGGATTGATGCCGCGGATTTTCTGATAACCATGTTCACGGTGGACCTGATGCCCGATGAAATCCTGACTGAAATTGCCTTCCCTGAATTTCCCAAGAACACGGGGTGGAGTTTTATGGAAGTCTCGCGACGCAAAGGTGATTACGCTATGGCAGGCGTAGCTGCCCTGGTCACGCTGGAAGATCATGGCGTTTGTAAAAGCGCCCGGTTGGTCTATCTCAACGTTGGCGACAAAGCCATAGATGCTAAAAAAGCTGCTGGCCTATTAGCAGGAGAAAAAATTTCGGCAGAAGCCATATCCGCCGCCGCAAATACTGCAGTCGACGAGGAAATCATGCCTTTTGGCAGTGTACATGCAACACCAGAATATCAAAACCACCTTTCCCGTGTATTAACCGAACGCGCATTAAAATTAGCACATCAACGCGCAGAAACGCTCATTGGCGCAAAAAACCAAAGGTGAAATCATGAATAAAAGCTACCCGATCCGATTCAATATTAACGGAGAAACGCACACCGGAGAAGCAGAAGCGCGCATGCTGCTGGTTGATTATTTACGCACCGAGTTATGCCTTACCGGCACCCACATTGGTTGTGAACATGGTGTTTGCGGCGCCTGCACGATTCTCGTTGACGGCCAATCTGTGCGCTCCTGTTTGATGTTTGCTGTGCAAGCCAATGGACATGATATTAAAACCGTGGAAGGTTTAGCCCCAAGCAACGATGAAATGCACCCAATCCAAGATGCCTTTCATGAAGCTCACGGGCTGCAATGTGGGTTTTGCACCCCCGGGATTTTATTGACGCTTGAACCATTCCTTGAGGAAAACCCAAATCCAACCGAAGATGAAATTCGCGAAGCCCTATCCGGAAATATTTGCCGCTGCACTGGATACCAGCATATTGTTGATGCCACCTTGATTGCAGCCGAAAAGTTACAAAGCTAAGCAATGCACAGTCTACAGACATCTCTTCCAAGCAACACCCTTAACGCGATGCGCAACAACGAAATTGATCTGATCGAGTATATTAACAAGCTCGAAAGTTCGTTTCATAAAATCGAGGATCTGGTTCTTGCGTTTGTCCCTGAAGAAGGTCGTTTCGTGCGCCTACACCGAGAAGCGCGTGAACTAGTAGAAAAATATCCACATCCGGAGGACAGGCCGGATTTATTCGGATTGCTGGTAGGCGTAAAAGACATATTTCACGTGGATGGATTTCCAACTCGAGGGGGCAGCAACGTTCCTGCCAAAATATTGCAAGGGAACGAAGCTCGCTGCGTGACTCAATTGAAAGAGGCCGGTGCGCTGGTAATGGGAAAAACCGTAACCACAGAGTTCGCTTATTTTGCGCCAGGTGCAACTCGAAATCCACATAATCTTAAACACACTCCCGGAGGCTCGAGCAGCGGCTCGGCCGCAGCTGTCGCAGCCAATTTGGTCCCAATGGCATTTGGTACCCAGACCATCGGCTCGATAACCCGACCAGCATCATATTGCGGCGTGATCGGTTTCAAACCTAGTTATGAACGAATATCTAGAGCAGGCGTGATCCGCTTTCGCACTCCTTAGACCACATCGGATTCTTAACTGCGGAGCTTGCATTAGCTAAAAAAATCGCCCGCCAGCTTGTAGAAAACTGGCAAACTGCTCAACCGAGTACAGAAACACCTGTCATTGGTACGATCGAAGGTCCTTATTGGGACAAAGCCTGGCCTAAAATGCAAGCACACTTTCGAGAGACAGTGTCGCTCTTAAAAAGCGCAGGTTATACGATAAAAGCGGTATCCGCGATGCCAGATTTCGACGCAATTGTTGAACGCCACAGTCTTATCGTAGCAGCCGAAGCCGCGCAAACCCACGAAAAATGGTTTGCTCAATACAGAGAAAATTACCACTTTAAAACTGCAGAGCTAATTGAAAGTGGCCAAGCGATTGCAACCAATGCCCTTAACACCGCGCTTGAAGGAAGAAAATCGTTACGAGAAGTGCTAACCCGCTTGATGGAAGAATACGGTATTGATATTTGGCTCTCACCCTCCGCGCCCGGTCCGGCACCCAAAGGACTGCTAAGCACAGGAGATCCCATCATGAACCTGCCCTGGACTCACAGCGGATTACCCACATTAGGTATACCTTCTGGAAAAAATGCACAGGGCTTGCCGCTTGGGTTACAAATTGCGGCTCCCTGGTACGAAGATGAAAAGTTATTTGACTATGGCCAGGGCATTCTTAATGCTTTGCAGGAAATAACATTATGACCTTGAAAGTTGAAATCCGCCCAGGAACTTATTTTGATTCCATCGTGCTGATGCAGTTACAGCGTAAATTAGCGGCCTTACCAGGCGTTGACGACGCGGGTGTTGTTATGGCAACACCCGCTAACAAAGAGTTGCTTGAGGGTTTTGAATTACTCTCTCCTGAAGGCGTACAAGCTGGCCCCGATGATTTGTTGATTGTTGTTAAATCTGCTGATGAAAACGCAGCCATTGAAGCTCTCGGTCAAGTAAACCAATTGTTACAAGAAAAGCGAACCGCGATTTCTCAAGCATTCAGGCCACACAGTATAGAAATGGCGATCAAACAACTGCCGGAGGCAGCCTGGGTGCTGATTTCAACACCTGGCCGCTATGCCACCGATGTGGCGAATAAGGCGCTTGACCAAGGGAAAAACGTTTTCTTGTACAGCGATAATGTTTCGCAAAATGATGAGGTTCATTTGAAGCAAAAAGCCCGTGAAAAGGGTCTGCTAGTTATGGGCCCCGATTGCGGGACTGCCATTATCAATGGTATTGGTTTGGGGTTCGCCAATCGCGTACGCGTAGGAGATATAGGGTTGGTAGCCGCATCGGGCACCGGATTGCAAGCGGTCACTACTCATATTCATAATCTTGGCGGTGGCGTTTCACAAGCTATTGGCACAGGCGGCCGCGATCTCAAAGCAGAAGTCGGCGCGATCACGGCCATCCAAGGGCTGGAACTACTTTCCCAAGACGAAGATACCAAAGTCATTGTGCTGGTCAGCAAGCCACCGGCTGCCGAGATTGCCACAAAATTACTCGCAGCTGCCAGGGCTACCGGTAAACCGATTGTGATTGATTTCATCGGGTACCCGCCACCAGCGCGCCAACTGGGCAACTTGTACTTTGCAATTAGCCTGGAGGAGACAGCTGAGTTAGCGGTGCAATTAGCCGATCAAGAAAATCCGCTTATAAAACGCAATGACACACCGGGAGGTTATCTACGTGGGTTGTTCTCCGGTGGCACACTCGCCTACGAAGTCATGTTGGGGTTGCAAAATGTCTTAACGCCGCTATATTCCAATGTGCCAATCTCCAAACACCAAACTTTAACAAACCCTCTAAAAAGCAAGGCACATACCGTGGTTGATCTGGGTGAAGACTTATTCACCGTAGGGCGCTTGCACCCGATGATGGATAACGACTTACGCATTCGACGGTTGAAGCAAGAAGTCGAAGACCCTGAGAGCAAGATCATTCTACTGGATATCGTGCTGGGTGAGGGCGCGCACCCCAACCCAGTCTCGGAACTGGCACCAGAGATTGAAGCGGCTAAAAAACAACGACCAGATCTCGATTTCCTGGCGATCGTCATAGGGACTGATGAAGACCCACAAGGTACCTCTGATCAAATTGAGCTGCTCGAAAATGTTGGGGTGCAGGTTTTTCGCAGCACCAATAAGGCAGTGGCGTATATCAATGGGCAATATGCCACCAAAATCGAAAGTACCACCACACAAATCGCTATCGAAGAGTTCAAACGACCTTTAGCCGCTATTAATGTTGGCTTAGAAACTTTTTATGAGAGCGTGGTCGGGCAAGATGCAAAAGCAGTGCACGTCGATTGGAAACCTCCGGCAGGCGGCAATGAAAAATTAATGGATATCTTAGCAAAGATGAAAAACTGAGAGGCGAGTATGAATATCGATCAAGCAAATCAAACCGCTATTGAAAAAATGATGTCAGCACGTCCCATCTTGACCGGCGTTGCCACTGCTCTAGATGTGATCCCTGGCATGAAGAAAAACTTAATCCTGCACGCCGGTCCACCCATCACGTGGGATCGTATGTCCGGTCCGATGCAAGGTGCTGTGATAGGCGGTATACTGTTTGAGGACCTGGCCCAAGACGAAGCAAGCGCCATCGCGATGGTTAAAAACGGTGAAATAGCGTTTGATCCCTGCCACCACCATGATGCCGTTGGCCCGATGGCCGGTGTGACAACAGCCTCGATGAAAGTGTATATCATCGAAAACGTGACTCACGGCAATAAAGCCTATTGCAATCTGAACGAGGGCTACGGCAAGGTACTGCGTTATGGTGCATACAGCCAAGATGTGCTCAACAAGCTGCACTGGATGAATGACGTCATGGGGCCAGTATTGGCCGACGCGATCAAAAAAAATGAAGGCATTGATATTCGAGCACTGCTGGCCGAATCACTGCATATGGGTGATGAAGGTCACAATCGCAATAAAGCTGGATCGATCATTTTCACCACTAAGTTAGCGCCGGTCATTGTTGAAGTGACTGCCGATAAATCCGTCGCGGCTGAGATCATCAAGTTCCTGGGTGACAATGCCCTCAGCGTGCTTAACCCGGTTATGGCGGCTTGCAAAGCTATGGCCGATGCCGGTCATGGCGTTGAAGGCAGCACGATTATGACCGCCATGGCCCGCAACGGCACAGACTTGGGTATCCGCGTCAGCGGCCTGGGCAATCAGTGGTTTACCGGACCGGTCGGGCAACCGCAAGGGCTGTATTTCCCCGGTTATACTGCCGATGATGCCAGCGGTGATATCGGTGACAGCACGATCACAGAAACTGCTGGCATTGGCGCTTTCGCAATGGCAGCAGCTCCGGCCATTGTGGCCTTTGTCAGTGGTAATTCGCAAGACGCGATCAACGCCACCTTAGAAATGTACGAAATCACCACCGCAGAGCACAGCGCTTTCACCATCCCTCCGTTAGATTTCCGCGGCACACCTGTGGGAGTCGATGTCCGCAAGGTTGTCGAGTTAGGAATCACACCGCGTATTAATACCGGTATTGCCCACCGAGACGCTGGTGTCGGCCAAGTTGGCGCTGGTCTGGTGCGCCCACCGATGTCTGTTTTTGAAGATGCGATTATGGTTTACGCAGTAAAATATCTGAGCTAATTCACAATAAGGAGAATTTTTTTATGAAAATCTATGATCTTTCCCAACCCTTGAACCAAGGTGTGAATGCACAATATATTCAAACTTCCAACCACATGGGAACACACCTCGATGCGCCGCGTCACTTTGTGACCAACGGCAAAACCATTGACCAACTGCCCCTGGAATGGCTGTACGGACCTGGTGTGATTGTTGACCTTAGTGACGCACTCGACGAATTAGGTGTCTTCACCCCTGAGATGATTGAAGAGCGCGTTGATGTACAAAATGGCGACATCCTATTCATCAACACTGGCTGGCATAAATACACCTTCCTGGCTCCTGATGGCGATGAAGAAAAATATATTTTGCGCCATCCTGGGCCACACCACAGCATTGTTGAATGGCTCTTAGATAAAAAGATCCATTTGTGGGGCGTTGACATGATCTCCACGGATCACCCTATGAATCTTCCGATTGGCCGTTTCTTAGGCAAAGGCGGCCTGGAGCACTGGGCTAAGGTACGCGCTCAAGTTGAAGAAATATACGGAGCCGACAATATCGATGAGCTTTTCCCCGACTCGGCTTATCAACTCACGCACAATGCCCTATTTCCTCATGACTGCGTGCACGTTGAAAACCTAGGCGCTGAAATTGGCAACCCAGAGCTGCAAAATAAACGTATTACTCTGGGAGCTTTCCCATGGAAATTCGCAGGCGGCGAAGCAGCTTTCTGCCGCGCTGTGGCTTTTGTAGAAGAATAAAAACTGTCCGTAGAGGCACCCCAACCCTGACAGTATGCTGAGAAAGGGGTGTCTCTACATAATATCACTTTCCCAACGCGCTCACGCAAATATTACCTGGGAGCAATCTATGGCAACCAAGATCTTTGGCAAACGGATTAAACGCAACGAAGACCCACGCTTATTAACAGGAAAAGCACTATTCGTGGATGATGTTAATCTGCACGGCATGTTACACGTAGCCTATTATCGCAGCCCCTACGGGCATGCTCTGATCAAAAACATCGATGTCTCAAAAGCAAGAGAACGCGAAGGCGTTGTCGCTGTTTACAGTGCTAAAGATTTGGGTGACTATTGGCGCACAGGCATGCTCAATGTGCAACCCCCGCCTATCAAGGATGTCATCTTCCACGCCCGCCTGCACCCCATTTTGGCGAAGGATAAGATACGCCACGTAGGCGAAGCTATTGTTTGTGTTGTTGCAGAAAGCCGGTATATTGCCGAAGATGCAGTAGGCGATATCATGATTGATTTCGAACCACTCCCTGTCAACATCGGTTTGGAAGAAGCACTTGCTCCCGATGCAGCCCGCATCCACGACGATTTAGACAATAATTTGGCCGCGCACGTCATCCAACAAAATGGCGACTATGAAAAAGCTAAGATCGAAGCAGACATCGTCATAGAGCGTGAATTTTATTATGATCGCGGCACTGCAGCGGCGATGGAAAATCGCGGCGTGGTCGCCCATTGGGATCAACAAGCTAGTAAACTTACCGTTTGGGATACTACCCAAGCCCCTGTGATCATTCACAGTGGTCTGGCTAGCATATTGGGCTTATCAGAGAACCAAGTTCGTGTGGTCGCTCCCTTCATCGGGGGTGCTTTCGGTCCTAAAATTTTAATGTTCTACCCCGAGGAAATGCTTATCCCCTGGATTTCGATGCAATTAAACCGCCCAATTAAATGGATCGAAGACCGCAGCGAAAATTTCTATTCAACAACGCAAGAACGCGGCCAAGCCCACAAATCTGAAATTGCGCTCACCAAAGATGGGCGTATCCTGGGAGTAAAAGATGTATTCCTGCACGACTCAGGTGCATATGACCCCTACGGATTGACGGTACCCATTAACTCGCAATGCACACTGATTGGCATGTACCTGATCCCCAACTACTACAGCGAATTCAAAGTTGTTTTTACCAATAAACCGATCGTTTCCCCGTATCGTGGAGCCGGGCGGCAGCACGGTGTATTTGTGATGGAACGGTTATTAGATATCGCCGCCAAAGAACTGGGGATGGACAAAACGGAAATACGCCGTATAAACCTGATACCCCCCGATCAGTTCCCTTACAAGCATGGCATCATTTATCAGGATTTCACCGAGCTGACCTACGACAGCGGTAACTATGAGCCTGTTCTTGACAAAGCTATTGAACTGATCGGCTATAAAGAGTTCTATGAGGAACTCAAACCCAAAGCCCAAGCCGAAGGGAAATATCTGGGCTTAGGACTAGTGTGCTATGTAGAAGGCACAGGCATAGGCCCCTATGAGGGTGGACGGGTGCAAGTACTGTCCAACGGCAAAGTAAGCGTGGCAACAGGATTCGGCACGCAGGGGCAAGGGCATTTTACTAGTTTCGCTCAAATCGTCTCTGAGCAACTCGGTGTTGCCGTCACAGATATTGATGTCGTCACGGGTGATACCGATCAATTCCATTGGGGTGTAGGCACCTTTGCCAGTCGAGGCGCGGTTGTAGCGGGGATGCCATCCATTGCGCCGCGCTAGAAGTGCGCAATAAAATTCTTAAGCTAGCAAGTGAAGAATTCGAAGTTGACAGAGATGATTTAGAACTAATTAACGGTGAGGTACGCGTCAAAAAAGATGCGACGAGAACCATATTCCTTGGAGACTTGGCCCAACGCGCCAACCCCTTGCGAGGAGCCGTAAAACCGGGCATGAAACCCGGTTTGGAAGCGACCGATTATTTTGGACCCGAAATGGGTGCTACGGCTTACGGCGCTCATGCCATGATCGTCGAGGTAGATCCTGACACATTGCTTGTAGAAATTAAGCGTTATGTCGCCATCCACGACTGCGGCGAGATGATAAATCCGTTGATCGTTGACGGACAAATTCACGGCGGCATTGCCCAAGGTATCGGCAACGCCTTCTACGAAGCGCTGCACTTCGACGAAAATGGCACGATTTTGAACGCATCGCTGATGGACTATCTATTACCAACAGCACTTGATGTTCCCAGAATTGAAATTGACCACACAACTACACCTGCTCCCAACAATGCCTTGGGCGTCAAAGGTGCTGGTGAAGCTGGCGCGATTCCGGTAGCTCCGCTATTCGTACAGGCTGTAGAAGACGCGTTGGATAATACGATAGAACTCAATGAGATCCCGCTCAGTCCCAATCGCTTGTGGGAAATCGTCACCGATAGCAAACAAGCCGCTAAAAATAGCTAAAATCGTTGATTGTGTTCATGCTTGCCCACATATGGAACGCAACATATAAAAATAGCAGAGACGCTGCAACCCCCAAGGATATAGTGCAGCACCTGTGCTATTTTTAGCAATCCCATTTTAAAACTAAAAATCTATAATAATTTTTTCACTCCGCTACATATGATATCCGCGCTTAACCCGCTCTTATTCTCACCGAAAGCAAAATATTGGTTGAAAAACACTCACCAAGCACGTGTGCTGCACAGCTTTCAAGACGCGCTCAATCTGATCAATGAACACCATCAGGTGCTTTCATTGATCACCGCAGCCATTGGCAACGGCCCTTTTTCCGTAGTTGTGAGAGATGCAGATTTTTCTAGGTTTACCAATGCGCAAACAACTATCGAAATCAGCGAGCAAACTTTATGGATTGGGAACGTGCAATGTTCTACAGATCCAACGCCACTGTGGACCCCACAACCTGATTGGGGCAAATTGAGAGCAGCAAAAAAAACTATCTGCACAAAAATTGCGCTGATCGAAGCTATGCTTGCCGCACATGTCACAAGGGATGGACTGGGAATCAGAGCAACGCACTTTACACAAAAATCTGATTTGCTAAAAAATAATATCGCGGAGATTGCTCGCGAGGCTATCTTGACTTTAACAATAGGACTCAAAACTCAAAATCTTTCGTTTATCCAAGACGCGGCCAATCAATTGGCTGGGCAGGGTATGGGCTTAACTCCCGCAGGTGATGACAACTTGATGAGGGTGATTTCTGGTTTGTGGTTCGCTTTTCCAAAAGATTTTGCAGACCAAAGCGCTAAGTTAATTTATCAAACAGCCTAAAATAAAACCAATTCGCTATCGGCAGCTTGGCTGCAAGCTGCTGTTGACGGCGAAACGGGAGAGTTATGGCACATTTTTTTACATGCGCTCGTAGGCAAAGAAAATGCCCCGTTACAAAATGCTTTTAACAACATTCTTGCAACGGGGCAATCTTCAGGTGCTGACGCTATGGGGGGCTTTCTACAAACGTTAAATTACGCCTTCATCCGCCAAGGCTTTTAATTTTGCATCGTCATACCCTAAATACTTTTTAAAGATTTCATCCGTATGTTGACCTAATTTTGGGGGCGGAACCCTAAGCTGCACGGGTGAGGTCGGAATTTTAAGAGGTGAACCTACCATTTGAATAACTTCCCCCGAAGAAGTTTCCATACCAATTTTCATACCGCGTGCATCGACCTGAGGATTTTCAAACACCTGGGCAAGGTTGTTAATCGGTGCTGTGGGCAAACCTATTTCATTACACAGCGCCATCCACTCGGCGGCATCTCGCTCGGAGAACAATTCACTAAGCGCATCCACCACCAATTTACGATTTTTCACTCTGGCAGCATTGGATGCAAATTTGGGATCTTCTTTCCAAAATGGCTTTTCTACAGCATCGCAGAATTTCGCCCACTGCCTATCATTGCCCGCAATAAAGGCAAAATACTGGTCGCGGGCTTTGAAGGATTGATAGGGCACAATATTGGGATGCCCATTACCATAGCGGCCAGGCAATTCGCCAGAGACTAAATAATTACTGGCGACATAAGACATCAGCGCAACTTGCGAATCTAGTAAAGCCATATCTATGCGCTGGCCTTTTCCGGTTTTTTCACGCGCAAAAAGCGCAGCTAAAATAGCGCTAGTGGCAAACATACCCGCAGCAAGGTCAGCCAAAGCAATACCAGAACGTGTGGGATCGCCATCAGGGGGGCCGGTAACGCTCATAAAACCACCCATCGCCTGCACCATAAAGTCATAACCTGGTCGATCTTTGTAGGGTCCAGTATAGCCATAACCTGTGATCGTGCAGTAAATTAGACCAGGGCGGATTTCTTGCAAAGTCTGATAATCGAACCCCCAATTTTCCAGCGTACCGGTTTTAAAATTATCGACCAAAATATCAGCCTGTTGGATCAATTCTTTGAGGATGACCCGGCCACCCTCTGATTTGAGATTAAGCGTCACGCTGCGCTTATTACGATTAGCTGAGATATAATAAGCCGATTCGCCACTTTCACTAAAAGGCGGGCCCCATTTTCGGGTATCATCACCACTTCCAGGCCGCTCAATCTTGATGACCTCAGCACCCAAGTCGCCCAGCATCATCGTGCAAAACGGTCCAGCCAGTACACGTGTCAAATCAATAACACGAATACCGTCCAACAAACCTTGAGATGTTGATTCAGAATTCTTCATAATATGACTATCCTTAATAATTGTTCGTAATGAATTTCGTTTTAAGCCCTCGGGAGTATTTTCATAAATAACTTCATTATTTGGCTACAGGCTGTACTTGGAAAGTATATCATCAGGCACACAATCTTCCTTAAATTCAAAAAGCGCCTATTGACAAGACGCTTTTAGTGCAAATCACCCAAAGATATTTCTTCAATCAATCAGCTAAAAAATCCATATTAGCAATAAAACCAACAAGATGATAGGCAACAAGGCTAAGCCAACCACAACCAACACAACCACCAAAACAACGCCTAATACGCCAAACACCAACCCTAGTATTGCGCCCACCAGACCAAAGACCAAACCAAAAATGCCAACAATTAACCCTATAAGCCCTTCAATGATACCCATTGTTCATCTCCTTACACAATAACCACAGTAAAAAAAATATTCTGATATGCTACTCTCATATACGAAGGACGGTAACAGATGTTGCATAAAGGCATGATAACTGGTAAAACTTAAGCAAGTTTTTACGGAGGTATAAATAATGAAATTTTATCGTTATGGATGGATCTTGATCTTATTGTTGGCTGCATTCTCGGTGATGGCTTGCGCCACATTGACTGGGATTGCTGAAAAAGCACAATCTGCGGCCAATGTGGCCAATACCCTAGAAGCCCTGGCAAAAACCGGGCAAGAAATTGCCACGCAAGCTCAAGGTATTGCAACCCAAGTTAGCGAAAGCGGTATTATGCAAACTGCCCAAGCATTAGCCACGGAATTTGACGAAAGCGGCTTAATGGAAACCATGCAAGTCATGGTTACTCAAATTCCTGGGGAAAGTTCAAACATACAAGCCACGATCAATGCTGTTCTTACGCAAGGTGCCTACGGAAACGCTCCATCCAATATCCCTGTTATTGATGGACAATTGACCTATTTCTTTGGCAGCCCAATTCTAGTTACCTATAACACAACATTTGATTTTCAATACGTGCTTGATTTCTATCGTGCCGAAATGCCGAAATATGGTTGGGAAGATGGCAACACGACAACGGTTGAAACTTCTACAAGTGCAAAGATACCTTATCAAAATGCCGATCAAAGAGCTACCATTACTTTGAGCATTAACCCTGTAAATAACGAGACGATCGTATTGATAAATATTATTTCAAAATAACCATGTGGTCATTTAATACCCTGATCTGGACATTACGAGTCCGGGAAAAACATCCCGGACTCGTAATGCTTTAGATATGGACCTGCAGGTATCTCCAGCGACACAAGAGGTATTTGGGTAAAAAATTTCTAACCCGGAAAGATGGCAAGTCCAGATTGTACTGTCAACTTATGGGTGGTCAGTGTAAAAAGAAGGTCAGTTAACGTTTATGCGGTCAAGCATGAAAACATTGTCAAGGCTGCGACAGTAAAATATAATTATTGCCTTAGCTAATTTATTGGATTGATGAACATGATGCAAATATCTGACACACTGAAGCGCCCCCTGCACGATTTACGCATCTCGGTTACCGACCGCTGCAACTTCCGCTGCACCTACTGTATGCCCAAAGAAATCTTTGGAGGAGAACATATTTTTTTAGCGCGAGAAGAATTGCTCACCTTTGAGCAAATCAAACGCCTGGCCAACATCTTTGTATTGCTTGGAGTGCGAAAAATTCGACTGACCGGCGGAGAACCTTTATTGCGCAAGGAAATTGAATTGCTGATCAGCATGCTGGCTGAAATTCCAGGCCTCGAACTCGCTATGACAACCAATGGCGCCTTGTTAGCTAATAAAGCGCAAATGTTAAGAGATGCCGGATTAAATCGGATCACCGTGAGTTTAGATTCGATTGACGATGCGACCTTCAAAGCAATGAACGATGTCAATTTCCCAGTGCAACGCGTATTGGATGGTATCGAGGCAGCCAAACAGGTTGGTTTAAACCCCATCAAAGTAAACATGGTTGTGAAGCGCGGCGTCAATGATCAGGATATTCTCGGCATGGCCAGTTATTTCAGGGGTACGGGTCACACCGTACGCTTCATTGAGTATATGGATGTTGGTGCAACGAACGGTTGGAAACTTGATGATGTGGTATCAGCTCAAGAGATTGTAGCAACCATTCAAAAAGAATATGAAATAGAACCTATTAACCCTAATTACCGCGGCGAAGTTGCACGACGTTGGCGCTATAAAGATGGCCATGGTGAAATTGGCATGATTTCCTCCGTCACGCAACCTTTTTGCGGCAGCTGCACTCGAGCACGGCTATCGGCTAAAGGGCAGCTCTATACATGTCTCTTTGGTACCAAGGGCTACGATTTGCGAGCCTTGATTCGAGATGGTTCATCGGATGAAGTTATCCGCGCGACACTAACCCAGCATTGGAGACAGCGAATAGACCGCTATTCTGAGTTGCGCACTGAGCAAACAACCGATCTGCCGAAAGTAGAAATGTCCTATATTGGAGGATAGTTTGCACACTCAACACGCCATTCGCGCGATCATCTTTGACCTTGACGGCACATTACGAATCAATCGCCCTACTATCAATGAAACTTTTTATCGATTCGCAGAAGAATTGGGGGTATCATCATCCTGTAAACAGCAACGCAAAGCCGCACAATGGGCTCACTTTTACTGGGCACAATCCGATACTTTAGCGTCGGATTTAGAAGCGCTTGGCCGCGATGATGAGCGGTTCTGGTCCAATTATGTAAAACGAAATTTGGTCGCGTTGGGCTGTCCAGAAGGAGATGCCGACGCGTTAGTACCCAAAATGCGTCACAAGATGAAAAACCAGAACTTTGACAGTTGTGTGCCTGCAGAAGTGCCAAAAACCTTGCAAGATCTAAAAAACGATGGCTACACGATTGGTCTGGTTTCTAACCGCCGCCAACCCATAGTAGAAGAGCTGAACACGCTGGGGCTAACTCCGTATTTGGATTTCGCCTATGTGGCCGGGGAAGTGGATGTGTGGAAACCTGACCCCCAAATTTTTGATCGCGCGATAGCAGAAGCCGGTTTTGGGCCTGAGCAAATGATCTATGTTGGGGACAATTATTATGCCGATATTGTTGGTGCGCAACGCGCCGGTATAACTCCCATCCTGATTGACCCTGAGCATGTCTTCCCCGATGCAGCATGTACGGTGATCCATTCGATTGGGGAAATTCCGGGACTGCTGGCTTCGGATATCTAGAAGATATCAATAATTGCAATCCGCGTTGATGGGGGTCTTTTTTTACAATGCCTCATATGAATTAACACGAGGGGTAAAATACAACTTCATGATGCTTTAGCTGCCCATCTTGATAAACAAATTTACCGGAGAAAATTTCAGGTCGATCTAACCAGGGGATAAAGATACGGTCACCTTCCCACAAGGGTAAATCCAAGATTTCGTCATCTGGGATCCATTGCAAATGGCCTTCGGCAGAATCTATCCACTGCCCATCGAATTCGGTAACCACAAATAGAAAAACGTACCAATCTTCGTCGTCAGAAAATTTGGGGAAAGTTATCATGCCGCGAAAAATCGGGTTTTTAGCGATATATCCCGACTCCTCTCGAATTTCACGGATAGCACATTCTTCAGGAGATTCGCCATTTTCTAGTTTGCCGCCTAAACCATTCCATTTACCAACGTGCATATCGTTTTCTTTTTTATTACGGTGCAGCATAAGAGTTTGCCCATTACGGCGAAGATAACATAACGTGGCAAGTTTCATTTTCTTAGCACCTCTGCAAGTCATATAAAAGCAAAGCCGTGCTGCTTTGGCAACACGGCAATGTTGTTGGCGGAGAGGGTGGGATTCGAACCCACGGTGGTCGCAAGGACCACAACGGTTTTCGAGACCGCCCCGATCGTCCACTCTGGCACCTCTCCAAATAGCGACCTGGATTATACCAAAGGAAAGTGCTCTGTACAATTAAAGCTCAACTGAAGTGTGCTCCTCTGGAAAGTAAACATTAGACATGCCAACGCCTTTGAGTTTTTCGATTAATGGATCGGCCCCGCGGTGTTCGCCATGGACAAGGAAGATTTTTTCAACTTGACCCTGCACTGCTTGAGCGTATTCCATGAGTAATTTTTGCCCAGCATGTGCCGACAATCCGCCGATCGTAGCGACTTCAGCGCGCCGGGTGTAATTTTCTCCAAAGATGCGAATCTTTGTTTCCCGATCGGCCAAGCGCCGGCCTAAGGTATGGGGAGCTTGCCATGAGACAATTAGAATCGTGTTGTTGGGATTTTCAATATTATTTCGCAAGTGATGTAAGATACGCCCGACCTCAGCCATACCAGAAGCAGAGATAATGACCGCTGGACCTTTTACGTCGTTTATGGCTTTCGATTCCTGCACCGAGCGTGTGTATTGTAAGCCTTCAAAATCAAGGGCCCCGTGATGTTGATCGGAACGCATAAAGGCCTTCGTCTCTTCATCAAAAACTTCAGGATGAGCGCGAAAAATTTCTGAAGCATTGATGGCCAACGGGCTATCAACAAATACGGGGATTTTAGGCACATCGCCGCTGTCCATCATTTGATGCAGGCAATAAACTAATTCTTGGGTCCGTCCAACAGCAAAAGCCGGGATGATGATTTTTCCGCCGCGAGCTATGGTTCGAATAGCAACCTGCTTCAATTCGTCAAAGGCAGCCTGGGGGTCGCGGTGTGTCTTATCACCATAGGTCGATTCCATCAACAGGAAATCCACATCCTTGGGGAGCACAGGATCTCGCAAAAGGGGCAAATCCCGCCGGCCAATATCACCAGAAAACCAGAGACGAAATTTGCGCCGACCTTCTTCAATATCTAAGACCACTGCCGCTGATCCAAGGATGTGCCCGGCCTCAACAAAATGCGCCTGCACACCAGGGATTGGGTTAAAAGATTCTTCATAGGGTTCAGGTGAAAAATGGTGCGCAACATGGGCGGCATCGAGTTGGGTATATAACGGCTCTATGAGGGGCTCTCCCCGCTTGGCTCGCTTTTTATTAACATATTTGGCATCAGATTCGTGGATATAGCCGGAATCGAGCAGCATAATATTAGCTAGGTGCGCCGTAGCCATTGTGGCGTAGATTGAGCCTTGATAACCATCCTTGACCAAGTGAGGTAAATTGCCACTGTGATCAATATGAGCGTGAGAAAGAATAACTGCATCTATATTAGATGGATCGAAGTGAAAATGACGGTTGCGGTAGAAAGCTTCTTTACGACGGCCTTGAAAAAGGCCACATTCTAGCAACAATTTTTTGCCATTGATTTCCAACAAATGTTGAGAGCCGGTAACCGTTTGCGCTGCACCATGAAAATGAATTCTCATTGTTATGCTCCTATGCCCTGTAATATATATCGATGCTCATATGGATCCATGGGAATTGCGGCGGTTAAAGGGATATTCGTGACGACAATTCCCAGAGAGCTGCAAATCTCTACTGCATCGTGTAGGTTATTTGCTGCTATTTATTTAGACGATTTGAGCTGCTTTAATATTTCGTCCCCAAAACGTTGAAAGCGCCAAGGAAGCGTATCCATAACACCCGCCAAAAGATCAGTTGTGCGCGGATTCTCTGCTGCAATCTTATGGAGTATATCTTTTGGCAAGATGATATCGGATTGCACGCCCATATTCTTGGCTTGTTTTTTACGCCAACGACGAAGCTGATCGACGCGATCGAGATAGGCGTTATTGCGTCGAGGTGAGCGCACAGGGCGAAGAGGTTCTGCCTGCTGACCGCGTTGAATGGCTGCTAAAATTCCTGGACCCAAACGTTGAGCCTGACGCGGCGATATGCCTTGAATTGCTGCAATCTGAGCGATGGAACGCGGCCAAATTCTGGCTAATTCGATGAGCACCTTATTACCAATGACCTTGAACAAAGGGCGATCTAAGACACGCGCTTTTTGGTCACGGAAGAGGCACAACTCACGCAATACTGCTGATTGCTGAGGCTGTAATTCATTAGCTCCTTTGATGCGCCAACAAGCATCTACCGAAGCGCGCTCTGGATGCCCATTGAGATGACAGCTACGTTAAAATCTTCAAGCGCCAACGACCAGCGGCCCTTGGCTTTTAGGGCTGTTTTCAGCTGATTGCGCAATGCAATCAAGAAATGTGTATCCATTTGAGCATAGGTTAACATGTCCTGCGGCAGCGGACGCATGCCCCAATCGGCACGTTGGTATTTTTTATTAGCATGGATACTGAATTCCGATTGCAGCAAAGCGCCCAAGCCAACGGCATCCCAACCTAAAATACGCGCGGCAACCATCGTGTCAAAAATTCGGGCAAAAGAATAATCATAATCGCGTCGCAAAATCAAGATATCGTATTCGGCGGCATGAAAAACTTTTTCAATGTCCGGGTTACTAAAGATGGGGGCTAATGAGGAGAGGTCATCCAGGGCCAAAGTATCTAGCAGGTAATCTGATTCGGATGTAGAAAATTGAATTAAGCAAACACGTTCACGGTATGCAAAGAGACTGTTGGCCTCGGTATCTACTGCGATAATGGATTGCCCTGCTAAATCATCTATCATGCGATGCAAAGCTTCAGGGCAGTCAACAAATATCGGTTTGGGCAATTGGTCAAGACGCATGGTGCAATTATAGCCTATATGACCCGTTGTTTCTCTAAAATTACAGCATCCATCCCGCCCTGGTAATAACTTGGCCATAATCCAATATGCTGATAACCCATATTCTGGTAAAGATTTATGGCTGTTGCATTTTTGGCACGCACGCTCAGGCGAATGAAAGTTACCGTCAGCGCATCTTCACAGGCACCCAATAAAGCTGTACCAATGCCCTGGCGGCGATAATCGGGCAACACGGCCAATGTGGCAATCCAGGCTACATTCTTGGAACCACGTTGATCCCCCGCGATAAACCCCACCATCAAGTCACCGTCAACGGCTTTCAAACGCACCACACTCGGGAAGGAGAGCACTCCAATCAGATCCAATAATGTCCAGGCATCTAAATGAAAACAAGCTTGTTCCAGATGGCGAAGTGCATTTAAATCGCGCCAGGTAGCCGGCATGATTTTCACCGAGCTACCCGGCAAAGTTAGCAATATTGGAAAGTCAATGGGCAAGAGATTATTTTAGGTTTTGACAAATTTAACAGACAGATGGGTAGCGAGGGGGTGTTTTGCATACCGCTGGTATCTGCGCAAAACACCCCCACACCTTTTTATAATCCCGGTAATTCCAAGGGATCAATTATTCTTCACTGTTTTTGATGAAATTACTCAACAGGCTGGTGAATTCTAACGGGAAGATATATTTAGTTGACTCTCCGGCAGCCATTTCTTTAAGGGTATCAAAATACTGCAAGGTCATGGTTTTTTGATCGATATCCTTGGCGCTAGAGAAAATCTTGGCCAAAGCATCGGCGTAACCTTCGGCTTTAAGCAACTGCGCTTCGCGTTGACCTTCAGCTTCGAGGATAGCCGCTTGTTTATTACCTTCAGCTCGCAAGATAGCCGCCTGTCTGTCACCACCAGCAATATTGATCGCGGCTTCTTTCTCACCAGTAGATTCGGTCACCATGGCACGACGCACACGTTCGGCTGTCATCTGACGATTCATGGCATCCTGAATTTCACGTGGTGGGATTATTTCGCGAATTTCGACGTTGGTAACTTTAACACCCCAACGCTCGGTGACTTCATCGAGACGAGTACGCAGCATATTGTTAATGTGTTCTCGTTCCGAGAGCACATCGTCCAGCAAAATGCCACCAACGACAGCGCGCAGCGTAGTTGTGGCAATACCTTGAGCCGCGGCTTCAAATCTCTCTACCTCAACCACACTTGCTATGGCATCAAATACTTTGAAATACCAGATGAAATCTACTGAAATGCCTGCATTGTCTTTGGTAATCACTGTTTGATGAGGGATATCACGCACCTGTTCACGAAGATCTACGCGGCGTCCGCGATCAATTACCGGAATCAAGAAGATGACGCCCGGTCCTTTTATATTCAACACCCGCCCTAAGCGGAAGACAACCATGCGTTGATACTCAGGAATAATTTTTATCGCGCTGGCTAACAACATCAAACCAACAACGATGACACCGCCAACCAAACAAGTCAGGTAACCTGCTGCTTCAGCGGCGTTTTGTGCAAGTATTGAAAATAACATGATATGCCTCCTTCGACATAATTGATTAGTCGTCCAATTTCTCTACTTCTAGTACCAAACCCTCACGGGCGACAACACGCACAAAGGTTCCAATAACAAGGGGAATTTGACTATGAGCCGTCCAAATTTCGCCATCCACATACACAGTGCCTTCGGGATGAAGATCAGATTTAGCTTCCCCGACAGCGCCTATCAGCGTTGCCAGATCATGTTGTAGAGGAGCGGCATCTGCCTCTAAAGTTTTGCTGGCAACAATCCAGAAAAAGCCACCGGACAGCAGCGAAGTCACCGTGGCTAAAACCAAGCTAACTTCCGGCCGCCACCAGACTTCACCTCGAAAGATAAATGCTGACCCGATAATCAACGCAAATATGGAAATTCCCAAATAAAGCATGCGCCCTGATTTGCGCAGTGCGAGTATAAAGGGAAAAACACCCAAGATGAGAAGTGCCAGCGCCCAATAATTAATCGGCAGATTATAGATTCCCCAACCAGCCAGCATAAGCCCAAACAGTGCACCGATTTCTAATATGCCAGTACCTGGTGTTAGAATGGCCATGAACGATAATGAAAAACCAGCCATTAAAAACAAATAAGCCAAATTAGTGTTGAGAAGAAAATCTGTCATCCTGATTCCCTCCAAGAAATCATCCAATGAATTGTTTAGGTTTGCATCTATTATACATTTAATCTTACGCCAAGACAATTGCAAAACCCCACATGAAATCCCAGGAGTTTAAAATATGCACGAAGAGATCTTTTAAACTGTATAACAAAATCTCATTTACCTCATGGTATCATTGCCCCGTGGAAATCGCTTTCTCTCTGTTTAGCCAAATACCCATCTACAGTTTTTCATTAATCCTCGCTATTGGTGCGCTGATTGGGCTGCACGGCGTGGTCAACGGCGCGTATAACAAAGGCTTCGATACACAAAACTACCTAAACAGCGGTATGTACATACTATTGGGAAGCCTAGCTGGTGGGCGAGCCGCTTACGTGGCGTAAACTGGGTATATTTTCAAAACCACTTCGCTGAAATTCCGCAGGTTTGGTTAGGTGGCTTAGCCTGGCCTGGTGCTTTGGGGGGGTGGATTACTAACATTGGTGTTAATCGCAGTGGTGCGAGGTTGGCATTTTGGAACATTGTGTGATGTGTTTATACCTTTGCTAACTGCCATGACCATCAGTATTTGGCTAGGATGTTGGGTTTCTGGCATCGCCTATGGTACAAAAGTGGATGCCTGGTGGGGGCTGCCTACTCAGGATATTCGAGGAGATATGAGCATCCGCTGGCCAGTGCAGCCCCTCGGAGCGCTGCTCACAGTGGGCATTTCTTGGGGTATAAGCACATTATGGCCGCAAGTACGCACGCCGGGGTTAAGATTCTCGATGACATTAGCAGGCATCTCTCTCGTTCAGTTACCTCTCTCTTCCCTGAGAGTAGATCCAGGTCCATTGTGGTACGGCGCCCGACTTGATTCCTGGTCTGCCCTGGTATTTTTTATATTATCGACATTCATCGCCATATTCATCTACACAAAAGCCTATACGCACCTACCTGACTCGGAAAAATTATGAAAATAACCGTTGCCCTGGCCCAAATTAACACCGTGCTCGGCGGTATTGAAGCCAACCTTGAAAAACATTTAGCCTACGCACAAGAAGCGCATACTTCCGGCGCTGATTTGCTCATTTTTCCAGAACTCTCGTTAACCGGCTACGCGCTGCAAGACTTAGCCTATACCGTCGCGCATCGCCCCAAGTCCGATGATCCAATCTTCAAGCCTCTGCTTGAAGCCAGCAAAAGCTTAGATATGGTGATTGGGTTTGTTGATGAGGATGAACGCCATCGCTTTTTCATCGCGGCAGCTTATTTATCGCAAGGTCAAGTTGTACATGTGCATCACAAGGTTTATTTGCCAACTTACGCTCTCTTTGATGAAAGCCGCTTTTTTGCCTGGGGAGATTCCATCCGGGCCTTCGACACACGTTTTGGGCGTGTGGGCATTGCTATTTGCGAAGATTTTTGGCATGCCTCGCCCCCCTATTTACTCTGGTTGGATGGCGCCGACATTCTGATTTTCACTTCCGCTTCACCGGGCCGTGGAATCAATGAGGGAGATCGGCTTGAATCGGCTCGCTGGGTAGAGCAAATCAATCAGGCCTATGCCAGTCTTTTTACATCTTTCGCGCTGCATGCCAACCGCGTTGGCTATGAAGATGGGTTACATTTTTGGGGCGGATCAACAGCTTACGACCCGGATGGAAAATTGCTCGTACAAGGTCCTTACCGGCAAGAAGCACTCACATTGACCCAAATTGACCTCAATCAATTACATCGTACGCGCGCCCGGCTGCCATTGCTGCGAGATGAGCGCACCGCGTTAGTACAGCGAGAGCTGGCGCGCATCGTCAACAATCAAGGAACTCAGCAATGAAGGAATTAATAATCAACACTACATTGACCCGTCAAATATTGGTGGGATTTATTGAGAGCGAAATAAAGCGGGTTGGATTCCAGCGTGCAGTCATTGGACTTTCTGGAGGGATTGATTCAGCCTTGAGCTGTTTTCTGACTGCCGAGGCCCTCGGTCCAGAGAATGTACTGGCAGTCAGAATGCCTTATAAAGGATCATCTCCCGAATCATTAGAACATGCCCAACTTGTGATCGAAGCCACAGGGATACAAGCCATCACCATCCCCATCACTGAGATGGTAGAGCCGCTGTTTGCGCGCTTTCCCGAAATCAACAGTATGCGAAAGGGCAACATCATGGCCCGCAGCCGAATGATAGTGCTCTACGATCAATCGGCTGCCTACAACGGACTTGTGGTCGGCACGGGCAACAAGACCGAAATCTTACTGGGATACAGCACACTCTATGGTGATTCGGCTTGCGCGATCAATCCGCTTGGAGATCTGTACAAAGATCAAGTGCGGCAATTAGCCCAAGCGATGGAGGTGCCCGAAGTTATCCTAAGCAAAGCACCATCGGCAGATCTATGGGCTGGTCAGACCGATGAAGATGAATTAGGCTTCACTTACGCTCAAGTTGATCAGCTGCTCTATTTATTGGTTGATCAACGTTATAATGCTCACGATTGTGTTGAGCTCGGTTTTTCGGCTGATTTTGTGCGAGATATAATCGAACGGGTACGGCGCAATCATTTCAAGCGCGTTATGCCTCCGATTGCAAAATTAACCAACCGCACCATCGGCTACGATTTTCTCTATTTGCGTGATTGGGGGACATAGCCAGAATAACAGCAAACGTGCAATCGAGCATAAAGAAATGATTGCTATTCGAACCGAGTTGTGAAAATCCTTGTACAGTTGAAAAATATGGTACGAGGAATATCAAATCACAAAGAACCCCTTAATATTCATAAAAAAACACATCGCTATGCATTTACCTCCCTCGTTACGATACCGCCGTTTTGCCCTCTTTTGGGTGATTTTAGTGTGCACCGGGATTGGCAATCGTATGCTGCTCTGGGCGCTGCCCTGGCAAATCAATCAGCTTACACAAAGCCCAGCTGCTTTAGGCGCGATTGGGATCATCCGGCTGATTCCAACGATTTTTGCTTCACTCTTCGCTGGGCTTGCTGCCGATACTTTTAATCGCCGCAAGATCATGCTGGTCACACAAAGTGTAATGGGCCTAGTTGCCCTTACTCTAGGTCTGCTGACGTTTAGCGGGCGCATCCAGTTATGGCATATCTACGGGCTATTGGCCATTAACGCAACGGCATTTGCCTTCGATTTGCCAGCCCGCTACTCAATAACGCCTAATTTAGTGCCCATCAAAATGCTCGCCAATGCGCTAGGTGTTGAGGTGATCGCATTTCAAATCGGCAGCTTAGCCGGACCCCTGCTTAACGGTTGGTTAATTAACCTTTTTGGGCAGCAATCGTCTTACCTCGTTTCAGCCGGATTTTTTACGGTCGTGCTCGTGCTGCTGGCAGCCATTGGCCCAGTGCAACAACATAAACTAGCCAATGAGCGCGGGGGCATGGATTGGGAAGCAATCAAACATGGGATCACTTTCACGTTTCAACACGCGTTGATTTTCCCCAGTATGCTGCTCGATTTTATGGCTACGCTATTAATCCGTGCCGATGCACTGATGCCCTATATTGCCAGTGATATTCTAGGCCTCAACGCCGCGCAATACGGCTGGTTAACGGCCGCCCCAGCCATGGGTGCGGCAATTGCAGGTATTACGCTCTCACAGGTGCGACAAATCCGGCACCAGGGGAAACTGCTATTAGGTGTAACCGTGGTAATTGGAATCAGCGCAACCATCTTTGGTCTATCGCGCGCCTTCTCCTTATCCCTGGCGATGTTGATGATCATTGGCGCGTCTGACGCAGTCAGCTCAATTGTGCGCAGCGCTATCCGACAAATCCATACCCACGATGCTTTGCGCGGCCGCATGATCAGCGTCAATCAGATTTTCTTTATAGGCGGACCCTATTTGGGCGATGTGAAATCTGGCTATTTGGGCGCATTGATCGGCGTCCCTCAGGCGATTGCTCTTGGTGGTGTGGCTTGTGTGGCTTCTGTAGGGTGGATTGCCCGCAAATGGCCAGCACTACGGCAGTACGATGTATAAATCAAAGCGTGGTGGATACCCCCGAGTCTCTTCTAGAAATGCTCGTACTCCGATATTGGCTCTAATTTCCAATAAGCAATAATAAAAAAACCTGTGAGTTTGCTTGAGATCTCGAATTGAGTATTTTCAATTTTGCAATTGCTCCCATTCGATGATCAGTGTTTCAAGTTCATTTTGGATTTCAGTATAATCATCCCCTAAGCGCCTGAGATCGGTGACATTATCGGACGGCAAGGCCAGTTTCTCCCCCACTGCGGTCAGCTGAACCTCTAACTCAGCAACACGATTTTCAACTTTTGCTAAGCGCGCTTTACGGCGGCGGGCATTCGTCTGGTTACGATTGCGTTCTGCCCGCGCTTGACGGTAAAGGTCTTTTTTAGGGGTAACAGGACCACTATTAAGATCATTGGCAGCTGCCTGTTTTTCCTGAGAAGCGCGGTATTCGCTGTAGGTTCCGCGAAAAATTCTCAGCGCGGCACCATCTTTATCTATCTCCCAAATTTGTGTGCCCAGAGCATCAATCAAATAACGGTCATGAGAGACCAAGATGATCGTACCTTGGTAATCCTGCAATACGGCTTGCAAAACCTCCTGGGAGGGGATATCGAGATGGTTGGTCGGTTCATCGAGCAGCAATAAATTAGCTTTACGTAGTGCTAATTTTGCTAAAGCCAAACGGCCTCGCTCACCTCCTGAAAGAACATTAACTTTCTTAAAAACATCTTCACCACTGAAAAGGTAGCGAGCTAAATATGAGCGAATTTCAGCCACCAACATGCCGGGAGCCGAAACTTCAATCTCTTCGACCAGCGTGCGATTGGGGTCCAGGTCTTCATGGGCTTGGGCAAAATAACCAATGTCAAGACTAGCGCCAAGTGAAGCTTTTCCGGCCAGCGGAGGCATCTGGCCCAGAATGGTTTTTAAGAACGTGGTTTTTCCAGCCCCATTTGGTCCAATCAGTGCGGCACATTCTAAACGGTGAAGTTCTAAGTCTGGAGATATAAAAAGCGGTGTCTCTGGATAACCAATGTGAAGGTTTGTGCTGCTCAACACCAGGTTGCCGCTCCGCACCCGGGTTTGTAGGTGTAGGTTTAGTTCTTGAGGTTTGCGTTTGGGGTTATGCAAATTTTGGATGTGCCGATGGGCTGTATCAACACTCATCACGCTTCTCGTGGTCTTAACCTCAACAGTGACCTGGCTCCAAGTTTTTCCCTGAATAGCTTCAAAGCCAATCTGTTCAATGGCTTGCAGATGCCGGCTTAATCGTTTGAGCCGGCCTTTAGCTTGAGAGACATTCTGCCCGGCGATATTACGTTTGATATAATCCAACTCTTTTTCCAAGCGCAGTTTTTCTGCTTCAAAAGTCTTGGAGCGGCGCTCCCAGCGGGCATGACGTTGTTGGAGATAGTGTGTGTAATTTCCACGATACGTTTCAAAACCTGTACGTCCCATCTCCCAGATGTGATTACAAACTTTGTCGAGGAAATAACGATCGTGAGAAACGATTAACGCGGCGCCATCCCAATCTTTGATGTAGTTTTCGAGCCATTCCACAGCAAGTATATCCAGGTGGTTAGTCGGTTCGTCGAGGATAAGCAACGTTGGTGCTTCAAGCAACAAACGCGCGAGCAAGGCGCGTGTGCGCTGACCACCTGAAAGGTGTACCAGAGGCATTGGATACTCATCTTTAGAAAATCCCAAGCCTGCTAAAACTTGCTGGACACGGTTTTCATAGGTATAGCCGCCCTGATGATCAAAACGCTCTTGCAAAACACCATAACGTTCCAAGGCGGCATGATCGTGTGGCTCAGTGGTCATGCGTGCTTCCAGGCGGGTTAATTCAGTTTCTAGGGCTTGTAGTCCAGCGAAGGGCAGTAAGGTTGCGCCCCATAAGGTGCGCTGCGATTCACGGACAGATTCCTGCGGTAGATATCCCAAAGTCAGGTCGCGGGCTCGGTTAATGCTACCTGTGGAGTGACTTTCTTGGCCTGCAATGATACGCAGCAGCGTTGTTTTTCCAATGCCATTAGGACCCACCAAGGCAATACGGGCACCGTGGGGGATATTTAAGGAGAGCCCTGAAAAAATATCTACAGGGTCATAGGATTTACCAAGATTATGAGTAGAGATTAAAGACATAACAGGGTATCAGGTGCCAGGTGTCAGTGCAGGAATCAGGTGAAAGTGCATTTGGGGAACAAATTGATACGCACCGCCGTTATATACCAGACGATAGCCCGATTCGATCAAGCCCAATTGCTGCGCTAATTTGTGCGCGATTTGCAATATTTCGATCAGTATGCCAGCATCATCAGCGCGTAGATCATCTAAATCACGCAGCGCTTTTTTTGGGATAATAAGCACATGCACAGCGTAATCAGGATTTGGATGCCAGAAAGCTAAGACCTGATCACTTTGATACAAACGTTTCACCGGCAACAGGAAACTAAAATAGGCAAAAAACCATCCCACCAGTGCCCGTCCTACGAAAGAACTGCCTAAGCGAAAAAGTATGCTCATTTATTAGTGCAGCGAGGGTGTGTAATCCTTAATTAATAACCAAAATACTTGCGCGGCACCATTGTACCCTACTCCTGCAAAAAAGCACCTCCATGATATAATCGCACGGTTGCATTGATAAAACGGAAACTACGCGGTAATAAAACAAGGCACTTTGGAATTGCCGGGCAGATAGCGTGTACGCATACTATTCACAAAGACCCATCAACATGTTTAGAGCTTGAAAATTATGAGTGACCAAACTCAACCTATCGCAACCCAGCGCCCCGCTTCAGGGATGAAAATCGGAACAATCCTTGTATTTGTGGTAATAGCGGTTGTCGTTGCAGGAATAACTTTTGTGCAAGTACGCAATTTTGTGACTGCATGGAATTTCACTTCTCTACCTGGGATTGCCATTATCAACAACGCAACAGCAACACCCGGTGCACCTGGAGAAGAAAATCCACAAGAAAGCACTACACCCCCAGAAATATCTGCCCCGAGCGGTCCAACACCCGACCCATGGGATGGCGCAAGTCGCGTTAATATCCTAATCATCGGGCTAGACTCTAACGATTGGCGCGCAGGTGAGGGATCCCCGCGCAGCGATTCTATGATCCTTTTTACACTCGACCCGGTATCGCAAAGCGCCGGAATGGTGTCCATCCCCAGAGATTTATGGGTAAATATTCCAGGATTTAACCACGGCAAAATTAATACTGCCTATCAATTAGGTGAATCCTTTAAATTACCTGACGGCGGTCCTGGTTTAGCCATGAAAACAGTGGAACACTTTTTGGGTGTTCCTGTCCACTACTACGTCCAAATTGACTTTGCTGCTTTTGAGTATTTCATCGATGAAATTGACGGCGTCAAAATAGATGTGCCCTATAATATCGTGATCGATATTTATGATGATGATCGCGGAGAAATCCACCTCAAACCCGGCGTTCAAACACTATCCGGCGCGTATGCCTTGGCATATGCACGCGCCCGCCATACTGAAGGCGGTGATTTTGACCGCGCCCAACGTCAGCAGCAAATTATTATCAGCATCCAAAAACGGATGCTGAAGTATGATATGATTCCCACCCTGATCGCTAAAGGCCCGGCTCTGTATGCAGAACTTTCTAGCGGCGTCAATACAAACCTCAGTCTCGAGGAAATTTTCCAATTAGCGTGGGCTGTGCAAGGCATTGATCCAGAAGACATACTTGCGGGCATTATTGGTTCGGAATATGTTACCTTAGGGAAATCTCCTGATGGTTTAGACATCCTCAAACCAATTTCCGAGAAGATTCGTGCGCTGCGAGATAGCATCTTCGCGACCTCAGGGCTAACCAGCCCTATGACTTATGATGGCATGGACTCGTTGGATTTAATGGTCGCGGAGAGCGCTCAGATCATCATTTTGAACGGTACTCTGACTCCTGGACTGGCTGGCCGCACGAGTGAATATCTGCAAAGTTTAGGCGCGAATGTGATCTCAATAGGCGATGCCGAATTGAAGCCTTATGCTAATACCAATATCTACGATCACTCTGGCAACCCTTACGCGCTGCGCTATTTTTCTGAGATGATGAATCTTTCCGAATTCCGCATCCATACCAATTATGCGCCTGGAAGGGAAGAAGATATCACCATCATCTTAGGAGATGATTGGATCTACAATAATCCTATGCCATAATCTTATCGCTCCGTTGGAAATATCCAGCGGGGTTGCTATTTAACCTAACGATGTCCAACAAATATAACAAATCACTCCCAACCCACTGGTTCTTTTGGTTGCTGGTCTTAGGACTGATTATCACCAGTGTCGTCACAGCGTATACAATATTTTCAATTCTACGCGATAATTTTATCCAGCCTGGCATTGAATTCGACTCGCCAGAAATTGTGCAATCTGTCGATGAGTCTCCCTTCCAAAATTTAACTGATCCACTACAAACAACCAACCGCCCTGATGCGCAAGCATGGGATGGGAAAAGCCGAATAAACTTACTGCTGCTAGGTGTAGATGATCGCACCTGGATGAACAATCAGGGTCCACCACGCACCGATACGATCATTTTAGTAACGATAGATCCAGATACCCGAAGTGCGAAAATATTATCGATCCCGCGCGATTTGTGGGTTGATATTCCCGGATTGGGTGGTCACAAAATCAATCAAGCCTATCCGCTTGGAGAAAGTCAGGGATACGCCTCCGGAGGTCCCGGACTTACCCTGGCAACTGTAGAACAGTTTTTTGATATTAATATCCCGTTTTACATACAAATCAATTTTGAAGCTTTTGTTCACGTCATTGACGAAATTGGCGGTGTTAAGATCAACGTCCCAGATACCTTAGTTATTGACCCATTGTTGGGTGAAAATAATAAAACCTTGCAACCAGGGATTCAAACACTACCGGGAGATTTAGCCCTAGCATATGCAAGAGCACGCAATACTATTGGCAGCGACTTTGACCGCGCTTATCGGCAGCAACAAGTTATCTATGCCGCTTTACAGCGTTTAAACGATTTCAACTTAATTCCGACCCTGATCAGCAAAGCTCCTTCTCTATACCAAGATATCGCACACGGCGTGCAAACCAATCTTTCTTTACAACAAATCGCTCAGTTAGCTCAATTGAGCTATAAAATTGCTCCGGCCAATATTAAATCTATGGCAATTGGTGCGAGCGATGTTAATAACAGCATATCCTATGATGGGTTATCCATTTTATTACCCATTCCCGAAAAAATTCAAGCGCTACGGGAAACATTTTTATCCAGCACGTCCACACCGGAGACAGTATCTGTCGAGCTGATTATGGATGGAGAAAATATTCACGATGTAGAGCAGAATCCTACCATCGTATCGGATGAAGAAAATGCACGCGTGAGGCTTCAAAATGGAACTTTGGTATCGGGCTTGGCATCTGAAACATTAGAATTATTAGTAAGCCATGACATCAATGTTACAGAAATTGGCAACGCAGACAGAATCTACGCCGAAACTATTATTATTGACTACACAGATAATCCAAATACTGTAAACCAGTTGATGATGGTATTGGATGTCGCGCCAAGAAATTTCTATAACCGTTACGACCTCAACATCACGGTAGATATTCTTGTAATATTAGGAGATAGTTGGGCCAATAGGGAAAAACCTTAAGGAGGTAATGGGAGTACGTCCAATTCTGAGCGCAGAAAACTTGAGCCGAAGGTTTGACGATTCTCAAAAAAATGTGTACACTGTAACCATCACAATGCATATTGAAAACGAAAAAGCAAGGAGTAAAAGATGGCTTCCCACACGTTCCAAATGGTCATGCAAACCGGGCCGACACCGAACAAATCCTTCACCCTTTCGAAGCAAGAAATCGTAATTGGACGTGATACCAATGAAGATATTGTCATCAATGTGGCCGAAATCTCACGGCGGCACACGCGCCTACGTTTGGAAGCCAAAGGCTATATTATTGAAGACTTAGGGTCAACAAACGGCACTTTTGTAAACGGCAATCGACTTACTGGACCACAACTACTGCGCACAGGTGATACCGTTAACCTTGGAGATGCCGTCACGTTAATTTTTCAAACGACAATCCTCGACCCCAATGCCACCATCGTCTCGCCTGTTAAGCTCCAAACAGCGGTATCGCCGGTATCGCCACCCCCTGCCCCCGTATCAGCAACTCCAACACCAGCCAAAGCCAACAAAGGTCTTGCCAGTACAGCACAACCAGAAGAAGAAAAGACAAGTCACCCATGGTTGTGGGCCAGCATCGGCTGTCTAGGAATAATCATTTGCTTGGTGGCAATCGGCGCGATCGCCTTCGATACGATGAACTTATACTGCACTCCTCCCTTCGATTCGCTGCTAAACATACTTTATTCCTGCCCATAATATTCCCAACCGCTATGAACTCTTGCGGGGCTGTGAAGTTGCTACACAGCCCCGCATTAAATTTAATATCTTGTTATTGGCTATGCCCAGCGGCTCGGTCTTGGTACAATCAAGAATCTAACTTCATTTGATTTGTACATTCGCAAGGAGAACACCATGGCCCCCTCATTTGTCCCTGGACCGGTAGATGTAAATGGCGATATTCTGCAAGCACAAGCCCAACCCATGATGCCCCACCGCAGCCCAGATTACGAGAAAATTTTCCATCAAGCCGAAAGAAAAGCTCGCGAACTCTTCGGAACACGGTACCGAGTGCTCATTTCAGCATCTTCGGGAACAGGATTACAAGAAGCAGCGGTACGCAATTTAGCACAAGTTGATGTGCTTGCTTGCGTTAACGGCGCCTTTGGCAACCGCTGGCACCAAGTAGCCGTATCGAATGGAAAAAATGCCGACATGCTCGAAGTACCGTGGGAACAACCTATCAGCGCTGATGCAGTGTGTGACGCGCTAGCTAAAAAAGAATACGAAATCATTACGATCGTGCACAATGAAACTTCAACAGGCATGCAAAACCCGGTTGACGAGATCGCGAGCGCGGTGGGAAAAATTAGTCCGGAAACCTTAATCTGTGTTGACGCGGTCTCATCCTTAGGGGGGGCGCCCATCAATATGGATGCCTGGGGCGTGGATTTTGTGTTGACATCATCCCAAAAGGCACTTGCATTACCACCAGGATTAGCACTGGGTGCCGTATCCGATCGGGCTCTAGCGCGAGCTGCTACAATCACGAATCGCGGTTGGTACTTTGACATTGTGCGCCTAGAAAATGCGCGTGTAAAAAACTCAACTCCGGCAACCTCAGCCGTATCCTTAGTTTACGCACTCGATCAGCAACTGGACCGTATTCTGGAAGAAGGACTAGAAAACCGCTTTGCCCGCTATCTAGGATTAGCCGAACGCATACATCAATGGGCGCAAAACAATGGCTTCGGACTTTATGCACCCGAAGGCTATCGCTCTAGAACGGTTACAACCATTACCAACAATCGCGATATCGATGTGGCCGCCTTAATCGCCTTCTTATTGGAACGCGACATTCGTATCGCCAATGGTTATGGTCCACTCAAGGGAAAAACCTTCCGCATCGCCCATATGGGTGAAACTACCATGGCTGATGTTGATATGCTCTTGGCCAACATCGATGTATTTTTAGCGGCATTTGCTGATTAGATTGGATATTATGGCATTTGAAACAGTAACAATCGACACATACACCTATGGCGGTGAATCCCTAGGGCGGCTAGCCGATGGGCGCGCAGTGTTTGTGCCCCACACCATTCCCGGTGAGAAAGTGCGAGTTGAAATCGTACTTGATAAACCTCGCTATGCCAAAGCTAAATTGCTTGAAATTCTCGAAACGGTTCCTGAACGCATCCATGCTCGCTGCCCACACTATACAGTTTGCGGCGGGTGTCACTACCAACATCTCAAATACGATGCACAACTAAAAATCAAAGCGGATAACCTGTACGATCAACTAATACGTATTGGCAAGCTCGAAGAACCAATTATCGAAGATGTTATCCCATCACCCCAACCGTGGCACTATCGCAATCATGTACAATTTCACATTGCTTCTGAAGGAGGCCTAGGATTTCAAGCCACACATTCCCAAGGTGTGATCCCTATTGATGAGTGCCATGTGCTAACGCCAGCTATTGACCAACTCTGGCCACAAATTGAAATTGAAGCTATCTCTGGGCTTGAGCAAGTGAGTATTCGTATGGGCTCACAAGAAGACCTGATGATTGTTTTAGAAAGCATAGATCCAGAGCCTTTCAGCATGGACCTGGATTTATCAATATCTGTAATCCATCGAGGACCCAATGGCTTTCTTGTGCTGGCTGGCGATGATTATGTTGTTACAGAAGTTAAGGGTCGCGTTTTTCGTATTTCGGCAGGGTCATCTTTCCGAGTCAATCCCGTTATGTCAGCAGAAATGATTGAGCACATTGTGGATGGATTGCCCTTGACGAAAAATAGCACACTGTTGAACGCGTATGCGGGCGTAGGCTTTTTCAGCGCTTTCTTAGCACCCCATGTTGGCCGCTTAGTTGCAATCGAAGCTTCTTCAAGCGCTTGTGAAGATTTCAGCATGAATTTAGACGAATATGACCATGTGGAACTCTACGAAGCTCCAGTAGAGCATGCATTACCAGCGTTAGAGTTCAAACCCGATTTCATCGTTGCGGGACCGCCGCGCTCTGGATTGGCGCAGAGCGTCCTAGACGGTGTGTTATCTTTAGCACCTGAAACGCTTGTCTATATATCCAGTGATCCCTCTACGTTAGCGCGTGACGCACAGCGACTCACCCAAGGGGGATACCGGCTTCAAAGCATCACACCTTTTGATCTTTTCCCACAAACCTATCATATTGAGAGCATAAGTTTCTGGGAAAAAGCCTGAAAGCTAAGTGCACTCCGAAATAATTCAAAAAATGATTAGACCAGGGAAACGGTTGCTGACAGGAACCGTTTCCCTGGTAATAGTTTCAATCCATTACTGGCCAACAAACTTGACAAACCCTAAGTCTTCTGTATAATTCTTGCAGATGCGATTATTCGCAATAAGACGACTGGACTTTCAAAGATTTTATCCCCCTGGATGCAGAATAAGGTTTTCTTGATGACCCACTTCAACATCATTATTGAACATATGCGCGAAAAAGGCTACCGTCTGACGCCTCAGCGTGAGATGATCATTAACATCATTACTCATGGCAAAAGCCATATGAGCGCTGACAATATTTTCAGTCAAGTACAGGAGCGCACAAAGGCGATTAATATCGCCACAGTCTACCGCACATTAGACATGCTGGTTTCCGAGGGGTTGGCTTGCCGCACAAATTTAGGGGCGGGCAAAATTGTCTATGCAACGAGACACCACGGACCACATATACACCTAGTTTGCAAATCTTGCCAAGGTGTTATCGACGCAAACCACGATCCCTTAACCTCGCTAGACCAACAACTGACAGAACAATATAATTTTCAAGCTGATTTACAACATATTTCAATTTTTGGAATTTGCAGACAGTGCCAAGAAAGGAGCAATATTTTATGATGTTATTTCCCTTTCTCCCTCGTCCTGTCGCCCTGCATATCCCCGATGGTTTCCTCAGTCTGCCCGTTGCGATAACATTTTGGATTATCACTGTTATTTTCGTTAACATCGCAATTCGCAAAACACGCGGTCAATATGGTGAACGCCAAATACCGCTAATGGGCATCATGGCTGCTTTTATTTTTGCAGCCCAAATGATCAATTTTCCCGTGGCTGGCGGCACGTCCGGGCACCTGCTGGGTGGTGCATTGGCGGCGATTGTGCTCGGTCCTTGGGCGGGCATGTTGGTCATGGTCACAGTGGTCAGTGTACAAGCCCTTATCTTTCAAGACGGCGGCCTGGTAGTTATGGGTGCAAATATTTTTAATATGGGGATATTAACAACGCTGGTCGGATACGGGCTTTTCCGCGGAGCGGCTAACCGCAGTCAAAAAACGCAACTCACTATTGCCGGATTGGCGGCCTGGATTTCGGTCGTTGCAGGTGCGCTGCTAACAGCCTCTCAACTATGGCTAAGCGGTACATCACCCTTGCGGATTGTATTCCCGGCAATGCTCAGTGTGCATGTGTTAATCGGCCTCGGAGAGGCATTGATCACCGTTTCAGCTTTAGCCTTCATTTTTCAAACACGACCGGATATTCTCTCTGGCGCAAAAAACCAGGGAGGTCGCGGCTGGATTTTGACAGGTGCAGTGATTACTTTCGTAGTGCTGCTAATATCTCCATATGCATCGGTTAACCCCGATGGACTGGAGCGCGTTGCCATGAATCTAAATTTCATCGAAAGTGGCGCATCTGCGCCCTTTCAAATTTTGCCTGATTATACGATCCCTCTTCTCGGCGAAAGCGGCGTATCGACCATTTTCGCAGGAACAATCGGTGTATTGCTAGTAACTGTATTGATGATGTTGCTTTTTTGGTTAATTCGGCAACCAAAACAAGGAAAAAACTAGCTGATGCACATCAATACTTTTGACCACTATCAACTGCAAAACAGCTCAATTCACCATCTAGACCCGCGCGTCAAAATTATTGCAACCGTGTTATTGATCGTTTCCAACGCATTGCTACCCGATGGCGCTTGGATAGCCTTCGCGCTGACGTGGGGGTGGGTACTTGCATCCAGTATGTTCGCCCGTATTCAGGTAACTTTCATTTTATCTCGGTCTTTGGTAGCGCTGCCATTTGCCATTGCGGCAGTGACTGTGATCTTCTCAATACCAGGCCCTGTACTAACAACCCTGGATATTGGTGCCTGGCAGCTTACCGTTACCGAACCAGGTCTGATCCGTTTTGCAAGCATCATGATCCGCAGCTGGATATCAGTGCAAATGGCTATTTTACTTACGGCAACAACTCCCTTCCCTGATCTAATTCATGCCATGAGACATTTGCGCGTGCCCGATATTTTAGTGGCAACGATCTCCTTCATGTATCGCTATCTTTTTGTACTCAGCGATGAAGCTATCCGTTTGCTACGTGCTCGTGAAGCACGCAGCGCTGCTTTAAATTCCACGCGAAAACACCATACACCGCTGCGCTGGCGGGTTAAAGTTGCCGGCAATATGGCTGGGCAGCTATTCTTACGCAGTTATGAGCGCAGTGAACGCGTCTACAATGCTATGCTAGCACGGGGATATCATGGAACGCTACAAACGCTTAACCCCCACGAGATGAAAATGAAAGATTGGGTTATGGGCTGTATCGTAGTGCTGGCACTTGCTATATTTCAATTTGTCGCTCAGATCTAAACAGGACCTACTATGCCGATTATTCACCAACCTAAAACGCAAGATTATACTTTAGCACAGACAATTCAACTTGGGGGTGAGCTACTGTCTATCAAGCAACTATCCTATTGCTACCCTGATGGCCATCAAGCTCTCGATGAGATCACGCTGCAAATACACCAGGGAGAAAAAGTCGCACTGGTAGGTCCCAATGGCGCAGGGAAAAGTACGTTGATGCTACATCTTAACGGGATTATTCAAAGCCAGGGAGAAATTCATGTGGCTGGACTCACCGTTGAAAAAACTAATTTGCCCACTATTCGCGCCAAGGTGGGGTTGGTGTTCCAGAATCCAGACGACCAACTTTTCTCCCCAACAGTATTTGAAGATGTGGCATTTGGACCGCTACATATGGGATTGCCTGTAGAAACAGTTTACTCCAAGGTTGAGCACGCGCTGGCACAAGTAGGTATGAGTGAATATGCCCAACGCTTGTCACACCATCTCAGCGTAGGTGAGAAAAAACGAATTTCCATTGCAACGGTGTTAGCCATGACACCTGAGATTTTGGTCCTTGATGAACCATCTGCGGGATTAGACCCACGGGCGCGGCGATCTTTGATTACCCTGCTGCAAGAGATGTCCATTACTATGCTTATTTCCACACACGATATGGGGCTAGTCGCCGAATTACTGCCACGCATGATCATCATGGATCAAGGGCTTATCGTTGCCGACGGGTTAACAAAAACATTATTAGCAGACCAGTTCTTATTGGAACAGCATGGGCTAGAGCGATATTGATCACTACTACATTCTAAAAATCAGTAAAGAACATTTTGCCTAATCATTAAATTGTGTCAAAGAATAACTTCCTATTTTTATCTAACAAAGCCTTCTTGAAAATGAATTTTGCTGATAATCCAAGGCAATTTCCCAGACCAGGCGAATGTTTTACATCTTAATAATCAATAGGGTTTCAATATATATCAGAAATTTTTGCAAAAAGGTGTTAACTGTACACGTCCAAACCATATTTAATTCAAATTCCCCAATCTCAAAAAAAGATTGGGGAATTTGAATTAACCGAATTTGGATCACCTAGCTACAACTAATTTTCTACAATCCAGCCGCGGCGCGCAGCGTATCAGCCTTATCCGTGCGCTCCCAGGTGAGGTCTAAATCATCACGGCCAAAGTGACCGTAAGCAGCAATCTGTTGATAAATGGGTTTCCGCAAATCTAAATCGCGGATGATCGCGCCTGGGCGCAGGTCAAAGTTTTGATCGATAATTTCGGCTATCCTGCCATCTGCGATCTTTCCCGTGCCAAAAGTCTCAACGTTAATGCTTAAAGGGCTAGCAACACCAATCGCATATGCAACCTGAATTTCACAACGATCGGCCAAACCAGAAGCCACCACGTTCTTGGCAACCCAACGAGAAGCATAGGCTGCAGAGCGGTCCACTTTTGTAGCATCTTTGCCGCTAAAAGCGCCACCGCCGTGACGTCCCATACCACCATAGGTATCGACAATAATCTTGCGCCCGGTCAGGCCAGCATCTCCTTGGGGGCCACCAATCACAAATCGACCCGTCGGGTTGATATAAATCTTTATATCGTCATCTAACATATCGGTAGGCAACGTAGGCAGAATTACATGTTCAATCATGGCAGAACGGATTTCTTCCTGAGAAATTTCAGGGGAATGCTGCGTGCTGATCAATACATTATCAATACGCACGGGACGACCTTGATTGTACTCTACCGTGACTTGACTCTTACCATCGGGGCGCAGCCAAGGCAAGGTGCCATTTTTTCGCACATCGGTTAGCTTGCGGGTTAGTTTATGGGCTAAATAGATCGGCATGGGCATCAAAGTATCGGTCTCATTACAGGCGTAGCCAAACATCATACCTTGATCTCCAGCGCCCACGGATTCGATTTCTTGCTCAGCCATTTCGCCGCTCTTGGCTTCCATGGCTTTATCAACGCCCATCGCAATATCACCGGATTGCTCCGTAATAGCGACCAGTACACCGCAGTTATTACCGTCAAAGCCCTTATTGGCACGATTGTATCCAATGGCATTGATAACAGTACGGACCAAATGGTCGTAATTGATTTTCGCTTTTGTTGTGATCTCGCCCAGGAGCATTACATAGCCTGTTTTTGTAGCGACTTCACAAGCAACGCGCGAGTAAGGGTCTTGTGCTAGACAAGCATCTAGAACAGCGTCACTGATCTGATCGCACATTTTATCGGGATGACCTTCCGTAACTGACTCGGATGTGAAGAGCAGTTTGGATGAGGTCATAAAAGTTGTGGTCATTTTTACCTCCGTACAATGAAAAATGCCCTTTTTACTCAGAAAGGGCATTTCACGCGTTATGGTTTAGCGCAGCACCCTCTCATCTCCCAGAATATCCGCCTGCCGGAGTTGGCACCGTGCCTAATTCGCAATTAAATATTCGCGAATCAGGAGGTTGCCGAGGTTTCATAGGGCCGGTCCCTCCACCTCTCTGGATAAGAGTGTCACTCAAAGGGTTATTAAGTTATGGCGGGCATAATACCATGCCTACAGATGGTTGTCAATTTTTGTATCGTGCCACCATCATTTTTCATGAATATTCCTTCAGTAGATAGTATAGAAATTTGCTCTTCAAGCTAGATTTTGGTACATCTTGGATCTCGAGAACCATGTCACAGATATAAACGAGGGAGGATATCTCGCTTGTTAGCATTGATTATGAAGCCTAAGGCTTACGTATAAAACCAGGTGATGAAATAATAGCCAATAACACCTGCCCATAACCAGCTATCAATGCGGTCAAAGACTCCCCCATGTCCGGGGATCAGGTGGCTTGAATCTTTGATTCCCACTTGACGCTTAATCATGCTTTCCCCCAAATCCCCTAAAGGCGTGATGATGGCGATCACCAGGCCCAACAGAAAAACTCGCATAGGAGTCAGCATCGGACTAGCAGGAAGCCAAAGCTCCCAAAGGGCAACCCAAGCTATTGATCCAAGACTACCAACTAAGATGCCGCCCACATAGCCTTCCCAAGTTTTCTTGGGGCTTAATCGAGGGCTGAGTTTATGGCGACCATAACGTTTTCCGATAAAATAAGCACCTGAATCGGCCAACCACACTGCCGGCAAAGTCACCCAAAGCCACCAAAGCCCATTGGGAAGCGAACGTAAAGACAGCAAATATGAACCCAACCAGCCAATGTATAGCGCTCCAGTAATCGTAATAGCAAAATCAGTGCCAGCTTGATCACGTCCGTGCTCATAAGCCCAGAGATGATAAGCCATACTCATAAGAATGAAAAAAGAGATTAATGTTGGACCGCTTTCGATGCCATATAAACCGCGGACAAGCGTAAAAATAAATGTCCCACCAACAACTAAAATACCTGCCGGCTTATAGCCACCAGCTCGAAATAACTGCACATATTCCTTAGCGGCCAATGTGAGCACAAGCAGCATTAAACCCAAAAACCACAGACCGCCATAGTACATGGCTGCTAATCCAAGTGGCAACAAAAATATGACTACTTGAACGCGTTGACGCAACATAATTAATTTGCCTCGCGGCTGGTCTCAACACGCCCATAGCGCCGGCTGCGATGAGAGTATTCTATGATAGCTGCATGGAGGGCCTGTTTACCAAAATCGGGCCAGTAGATCGGAGTAAAATACCACTCGGCATAAGCACCCTGCCAAATCAAGAAGTTGCTACTGCGCAATTCCCCTGATGTACGGATGATTAAATCAGGATCAGGAACACCGGCTGTATAAAGATATTGATCGACAATATCATCAGTAACCGCATCGGCTTGAACGCCATCCTCGATCATGTGTCGAATAGCCGATACAATTTCACTTCGCCCGCCATAATTAAAGGCTACATTTAGGATCAAGCGATCATTGTTTTTGGTCAACTCAATTGCATCAAGCATTTTTTTCTTAAGGGCAGGTTTTACTCGATCAAGCTGACCCACGTGACGAATAGCAACACCCTCTGCGTGCAACTCTTCCAACTCACTATCAATAACATTCCCCAATATGCGCATCAAGCCCTGCACCTCTTCTAGCGGACGACCCCAATTTTCTGTTGAGAAAGCAAACAATGTGAGATATTTTATTTTAAAATCAACACAGGCTTCAATAATCCTGCGTAAATTTTTTGTGCCGGCTTGATGCCCAGCTAAGCGAGGCAGACCACGTTCGCGTGCCCAGCGACCATTACCATCCATGATGATGGCAACATGCTTGGGGATATTTTCATGCAACGAATCATTTCCTTTTGATTTCATGTAAGGTTTTTTGCACCCTATGTGCGGTTAAAAGGCTTTACCTATGCCTTTCGACGAGATTGTCCAAAGTGTTGATTATTATTTTCTAAACTTCCATGATCTCTTTCTCTTTCCGGTCGCCAAATTTCTCTATTTCGTTGATGAAATCGTCGGTAATTTTTTGAATTTCTTTCTCAGCGCGTATACGGTCATCTTCCGAAATCATATCCTCATCTTCATATTCTTTCAAATCTCGCATAATATCGCGACGTACATTGCGGACAGCAACTCGCGCTTCTTCTGTGCGGCTGCCAACAACACGCACCAATTCACTGCGTCGTTCCTCGTTTAGAGGAGGCAAATTCAAGCGGATAGCCTTGCCATCATTATTGGGTGTCAGGCCCAAACCAGATGATAAAATAGCCTTCGCAATGTCATTCAACGTGGCAGGATCAAAGGGGCGGATGAGCAAGCTGCGTGGTTCTGGTACGCTAATGCTTGCCAACTGCCGCAGCGGGGTCGGAGCACCATAGTATTCAACTGAAAGTTTTTCTACTAAAGCAGGGTGCGCTCGTCCGGTACGGATGACAAGAAGATCCTCTTCAAAGGCCTGGATCCCAGCCTGCATGCGCGTCTTGGTGTCGATATACAAATCGTTGAGCATTGCTCTCTCCTCAATATCGTACGATGATGTAATAAATTCTCCGATACTACTCCACCCTAAGGATACCTGAAAATGTAACGCTCGAAAAGGGGAGAAAATTTACTTATTGAAGAAAAAATCAGCATGGCAAGATGCCTGCTTCCCCAAGTTATCTTAACTGAGGTTATTTAGGATGTAACCAGCGTCCCTACAGACTGGCCAAATAATGCTTGACGTAATACACCTTCTTCCCACAAATTGAGCACTAATATCGGCAGATTATTATCCATACAAAGTGAGATGGCGGTACTATCCATAACTTCGAGACGCCGATTTAGTGTTTCGATATAGGTTAATCGATCAAAGCGTTTGGCATCAGGATTTGTGACCGGGTCTGAATCATAAACGCCATCTACTTTGGTAGCTTTGATTAATACATCAGCGCCAATATCCATAGCTCGTAATGCTGCCGCAGTATCCGTAGAAAAATATGGATTTCCTGTACCGCCACCAAAGATGACTACACGGCCCTTTTCCAGGTGCCGGATAGCCCGACGCCTTATATACGGCTCAGCAACTTGGCTCATTTCGATTGCAGATAGCACACGCGTAACAATGCCAGACCGCTCCATGGCATCCATAAGAGCCATAGCGTTGATAACTGTTGCTAACATACCCATATAATCTGCCGTAGCGCGTTCCATGCCGCGCTCCAAGCCACGTTGACCCCGCCAGATATTGCCAGCGCCAATTACAATAGCGATCTCAACACCCAATTCAATAATTTCCTGAACATAGCGAGCCATATTTTCAGCCTGCTGTGGATCAACACCAAACCCTTCAGGTCCAGCCATTGATTCCCCACTCAATTTCAATAATATGCGCTGGTATTTGAGTTTTTTATCCATTTGATTTTTCCTCTACAATACAAAGGTAGCGCTTCATTTTAACTCGGTTGATTATAAAAATCAGAAAATATTGGCGGGACACGGAGCATAAAATGTGGTTTCCATCAAATGTACGCAAACCAGATGCTCTCCATCCCATAACAGCAGAAATTCCTTGATACCTAAAAAAAAGACCAACCGATGGTTGGTCTTTCATTTTACTATTTGCTTTTCTCGCCAACTTCCCAGCGAACAAACCGTCGAATAACGATATTTTCACCTATCGCGGAAATTGTAGTATGGAGAAAATCTTGAATACTTATACTATCATCACGAATATAAGCTTGGCGCATGAGCGTGTTTTCATCTTTGAATTTATCAATGCGACCATCAACAATGCGGTCAATAATGTTTTCGGGCTTGCCTTCCTGCAGAGCACGATCTCGGGCAATATCGCGCTCTTTTTGGAGCAGATCTTCAGGAATATCATGCTCATTAAGCCAACGAGGAGCAGAAGCTGCAACTTGCAAAGCGATCTCATGTGCAAATTTTCGGAAAGTTTCAGAGCGGGCTACAAAGTCGGTTTCACTGTTAACTTCAACCATAACACCTACCCGACCATTACCGTGATCGTACATCTCTACAACACCTTCTGATGCTACGCGGCCCGCACGTTTTGTTGCCTTAGCTAAACCTTTTTTGCGCAAGAATTCAACAGCTTTCTCAAATTCGCCATTACTGTTTTCTAATGCAGCTCGGCAATCCAAAAAGCCAGAGCCAGTCATATCTCGCAGTTCTTTTATTTGTTTTGCTGAAATTGCCATCGTTCTTTTACGCCTCTTCTTCTGCGGTTTCTTCTTTACTAGTTTTTTCTGCTGCTTCTACGGTCTCATCCACTTCAACTGCTTCAGCTGCTGCTATTTCTTTTGGTGCTTCAGCTGCTACCGTTTCTTCTACTACTTCAGCTGCTTCCGTTTCTTCTACTGCTTCAGCTGCTTCCGTTTCTTCTACTGCTTTGGCTGCTTCCGTTTCTTCTACTGCTTGAGCTGCAACGGACTTTTGAGCTTCTAATTTTGCCAGTGTAGATTCGCCCAACAATTCATCATCACTCAATTCAGCTGTTTTTTCATAGGCAACATCAGGAACAGCAGGGATTTCTTCCACTTCATCCTTGCGCATGGACTGGCCTTCAATTACAGCATTTGCAATTTTACTAACAATCAACTTAATAGCACGAATAGCATCATCATTGGAGGGGATGATATAGTCGACGTTGCGGGGGTCGCAATTGGTATCAACCATAGCTACGACAGGAACATTCAGCAAGTTGGCTTCATGCACTGCGGTAATTTCTCGACTAATATCAACAACAAAAACGAGATTGGGCACGCCACCCATATCACGAATTCCGCCGAAGAGCATATCTAGACGGTCAATTTTGCGTGTTTTATTCAGTGCTTCTTTCTTTGGGAGAAGATCAAACTCGCCTTGATCGCGCTGGCGTTCGAGGCGATTCAATTCATTGACTCGCTGGCGAATGGTATCCCAGTTTGTCATCGTACCACCTAACCAACGATGCGTAATCCAAGGCATACCACAGCGTTCGGCTTCTAATTGAATAGTATCTTGTGCTTGTCGCTTGGTGCCCACAAAAAGCACAGAACCGCCTTCAGATACTATATCACGCACCAAAGCGTAAGCTTTTTCCAACCCTCGAAGTGTTTTTTCCAGATCAATAATATGGATGCCGTTACGTTCTGTGAAGATATAAGGTGCCATGCGAGGGTGCCAGCGTCGGGTTCGATGCCCAAAGTGAACACCACTCTCTAATAGTTCTTTCATTGTAACAATACGCATTTGATAAATCTCCTTTGTTTTTTTACCTCCGCCTTCATCAACCCTGACAGGAACCGCAACTCAGCCTTGCCTTACGGCACGCCCTGTCAAGTCAAAAGGCGTGTGAAATAGAATATCTCCCGCTCGCGCGAGCGGGGCGATTTTATCATAAGAGAAATAATCCGTCTAGTACGCTCCCAGCAAAAATAATGAGAGTGATCGACTCATAATTTCTTGCAACTGCTAGGGATTCCCAATGCAAGGGTATAGCTTTTATAGATGGCTTCTCATTATGCATTAAAGTGAATTGTGCATCCAAAGCAATGTGTGCATCGCTTTGAACCCAGATGCCGATAAAGTTTCTACAGCGCGCCCAGCAGGATAATCTAAGTTCAGAGGACGACAGAAACGCTGGTCCTTTCCCAAAAAAGGTAAAATGGCCTGAAGTGCTGTATGCTCTGTTTTTAAAGGAGCGGCTAACCAAATATGGTCAGTGCGAGTTCGGGCAGTATGCCAACTTAAAATCCCCAATAAATGATCATCGCGAAAAGCCACCCAGTGCTGCACATTGGTCTCCATAAAAAAACGATAAAACCATCCTATCAACCCTGGTTTCAGCGCTGACATCTTCAAATAAAAATGCCAGCGTAAGGATTGTGGGTAGTTTTCGTCCAGCCACTGGCGCTGTTGATCCCATTGACGTGCAAAGCGGTGTGTAACTCGAATATTAGGCTGTACGACAGCCTGAATTGTATCGGGGTGAGTTTTCCAAGTTGTTCGCTTTGCTCGCACGTTAAACCCCATAGATGTGTAGAGATGGACAGCCGCAAGGTTATCTTCGCGTGCTTGTAGCCACACATCACGCACTCGCATGCGACGCAATTTCTCAATCGCGGCTTGAGTCATGGCACGCGCAATACCCTGCCTGCGATAATTGGGATGCACGACAACATTAGCCAACAAATAAAGACGGTGTCCCATATGAATAAAAGGTATCATGCTAATATTGCCAACCAATTCTCCTGCTATTTCCCAAACAAACCCTGACAAAGGGAATGATCCCTTAAGTGAGGCAAGTGCAGCCCAATGGGCGGAACTCCTGACATCAGCAGCTGCGCGCATATTACGTAAATATCTACGCCCATCATCAGTTAAGGAGTCAGCGAAACACAACTCAATCAAATCGGCCGAAGGTTGTATATCTCGGCGTATATCAAAAGCGCGGATATTTTTTGCAGCTTTAAGGTGAATTATTGACGACGATGTTGTCATAATCTATCCATAGTTTTTTACATTCTACCATCAGTAGAAGCAACTTCATTTTTTTAATGCTACCCACCACAATACCATCACAGCGCTGGAATCACTAAACCACGAAAAAATTACTTGTTCTCTTGACATAAACGGGTACAATTAATTCAGCATGGACAGAAAACCCATCACGACCCCATCTTCTTGGCGCACTGCAATCCGTCACTTCTGGCGGCGCATTGTCCCCCCAGTTGATCTAAAACAGCGGGGAGAAGTACAAGTGCAGTTACGAGATGCCTCACACCCTGATTTCAGTTATTTTTTACTCGTCTTTTTGTCGAGTGTGATTGCTACTTTAGGGCTATTGATTAACTCTCCTGCAACGATTATCGGAGCAATGTTGGTTGCCCCTTTGATGTCTCCAATTCTCGGTTTGGGGCTGGGATCTATTCGTGGTGATGATCGTTTGCTGAAAGATGCTGGTTCGGCACTTTTACGAGGCGCCGTAGTTGCGATTACAATCGCTTTCTTATTAACCTTGAATAATCGGTTGATGCCTTTCGTCCCCTTGATTCCCAGCGACCTTCCTAGCGAAGTCATGGCACGCACACATCCTAGCCCGATGGACTTGGGTATTGCGATTGCTGGGGGGCTTGCGGCAGCTTTCGCATTAGCCATGCCAGATATCTCAGCTGCGCTACCCGGCGTTGCAATTGCAACGGCATTGATGCCACCGTTAGCCGTTGTAGGCATTGGACTAGCCTACCAACGCTGGGAAGTGGCCGGAGGTGCCTTTCTGCTCTTCATCACCAACGGCGTTGCTATTGCTGCCTCTGCTATGCTGGTATTCTTCGCCCTGGGCTTCACACACCGATCTGCAGATAAAGTGGGACGCATCTTCGGTGTTCCGCGCAGTCTGGCGATATCGCTGATAGTTACGGTGCTTTTACTCGGCCCGTTAACCTTTATGAGCTTTCAATTTGTCCAGGAAGCCACCTCTGCTAGAAATATAGTAGAACGCAATATCGGCATTGAATCGATAATTGAAGATGAAGTTAGGGTTTTTTCCGGAGCAGAAGTAACAACTTGGAATACCAAAGATGAAGAGAATCTCTTAATCCTAGAAATCACCATCAGAACTCCTGTGCTTTTAAGTTATTATGACACCATTGATATGCGCGATACTATTGGCACCCAACTAAGCGCACAAAATTTCCTCAGCGAAGGGCAAGAATTTCAATTGGTGCTGAATCAATTTCAAGCACAACGCTTAGATCCGCTAATTCCTCCAACTGCGACTGCAACGCCCCATACTCCTACCATAGGTCCAAGCCCAACAGCAACACCAACAGTCACGACAACTCCAACACGCACGCCTACACATACACCAACGGCTTCGAACACGCCCACGCCGCTACCTACAGCGACCAATACACCAACTGCTTATCCGGGATACACAACCAGTATTTTATTTCCGGGGTTGCGTTTGCGACAATCCCCAGATGGTCCAGTGATTGCAACGCTACTACAAAATGAACGACTTACGATTTTGTACGGGATGGAAACTGCTGGCGGATTAGTGTGGATCGAGGTACAAGATTCTTCTGGGCGCATTGGTTGGATACCCTTGATTTATATTGTCACGCCAACACCAACCAGTACAACAAGTCCCGTACCCTAGCCATTTTCACGCTATTGAAAAGTGGCTGGCTAACAAGGCAAAACTTAACCGAATTCTACGGTAAGCATCATCGCCGCCTAGGCCAACGCAGAGAGCTAAACCAGCGCAGCAATCGATGCCCCCAATTACGCCAGGGATATTGAACAAGCTCACTTTCTTCTTCAGGATCAGGCCACGGAAACAATCCTAGCATTTTACGGACCGTGTATCGCCCTCCTAATGTAAGCGAAGCCAAAACCGGTGCAGCAAGCACAACACCCACCAAGCCTAATAAACTTGCGGCAATAACGGTTGCAATTAACACAGCAGCTGGATGTAGACCAAGGGTTCGACCAAGAACGCGGGGGGTAATAACATTGTCAAAAATCTGATCTACAACAATGGCTAAACTAAGAACCAGAATAGCAAACTGCCAAGGCTGCATGCCAAAATAGTTAGAACCCTGGAAAATTGCCACCAAAACAGTCACTGTCCAAGTAACAAAAGGACCAACGAAAGGCACAAAACGTGCCAGGCCGGCTAACAGCGCCAAACCAAGCATATATCGCACACCAAGAGCGGTTAACAGCACCGAATATGCTAAAACGGTTAGCGTGAATAATAATACCTGACCACGCAAAAAGGCATTCCAAATACGCCCTAACTCACGGGACAATCGGCGTATATCAGCATCATAACCAGGAAGCTCAAATTCAACAAATCTCCCAGAAACATGGTCCAATTCGGCTAAAATAAAATAGGATATTAAAACGATAAAAAAAATCCACCCCAACATGCTAACGGTTTGGGATGCTAACGTGCGTAACATGCCTCCGGCCTGACCCAACAACGGACGCACAGCAGAAATCACTTCTTGTATGAGAGAATCTAAATTAACCGAAGAGAGGATATCTGAAAAATCTACTTGGTAAGGTCCAATATAAAAATTTGTTGATACAAATTTGGTAACCAATGAGGGTAAATCATTAATAAATAAGTCTACAACATTTACCAAACTCTCAAGTTGCTGTATGAGTGCCAAACCGGTAAGTGTAATAGAAGTGACTAATACAATTACTAAGATTAAATAAACAATATTTACAGCCGCCCGCCAAGATAATTCTGTTTTTTTACTTACCCCAAATATCAGTGGATGCAGCAAATAACTTAAGATAAATGTTAAGATTAGCGGGGCAATAATCGTATGAAAACGAATTAAGAGAGCTGCTACACTAGCGACAATGGTAATACCAACAATAAGTTTAACATTACCGCTCCAAGGTGGTGATGGATGTGAATTTTCAAACATCGCTTAACATTTCACTTTCGTTTTCATGATCGCTAGAATCACGACTACGCGTCCACCAACGCGAGTCCGGCGGAGGCAAAGGCAATGAACCCTCATGAGGGAAGGGATCGGTATCGGTGAGATAAGCAAATATATAGCGCCCGATCACACGTGATGAGGCAATTGTTGGGGCAGCTAGAAGAATGCCCAATACCCCGGCAAAAGCTGCCCCTGCTACAATGCCCAGAATAATCACAAGAGGAGGCAAATGCACTTTTCGCCCGATAAGCCTTGGGATCAGATAATTTAAATCAAACTGCTGATAAATCAAGTGCAACACCACAATAATAAGTGTAAAAACCCAATTGGGGACGGCCATCCAGGTAGAGCCAGCAAACAACGTCACAACCGATGCTGTAACCAGCCATATGGCATGGCCGATACTGGGCAGGAATTCCAGCAACCCAGCCAAGACTCCCATCGCAAGAGCAAATGGCATCCCTAAAATTAAACCAAGCACAGTAAATGAAGAGGCAACCACAGAAGCAAGAATAAGTTGACCTCGAAAAAAGTTACCCCAAATTTGGATAATTTCAATCCGCAGACGTCGGAAATCATCTTGGTAGGTGGTAGGAGGCAGTTGACTTATCCAAGCATCTAAAGCTGCGCTATCTTTTACCAAGTAAAAAGACACTACCAATATAAAAATCACCCAAACGAACGAAGTAATCACGTCTACAGCAAAACCCAAAGTTTGCCCAAATAGAGGTTGCAGCAATTCCCTAATAACAGTGATTACCTGCTGAACAATCTCAGTGCTATCGATAGTAAAACCAGCGAAAACATATTGATGCCCGAGCAAAATTTCTCCCTGTTCGAGAAACTGCTGGATATCAAGGTTCAGGCCAGCCACTTGTTTAGCTAAGGGAGGAATAAAAACAATCGGCATCGCAATCATAATGGCAATCAGCACAATATAGATGGCACCAACAAAAATCCAGCGCGGCCATGAGAAGCGATGATCTAACTTATTGACCAGTGGGTTAATACCAAAAGCTAATATCCCTGCCAAAATTATGGGCGGGATAACTGCGCTAAAGCGAGAAAGCAAATATACGAATAATCCAAGCAACAGTAAAGTGACTGTCAATTTTGTGCTTGGAAGCCACTGATGGCGTGCTTCCTTCATATTTTTCATCCTAGAGATATAATTTATTAACGTAGGTTATGTTGCCTGATGTTTTTTTAACTGAGCCCAAATATTAGCGCTTGCACACTACATGGACTGGAAAAAAGTATTTTCTGCTAACAAACCTATTAAAGAATTTGATTTGTAGAAAGTTTCCGAATAAGAGGACCAGGCGGACTGTTGTGAATTTCGCATGGATCTACCCCTGACAGCTGACCTACTTTTAAATGGCGTTTGGTCATCCGCCTCCACTTTTCAAGTGCGCTTGAACAATAATACGCTTATTGTCAACCAGGTAAGGGTAACAAGAAATTAAGGTTACAGTTGACTGCTCAGTTGCGCCAAGAAATTCAACTTGAGTTGGCTCTACAATATCAGTAAGAAAAACCTCAAAAGTATAAACACGCTGCTGCGTATGTAAAATAATTTCATCTCCGGTTTCAAGTTCATCTAAATTTCGGAAAATTTCACCAAAAATATCATTATGCGCCGATAAGACAATATTACCTGTATCGCCAGGGTCTGCCGAACCCTGATGCTGTCCAACCCCTTTTTTTAGCTGTTCCCAGCCATCTCCCTGAACAATTGAGGCATCCACATTAATTCCAGGAATTTGAATTCGGCGCGCTTGGGTGGGACCTTGTGTAGGGATAGGGACATTGGCCATAGATTGCACTAAGGGCTGTAGATGCTCGGGAATTTCTGCCGTGTTTGGGCGAGCAGCAACACCATCCTTTGGCGGCGTATGACCTGAAGGAAGCACCACTGCTCGAATTAATGGCGTTGGTGTTAGCGTTGGTAATTCAAGAAGTTGGGCAACTTCTTGATTGAGTTCCTGAATAATCTCTAACCCATTAAACAAAACAAAAACCAAGCCTAAAACAGCCAATATCTCGATTGCCAGCAAGAAATAGTCAAAAGATTTGCGTTGGTGGTATGGCTTACCTTTACCTTCAGTTTCGGCATCCAGCAAAGGCTTAACGTGAAAATCATCGAGGGAGGGTGTTTCAAAATTGGTGGATAACCTGACTGTACGCCCCGTCTTTCGGAAGCGTTCAATCCGTTCTTGACGAGCCACGCGCTGCTTCTCCACCAATAAATGGCGAAGTTCTTCTACAGATAAATCTTCCGGGGATATTTTTCTTGCCACGGCACGATTATACCAGGAACCAAATATAGGACGATTGTCAGGATTTTCAGTTACGAACAAAACTCTAACCCTTGATATACTGAATAAATAATGCGATAATTGCTGTAATTAATTTTATTTAAAGAAGCGCAGATAAAACGGTATTAAGTATTCTAAGGAACACTCATCATGTCTCTCTTCTCCCCTCCCCGATACCAAGCCCCATTTAAACCCATGCGCAGGGATGATATCACGCCATTCATGAAAGTTTTCACGGCGACCGAAGGCATGATAAAGGGTGTGCTTTTTGGCTGCCGAATGTGTGGAAACTGCATTCTGCAAGAGACTGCTTTCGTTTGCCCGATGACATGCCCCAAAGGGTTGCGAAATACGTTATGCGGCGGTGCCAGCGCTGATCATTGTGAAGTTGATCCATCACGACCCTGTACCGGCTACATCATTTATGATCGTGCTGAGCGCATGGGGCGTCTGGATACGCTGCTCGAAATTAATGCCCCTCTTGATGGCGAACGCGTCGGTCGTGAGACCTGGCTGGATATGATTGAAATGTGGCGTGCACGAGAAGACAGCCCTAAGGCAAAAGATTTCTTTGTTAATCGCGAAAAATTTAATAAAAACTGGGAAGACTTTTTCTATGCGGCTCGCCAACCAGATTGGTGGCAAGGTGATAGTGAGTATCACCCCCCCGCTTATGAAGAGCCAGTTTCACTACTCGAAGCGAATTTACGCACGGGTGAATTTACTTGCACTGGTGAAATTGCGCCACCATTGAGCGTCTCTAATCAAATCATAGGCAAAAAGGCCGGTTGGCTAAACGGCTATGTAGCTGCAGCCAACTTTACCGACAATGCCTCCGCATCGGCACGCATGAGCAGTATTGCATCTTGTAAACTTTGTCTCGATTCCGATGCAGCCCTAGAGCCTGTGATGCAGTTACAAGCCCGAGACCGCACACGTGTAGTGCTAGAATCGGATGCTATTGGTGCTGCGGGATTGGGGATTCGCAATATCCTTTGCCTTTCAGGTGACCATCATCGCTTTGGCCCCAGGCCAGTCACAAAACCTGATCAATTCGACATGGACGCGATTCAATTATTATGGATGCTGCGCCGGATGCGCGATGACGGCATTTACCTTGATGGTCGCAATATCAAATACCGACCGAAATGGTTCTTAGGAGCTGCGTCTTCTCCTTTCGGTGCACCACCTAAATATGAAGCCTTGCGAGTGCACAAGAGGTCAATGCTGGGGCGCAATTCATCCAAACACAACCGATCTTTGATTATGACCGGTTCCTCGAATGGCTCGAAGCACTCGATAAACGCGATCTACTCGATAAGGTTTATATCTTAGCTGGTATGATTCCCCTCAAGAGCGCCCGGGCCGCACATTTCATGTTGGATGTGCCCGGCGTGGCAATCCCACCTGAGATAATGAAACGCATGGACTCGGCTGGTGACGATAAAGACGCACAGGCTGAAGAAGGCGTTGCTATCGCGCTGGAGATGATCGAGAAACTTAAAAATACGCCAGGGATTAACGGCATCCACTTTATGGCCGTACATTGGGAAGCAATCATCCCTCGCCTAATGGACGAAGGAAATTTACCCAGGCCAACCATCACAACCCTAGAACCTGAATTGGTCTCAGCGTAGCATCATTCTTAGTGGGAGAGCAATTTGTCATGTTAGGAATAACAGTCCCTGCACAAAGGGACTGTTTTATTTTAGGATGCACGCAACAAAAACCAGACTGTAGAAATATCGTAAACAGACAGGTGTCAGGATATTTTATCCAAGGAAATTTCCAACGAGTGCAAGAATTCATACACCAATTGTCCGATATAAATAGTACAATTCGGCTCAACTTTCAATAATAAGGCAATCTGCTCGAGTTTGTTAGAGATGGATCATAACGGGATTTTTTTACCCTTCTCAACTAGATTTAATAAATCTTTGGACCCATGCAGCAAGCTGGGGAAAAAATTTAAACGTAAGGTCAATAGATCGTGACAGAAAATCCTACTAAACCCATGAATTATCAAGTCATTTTCATGCCTTCCGGCCGGCGTGGCCAAATTCAACATGGGAAAACCTTACTTGTTGGCGCTCAAAAAATTGGCGTTGCTCTCGAGAGTATTTGCAATGGACGCCAGACATGCGGTAAATGCAAAATCCGAGTTGAGAGCGGCTATTTCGACAAACACAGCATTCACTCTGCAGTCACGCACCTCAGCCCCCTCACTGAAAAAGAGCAGCAAACACTTGCCAAAAATGGCGCTGATGGACAGCGACTGGCCTGCGCGGCTTGTGTACACGGTGATTTACTGATCACCGTACCTGAGGAAAGTCGCGCCCAAAAGCAAATCATCCGTAAGGCTGCGACACAACGCGTGATTACGGTCAATGCTGCCATTCGCCAAGTTTATATTGAAGTTGAGCAACCTGAACTCGGCGACCCAGCCGGTGATTGGGGGCGAGTGCAAACAGCGCTGTCTGAGCAATGGCAGCTAGACAATCTAGAAATCGATCTACATGCTTTGCAAAATTTACAAAGCGTGCTGCGCAAAGAAAATTGGGGCGTTACGATTACCTTGTGGAATCAACACGAGGTGATTGATGTGCAGCCTGGCTATCTAGAAGGTGCCTATGGATTGGCAGTTGATGTTGGCAGTACGACCATCGCCAGCTATCTATGCGATCTTCGCACTGGAGAACTACTCGCCAGCCAAGCCATGATGAACCCGCAAGTTTCCTATGGCGAAGACTTGATGAGCCGCATTTCATTTACCATGAATCGTAAGGACGGTCTAAACCTCATGCATTCTGCCGTGATCGATGCTCTCAATCAGCTGGCAAAACGTGCAGCTCGCGAGGCTGGTATCCGCGCTAGACAAATTCACGAGGCAGTATTAGTTGGCAATACTGTTATGACACATATGCTACTGGGTCTTGATCCACTCGAACTAGGTGGCGCACCCTTTGCGCTGGCACGTCGCGACAGCATGGATATCAAAGCCCGCGACCTGGGCTTAAATTTGCATCCCGGCGCCAACATTCACATCCTGCCCGCAGAAGCCGGGCATGTTGGCGCTGATAACGTGGCAGTACTGATCGCCGAACAGCCTTATGAACATCCCGAGATCACTTTGCTCATCGATGTAGGAACCAACGCTGAAATTGTACTCAGTACCCCTAAAGGTCTTTACAGTGCATCTAGTCCAACCGGACCAGCCTTTGAGGGAGGACAAATTTCATCGGGAATGCGCGCTCCCCTGGCGCTATCGAACGGGTGCGCATTGATCCTGAGAGCAAAAAAGCGCGCTTTTCTGTCATCGGAGATCAAAAGTGGTCAGATCAATGGCAACTTACAGGGGATATGCTCCCCGATGAGCAACCTGCTAACTTGGCGGCTGGCATTTGCGGATCAGGCATCATTGAGGTAATTGCCGAACTATTTTTAGCTGGTGTCCTGCTGCCCGACGGACGTTTCAATCCAGAAGAAAAAAATGAGCCTATGCTTTGGAACGGTCACCAAGGGGCTTATATTCTGGCAACAGAAGAACAAACATCCACAGGAGAAAAGATTTTAATCACGCAAGAGGATGTTCGAAACATCCAATTGGCCAAGGCCGCGCTCTATGCCGGCGCAAAACTTTTGATGATGCATGCCAAGATTATCAATCTCGACAAGATAATATTAGCTGGTGCTTTTGGAAGTTATATTGACCCGAAACACGCCCTGGTGATAGGATTAATACCAGACTGCAATTTATCTCATATTCACGCGGTTGGCAACGCAGCAGGTGATGGCGCCCGGATTGCCTTGCTTAATCACCACAAACGAAAAGAAGCGCAGGAAATTGCCCACCGTGTGAATTATATTGAAACTGCTGTGGATCCCGATTTCCAAGACGAGTTTGTTAAGGCCATGCACTTGCCGCACAGCAGTGATAAATTTGAGCATCTTGCCAGCATCTTGCCAAAATTAACAACTGTCCAGGCACCAAGACGGCGGACACGCCGGCATCGCAGGAATATAAACGATTAATCCCGAGGGAAAACCATGAATGAAGAAATTAACATCCAAGATATGTCCATTGATGAAATTTTGGAACTCGTCTATGATGATCTTTACGATGGCTTGGCAGATGAGATTGTTGCCAGTGTGAAGGAATTACTGACTCGCAAAATGGCTCCCCGTGAAATCATGAATCAGGGGCTGGTTAGCGGCATGGATATCGTCGGTAAAGATTTTGGTGAGGGCATACTTTTCGTGCCTGAGGTGTTGATGGCCGCCAAAGCCATGAAAGCCGGCATGAGTATTTTACAACCGCTACTGGCCAAAGCGGGGATTCCAAAAGCTGGAACCATGGTGATCGGCACGGTCAAAGGGGATATTCACGACATTGGTAAAAACCTGGTCACCATGATGATGGAGGGTGCTGGGTTCAAAGTGGTTGATCTGGGCAATAATGTTGCTGTCGAAAAATATTTGGCCGCCATTGACGAACACCAACCTGATTTCCTGGGGATGAGCGCCTTGTTGACCACAACGATGCCATATATGCGTGTCGTAGTTGAAACACTTAAAGAGAAAAATATGCGCGATCAGGTAACTGTGCTGGTAGGTGGTGCTCCTGTTACTGACGCCTTCGCTGAAGATATTCAAGCAGACGCTTACTGCCGCAACGCCGCAGTTGCTGTACAAACCGCCAAGAAATATATGGCGCTGCGCAAATAAAGACAACATTTTCCAGGAGTATTGAGCATGAACAATATTTTTAATAAACTACTTGATTTTGGCAAACCCATTATTCTTGACGGCGCGATGGGTACCATGCTTATGGAGGCAGGTCTGACCCAGGGTGATCCACCTGAAGAATGGAATGTAACGCACCCCGACCGCCTTGAAAAAATCCATAGGGCTTATATTCAGGCTGGTTCGCAAATCATTCTGACTAATTCTTTTGGCGGCACTCACTTCCGACTCGTGATGCATGGACTGCAAGAGCGGGTTACAGAACTCAATAAAGCCGCGGCGATCAATGCACGCGCTGCGGCCGACGCGGCACCACATACCGTTGCTGTAGCTGGATCCATAGGCCCTACCGGAGAATTATTTGAGCCGATGGGTACACTCACCTTCGATGATGCCAAAGAAGCCTTTGCCGAACAAGCCGCGGCCTTGGCTGAGGGTGGCGTAGATTTGTTTTGGATTGAAACTATGAGCGATCTAAACGAAGTCAAAGCTGCCTATGAGGGCATTCGTTCGGTCAGCGATTTGCCTATCTCAGCCACGATGACCTTTGATACCCACGGACACACTATGATGGGCGTCCACCCGAAAAAAGCTATTGATACCTTCCAAGATCTCGATTTGATTGTATTAGGCGCCAACTGCGGCAACGGACCTGATGAAATTGAAGAAGTGATTACGGCTATGCACGCAGCCAACCCGGATATCATCCTGGTTGCCAAAGCTAACGCAGGCTTACCAAAAATTATTAAAGGTGAAATCATTTATGACGGCACGCCTGAAATTATGGCCGAATATGCCATAAAAGTTCACAATCTGGGCGCAACTTTAATCGGTGGGTGCTGTGGCAGTACACCAAATCATATTGCAGCCATCGCCAAAGCGCTGCATGGATAGATAACTATTTAGAGACGATTAGACACCACTAACATGCCGCGTGAGTGTCGTTATGAGATCAGACAGAATTATTAATAGAGTAAACCTTATGAAAACAGTTCTTAGTTCAGCAACCAAATCCGTTATGATCAGTCCCGATCAACCGTTCACTATTATCGGTGAACGCATTAACCCTTCCGGGCGAAAAATGCTGGCTGCTGAAATGGCTGCCGGTAATCTCGAACGCGTTAAGAGCGATGCGCTGGCTCAGGTTGCAGCTGGTGCGCATATTTTAGATGTTAATGCGGGTATCCCCATGATTGATGAACCCGCAGTTCTCAAAGCAGTCGTCAAACTGGTGCAATCGATCACCGATGTACCTTTGAGTATTGATTCCTCAGTCGTTGACGCCCTGCGCAGCGGGCTTGAGGTTTATCAAGGAAAAGCATTAGTCAATTCGGTGACTGGCGAAGAAGAACGCATGGAGGCTGTGCTGCCGCTTGTCAAAAAGCATAATGCCGCTGTGATTGCGCTGTGCAACGACGAAACCGGTATCTCTGACGATCCCGATGTGCGCTTCTCAGTCGCCAAAAAAATTGTTGAACGCGCCATGGATTATGGTATCCCTAAAGAGGATGTGCTTATTGACCCCTTGGTAATGCCAATTGGCGCCAAACAATTTGCTGGTAAGCAGGTTTTCCAAATTATACGACGTGTCAGCGCTGAGCTAGGCTGCAATACAATCTGTGGGGCCAGCAACGTCTCCTTTGGCCTACCCAATCGTCACGCGCTCAATGCGGCATTTGTGGCCATGTTGATCGCATCCGGCATGACCGCCGCGATTACCAATCCATTAGAAACCAACATCAAGGCCGGCATCATGGCTGCTGACGCGTTGATGGGCGCCGACGAGAATTGCGCGTCCTGGATTGCCGCCAACAGGCAAAATGTCGCCGGATCCCGACGCGGTGGACGCCGTCGCAGCCGACGCGCCGGCTAGCATGACCGCGGGCTTAATCCTGTGCGGCGCGCTTGGGCGTGAAGTAAAAACACTGATCGAAAAACACAGCTGGGATGCTGAGATGATCGGTGTCCCAGCTATTGATCATGTTTTTCCCGAACGAATAGCTCCGGATGTAGAAGCTCTGATCGTAAAATGGCAGGAAGAATACGCGCGCATCATCGTGGTTTTTGGCGATTGCGGATCATATGGTGCGCTTGATAAGCTGTTAGCGCGCTATCCTAAAATTGAACGCATCTCCGGACCGCATTGTTATGAATTTTATGGGGGTAATACGTTTCAAACGTTAATGGCCGAAGAGCCAGGAACCTTTCTTCTAACGGATTTTTTGGTACGAACCTGCAGGGGATTAATTTCCAAAAGTATGGGTCTGGATCGCTTTCCAGAACTTCGGCAAGCGTATTTTCGCAACTATAAAAGGTTGGTTTGCTTAGCGCAAACCAACAATTCCCGACTGTGTCAAAAAGCAGAGGAAATCGCCAACGACCTTGAGCTTCCGCTAGAGATTCGAGAAACTGGATTGGGACCGTTTGAAGTTCGCCTTGCAGCCATAATAAATGTTACTTCAGCCATCCACATTGGCCAAAACCTAGTATAAGTTGTCAGAATGTGATATAAGTCACATTCTTATTACTCATTTTATATTAATATTAATTTGGTCGTGAAATGTTTTACTATCCACAGGGGCAAGTCATCTATTGGGAGCAAGGATACGCATGAAGATCATCGATAAATTTCAAAATCTAAACAGATTTTCAAAAATAGTTGTTTATCTGGTCATCGGGTTAACAGCTGCTTTTGTTTTACCATTTCTTTCATGGTGGATTGGTGAAGAAAGTTTTACGGCAACTTCTCACGCTGATTTTTGTGTTAGCTGCCACAGCATGGTACCTTTTGCATTGTCCAATGCCGACAACCATCACGGCGGCAATAACGATGTTGGCGTTAAAGCAAGTTGTACAACCTGTCACCTACCCCATGATAATTCAGCTAATTACCTTTATATGAAAGCCCGCACAGGTCTGCACGATATTTTTGTAGAAACTTTTAAAGACACTAGTGTCATTGATTGGAAAGCTAAAACTGAACACCGTGAAGTTTTCGTCTACGACTCAGGATGTTTATCCTGTCATGTAGAACTAGAAACTGCAACAAAAAACACCGAGGACCACACCCGATATTTTGCAGGTACTACAGACTCCAAATGTGTTACCTGCCATGAGGAAGTTGGTCATACTAATCTGAACCAATATCTGCTACAAAATAAATATCGTTAATCGGCTCCTAACCTTTCCAACTTTTTTTAGATGAGGTGAAAAATGAAAAGTTCAAAACAGTATGCAATCATCCTAGTTTTACTGATAATTGGATTAGCTTTATCAGCTTGCGGCAGTGGGTCTGAGGTCGTTGATCCAGTAGCAGATCTAAGCGTAGAAGCCAAAGATTGTGTGGAATGTCATGCCACCGAAACAACCGGCATTGTCGCAGACTGGGATGGCAGCGTGCATGCAAAAGAAGCTATCAGCTGTATTGACTGCCATGAAGTCGAGACTGATTCTCGCATGGCCATGCAGGGAGTTGAAGGTCACGAAGATCTGACCGTAGCTGTATCCATGTTGGTTCCACCAGCGGTATGTGGTGAGTGTCATGAAGACGCAGTTGAGCAGTTCCACGCCAGCGGACATGAGCGGGCTGCTGTGCAATATGAAGGAAAAGACTCTATGCAGACTCTGATCCACACGCACGAGGGACGAGACAATCCTGAACTCAGTGGAGCTCCTGACGAAACTGGATGCCAGCAGTGCCACGGTGTTACGATCGTCGTAGATGAAACTGGTCACCCAACATCTGAAACTTATCCATCAGCAGGTATTGGTAACGTCTATCCCACCGGTGAAATTGGCAACTGCACCGTTTGCCACAGCCGTCACAGCTTTGAAATTGCAGAAGCACGCAAGCCAGAAGCTTGCGGTGGTTGTCACATAGGCCCCGATCATCCAGATATTGAAATCTACGAAAACACTAAACACGGTCAAATATTTGCCACTGAAGGCGAAGATTGGGTTTGGGATAGCCCTCCGGGCGAATGGGAACCCGGTGATTATCGTGCACCAACCTGCGCTACCTGCCATATGAGCGGCATCGGCGATCTAGAAGTGACTCACAATATTACCCAGCGCCTGTACTGGAACCTTTGGGCGAAAGAGTCGAAAGTGCGCACCGAAGATGATGTGATGGCTATGTTCTATGGTGATGGTGAAGCTGGACGCGTCGAAATGGAACAAGTATGTGGTGAATGTCATAGTTCGATTCATACCAAGGCTTATTTCGAAAGTGGTGATAAGGCTGTAAGACTCTATAACGAAGAGTATTGGGCACCTGTCGAAGCGATGCGAGTAGAATTAGCTGAAGCAGGTTTATTGAAGGAGAATCCGTGGAAAGATGAATTTATGATCCTTCACTACCATATATGGCACCATGAAGGTCGTCGCGCTCGCCAAGGCGCTATGATGGGTGCTCCCGATTGGGCACATTGGCACGGTTTCTTTATGCTGCAACAGAAACTGAACCGGGCAGAAGATATCTACAACTTGCGCATGGAAACAGGCGTGATCGAAGAAACAGGCTTTACCGTTGTAGAATAACCATCATATTGCTTGCATGCAAAAAATCCCCGCTGAAATCGGCGGGGGTTTTTTGTAACGTAAATTGAAGTTAATCTTCACAGGGCAATCGTGCCCATTCCAGCAATCGATCTTCATTTGCAATTTCAATTTTGCGTCGAGAAACTTGGATCGCGCCGCTGCGTTCAAGCTCTTTTAGTGAACGCCCCACAACTTCACGGACTGTACCCAAGCGGGCTGCCATATCATCGTGGGTTAACCACTGATCACGGTCATTTAATAATCGCTCTTGATCTAAGGTATTAATCAGCCTTGCTAGACGGTTAGTTACCTGGTAGAAAGATAATTCTTCAACCTTTCCAACGAGCATACGTAAATTTTGCGACAAATTAAAAATAATTATTTGCGCAACGTCAGCATATTTTTGGATGCTACTGCGAATGGCATCGGCATCCACATTCCAAATTTCGCTCTGCTCTAGTGCAGCAACACTGACCGGGTTGACACCACCATCAAAAGTTGGCACTTCGTTAAATGAATCGCCTTCGGAAAATACTTTTATGATCAGTTCCCTGCCCTGAGGAGATAGCTTAAAGAGTTTAACACTGCCTGTGCGCACGATACAAAGACCATCACAGGATTCCCCTTCCCACAAAACCATTTCGCCGCGCTCAAATTGGGATAAGCTGACATTTGCTACCATTTCATTTAAAATATCATCGCTGATATCTTTAAAATATCTGCTCTTTCGCAAAGTCCGAAGTTTTTCTTCTGCTGTGGGGGTAAGTCTTTTCATAGAAGATCTACGCATTTTTAAATAATTAAGATTGCGATAATAAGTGTATTATGCCACATCTGGCAGCAATGAGGCAATAACATCGAAATTCCGTCATGCTCAGTCTAGCCCCTCTTGATTTGAATGCTTTGAGAGCAATATTTCTCATTAAAACCCGCGCAGTAAGCCACAGTTTATATTACATTGCGAAAAAAACCGAGAATCCCCGTTGCGCAATTTAGATCTCCAACATATAATTCGTGCAGCACTATCGATGATACTTTCGTAGCTCCTATTGTTAGCAAGGCGCGCTATGGCCTCCACTATATTACTTTATAGTGGGTGCTTTTTTTTGGTCTATCACCTAACTGAATCGATGCGTCAATATCAATCTTCATTGGAGACAGCTTTATGTCTAAACGAACTCGCAACTTATTACTTATCATTCCTCTGGCAATAATTGCTGCCTTAATTGCTATTCCAACAGCACCGATCGAAATCGGGAGCACTACGATCACAACCCACTTGGGGTTAGATTTGGTCGGCGGCGTACAGGCGCTGATGGAAGCCGATTTGCCTGAAAATGCCGTTATCGATTCCGATTCCATGAATGTCGCCCGCACGATCATTGAAAATCGTGCCAACGGTCTGCTCGGTGTCGGTGAAGCGGTTGTGCAGCTTGCTGGAAATCGCCGCATCGTGATTGAACTTCCAGGTGAAACAGACCCCGAGGCTGCACTCGCTGTACTCGGAGAAACAGGGCAACTTGAATTTGTGGACATGAGCCACCTGACAGGAGATCAAGTTGCTGCCTTGCGAGGCAGCAGAATCGTTACAGATTTTCCTGCCCCCCCACAGGTTGAAGAGGGTACCCCCATCTTCCATACTGTTATGGTAGGCAGCTCGCTGCAAACTGTTAATGCACAACAAGATACTTTTGGGCAATATGGCGTCAGTTTTGAATTAGATAGCGAAGGCACGACCAT
>PVMK01128495.1_pt1 | contig 65241 bp, 60 predicted proteins | sample 1853481 | NCBI WGS metagenome assembly PVMK01 (sample SAMN08533507, study PRJNA380276) | Marine sediment metagenome, whole genome shotgun sequencing project.
ATGGAACAGCGAACTTTAGTGATGTGGGTCCATTAAGCGGAGTCAGTCAGTCTATTTCTGGCATTAACACCATGGACAGTTTATATTGTTTTAGAATTGCAGCTGTGGATATCTGTAATAATACCAAGGACTACTCCGATACTATTTGTTCAACCAACATTCAGGTAATGGCCCAGGAAGGACAGAACCAGATTAATTGGGCCACCGTTGTAATCAATTTTGACCGGTATGAGCTAACCAAAAATAATGCCCCCCTTGGTCAGCCTATTACCAGCAGCAACGATACAAGTTTTGTCGATAATACTGTGGACTGCAATGTGGTCTACTGCTATCGAACTACTACAGTTTACGCCAACGGCAACCGCAGCATTAGTGCAGAAAACTGCGTTACTGGAATCAACAGCCTTCCTCCACCAGCCATAACTTCACTTACCGCCTCAGTAACCGGTAGCAGTATTACGCTTGATTGGACTCCAACCGCACCAGTTGACTTCTATCAGGTATTCAGGTCTGAAAACAATGGCGCGTTTATGCTAATTACACAGGAAACTTCCCTCCCATATATAGATGAAAACCTTCGACCGCAGGTGAATAAACATTGTTATTATATCGTCTATCAAAACACTTGCGGAAACCAGTCGCCTGTAAGTGTCACTGCTTGTGCTATTATGTTGGCCGGCACCAATGTTGACAACAAGAGCTTTGATTTAAATTGGACCGCCTATTTAGGATGGGAAAACGGAGTTAGCGACTATGAGTTGGAAATCATGGATGAAAATGGGGTACTGGTAGGTCCTCCAATCAGCTTGGGCAACACTAGTACCAGTTACCAAGACCCCATAACTCAAAACCGGCAAATTAGTCAATACAGGATAGTAGCCATATCAAATGATTCAATTCCTCTAAGGAGTTATTCCAACATAATAATGGAGGATATTCCATTACAAGTGTTTGTTCCCAATAGCTTTACTCCTAATAATGATGCCCTTAATGATACATTTACTGCCAAAGGGCTTTTTATTAAAGAGTATAGTATGGAAATTTACAGTAGTTGGGGAGAGTTATTATACCATACCACGGACCTGGAACAGGGATGGAATGGCGTTTACAAAGGATCCTTAATTCAAGAGGACACCTACGTTTACAAAATAAGAGCAACAGATTCTAAAGGAAGGTCCCTAACCAAAAGCGGAACAGTACATCTTTTAAGAAACAATTGACATGTTTGATATGATGAAGATAATGGGGCAGATTAAAGAAGCCCAGGGCAAAATTAAAGCCGCCCAAAACAACCTGGTAAATATTACTGCAGAAGGTGAGGCAGGTGCAGGATTGGTAAAAGCAGTAGTAAACGGGAAGAAATTACTAGTTGACCTTATTATTGATGATTCTTTAAATTCACCCGACGATGCAGAAATGCGCAAAGATCTAATAATCGCCGCCGTAAATAAGGCCTCCGAGGCTGTAGAAGAAAAGGCCCGCCAAATGATGAAGGAAAGTACTGAGGGATTATTACCCAACATACCAGGCCTTGATATTGGCAGTATCCTAAATGGATAAAACAGCCATCGTTATCCTAAATTACAATGGGGTTGATTACCTTAAACGCTTTCTACCCAAGGTAGTTACTAACTCCGAAAATTGTCAGATAGCCGTTATTGACAACAACTCAGATGATGCATCCGTAGCTCTGATTAAAAATAATTATCCCGATGTCCAAATAATAACGCTTAATCAGAACTATGGCTTTAGCGGCGGATACAACAAAGGACTAGCCCATGTTCTGGCGGACAATTATATTCTCTTAAATTCCGATGTAGAGGTGACACCCGGGTGGGCAGAGCAGATGATACAATTTATGCGATCTCATCCTGAAGTGGCCATTTGTCAGCCAAAAATACTATCGTTGCAGCATAAAAACCAGTTTGACTACGCTGGTGCAGCCGGAGGCTACCTGGATATTTTGGGTTATCCGTTTTGCCGGGGTCGCATATTTAATTACCTGGAGAAAGACCAGGGACAATACAACGACAATCGAATAATTTTTTGGGCCGGGGGCGCTTGTTTTTTCATCAGGGCAAATGTTTTCAAGGAATTAGGCGGGTTCGATGAAGATTTCTTTGCTCATATGGAAGAAATCGATCTTTGTTGGCGGAGCCACAGAGCAGGTTATCAAACAGCCTACGTAGGCAATAGCCACATTTACCATTTAAGGGGAGGGACACTCAATGATAGTAATCCATTCAAAACTTATCTGAATTTCCGCAACGGCCTGCAACTATTGTTGAAAAACTGCTCCTTACAAGAACTTATATGGAAATTACCGGTGAGGATGGTGCTGGACCTGGTGGCAAGCATTCGATTTCTTATCCAGGGATCCCTGTTCCACTTCCTTGCAGTACTAAAAGCTGAATTTATGTTTTTAGTAAAGCTGCCACAAACCTTAAAAAGAAGGCGAGCATTTAAGGCCCCCTATCGAACGAAATTGTTCAATATTATTTTGGTCTGGGAGTACTTTATTAAAGGGAAACGTACTTTTCGATTACTCAGGGATTCTAACTAATACCAAACGGTATTATATCTTCGTCTCAGGTGCTTCCTGATATTCATAACGTAAGCCAGTGCCAGATATAATAATAGCGGAGAACCGAAGGTAAGAAAAGAGGCATAGATAAAAAATATTCGAATACTGGAAGTTGGAATTCTTAATTTTTCACCTAACTTTGCGCACACTCCAAACGCTTGAGACTCAAAATATTGTTGTATTTTTTTCATAATGTCCGCTTAGCAACCAAATATAACCATCAACCAGGGCCTTAAACAAATTAGAAACGTATTTTTTACACTATAAAATTGCAATAGTAATATTATAACTATATTTTTGACTATAATCAGATTAATAACCAATTTTTTTTACCATGACTCAGAAGATAAATCTTATTTGCACAGTTCTATTAGGGACCGTAATTGTTACCGGTTGCTCTCTCAGCCAAATGATCAGCATGTCAGAGCAGCAAGAGTTCGTTGTTGTCCCTTCACCCTTGGAACTGCATGGAGATGACGTAGCATTTGAAATGTCTGCGAAAGTTCCAGTTAAAATGTTGAAAAAGGGTAAAGTATATACCGTAAACACCTTTTATGAATATGGTGGTAAGGAGTATGCATTTGACGGTATCGATTATACCCGGGAACAATACCCTGACTATGATACTGTAGAGCCTCAAACCAATGTCAACTTCTCAATGCCATATGAGGAAGACATGAAATCCGGAACCTTGAAAATTCAGGGAGTGGCCAGTAATCCTAAAAACGGAAAAGAGAAGATAACTGATCGGCTTGAAATCTCTCAAGGGGTAATCACAACTTCCAGACTGTACAAAAATGTGGTTTATGCAGCCTATGCTCCACATGGATATAACAATCAGGAAGAATTAGTGCCTACTAACATCGACTTCTACTTTTTACAAGGAAGTGCTGTTTTGAGAACATCAGAAAAACGTAGTGACCGTGGAAAAGGTTTTAATGCCTTTGTTGCTGAAAAGAACGCAACCCGAACAGTTACCATCACAGGAACTCACTCACCTGAGGGCGCTGAGAGAATTAACTCGAGCCTTTCTCAAAACCGGGCTGAAGCCATCCAGAAATACTACAAAAATCAGATGCAGAAGTATGATTATCAGGGAATGGCGGATGGGATCAGTTTTATATTAAAACCTGTTGTCGAAGATTGGCAAGAATTCAAAGTATACTTAACTGACTACGATGGCGCTTCTGATGAGGACAAAGCCCAAATCAGCAACGTAATTGACGGATCAGGGTCGTTCGAAGAGAAAGAGGACCAACTCCATAAGTTATCAGCTTACAGAAAAGTTTTCAGGGATATATATCCAAAATTAAGAACTGCTCAGACTGAAGTTTTGACGGTAATGGATAAAAAATCAGATGCTGAAATTGCAGCACTGTCCCGACAAATTTCTGCCGGATCTATATCTTCAGATACCTTATCTGATCAGGAGCTGGGATACGCTGCTACACTTACTCCCTCTCTGGACGAAAGGGAAAAGATCTATTTAGCAGCTACTAAGAAAAATGATAGCTGGACCTCTCACAATAACCTGGGAGCTGTGTATATGGAAATGGCCATTAAGGATAAGGATTGGGATATGGTGGCTAAAGCCGAAACCCAATTTGATATTGCCAACAAAAGGATGGACAATGCCTATTCCAATACAAACCTGGCGGCAATTTACTTTGCGCAAGAAAACGTTGCCAAGGCTGATGAAACAATCAGTAAAGCGCTCACTCAGAGTCCTTCAAATGAATTGTCTGCGGAAATTAATGGCGTAAAAGGAGTAATTGAAATCAGGCAAGGCAAATATGACGAAGCCCTGCGATCGCTTTCTAATGCAAAAGGTACTACTGAAAACCTCTACAATAAAGGTTTGGCTCAACTTATGAACCACGACCATGTAGATGCAATAGCTACCTTTGCAGAAGTTGACAAGAGGGATGATGATGACGCCTTGGATCACTATTTGTCTGCAATTGCTGCCACCAGATTAGGTGACTACGAGCAAGGTGTTGAAATGCTGGCTAAGGCAGTCAAAGATGATGCTTCCTTAAAAGAAAAGGCCGCTAATGATCTTGAGTTCTTGTCTATAAGAAGTAGTCCGGAATTCATAAGCGCATTAAAATAAGACCTTATTAATCACATAAGAAAGCCTGCTTTTTACGAAGCGGGCTTTTTTATTATATAAGAATTTAGGTTTGTTAATTGAGCACTAATTTCTAATTTTGATAGCTGCAATTTAATACTGTAACTATGAGAGAAATCCAATTCAGGGAAGCCCTCAGAGAAGCATTGTCGGAAGAAATGCGACGTGATGAGAAGATCTTTCTGATGGGTGAAGAAGTAGCTGAATACAACGGCGCTTACAAGGTTAGTCAGGGTATGCTGGAAGAATTTGGATCCGAAAGAGTACTTGACACCCCAATCGCTGAATTGGGGTTTACCGGACTGGGAATAGGCGCAGCTATGAACGGATTACGGCCTGTCATTGAATTTATGACCTTCAATTTTTCCTTGGTTGCAATTGATCAAATAATAAATGGGGCGGCAAAATTAATGTCAATGTCAGGAGGTCAATTCCCCATCCCAATTGTATTTAGGGGACCTACGGGAAATGCCGGTATGTTAAGTTCGCAACATTCACAAAATTTCGAGAACTGGTATGCAAATACTCCCGGGCTAAAGGTAGTAGTACCATCCAATCCTTATGATGCTAAGGGGCTACTTAAAACATCTATAAGGGATGATGATCCGGTTATTTTTATGGAATCCGAGCTGATGTACGCGGATAAAGGCCAGGTCCCTGAAAATGAGTTCCTGATTCCCTTAGGTGAAGCAAATATTGTAAGAGAAGGAAACGATGTTACCCTGGTTTCATTCGGTAAAATGATGAAACTGGTAAACGAAGTCGCCCAACTAATGGGTAAGGATGGGGTTTCTGTGGAAGTAATAGATTTACGTACAGTCAGACCGATTGACTATCAAAAGATAATTGATTCAGTTAAAAAGACCAACAGACTGGTAATTGTTGAAGAAACCTGGCCGTTGGCTTCCATTACTACAGAGATTGCCTTTCACATCCAAAAGCATGCTTTTGACTATCTGGATGCGCCTGTAACCAGAGTAAGCAGTATGGACGTGCCATTACCTTACGCACCTACCTTGATCGAAGCTATTCTGCCAAGTGTCAAGCGAACCATAGATGCCATAAATGCAGTAATGTACAGAAATTGAGTGTGAGTGTGAGTGTGGGTGTGGAGTGTGAGTGTGGGTGTGAGTGTGGGTGTGTGAGATCAGGATATTGGTACTAGGTATTTTGGAGCTTATTTGTGTTTTGATATTTGTTATATGGAATTTGCTAACCAAATGGGCTTATATTCGCCATTCCTTTTTTAACCCCACTCGTCTTGTTCATAGCTCGCATCATTTTACGCATCCCGCTGAACTGTTTCAACAGATTATTTACTTCCTGAATTGAAGTGCCGCTTCCCTGGGCAATTCGCTTCTTTCGGCTACCATTGAGGACTTCCGGGTTGGCTCTTTCAAGAGGGGTCATACTACGAATGATCGCTTCAATTGGCTTAAAACTATCATCATCAATATCAACATCTTTAATTGCTTTTCCCATTCCTGGGATCATTCCCATCAGGTCCTTTATGTTTCCCATCTTTTTTACTTGTTGAAGTTGAGACAGAAAATCGTCAAAATTGAACTGGTTCTTTCTGATCTTTTTCTGTAGTCGCTTCGCCTCATCTTCATCGAATACTTGCTGGGCCTTTTCTACCAAAGAAACTACATCTCCCATTCCCAATATCCGCTGAGCCATTCGATCTGGATGGAAAATATCTATGGCATCCATTTTTTCACCGGTACTTATGAATTTTATGGGTTTTTGTACAACTGCTCTAATGGATAGGGCCGCTCCTCCCCTGGAGTCACCGTCAAGTTTAGTAAGCACCACCCCGTCAAAACCCAATCGTTCGTTAAATGTTTTGGCGGTATTGACAGCGTCCTGACCGGTCATTGAATCTACTACAAACAGTGTTTCTGAAGGATTCAAAAGAGACTTTATCCGGGTAATTTCAGACATCATCTCCTCATCAATTGATAACCGACCGGCGGTATCAACTATCAGTACTTTCTTGCCATTATCTTTGGCATAAGCCAATGCATTGGCGGCAATTTTCAAGGGATCTCCAACTTCAGGTTGCGCAAACACCTCCACGCCAATTTGTTCCCCCAAAACTTGCAGTTGGTCAATAGCGGCCGGCCGGTAAACATCGCACGCTGCCAGCAGTACTTGTCTCTTCTGCTTTTCCAGGTAATGGGCAAGTTTTCCGCAAAATGTGGTTTTCCCAGATCCTTGCAAGCCTGAAATTAGAATCACTGCTGGATTACCCTCCAGGAGGATGTCCTCTTTGGCCCCGCCCATTAATTCCGTCAGTTCCTCGCTGACGATTTTTGTAAGCAACTGCCCCGGTGAAACTGCAAATAATACTTCACGACCCAACGCCTTTTCCTGAATGGTATCCGTTACGGACTTTGCCACTTTGTAATTTACATCGGCATCAATAAGCGCTCTCCTAATCTCCTTGACAGTTGATGCCACATTGATCTCGGTGATCCTTCCCTGACCCTTTAGGTTACGGACCGCCTTGTCTAACTTATCACTGAGGTTTTCAAACATATTTCGTTTCTTTACAACACAAAATTAGTTAAAATTATCACAGTCATAAACTATTAGGAGAACAATCCATCATTGACTACTAACCATGCCACCAGAAGCATTTGTGTATTGAGCACTCTAAATTTTTCCATAATTATACCTGTTTTCAATCGACCTCAGGAGATTTGTGAACTTTTGGAAAGTCTATCTAACCAAACATACAGGGACTTTGAGGTTATCATTGTAGAAGATGGGTCCGATCAAAGCTGTAAATCACAAATAGATGATTTTGCAGATCGACTGGACCTTCACTATTACTTCAAGCACAATACCGGACCTGGTGATAGCCGAAACTATGGGGTAGTCAGAGCCCGCGGAAATTACCTGATCTTTTTCGACTCCGACTGTTCAATCCCACCTGACTATTTAAGTATAGTAAATAATTATTTGACCAGAAATTGGTTGGATGGCTATGGAGGTCCAGATAGAGCTCATAAAGATTTTAGCAACATTCAAAAGGCCATTAACTACTCTATGACCTCGCTTTTAACCTCAGGGGGCATAAGAGGCCACCACCGGGCAGCAAAAACATTTCAGCCACGCAGTTTTAATATGGGAGTTTCGAAGAATGCCTTTACAGCAGTTGGAGGTTTTTCAAACATCCACCCGGGAGAGGATCCGGATCTGATCTACCGTTTGGTTGACCAAGGGTTTACTAAAGGCCTTATCTCTGACGCATATGTGTACCACAAAAGAAGGATCGATTTTAAAATGTTTGGCCGACAGGTTTATAAATTCGGGTTGGCCAGGACAATCCTGATGAAATGGCATCCGGCGTCCCGGAAGTGGGTTTTCTCGATTCCTTCAATAGCGCTTATATTATGCGGTTTGCTAATCCTACTAGGCCTTCTGAATCCGTATTTTTGGTATGTATTGATATTTGGGTTCTTGGTGGTGTTTATCGATTCATGGAGAAATACCGGCAATATAACCAACGCCATTCTGGGTGTGATGGCTACAATTGTCCAAATAACTGGATACGGATGGGGGTTTTTAAATGGTTGGTGGCATTTGCATGTTAGAAAAAAACAGGAACAGCAGCAATTCCCCGAAATGTTTATGGCCTCTGTTAAGGAAACCCAATGAATCAACCCGGTTTAGGCATTAGCAATCTATTCCGATCCTTTCAGTTTGGAACAAATTCATTAGCTTTATTCTTCTGCAATTCTGACCTTGAAACCCCACATTGCGCTTTTACTATATGAACTTTAAGCAAAATATTTTACCTCATGTTGCTGCCGTAGCAATCTTTTTTGTGGCCACAGTGGCTTTTTACAACCCATTGGTGTTTGGCGGAAAAATTATCAATCAACATGATATCGTTCAGGGCCTGGGGGCAAGTCAGGAGATTATTAAATTTCGGGCTGAGACCGGAGAAGAAGCGCTCTGGACTAACTCTATGTTTGGAGGAATGCCCGCTTATCTCTTGAATACCCAATGGAGTGGCGATTTAATACTGTATGTACATCGAATGCTAACTCTGTGGTTACCCGCTCCGGCAGGGGTTACTTTGATATCATGCATCACATTTTACATCCTGCTGCTGGTGTTTAAAGTTAGACCCTGGTTGGCGGTGATCGGGGGACTGGCTTTTAGCATTGGTACTTACAATATTATCAGCATAGAAGCCGGTCATATGTGGAAGATGTGGGCCATTGCATATATGCCTTTGGTGCTGGCTGGAGTCCACCTGACATTTGACAGGAACTACCTGCTTGGAATGGTTTTAACTGCCTTGGGTCTCGCTTTGGAGCTCAGATCGAATCATTTACAAATAACTTACTACTTGTTGTTGCTGCTTTTAATTTATGGCATAGTTCATTTAGTATTTTCAATCCGGGAAGGCAAGTTTAATTTCTTAACCAAGAGCCTGAGCTATCTGGCAGTAGCGGTAGTGCTGGCAGTCGGTTGCAACCTGGGAAAAATCTGGTCCGTCTACGAATACGGGCAGTATTCCACGCGAGGTCCGTCTGACCTGGTCAACACACAAGGTCCAAGCAATGGTCTGGATCGGGGTTATGCATTTCATTGGAGCAACGGAATAATAGAACCCATCACTCTATTAATACCGGAGTTCTTTGGGGGGCCCAGTGTTAGTTCACTACCTGTTGATAGTAATCTTGGGGAGGCTTTAAGAAGCCATGGTATGGCTCCTGTGCAGATAAGGCAACAACTGCAGCAAGTGACGACATACTGGGGAAATCAACCAAGTACTGCGGGACCATCCTATGCCGGAGCTATAGTAATATTCCTGTTTGTACTGGGATATTCACTAACAGAAAAGAAACATCTTATATGGATTAGCATCGCTATTGTCATCTCAACCATGCTTTCCTGGGGACATAATTTCGAATCCTTTAACAACTTAATGTTTGACTATTTCCCCGGTTACAACAAGTTTCGATCGGTATCGATGACCCTGGTGATTGCCCTACTGTGCATTCCTTTAGCAGCTTTTATGGGCCTGGAAAAATTACTCCAAGATCTTAAAAAGCCAGAATCATTAAAAAAATTACTGGTAGCTGGAGCCATAACAGGAGGAATTCTTCTATTGGCCATTGTATACTCAAGTATTGGAGACTTTCGTGGATCAGTTGATGATGGAATTTCAAACCAGGTCCCTCCCTGGTATTTGGATGCACTTAGGGCAGACCGTGCAGATTTACTTCGGAGTGACGCTTTCCGATCACTAATATTTGTTGGTCTGGCCATGGCCGCGTTGTATTTTAAAATCAGAGCAAAAATTGGACTGGCATTACTTTATGGCATTCTGGGCGTGCTGGTTCTTTTAGATATATGGAGTGTTGATAAAAGATATCTTCGGAGTGAAGACTTTGTAATGGATAAGCAAGGGTCAAAAGTGCAGCCAAGTGCAGCAGACTTGAGCATATTAAAAGACCCGGATTTAAATTATCGTGTACTTTCCTACCTGCAAAACCCCTGGACAGAAACCAGAACTTCATACTTTCATAAATCACTTGGCGGTTATCACGGGGCTAAAATGAAACGCTACCAGGAATTGATCGATGGTTGCCTCGACTCCCAATACCGTGGTCTCTTAGAAGGCCTGCAAAGTGGTCGGCAGGATTTAGGTGAGTTCGGTATTGTGAATATGATGAACACCCGATATATTCTGGTAGGAACTGATGAATCCGGGGTACTAAGAAATGATAGTGCCCTTGGAAATGCCTGGCTGGTCAATTCGGTGAAAACCGTTAATTCAGCGGATCAGGAATTAGAGCAAACGTGTGTAATTGATCCTTCTTCAACTGCCGTTGTGGACGAAAGTAGATTTACATTATCAGCTAATGCTTATAATGATTCCGGTGAAATAACTTTGGAAGAGTATCGACCAAATTATCTGAAATATCAGTTCCAAAATTCGGAAAATGCCCTGGCTGTGTTTTCTGAGATCTATTACCCCAAGGGTTGGAAAGCTACCATAGATGGCGAACCCGCAGAAATTCTAAGGGCCAATTACATACTAAGAGCATTGGAAATTACTGGAGGATCTCATCTTATTGAATTTAGATTTGAACCTAAAGCATACCGGACCGGGAACAAAGTAATGATGGCTTCTTCGATATTGTTACTACTGCTTTTTGCCGGCACTATTTTCCTGGAGATAAAAAAACGGAAGCCACAACCTGTTGGGTCAGACACTTAGTTAAACATTTCATTGCTCTTTTAATTTCGTATCTTTATGGTGTTATTTGATCTAAAGGCGATTTAATTGGCGAATCACCCCTTATTGTCCATTGTCATTTGCACACATAACCGGGACAAGTATCTTCAAAAATGTCTGGATCATTTATCGACGCAAATAGCTTCTACAAATCTTTTCGAGGTCCTGGTGATAAACAACAATAGCACCGATCAAACTGAAGAAATCTGTGTCAATTATCGTGATACGAATCCGGAAATACCATTCAAATACCTTATAGAGTCCTCGCAAGGGTTATCTTTTTGCAGAAACCGTGGAATTGTTGAATCCCACGGGAAAATAGTAAGCTATATCGACGACGACGCATTTGCCGACAAGGACTATGCTTCTAATTTAATTTCGTATTTCCAGGACCATACCGAAGTGGACGCAATTGGAGGAAAAGTAACTCCTCTCTACCAAAGTAAAGAACCGAAATGGATGTCTGAGTATCTTTTACCCTTGGTGGCAGCTTTGGACATGGGAGATACAGCCAGACCGTTTAGTGGTTGGCGCTTTCCTATTGGAGCCAATATGGCTTTTAGAAGGGCTGTCTTAGTTGACTCAGGTCCCTTTCATACGGGGTTAGGCAGGAAGGGATCGTTCCTTGGGAGTGGTGAGGAGAAAGAACTGTTTTACCGACTAATAAAACAAAACAAGTCCATCCACTATGTCCCCAGCGTTCACGTTCAACACAGTATTCCTGACTTCCGCTTAGAAACTGGTTATATAAAAAGAATGGCTAGGGGAATTGGAAAAAGTGAAGCCTTGAGAATGAAAACAGAACCACTTCATCTAGTGCTAAGCAAATGGTTTCAAGAGTTTTTTAAAATTGGGGCAACGGTTATCTTAGCATTTTCTTATATACTACAGGGTAAATGGCCAAAGGCAATTATGTTAGTTAAGTTTAGAATGTGGTTATTCGGCAGTTTTATAAAAAGTTAGCATAAATGATCCTTCAAATTCAGTCCTTTCTGACTAACCTTGGATCACTCGTTACCACTCTGATCAGGTTGCTATTGTTGTCCAAATGGCAGGTCCGGCTAATGGACCCTGAAAATCAGGAATGTGTTATCCTGGCAAACGGGCCATCTCTTGGTCACATGATCCAGAGCCATCAATGGTTTTTGGAGGGGAAAGATTTAATTTGTGTTAATCATTTTCCTACCACAGAATTCTATCCGCTGTTGAAACCCCAATATTACGTTACCTCAGCCCCTGACCTCTGGCTGGACGATATAGATACTTTTTTTGTAAAACAAAGCAACGGACTGTTCAACGAAATGAACAACGGTACCAGTTGGCCATTGGTTTTCCATATTCCATATGAAGCCAGAAAATTTCAACGCTGGCAAGATCTTCTGAGAACCAACCCTGACATCAAAATTGTATACTACAACAACACCCCCGTTGAAGGATGGGCGTGGTTCAGACATTTGTGTTTTAGATTAAATTTGGGTATGCCCAGGCCTCATAACGTGCTTATTCCGTGCCTTACTCATGCAATAAATATGGGCTACAAAAAAATCTATCTCTGGGGCGCTGACCACAGTTGGTTATCAGAAATATCCGTCAACAACAGCAATGAAGTACTTATTAACCAAAAACATTTTTATGATCAACAGTCATCTGTAGGTAAACCATTGGATAAAAGAGGAGTTGGTGAGCGCAATATGCCAGAGTTATTGACTAAGTTTGTTCATGCGTTTAACGGGTACTTTGTCCTAAAGCAATATGCTAATAGTCGTGGAGTATCTGTACTAAACGCTACCCCCGGATCATTTATCGATGCTTTTGAAAGAGTAGACCTTAATCGTTTAGAACCCCAGAAGAATGAATAAGAAGTACACTTATCAATTGCCGGTTTTGGTGGCTGAGATAGGATGCAATCATATGGGTGAAATGTCCATTGCCAAAGAACTTGTTGACCTGGCCCATGCAGCTCATGCCAACTACGCGAAATTTCAGAAACGCCACCCAAAAGAACTTCTAACCGAAGAACAGTACCATGCACACCATCCCTATCAACCATATAGTTTTGGAGAAAACTATGGAGCCCATAGAGAATTCCTCGAATTTTCCCGGGAACAACACCGGGCGCTGAGGGATTATTGCCAGGAAGTAGGTATTGGCTATGCTTCCAGTGTTTGGGATGCTACCTCCGCTGAGGAGATTTCTGTGTTAAATCCGGATTATATTAAAGTTCCAAGCGCCTGTAACATGCACTTTGAAATGCTGGAAATCTTAAGAGACTCATATAAAGGTGATATCCACATCAGTTTCGGAATGACCACCAGGGCAGAAGAAATGCAGATTGTGGAATTCTTTCAGAAAAACGAACACTTGCATAGACTGGTCTTGTACGCATGTACTTCAGGTTACCCGGTTCCATTTGAAGACACCCACCTACTCGAAATTGTCAGGCTCCAGGAAAACTATGGAGAACAAGTCAAAGCTATTGGGTTTTCAGGTCATCATTTAGGAATTGCCATAGACCAGGCCGCCTTTACACTTGGTGCAACCTGGATAGAAAGGCATTTCACAAAAGACAGGACCTGGAAGGGAACAGATCATGCCGCATCATTAGAACCAAGCGGCTTGCAAAAGTTAGTCAGGGACTTATCCGCTACCTACAAAGCGCTTCAGTTTAAACCCACAGAAATTTTAGATATTGAGTCAGTACAAAGAGATAAACTAAAATACAGGACGTCGTGAGTGTAACTGCGTTTGTTCCAGCCCGCTGTGGAAGTAAATCAATAAGGCTTAAGAACATTAGGCCATTTTGCGGTCGCCCGCTTTTATACTGGTGCTTAAATGCCCTTGAACAAGCCAGTTTAATAGATAGAGTGGTAGTGGCAACTGATTGCCAGGAAATAGTTCAATGTGTGGAGGAATTTGAACTTTCAAAAGTTACGATATTTCACCGTCAGGAAGCAAATGCCCTGGACCAGAGCTCTACGGAAAAAGTGATTTTAGAATACTTGGGTAAAACGGAAATAGAACAGGATGACCTGTTATTATTAGTACAGGCTACTTCACCATTTAGTACCGCTAAGGATTTTGATGCTGGAATACTACAATTAAAAAATACCTCGATTGACTCTTTGCTCAGTTGTTCCCGGTTAAAACGATTTCTATGGGATGAGGCGGGGAAACCACTGAATTATCAGTATCAAATGCGTCCCCGGCGACAGGATTTTGCGGGCACCATGATTGAAAACGGTGCTTTTTACCTAAATACTGTAAGAAACATTAATTCTTCAAAAAATCGACTTAGCGGTACCATTGGTATTTACGAGATGCCTGCATTTGCTTCATTAGAACTCGACGAGGAAGATGACTGGCTTCATGGGGAATACCTGATGAAAAAATATATACTCAATAATAATAATTCTAAAAAAATACGCCTGTTCCTTTCTGATGTCGATGGAGTATTAACCGATGCAGGGATGTATTATACTGAAAATGGGGACGAATTAAAAAAATTTAATACTTACGATGGGATGGGCTTCCAACTGTTACAAAAACAAGGAGTTAAGGTAGGAATTATCACCAAGGAAGACCGTGAGCTCAATCGCCGCAGGGCACAGAAATTGGGCTTGGATTTCGATTTTCATGGAGTGGACCATAAATTGGAAATCGTTAAAGAACTTTGCAATAAACTAAAGATCAATCTTGAGGAGGTAGCCTATATAGGCGATGACATTAACGATAAGGAACTTCTGGAGGCGGTAGGAACTGCCGCATGCCCCAGCAATGCCCGAAATAGCATTAAAGTCATTCCAGGAATCCTCCAGCTTAATACTCCAGGCGGCAGTGGAGCTGTTCGCGAATTCGCGGAAATACTATTGGGAACAATTGTTTGATGCGCCCAGACATGCCCCAAAGAACTCAAGGAATCTCACATTCAAATACTTAGTCCGTGGGTATCATTGGCAGACAAACCGTAAAATCAACCATCTACATTTACCTGGGTGTAGTGGTTGGTTTTTTCGTAAGGGCCCACTTTTTCCCAAATTATTTAAGTGAAGCTGAAATTGGTGTACTTGCGCTTTTGGTATCATATAGTTCCATTTTTGAACGGGTGGCACTTTTGGGATTTAATCATGCTACCATAAAATACTTTCCCTACTTCCGTAATTCCGGTGATGGCCATGGAGGATTTCTTCCCCTCTATTTATTGGTAATCTGCACCGGTTTTTTGATTTTCTTATTGATCTATAAAATTGTAGGAGCTTTAGTAATTAATGAAAGTGATCTGTTTGGACAATATTATTATCTGTGCATACCACTGACCGCCGGTTTATTGATTTTTACGGTAATGGACAATTACAATACCGTGCTTTATAACGCCAGTACCGGAGTTTTATTAAGGGAGTTTGGTCTAAGGGTGCTCTTGTTACTCTCATTAGTACCACTTATATATAATCTGATCAACTTTGAACAATTTACCCAGATATATGTTGTCACTTTTTCCATAATCGCCTTATTTTTGATCGCCTTTGTTGTCTGGCGGGGAGAGTGTCATCTAAATTTCAGGTTTCATACTATTGAACGACATATGATCAGGGCGATGGCCAGCATAAGTTTTTTTGGATTTTTAACAGGGTTAAACAATGTGGCGATTTTACAGGTAAATAATATACTCATCAACCTGTTCTATGATGAAACTCAAACTGGTATTTATGTAACAAATTTCTTCTTTGCAACATTGATCCTCTTACCTTCCAGGGGGTTAAACAAAATTGCACCAACCATGATTTCTGATGCTTTTAAAAACAATAACCTTAAAGCAATACGAAACATCCAATATAAGAGTACCATAAATCAACAACTTATTGCTATGCTTATTATGGTTGGTCTATATATCAATCTTCACAATGTATACAAAATACTGCCAGAATCCTTCGCTATTGGAAGTTGGGTAATAATATTGACCGGTCTGGCAAATGTTATACAGATGACCGGAGGAGTTAGTAGTGCAATTATTGGTTTTTCTAACTATTATCGACTCAATACCTATTTATCAGTCATGCAATTGGCCTTGTTGATCTTATTGAACATAGTTCTGTTACCATTATTGGGTATCACCGGAGCTGCGGTGGCCACAATATGTACCGTGTTTATTTTAAATATGTTCAAATACTTAATTCTCAAGCGGAAATTCAATATTCAGCCTTATAACAAAAAACACCTGTTAGCCATTGGAACGGCTTTATTGTGTCTTGCAATAAATACAATGGTACCGAAATTGTCTCATTTGATGGTAGACATTATGACACGAAGTATACTCATATCCATAGTTTATGTAGGTGCTAACTATTTCTTAAGGACCTCCGACCAGATGAATAATGCAATTAATAATACTTTGTTAAAGCTGAAAAATCACTAATAAATTAATACTTTTGACCTGTTTTTTGAAAAACCCTAAATCATGAAAAAGGTCGCTGTATATACATCCGGTGGTGATGCACCCGGAATGAACGCTTGTATTCGAGCGGTAGTTCGTGGAGCTATTTATCACGGAGCAGAAATTTTTGGGATCAGGTATGGTTATAACGGCATGATAAAAGGGGATATTAAGCAGCTTAACTCTTATTCAGTCAGCAACATTATTCAAAAGGGAGGCACCATATTAAAATCTGCACGCAGTGAAGACTTCAAGACCAAAGAGGGGCGTAAAAAAGCCTTTGATTTTCTCCAGGAGTTTGGCATTGAGGGACTTATTTGCATTGGAGGTGATGGATCCTTTACCGGAGCAAAGATATTCTACGAGGAGTTTGGAGTGGCTATCGTTGGAGCCCCTGGAACCATTGATAACGACATTTACGGTACGGACTTTACTATAGGTTTTGATACCGCTGTAAATACCGCCATTCAGGCCATCGATAAGATCCGCGATACTGCAGATTCGCATGACAGGATCTTTTTTGTGGAGGTTATGGGGCGGGACTCCGGATATATTGCCATCCGTTGTGGTATATGTGGCGGTGCTGAAATGGTACTTGTACCTGAAACATCAACCACTATTGAAGATGTGATAGAAACCCTGAGGGCTGGAAAGCGTAGATCAAAGACCTCTAGTATTATAGTCGTTGCCGAAGGTGATGAAATTGGTGGTGCTATTGAGATTGCAAAAAGAGTCAGTGAATCACTGGTTGATAGCGATATACGGGTAGCTACGCTCGGACATATTCAAAGAGGTGGTGCACCTAGTGCCAAAGATAGAATTCTTGCCAGTCGGATGGGGCTTAGCGCCATCGAGGGTCTTCTTAATGGACGGAAGAACGTAATGGCCGGAGTAATGAAGGATGAGCTGGTATATACTCCGTTTGAACATGCTGTCACCATCAATAAGACCCTCAGCCCCGATCTTTTGCGAATGATGGATATTTTCAATGCCTAGTGTTCTGAGGTCTCCAACTGAAGGTAGCCTAAAATTGATTCAAGGTCTTCTGCATGGAACCATTGAATTGACAGATCTTTCCCAAACCAGGAAAGCTGGCGTTTTGCATATCTTCGGCTGTTTCTCTTCAACAACCTGATCGCTTCGTTGCGGTCATATATTTTATCAAGATATCCGTATACCTCCTGATAACCCACGGTTTGTAATGGTTTTTGGTTCCTGAACGCATAAAGTTGCTCTGCTTCATCAAATAACCCCTGATCAATCATCTCATCCATCCTTTGATCAATCCGTGTATACAATCTTTTACGGTCCCTGTATAAACCGATTTTTATGGTTTCAAAAGGTCTTAGTTGCTTCTTGCCTTTTCTAAAAGTGGAAAAAGGTTTCCCGGTACCCAAGCACACCTCAAGTGCTCGAATAACCCTTCGTGGGTTTTCAGTATCTATGCTTCCAGCATACTCCGGATCCAGCCTTTGTAATTCCCTTAACAGCGCTTTTAAACCGTCACGCTCAAGCCTGATTTCCAGTTGATAACGTATTGACTCTGGTACCGGTGGGACCTCGTCCAGCCCCTCACACACCGCCTTTATATATAGTCCCGAGCCCCCAGTCATTATACAAATGTTGTTTTCTTTGAAAACTTCATTCAGGGTTGCCAATGCATAAGCTTCAAATTCCCCAGCAGTTACCGGGTTATGAATGCTGTGTGAATTAATAAAATAATGAGAGACCTTTGATAGTATTTTCTGGTTTGGTTTTGCGGTGGCAATACCTAGTTCCCGGTAGCACTGTCTGGAATCAGCTGATAGTATGGGGCAACTATAGTGAGCTGCCAGCTCAAGGGAAATATCGGTTTTCCCAACCGCGGTAGCGCCAACAACCAGTAACAATTTTTTAGTAGCAACAGGGTGGCCCATTATTGTGTTTTGAAGCAAATATATCCTAAATTTATTATTACATCATGAGTTTTGATAGCACAAATAAGGATGAATTAATCCGGGAGATTGAACGGTTACAACAAGTTGTTTCCGAGCTGCAAAAAGAGGAGCCTGATATCACGGAGAAGAACAGGGTAACAAGAGCATTGGAAAAATCGAATTCGAGGTTGCAAGAATTATTCGATAACGCCCATGATCTGATCTTGGTAATGTCCATCGATAGACAATTCAAATTTATTAACAAATCATGGGTAGATGCTGTAGGATATTCACGTAAAGAGCTGAATGATCTACGATTGGATGATATGGTTCACCCCGACTATCGGGTACATACCGATAATTTCTTAAAGCACCTTCTCGTATCGAGAAGCTCTGGTAAGCTTGAAACGGTTATTATATCAAAAGAGGGTCAGAATATATTTCTGACTGGCAGTGTTAACTGCAGCTATGAAAAAGAGGTCCCGGTTGAGTTTCGGGCCATCTTCCATGATATTTCCGAGCGTGTACGTACAGAAAAAATTCGAAATTTATATTACGGGATTGCCAATCAATCAATTCACAGTCACTCCTTCCAGGACCTGTATAGAAATATTCATAGTGAACTGAATATTTTTATGGATGCTGAAAACTTCTACTTCGCAATTGTTGAAGATGATAAGCTCTCTATTCCATTTTACGTTAAGGAAAACAAACAGAGCCAGTATAATGGTCAGGGATTCGAAAAAGAGATCACAGCTTATACCTTAAGTCAAAATCAGTCCTTGATGATAACAAAAAAAGACTTTGAATCTCTCCAAAATCAAGGGATGGTTCCAAAAATGGATAATCTGCCAACTGTTTGGCTGGGAGCTCCGCTATCGATTGAAAAGCAAAAATTAGGACTAATCTCACTGTTCTCTTACAAAGAATCTTCTCCTTTCGACCGCACTGATTTAGACCTCTTAGATTTTATCTCAGGACAAATTGCCCTGGCGATTAATCGAAAAAGGAATGAGGACAAAATCAGCAACCAAACCGCAAGACTAAATGCTATTTTTGAAAGTAGTTCGCATTTAATATGGTCTGTAAATACTGATTTCGTATTCACCTCATTTAATCAAAATTACTCCGATACAGTTCACAGATATTTTGGGAGAAGACTTGATACTAATCAACATCTCACAAAATACACCAACCTTCCAACCAAAGCGAATCAGGAAGATTTTTGGATCGAAAAGTACCAAAAAGTATTTAAAGGAAACAGTCTTCATTTTGAAACTCAGCATAAGGGAGAATTTGGGAGTGAAATATCATTGGACATTTATCTTAACCCTATTCTTCACACTGATGGTACCGTAAAAGAGGTTTCTGGCATTGCTCACGATGTCACTGATAAAAAAAGGTCCGGGCTTGCCCTAAGAGAAAGTGAAGAAAAATTCAGGAACATCTTCGAGTCATTTCAAGATTTGTACTTTAAATGTAACCCCCACGGGAATATATTGATGGTCAGTCCTTCAGTCCGGGAAATGACTGGTTATGACCAGCATGAAGTGTTAGAAAAAAATATTACGAATTATTACCTGTATACATCTAAGACAAAGGGCCTCCTCAGGCAACTGGTACAGCATAGAAGGGTTCGAAACTTTGAGGCTTCCCTGGTACGCAAAGATGGAAAGATTATACATTGTATCTGTAACGTGAGATTGAAAATCGGCAGTGAAGGATCGTTGGAATTCGAAGGAGTAATACGGGACATAACTAAGTTAAAGAAAACCAACGAGCAACTTATGCGGGCCAAAGAGGTGGCAGAACGTTCTTTAAAGGTTAAAGAGGAATTCCTGGCAAATATGAGCCATGAAATTCGTACCCCTATGAACGGGATTATCGGCATGTTGGATCTGCTTGGTGCCAGCTCTCTACAACCGCAGCAAACAGAGTATTTGGATACCATTAAAAAATCCTCAACACTGTTAATGGAGATTCTCAATGACATTCTTGATCTGTCAAAAATTGAAGCAGGCAAGATGAAATTACGAAAATCAGCTATTGAACTTAGACAAGTGATCGGGAAACTCTATGCACTTTTCTCACAACAAGCTACCAGTAGAAAAATAAATCTGGCTTATTACATACATCCTCGTTTGCCCGAATATGTTATTGTCGACGAAACCAGGTTAATGCAGATCATTTCAAACCTGCTCTCGAATGCCCTCAAATTTACCAACGATGGCGGTAGTATTCACCTGAGTATGAAACCCCAGTTTAAGTACGACAAAACCCACGTTATTAAGGTTAATGTGAGAGATACCGGAATTGGAATCGCCAAGGAACACCTGGATAATTTGTTTAATAGTTTTAGTCAGGTAGATGACTCCTCTACCAAAGCATTTGGCGGAACAGGCCTGGGACTTCGAATCTCAAAAGAGCTTAGTGAATTAATGAATGGGAACATTGGTGTTTATTCAACCCCTGAATTGGGAAGTACTTTCTGGTTTACCTTTGAGGCCATGGCTACCGACAAAGAAATGGTAGAGAAGGAAAAAGAGAAGAAAGAGGAAGAAGAGCGCAATATTACACTTGGAGTATTCGCTGATACCTGCCCACAAATACTGCTGGTGGATGACAATCTGGTTAATAGACAGGTGGCGGGTGAGATCCTAAAATCCGCAGGCTGTCAGGTAGACCTTGCCAATAATGGATATGAAGCCATAGAAATGGCCACGCAGAAAGATTATGATTTGATCTTTATGGATATTCAAATGCCGCGAATGGATGGGGTAACGGCCACAAAAACGCTCAAAAAAATGAACCTGCCGGGTCTGCCACCTATTGTGGCAATGACTGCATATGGTATGGAACCTGATCGGGAAAGGTTTTTGAACCAAGGATTGGACGACTACTTGGCAAAACCCATAAAAGCTTATAACTTAATAAACAAAGTGAAGAAGTGGGTAAATGGAAATTCAGAAGAACCTGATCAGATAACCATTGAAAATGACCATTTTAGTATCATTAACAAAAATATTATCGCTCAGCTGTCCAAATATAGCGGGCCGGAGATGGTAAAAGAAATATTAAAGGATTTCGAAAAGGAAACGCAAGATCAGCTTGACCAATGTCATCATTCATTAAGTGATGGAGATTATCCAAGTATTCTAAGTAATTTGCATACTTTGAAAGGGAGCGCTGGCACCTTGGGAGTAGAGAAACTGGCTCAAAAAACAAAAGAAATAGAGGCCGATCTAAAGGTGAAAAAGTATAAACAGGCACCAAAAGATCTACTGGAGTTAAACAAAATCTTTAAAGAATTTCAGAAAAATTATCACAATATTCTTAATTTATAGAAAAAACAACTTAATCCAATGTCAAAGAAAGTACTGATTGCTGAAGACAGTTCTGTAATACAGAACTTAACTAAGAAAATTTTACAGATGCAAAACTTCGATATATCTGCCGCAAAAAATGGTCAACAAGTTTTGGACGTTCTGCAAGAAAATCACTTTGACATAATACTGATGGATATTAATATGCCTGTTATGGATGGCATGGAATGCACACGAAACATAAGGGCGATGACTGATCCTGAGAAAGCCCGAATACCTATTATTGCCATAACCGGGAACGCTCAGAATTATTCCATTGCTGAATTCAAGGAAGCCGGTATTGATGACTACTTGCCTAAGCCCCTGAACTTCGATGTTCTGGTGGAAATGGTTAAAAAATACACCGAGGGGTAACCTGCATGGAAATCAGGTATACCAAGCATTTTTTGAACAAACTAGAAGATCTTTTTAGTGAGACCGACTACCAATTAAGATACGAAAAAGGATCTTTTAATTCAGGATACTGCATTTTACGGGACACAAAAGTCGCTGTTGTCAACAAATATTACACCACTGAAGGTAAGATCAATTGTCTCATTGATATTTTGAAGAACATAAATTTTGAAACAAACGACCTAGGAGGTAAAAATCAAAAATTGTATCTAAGCCTGTTTCAAACAAAAATTGAACTTTGAAAGTCTCTTTTCTTGGTACTGGTACTTCTCAGGGTGTTCCTGTGATAAATTGCTCCTGTCCGGTTTGTAATTCCATAGATTATAGGGACAAAAGACTGCGTACTTCTTTGCTGGTTCAAAACGAAGGCGGCAATGTGGTTATTGATTGTGGGCCTGATTTCCGTCAGCAGGCTCTTGTACAACGGATTGACCGACTGGATGCCGTTATTTTTACCCACGAACATAAAGATCATGTAGGTGGTTTAGACGATATAAGGCCGTATAACTATCAACAACAATTGGATATCCCAGTATACGCAAGCATCCGGGTAGTTGACCACCTAAAGTTAGAATACCCATACATATTCACGGAAACCAAATATCCAGGTATTCCCAGAATCAAAATAATCGAAATGGATGGACGCCCCTTTGAGGCTGGAGGTATTGATTTTGTTCCGATTCAGGTTATGCATCATAAATTGCCGGTTTGGGGATATCGAATTAAGGATTTTACTTATATCACCGATGCCAACTATATAGAGAAAACTGAGAAACAAAAAATAGCAGGCTCTAAAATATTGGTGCTTAATGCCTTGCAAATCGACCCTCATATCTCACATTTTAACCTCGATGAAGCCATTGCCCTGGTAACTGAACTCCAACCTGAAGCGGCTTACTTTACCCATATAAGTCACCGATTGGGTTTACATCAGGAAATTTCCAAACAGTTACCTGCTCATATCCACCTGGCTTATGACGGACTTACTCTGGACATTTAAAGGTGCATAATAATTACTACTTGCTGCGTCAATTAAGTTATCGGCTTAAGGACCGGCTTACCGGCGCGCACCTGCATTCTTGTTACAGTCAGGATAAAGATGAACTGGTTATGCAATTTGTTTTTGATGATCAGGAGTTTTTTATCCTGGCCATCATGCGCTCCGATCTTTCAATGATACGTATTCCTACGAATTTTAATCGCGCCAGAAAAAACAGCGCCACCCTTTTTCCGGAAATAAACGACGCTCAGGTACAGGATGTCTTCTGTTTTAAAAATGAAAGATGTCTTTGCATAGAATTGGAGAAGAGTTGGAGTGTATTGATCAAGATGTTCGGAAATCAGTCAAATATTGTCCTGTGCAAAGAGGGAAAAGCATATGCTCTGTTTAAGCGCAAGCTTACTGCAGACCTTAATCTTTCCACAGGTACAATGAACAGAAAATTTACGGTAAACAGACAACGATTCGATGAATTACAAGGAGACTTTCAAAAGATGTTACCAACGTTGGGTGGTACTGTAAAAAAATACATGGTGAAATGCGGTTATGATGAGATGGACATGAATGAAAAATGGGCTATGGTAGAGAAAGTACTGGAAACCCTTGAAAATCCCAGCTACTACTTATATCACCAAGAATCTGGCCCGGTGCTCTCAATGCTGGAACCGACTGACTGCTTTTTTCATACTGAGCACGTCATTGAGGGTTTAAACGAGTTCTTTCACCAATATATCCAGGCGAGGCAATTGAGTTCTATGAAAATGATATTGCTCAGACTTTTGGAACGAAGAAAAAAAAGAGCCGGTGGTGGTATTCAGAAATCCCAAAACAGACTAATACAATTGGAAAAAGAGGTTGGCCATCGAGAAATTGCAGACATGATAATGGCCAATATGCATCTCGTTCCCTCAGGTGCTGCAGTTGTTGAGCTTCCTGATTTCAAAACTGGGAAACCCATTTCCATAAAACTAAAGTCCGCTCTTACTCCCCAGAAGAATGCTGAGCAATACTATAGAAAATCAAAGAATCAACGTAAAGAAGTGAAAGTGTTGCATCAAAAATTAAAATGGAGCAAACAACAGTTAAGCGCGGTAAAAGAACATATTGAATTCATAGATCAGTGCCAGGATCTAAAGCTACTAAAGAACTATGCCAAAGATCACCAGCTTAACCCTGGTAAACAAATAAAGGATTCAGGATCATTATTTAAAGAATTCAAGTTTCAGGATTTTGTGATACTTATTGGGAAAAATGCTACAAATAATGACCTGCTTACCCAGAAATATGCCCACAAGGAAGACCTTTGGTTGCACGCAAAGGATGTAAAAGGCTCGCATGTTATAATTAAATATTTACCCGGCAAACCCTTTCCTGCTACCGTAATCGAGGTGGCCGCACGGCTTGCAGCCTACTACAGTAAACGAAAAAATGATTCACTTTGCCCAGTAATCTATACCCCTAAGAAATACGTTCGTAAACCTAAAGGAGCAGTACCTGGTCAAGTTGTAGTCGAAAGGGAAAAAGTTCTTTTAGTTGCTCCTGAAGCGGAATCATTCCGCAATCGCAATCTTTAGTGAATTGGTGCGATATCTGGCTTGAATAGGCATAGATGCCGTATTGATAAAAACATCTCCTTTTTTTAACCCCCCCTTTTCACGCAACACATTTTCAATGTCTGAAAAAGTCATATCGGTACTTTCCATATTATCGTAATAAAAGCTCCTGATACCCCAAACCAGGCTTAAGATATAGGGCAGCAACTTATTATGTGTGAAAACAAAAATATGGGCTTTCGGTCGATTTCCTGCTAATCTATAAGCTGTATAACCTGACTCTGTCAGACCGGTAATCGCTACCGCACCGGTATCCCGGGCCAGCCGGCAGGCCGAAAGTATTAAGTTATTATTATAATAGGTCTCAGACTCTGGATTCAACTTACGGTGTTTGAAATAGATATCGGCTTTGTCTTCAACAGATTGTATTGTTTTGGACATACTCATGATTACTTGTATCGGGTACTTTCCCACTGCTGTTTCAGCAGACAACATCAAAGCATCTGCTCCATCAATGATCGAATTAGCAATGTCATTGGTTTCCGCCCTGGTTGGACGAGCATTCTCGATCATACTTTCCATCATTTGAGTAGCGATAATTACTGGTTTGAACTGTCTATTGCACTTACTTACAATCATCTTTTGGACCATTGGCACATCTTCCATCATAGTTTCCACTCCAAGATCACCTCGAGCTACCATCAAACCATCAGAGGCCTCAATTATGTCATCTATCTCATTTATTGCCTGGGGCTTTTCAATTTTCGCAATTACCTTGCAACTCTTACCGGCCTTTTCAATAATATCTTTCAATTCTCTCACGTCATTTGCTGTTCTCACGAAAGAAAGGGCAATCCAGGCCACTTCGTTGCGTAATCCAAATTCCAGATCGTTCCGGTCCTTTGCCGTAAGTGAAGGGGTGCTTACTTCTGTGTTCGGCAGGTTGATTCCTTTACGAGGACTCAGCGGCCCGCCATGAATTACCCGCGTGAACACCTGGTACTGGTCAAAATCAGTGACAATTAGTTCAATTTTGCCATCATCAATCAAAATTACATCATCTACTGTGACATCCGACGGTAAAGATTGATAAGTGGTACTAACTCGCTGTGCAGTACCAGTCATCTCTTCAGTAGTAATGATAAAAGAGGCACCTTCTTCTAAAATCACCTCTCCATTTTCAACCTCTCCAATGCGAATTTTGGGGCCTTGCAGATCCTGTAAAATACAAATATGGGTGCCTAACTCTTCGTTTAAACTTCTAATATTATCCAATACATCCTGATGGTCCTGGTGACGTCCATGTGAAAAATTGAGCCTGAATACATCTACGCCGTTATTAATAAGTTTTTTTAACATTTTCCGGTTGTTACTAGCGGGACCAACCGTAGCCACTATCTTGGTCTTGTTAAATATCACTTCTTTATTCATGCAGGATTAAAATATTAGGTTATCTCGTGATTTTAACTGGTCGACAATGATTTGATTGATCAGTTGAATACCATCAATGTTTTTCAATGTATCTCGTACCTCCTGGATTACCAGTGTATCTTCAAAGCCTTCAATTAACATCAGAAAGTCAAATTGTTTCAATTCCGGAATTAAAGGCTGCATAGAAGATTCATCCCTTGACCGGTTCATGATCAAACGAATACTGCTGTGTTCCGCTTGATAAAAGTAATTACTAATACAAAGTTTCTCATCACCAAGGAAGTGGAAGATTTCGTCTTGCTGTTTTACCAGGTTGATGCCAAGCTCCTGGTTGATGATCCAAGCCAATTTATACTCTTTCAGCTGGGATGCAATCGCCAGTAATGAAAAATCGAAATCAAAGCTTGCAATTAGTTTGTTTTTCTTCATGGATCCCGGCAATTGGGCGTTAAAGCTAACGAAATTATGTATTAATGAGCACTAAATTATACTAAAACAGAGGCGTTGAAGATTATCCAAATAGTTTGACATTATTGGATTAAATGTATTTCTTTGCAGTGTATTTTCACTAAATAATTTATACAATGTCTGATATAGCACAAAAAGTTAAAGGGATTATCATAGACAAACTGGGTGTTGAAGAGTCGGAAGTAACTCCCGAAGCAAGCTTTACCAATGATCTTGGAGCAGATTCCCTTGATACTGTTGAATTGATAATGGAATTCGAAAAAGAGTTTGATATTTCTATCCCCGACGATCAGGCTGAGAATATTGCCACTGTTGGCCAAGCGATTTCTTATTTAGAAGAAAACGTTAAGTAATTTTAGGTACCCTACCTAATCCCACAAATTTTAATGCAATTCAAGCGCGTTGTAATTACAGGTCTAGGAGCCCTTACTCCAATAGGAAGTACTGTACAGGAATACTGGACAAATTTGTCTAAGGGGGTAAGTGGCGCTGCTCCTATTACACGGTTTAACGCAGAAAAGTTCAGGACACGTTTTGCTTGTGAACTAAAAAACTTTGAAGCCACTGACTATCTTGACCGCAAGGAAGCCCGTAAAATGGACCCATTTACGCGCTATGCGGTAGTTGCAGCCCAAGAGGCCATGGAAGATTCAGGACTGGACCTGGACGCAATAGACCGTGATCGTGCCGGAGTGATCTGGGGCTCGGGAATTGGAGGTCTTCGAACATTTCAAGATGAAGTTACTGCATTTTCAGAAGGGGATGGCACGCCGCGGTTTAATCCCTTTTTTATTCCTAAAATGATTGCAGACATTAGCGCCGGATATATCTCTATCAAATATCAATTACGGGGTCCGAATTTTGTCACAGTCTCCGCATGTGCTTCTGCAACCAATGCTTTAATCGATGCCTTTACCTATATACAAACAGGTCGGGTCGACATAGTGGTATCTGGAGGTTCTGAGGCCGCCGTAACTGAGGCCGGTATAGGAGGGTTTAACGCCATGAAAGCTTTGTCCGAAAGGAATGATGATCCCGCAACAGCATCAAGGCCCTTTGATAAGGACCGGGATGGGTTTGTTCTTGGTGAAGGGGCCGGAGCTTTAATCCTGGAAGAATATGAGCATGCAAAGTCCCGTGGAGCTAATATCTACGCTGAATTAGTTGGTGGTGGAATGTCTGCTGATGCCCACCATATTACCGCTCCTCATCCTGAAGGAATAGGTGCTACCAACGTAATGATCAATGCTCTAAAGGATGCCAATATGGAGCCTTCAGATATTGATTATATCAATGTCCATGGCACTTCCACACCCCTTGGAGATATTAGTGAAATTTTGGCAATAAAACGAGTATTTGGTGAGCATGCCTACAAACTCAACATCAGTTCAACTAAATCTATGACAGGTCATTTGCTGGGCGCTGCCGGAGCTATTGAGGCCATCGCCTCAATTATGGCTATAAAGCACCAGTTGATCCCTCCTACCATAAATCATTTCACCGACGACGAGGATCTTGACAGTAAGCTGAACCTCACTTTTAATACTGCTCAGAAACGTGAGGTCAACGTCGTCTTAAGTAACACCTTCGGCTTCGGTGGACACAATACTTCGATTATTTTACGAAAAGTACCGGAGTAGATGTCTTTTTGGGAGAAAATCCTGGGTAAGACTCCTCAGTCAGAAAAAGACCAAATTCTTAGCGATGCTATTGCCAGCATAGTTGGAAGCAAACCTAAAAATCTGGATCTTTTTAAACTAGCAACCCTTCACAGCTCAGCAGGCAAAGTCACCAAAGGCGGATTCCGGGAAAGCAACGAACGCCTGGAGTTTCTAGGAGATGCTGCTCTTAGTATGGCGGTGGCTGAGTACCTCTTCAAAAAATACCCATTCGAGGCTGAAGGGTTCCTAACAGAAATCCGGTCCAGAATTGTAAAAAGAGAAACTTTAAACAGGCTGGCTCTGAAACTTGGAATTCCCAGCCTGGTTGAACTTCAAGATCAAATCCAAAATAAAAAAAGTAATTCCATTTATGGAAATGCCTTGGAGGCGGTTATTGGAGCGGTATTCCTGGACCGAGGATATGCATTTTGCAAGACATTTATTCTGGAAAAAATAGTTGAACAGCATTTGGATATACCACAGATCATACATACAGATTCTAACTTCAAAAGTAAGATTATTGAGTGGGCTCAGAAGGAAAGTAAGCAAATTGTATTTGAATCAGTGCCTCAATCCAATATTACCGCAAATGACGAATTTGAAGTAACCCTGCTGATAGATAAACAACAGGTTTCCAGAGGAGTCGGTACCTCTAAAAAAAGAGCAGAGCAGGATGCAGCCCTGAAAGCTTGTGAGCAATTAAAGCTGCACTAAGTGGGATTATTTAATTACTTTCGTAGCCATATTCAGGAATCATGACCAAGATCAAATTAGCGGGTGCTGCCCTAAATCAGACCCCATTGGATTGGAAAAACAATCTTGAAAATATAAGGGAGGCTATATCGACTGCACAATCAGAAGGCGTTTCTATCCTATGCCTGCCTGAGTTATCTATTACCGGATATGGCTGTGAAGATTTATTTCTAAGTAACTGGCTGGCTAAAAGTGCGCTCAAGCATCTGGCTGAAATTGCCGGCTGGTGCGCTGACATAAGCGTTTGCGTTGGACTTCCTATAAGGTATGAGAATGTCCTTTACAATTGTACTTGCCTCATTCATGATAAGCAGATCCAGGGATTCATACCTAAACAGCGTTTGGCAAAAGAAGGTGTACATTATGAACCCAGATGGTTTACCGCCTGGCCATCTGGTCTTCTTAAAGAACTCGTTTACCACGAAAAAATCTATCCGTTTGGTGACCGTCTTTACCAACTTCACGATATCCTTATCGGGTTTGAAATCTGTGAGGATGCCTGGGTTGGAGACCAACGGCCAGCATGCAGGTTATTTGAAAGAGGTGCTCAGCTTATCTTAAATCCATCGGCCAGTCATTTTTCTTTCCGAAAATCTGCCTTCCGGGAGAACCTTGTAGTAGAAAGTTCGCGCAAGTTTGAATGTGCATATGTTTACAGCAACCTGTTGGGAAACGAGACCGGGCGTATGATCTTTGATGGAGACATTTTTATTGCACAAAAAGGTCGATTGATCCAGCGCAACATAAAAATGTCATATAGGCAAGTCAACTTAACCAGTGCTATATTGGATTTTTCAAATCCAGCAAACAGCTTGGCTGAGTTAAAAAATGACACCAAGAACATCAAAGCGGAATTCACTAACGCTGTGACCTTGGCACTCTTTGATTATTTGCGTAAAAGTAAAAGCAAAGGATTCGTAGTTTCCTTGAGTGGGGGAGCCGACTCTTCGACCTGTGCAGTGCTGGTTACTGAAATGGTCCGTCGGGGAATCACGGAACTGGGAGTAGAAAAGTTCTTAATAAAGGCGGGCCTGGACAGTTTAATTGTAAAAACAAAATCCAGCAGTATAGAAGAAGCCCTGGGACCTATAATGAAGGAAGTTCTTACCTGCGTTTATCAGGCCACCGAAAACAGCTCGCCAAAAACCTTTGAATCAGCCCGAAGCCTGGCCTTGTCGCTGGGAGCTACCTTTCATCACTGGAGCATTGATCAGGAAGTACGCTCATATCGTGACAAAATTGAGCGGGCGCTGGAGCGTACACTTAGTTGGGAGCATGATGATATTGCACTGCAGAATATTCAAGCACGAACCCGGGCCCCAGCTATTTGGATGCTGGCAAATATTAAAAACGCTTTACTCATCAGCACTTCTAATCGCAGTGAAGGCGACGTGGGCTATGCTACCATGGATGGAGATACCTGTGGAAGTATTGCTCCAATAGCGGCTGTCGACAAGCACTTTATTTTGGAATGGTTGGTTTGGGCTGAAAAATCCCTGGGATATCAAGCGCTGTCATCTGTAAATCAACTACAGCCAAGCGCCGAATTAAGACCATTGGATAGGAATCAAACCGATGAGGCAGACCTGATGCCTTATAATGTAATTGTTGCAATTGAACAATTGGCAATCAGGGACCACCTAAGTCCGATGGAAGTTTATCATGAATTAAAACCAACACAGTTGACATCAGAAGATATGCTGGCATTGTACATAACGAAATTCTTTAAACTATGGTCAAAAAATCAATGGAAAAGAGAGCGAATAGCTCCCTCATTCCACCTGGACGAGTTCAATATTGACCCTAAAACCTGGTGTCGATTTCCAATTCTCTCAGGAGGATTTAATCAAGAGCTCGAAGTATTAGAGAAAATTGCAGCCAATTGAATAAAACTAAATTTCCAATCAAACCAATAAACCAGAGTACATGACGCTATTAAATTATATTGTATGGGATCCCAACAAAGAGATATTCAGACTTCCCATCAACGATCATCCCATTGTTTGGTACGGGTTACTATTCGCCATGGCATTCATTATCGGTCAGCAGATCATGTTCTATATTTTCAAGTCAGAAAATAAAACAAGGCAGGATGTTGAAACCCTGACCCTTTACATGGTTATAGCCACTGTTATTGGCGCACGCCTGGGACATTGCCTGTTTTATGATCCCCTTTACTATCTTCAAAACCCACTGGACATCTTAAAAGTATGGGAGGGCGGATTAGCCAGCCATGGGGCAGCCATTGGTATTTTGACGGGTATTTATATATACTCAAGAAAGAAATCCGGGCAATCCTATCTATGGGTAGTTGATCGGGTGGTAATAATCGTGGCATTGGCGGGGTCATTTATCAGGTTTGGCAATTTCATTAATTCTGAAATAGTGGGATTACCTACTGATAGTTCCAATGGTGTAGTGTTTGCCAGGGTCCTTGAAGAGGCGGTTGAAGCAGATCAGTTTATCAAAAAAGCCGAGGCTTCTAAAGCTTCGCCAGCAATCGATAGTCTGGATATGACAGCACCGGTGCTTTTACGTTTGGAGTTTAATGCAGCTATGGGTCAGGCAGAAGCAACAGGTTACCTGCAAAATAGATTAAAGAATATATTGATCAGTCTCAGTTCAAGATCTGACCCGCATATTAAGTATTCAACTGAGGGGCCTCTGGCTTACCGTCTGGTGCCTTCCACCGGAAGAGGTTTGGCGGCGGAAGTACTAATCGAAGGCATTCCCAGGCATCCTGCACAATTATACGAATCAGTATCCAGCTTACTGTTGTTCTTTTTTCTGTTATACCTGTGGTCCAAAAAGAAAGCGGAAACACCTGAGGGCCTGATTTTCAGTTTGTTTCTTATTATTCTTTTTGGCCTCCGTTTTGTGTATGAGTTTTTCAAAGAAAATCAGGAAGCATTTGAAGATGATATCCCCCTTAATATGGGGCAATGGCTGAGTATTCCCTTAATTATTGCCGGTATCATCCTTATTTTCAGGGTTGTCAAAGAACAAAAGATCAAGGTACCGGATCATAACCTTGTCCGCCCCAGGGGTGACAACGAATGATCCTTTTTATAGCCAACCAAGTGCCTCGAAACAATCCATGCTTCAAAATAGCTTCTTTAGAGTATTGAGAGCAGGTGGGGGAAAACCTGCAAGAAGCTGGGAAAAATGGAGAAATGATACTTTGGTATATTATAATGGGGAAAACAAAAACTTTCCTTGCCCTCTTCTTCATGATCATAAACATACATAAATTGCAAATTGTGCCAGACAAAATCTCCAGGAATTGTACTATTTCTCTTCGAATAATGCTATCAATTAAAGAAATCCCTGGTTTATGTCAGATTTGGAAACCATTTTAGTTTAAATCAACTTTAAATAAAACTAGCTTTAGAACTAAACTAGCCAAGGCATTTTACATTGTATAGTTTGAGATTTTTGTTGTTGGTCCTATTGTGGGGTAGTGTAGAGTTTCTGGGAGCTCAAGATTCTACCGACAACATCATATTGGCAAAATCTCTACCAGAGACTTCAGATATTGACTCCAGCCTGTTTCAGGAGGTACAAGTCGGCAATGTTTTTATTACTGGCAATCGCAAAACCAAGGAAAAGATTATTCTTAGAGAGCTGATCTTAAAACCAGGTACAGTATTTACCAGGATCGACCTGCCCATAATTATTCAGAAAGATAAAGAAAAACTGATCAACACCAGACTATTCCTGGAAGTGGATATTCAATTGATTGAACGTTCTCCAGAAGTGGTGGACCTGATAATACAGGTAAAGGAACGATGGTACTTCTTTCCTTCGCCTATATTTAAGCTGGCTGACCGTAGTTTTAACGAATGGTGGGTTAATCAGGGACATGATTTTTCCAGAGTTAACTATGGGGTAAGGTTGAAACAGTACAATTTCAGAGGCCGCCGTGAAACCGTAAATATAATTGGTCAATTCGGTTTTACTAAAACCCTGGCGCTTAACTATGTGATCCCTGCAATTGACCAGAAACAAAGAAACGGATTGATTTTTAACATAGCCTATCAAGACCAAAAGAACCTGGCTTACCGCTCTACTGAAAATAAGCAGACATTTCTCGAGTCAGATGACCTTCTTAAAAAATCATTTAGCACCAGCATAACCTGGACCCATCGATATTCATTTTACAATAAACACTTTTTTACTTTTGGCATTAACCGGTCAAGCATACATGATACCGTTGCCCAACTCAACCCAGATTACTTTCTGGATGGCAAAACCCAACAACGTTACTTTACCATCAGTTATCTTTTTACCAGGGACCTACGTGACAATATATCTTATCCGTTAAAGGGTTTGCATCTTTCACTGCGAGCTGAGAAAAACGGATTGGGTATATATGACGACCTAAACCGTTTTAGCATGCGCGCCAGCTATGCACAATACTTCCCTTTAAAAAACGACTTTTATTTAAGCAGCCGTATTACAGGGGTTACCAGTTTCCCTAAAAGACAGGCTTACAACAATACTGAGGCCATCGGGTACCGACCAGATGAGATTAGAGGATACGATCTGAATGTGGTAGAGGGGCAGAATTATATAATCCACAAAATAACCTTTAAAAAACTGCTTTTCTTCAAAGAACAACATGTGAAAAGCGTTCCCGTGCCACAATTTCAAACAATTCCTATCGCTATTTATCTAAAAACATTTTTTGACTCAGGATATGTGAATAATGAATTTACGGATCCTGAAAATACCACGTTATCTAACAGGTACCTGTTTGGAGGAGGCATCGGTCTTGACATCGTTACCTACTACGATCTGGTAATTCGTTTGGAGTACTCCATGAACGATCGTGCCGAAACCGGTTTCTTCATCAACGTGCGGGCCGACCTCTGAATTCACCCTTTACAAGTGATTTCCCACCAGGATAAGTAGAAGATTAAGATATAACAAACATCAATTTAAAATTTCTGAGAATTTTGGGTTACTTCCGCTGATTAAAACGTATATTATTATAGCTGACGATAACTTTTGATTCTACGTCTTGTTTAAGACTGAGTAGGATAACGGAAATGTCCAATTATGTTAACGTGTTACACCTTTCTGTCAACAATGGATCAAGTCCTTCTGATTAAAGATTGAGCCTTTTGGTATTGTTTAAAGTATATGATATGGCGTATATTCGCATTCTTTTTTAGGAAAGGTTTAAAATGAAAAGGAGTACTGGTTTAAGTTCGAGGATGTCCAATTACGATTATGCGGGCAAGAAGAACACCTGGAAATGGACCCCGGCTAAAATAGCTGCTTTTTCAATGTTTGGGGTTATGATAGGCACAATTATATATTTTGAGTCAAACTCAAGTAGGAATTCATTCGAGACCCCCGTGCCAGTTAATGATGAGCCATCTCTTTCAGTACAAACTATCGATTTTGACAAAGAGTATCAGGAGTTCTTGAAGCGAGGTAAAAAAATAGTTGATGCAGAGACATTGGACAGTATTATACTAATTCAGTCAATTACCACCACCCAACCTCTCGCAAATAAAACTCCCAAGCCAAACATCAAGCCAACAAATACCCAACCTAAACCAACAACGAAATCTCCTGCACTTACTCCGGTTCCTACTCAAACTCCTGAAGTAACAACGACCGAGAATAACTTTGAATTGATCGAGTTAACACCTCTGGAGAATAAGTCAGATGTGATTGCATCAAGGGTTGATAAAGATGAATCAATCACAGAGGAATTTTACATAGAAGAAACCATCACTGGATCAATTGCTTCCTTAGCGGACAGGACGCCACTGCCGGGAGTAACCGTAACGGTCAAAGGCACCAATAGAAGCGTTCTTTCTGATTCTAATGGTCGATATTCGATTGCCGTCCCGGCAGATCCGCAGCAAAGGACTCTTCAATACTCATTTCGTGGTAACGTAACTGAAAGGGATGTTTCTCCCGGAACAGATGTTATCAACGTTCGTTTTTAGGCTTTCGCCTATAAGTAAAATAGTCAGTTTCATAATTTAGCACTGCCAGACCCGACATTAGGGTCATGATTAAGTGTTTGATCCGGGTTTATGTTTGTATTTGTTCATTTGGTCTGACCGCTCAAAGTGCGGAGGTTAATCAGGCCTCGGTTGGAACTGGTCCTTTTGTTTCAACCGAACAATCCCAATGGGCTCTATTTCGTAATATGGCAGGACTGGCGGAGTCCCATTCCTGGAGCATGGTATTGGCATACCACTATCCTTACAACCTTAAAGAGCTTCAATCATTGGCTTGGGGAATAATTATCCCCTCGAAACCCAAACTGGGAATTTCCATATTCCAGTCGGGTAGTAATCTTCTGCTAAACCAACAAATAGCTCTAAGCGTTGCAAAAAATTTCGACGGACTTAATCTTGGTCTTAGATTGAAGTACTGGAGGTTAACAATTGCAGGCCATGATCATCTTTCCAGTTTGAGCATGGCTGTTGGAATTCAGGTCAAACTAACTAAAAAGTTGGTCATCGGAAGCTTTCTAAGCAACATAACTCAAAATCAAATTGGTAATGAGGAACTGTTGCCAACGGTGTGGTTTACCGGGATCAGTTATGACCCGTCACCCAAACTGCAGCTTATCCTGGAAATAGGTCATAATTTGGGATATACATGGGATTATAAACTGGGGTTTGATTACAAATTTAAAAAAAAGATTTCTGTTCGTAGCGGGCTTAACTCATCCAACAGACAAGGTCATTTCGGCCTGGGATTTCATACCAATAAGATCCAATTGGATTATGCGCTTGGCATTCACTTTTTACTGGGAATTTCTCACCAAGCTGGACTGAGTTATTCATGGCCTTGAGTTTGTCCAATAAGATAATAGTCTTGATCTTTCTGACTACTACAATAAAGGGTCAGGACCAGCAACTGTTGGAGGAAATAATGGAACAGGGGCTTATTGACTTGGAGGCACCAACCATTGAAAACCAAACAATCAATCAATTATTGGTAGAAGACATAAAGGCCCTGGATTTAAATAAAGCTAATAACACACAATTAAACAGTATCCCATGGTTGACTCCGGTACAGGTCCAAAGTCTTCAAAGATATATAGAACAATATGGTCCTTTGGTTAGTATATACGAACTACAAGCTGTCCCTGGTTGGGATTTAGCTACAATTCGCCTGATAGAACCACTTGTTCAAGTAACCGAAACCAGCTTGTATCACGATCCAAGGAACAGGCGGGAAAAGATACGACAAGATGGAGGCCTGGAGCTTATGATCAGAGCAAAGCGACGACTGGAATTATCCCGAGGTTATCACATAACCGGCAAACAGGCCTTCCGGGGTTCTCCAATTTACTTACTTAGTCGATTTCAGTATCGGAAAAAAGGAGATCTGAGTTTCGCTATAACTGCAGAAAAAGATCCTGGTGAAAAATTGCTATGGAGACCTTCAAATAAACACTTTGGGGCCGACTTTTTATCAATGCACATATTGATCGAAAATAAAGGAATCTTAAAACGCTTGGTAGTAGGTGATTTCAGAGCCCATTGGGATCAGGGTCTTGTGCTTGGTAGCGGACTGAGTTTAGGAAAACAAGTAATTACCGGCCCAAGAAAAGTTCACAGGGGGCTTTTACCTCATACCAGCGCTATGGAAAATAGGTTCTTTCGTGGTGTTGGCATGGAAATACAAATAGGAAGCACCACAATTAGCTCCTTGTATTCCCGTCGTTTGCTGGATGTTCAATTACTCTCTGAAGATTCAATGGTAAATCTTCCAATAAGGGTACCTTCAATTATTGAAAGCGGCCTTCATAGAACCTCCACTGAGTTGGACAGAAGGCAACAGTTACCTGAAGAGACGATTGCGCTTCACATCCGGCAGACTTGGAGCAAATATTTGATTTTTGCCATCTCAGGTGTCTATCGTGAATGGAAATGGCCATTAATACCCGTGGTAAATAGATACAATACCTTTCATTTTAGGGGAAATCAGAATTACAACATCAGTGGTAGTATGGAATATGTATGGAAAAATATAAATACTTTTGGTCAATTTGCAATCAGCGCAAATGGAGGCTGGGGCGGTTTAATAGGTTTAATAACCAGCCTCTCTCCTAAAGTTTCCATGACCCTTCATTTTAGAAATTATCAAAAAAACTTCCATGGGATCTCCGGTAAAGCATTCGGTAAAAGGTCTGGCAACATCAATGAACAGGGAATATACTGGGGGTTTCAGGTAATCCCAAGTAGTCAATGGATCGCAGGACTATCTGCCAATTTGTACAAGTTCCCCGGCGTGACTAGTCGTGTAGATGGACCCTCTCAAGGCTTTGAGCATATGGTTCATTGCCAATATGTGCCAAATAAAAAGTCCTACATAAATCTATTTTGGAGAATCCGCGCAAAACAGATAAATGCAAAGCCACTCCCATCAAAGTCAACCCATGACCTTATTGAAGAAACCAAACATACCATCGGCATTAGTGCCAAATGGCAAGGTGAAACTAATTTTACCATTCAAAGCCGATTGCAATACAGCCAGATTCTACTAAATGCAACCAAGACCCAGGGAATGCTGGCAAGTAATCAGGTAAGTTATGACATGAATTCTATAAGATTTACATTAAGTATGGCCATTTTTAATACAGAGAACTTTGATAACAGACAATACATGTATGAAAGAGACTTCCCATATAGTCTATCAATCCCGCTGTTTGATGGAATAGGTACCCGATGGTATTGCCTGACACGCTTTAAAATCACCAACCAGGTTGATTTTTGGCTGCGAATTGCCCAAACAAACTACCAAAACCGGGATCAAATTGGTAGTGGCCCCAATACTATAGATGGATCAAGAAGAACGGATTTGAGCCTTCAAATACGCTACAAATTGTAGTATACTAGAATGTAATAGCACATATCACAGGTGCCGGCGTACATTATGAACCGCGCTTTGAAAACCTTACATGTGATAGGAAGCTCTGAAAATGAGATAGTTTGTTGACTATAATTTTGAGATATTCGTTATAGTTTAACAAATACTAAGGCTATGTTAGGAGTATTTTTAGGTTTATTTATCGGTTGTTCGCTAGTGACTATTGGAATAGTGTTCGTGATCTCAAGATATGTAGATCAACTATTTGATCGCCTCTAGTATGTTAAACAGGTGTATGAATGTAATTAAAAAGCCCTGCAGTATGTACTGCAGGGCTTTTTAATTAGGCAAGGTCTAACCAAACAAATATCAGCGGGCTTTCATGGTAGCAAAGCCTTCTTTATTCCAGGGTCGCTCAACTCCTGGGATGAAACTCCGTGATAACCTGGCGCAGGTAATCCCGGTCCAGATGTGTATAAATCTCAGTAGTTGTTATTGATTCATGACCGAGCATTTGCTGAACTGCTCTCAAATCAGCTCCGCCCTCTAACAGATGAGTGGCAAAACTATGCCGAAAGGTGTGCGGACTAATCGATTTTTTAATCCCTGCACTTGCTACAAGATCCTTAACAATATTATAGACAGAAACACGCGATAAGGTGGTGCCTCGTCGATTCAAAAATACAACTTTATCGTGCCCAGGTCTTATTGGAATATGTGATCGAACCTCTTTTATATAAATATCGAGGTACTTAAGAGCTGAATTGCCAATAGGGGCCAGTCGTTCTTTATTACCCTTTCCAAGGATCTGGAGAAACCCAATATCTGCATGGATATCGGCAATTTTTAATGATAATAACTCACTAACCCGTAACCCTGAACTATAGAGCGTTTCGATAATAGCCCTGTTTCTGGTGCCTTCAGGCGTTGAATGGTCTATGAATGTGAACAATAAATCAATTTCTAAAACACTTAGAGTATCCGGGAGTTTGCGTCCAAGTTTTGGACTCTCCAGAAGTGTTGATGGATCCTGTTCAATCAGGTCTTCAAAAAGTAAGAATCTGTAAAAAGACTTTATCCCCGATATAATTCGGGCTTGGGAACGGGATGCAATACCCATCCCACTTAAATATTCCAGGAATTTTTTTAATTCAAAGCTGGTAACGCTTAATGGCGAAATTTCTTTATTGTCAAAATCCAGGTATTGAGCTAGTTTTTTTATATCACTCAGATAAGCGCTTACCGAATGAGTTGACATGGATCGCTCCAGCTGTAAAAAGTGTTTGAATTGTTCTATTGCTTCTTTCCAAGTCATATCTACCGGTGTATTAAAGATAAAAATTAAGGTATCCAAAAATGATTTATATGACTTATATTTATCTCCATGAAAATCAGCGTGATCAACGGTCCAAACCTCAATCTTCTTGGGATTAGAGAAAAATCAGTTTACGGGGAGCAACCATTTGAAGACTATTTCAAACAGCTTCGCCGAGATTTTCCAGGGGTTGAGATAGACTTTTTTCAGTCCAACGTAGAGGGAGAGTTAATCAATAAACTTCATCAAGTGGGGTTTGATCACCAAGGGATTATCTTGAACGCTGGAGGATATACCCATACTTCTGTTGCACTTTCTGATGCGATCGCTGCTATTACAACTCCTGTAGTTGAGGTGCATATCTCCAATGTACATGCGCGTGAACAATATCGACACGATAGCCTTATTAGTAAAAATTGCGTGGGGGTAATTGCAGGTTTTGGATTAGAAAGCTATAAACTAGCCCTACAGTACCTGACAGAGTCGGGAAACTAACACCAGTCTATTTGCAAATGATTACAATTTACACCGATGGAGCCAGTAGCGGAAATCCAGGACCAGGGGGTTATGGTACTATCTTGTTGTACAAAAACCACAAAAAAGAGTTATCTCAGGGATATAGGCAAACCACCAATAATAGAATGGAGCTACTGGCAGTGATAAAAGGATTAGAAGCCCTGAAAGGAACGGGACATCAAGTAACAGTTTATTCGGACTCAAAATATGTGGTCGATTCTGTTGAAAAAGCTTGGATTTGGAACTGGCAAACTAAAGGTTTTAAGGGGAAAAAAAACGTGGATCTTTGGAAACTGTTCATCCCGTTATATCAAAAACACCAGGTCAAATTTAAATGGGTGAAAGGTCACCACGGTAATCCCTTAAACGAAAGATGTGATGAACTTGCGGTCAATGCTTCCCAAAGCCCTGAGTTGTTAATTGACCTTGGCTTTGAGTCTAAAGCTTAATCTGCCCTATTCAATAAATTTTACTCCCAGGGTCTCTAATTCTTTAATAATAGGCTGATAATACCTGGGCGTTACCGGTACTTTAACACCGGTATCATTTATTCCTCCTGTTAGGATCATTTTTGCGGCTATTGCCAGAGGCCATCCCACGGTTTTCGACATAGCAGTATATTGTATATCATCTCCTATTACTACCAATGAAGTTTTAAATTTCTTATTGTGGTTATCAATTGAATATCCTATTTGATGTTGCATTACGATCATATCCCGGTCATTTGGCTCCAATTTCCATTTTTGTTCCAGCAACCCTTGAAGTACCTTGGCTGGACTTGCTTTATCCATCTCAATTGAAGTTTTTTCAAAAATTCCCAGCCAGATCAGTTTCTGCATGATTTCCCCATGTCGATCAAGCTTTAAATATTTGCACAATTTGTCTTCAACGGACTTGGTTGGGTGGAAATATAAAAACGTATTGATAAAATCCCGGTAGGTCATCTCATTTAACTTCTCCAGAGTATAAGAATCATCAGTTATCCCCAGTTGAACAAAGACATTCCAGGCTTTACAAAATCCCGGACGGCGCAGGGTACTACGCAATATGGTCTCCACGTTTTGTAAACCATAAAGATCCCGATACTTTAATGAGTCCCGGTTTGCATAGCCCTCAAAATCTCCATAACCTGCTATATGTACCGGTTCCAATCTTGTAAATACCCGATGATAAGGAATATATTTATAACGTCCATTTCGTATAAATTGAGCGGTTTCCTTTCCAGCCAGCACCACGTTTCGTGGATTCCAGGTAAATTTATAGTTCCATGGGTTATTGTCTGTTTCGGGTGATATTAGTCCTCCGGTATATGAGATGAAGGAATCAATTCTACCTCCTTTTTCTTCCCTGATCTTGTCCAAGGCAGCCATTGCGGTCATATGGTCGATCCCAGGGTCCAGCCCACATTCATTAAGCAGTAATACTCCATTTTTCTTTGCTTGCTGATCCAATGCCTTCATTTCATTAGATACATAGGAAGCAGTTAGCAGGTGTTTTTTAAACTTTAAACAAGTCTTTGCTGCCTTGATATGAAATCGGACAGGAAGTAGTGAGATAACCAGATCTGCGGCTGCTATCTCTTTCTCACGTCGGTCAGTGTGTAGTACATTAAATTCACAAGCCGATGCGTTGGAATACTTTCCAATCTTTTGAAGTGCATGTTTTAAGGAAAGATCCGCAACGCGAACCTCCCAGCTCATTTCGTTTGCTCTAGTAGCAAGATAATTTACCAGGGAAGGTAGCGTACGACCTGCTCCAAGTATCAATATTCGTTTCATATACTGCAGTCGGTTATTTTCATAAGCATTTCAAGATACCAAATCACTACCGATAATAGTGAATGCATGTTTTCTTAACAAATATTTGGTGTTTGTCCTGAAATTAAACTTATACTATATTACAGTACACTTACCACCGTAATTTATTGCTGCCGTTTAAATTTTCATTCAAACATCTGGATTAATCGGAATGAAATTCAGCTTGAATCATATAGCAGACCCTTCTGATATTCTATTGATCTATGAAGGTAAGTTTAACCCACAAACAACTAAATCGGTACTTCTTATGGCAGAGCGTAATATTAATTCTATTACCGAGGATGCTGGTATAAAAAGAAAGGTGTTCAATATACTGGTGGAATGTTTGCAGAACGTTGTAAAACACGGTGAAGAATTGGAGCACCCAGGTCTTGCCGGAACCGTACCCGTATTGATGATCGGTCGTGAAGATGATCAGTATATCATAGCCTCCGGCAATGCCATGTTTACTAAAAATGTTGATGATTTAAAATCAAAGATTGACGAGATCAACAACCTGGATAAAAACGGCCTAAAGCAAATGTATAAGAAGATCATGCGCAACAATTCTATGTCAGAGAAAGGTGGGGCTGGACTGGGCCTGGTGGATATGGCCCGAAAATCTGGTGAAAAGCTATCTTATAACTTCAGCCGTATTGACGATAAACTTTCATTCTTTTCTCTTAAAACTGCCATTCCCAGACAAATAAAGAAATAAAACACACTTGTAAGATATGTCAGTGATTGTAGTTTGTTATCCTTTGGACACAATTTATTTTTGTATCCAGTATAAACTCATTTGATAAAAGCTCGAAATGTTTAAGGATCAAGTTACCCTGGTTTTGCTATGCTTATTTATGGTATTTAGCGTTAATATTGTTGCCCAATGTAATTCACAGGCCAACGATGCACAGTGTGTAGAGAAGATTACCGCTTCAAATACATTTGTGAAAAGTTACAAGTTAGACGGTGCAAGGACGGGTGACGTAGAGTTCTCATCAGTGTTGGTAAAGGACACGCGGTACTATCTCAATCTATGTGAAGAAGGAGTAGTATCAGACCACGTGGTAATTAACGTTTATGATAGGGAAAGAAAGCTCATCACTTCCAATAAACATGACCAAGCCATACTCCCCGAATTATCTTTCAACTGTGACCAGACTGGGATTTATTATTTTGTATTCAAAAAGAGCTCAGCTTCAGCTTGCGGCATCGGAGCCCTTAGCTTTAGCAGGTAATAAAGAACATTGACTGTTTACCTACCTCCCTCGAAATAGAGGAACAAAGAAATTGAATTTGTAGTTAGCCGGTTGATACCTTTGTTATAAAAATTGTTCTCCGAAGAAAGGTTATTGACTATGCCTCTGGAAAAGCGTATCTCAGGAGAAAACTTAAAGAATGGGTAGTAAATGTCCAAGCCAAAACCAAACTCAATGGAGAGGTCGGAATCCTTAATAGTCAGTTTATCTTCCTCCTTATTGGTATTCTTACTTCCTCCTACTCTTACTGAAGGGTTTATTCCACCAACCAGATACATGCGATAATTACCACGGCGTACCGACTTGTATTTCAACAACAAAGGAAAGCCCATAGTCACTGTTTCAATAATCTGCGTCTCCTGATGACCGTTAAAGGTGTATACTATTTTCCTTTCATTTATTCCAAATTTAGGGAGAAGTCGAAGATTCAGGAACTCAGTCAATCTAAAGTTTACCACAAAACCAATATTCACCGGACCAACTGTTACAGCAGGGTTTATGGAGATTACTGAATCCATCTCCGGCATAATGAATAACTCAGAATATTTTAATCTATATTGAAAAGCTTCAATGCCTAGATAAAAGCCATAATGCAACCATCGACTATCATAATTTGGTAGATTAATGCTGCGATCTCTCTGACTGAACGCCTGAAAGCTCACCAAGAGCATAGCCAGTATTAAAACTACTTTCTTGCCAGGTAAATGGAACTTATTCCAAATGTCACTGTCTTGCATATACAATTATTAAACCCTACCGCTGTTAACTCATCAACAAACCCTTGACCACTTGGAAAATGTTTCACCGACTCTGGTAAATACCGGTAGGCCGATTTGTCATTTGAGACCATTCTGCCAATCCGAGGCAATATATGGGTGAAATACCAGCCATACACTTGTTTAAAGGGAAATTTGTCAGGTTTTGAGAATTCCAGGATAACAGCTGTTCCTTTTGGTTTCAAAACACGGTACATTTCCTTTAAACCACGATTTCGATTCTCGAAGTTGCGTACTCCAAATGAAACGATCACTGCATCAAAATTATTGTCATCAAACACCAGGTTTTCAGAATCTCCTAGTTGCAAATCGATCTGTTTTTGAAGTCCCTTTTTGATAACTTTTTGCCGCCCAATCTCTAACATTCCCTCAGATATATCAATACCAACAATCTTATCGGGATTAAGACTCATTGCCTGTATTGCAAAATCACCGGTGCCTGTTGCAATGTCCAAGATGTGCCTGGGAGATTGTGATTTAAGCAGTTTAATGGCTCTCTTTCGCCAGGAAATATCGATGCCAAGGCTGAGGAAATGATTTAAAAAATCGTAGCGCTTACTGATCTTGTTGAACATTTGCGCTACTTGTTCTTTCTTACTACCCGCCTGTTGTTTGTAGGGAACTACCGTCATCTAAAAGTAAAATTACACGGTTTTCAAAAAATGTTAGGATAATTTGGCAAAAGAAGCACCGCTTAGACATTTATTGTCTCAAAATTTTGAATTCCACACGGCGGTTTAGTTCTCTACCGTCAAGTTCATCATCATTGCTGGCAATGGGCCTGGTCTTTCCATATCCCTTTGTTTCCAACCTCGTGGGGGCAATACCCTTATTAATTAAAAAGTCAACCACTGAGCTAGCTCGTGTTACGGAAAGTCGATTGTTGTACTGATTAGACCCGATAAAATCTGTATGGCCAGCGATCTCTATCCTCATATTCGGGCTTTCCAGTAACATACGCTCTAGTTTATTCAACTCAATATATGATTCCTGCTTCAGCGTATATTTGTCGAAATCAAAATAAATATTTCTTAGTATAGACGACAAACCTACCTTCAACTTATTTAACTCAAATGTCCGGGTGATCAATTGTAGTTCCTGTGTGGAAGCTGGAATAGTAATGGTGATATTTTTGAATAAATAGCCCTCTTTCTCAATCGAAAGTAAATAATCCGCTTCTTCAGTGTGAGTTACCTTTGCTTTGTATTTTCCAGTAGATAATTTAGCGACATGGAAAACCACATTGTCGCTAATTCGGCGTAACTGAAGGGTCACGTCCAGCGGTGTGTCTTCTTCGTAGTCATTGATATTAATAGCCAAGTCAACACCTTGTCCTCTTTCATTATCAAGATTTTTTAGAAGGAAGTTCCTTGGACCTAGTCGCTCCTGGGTATTAATGTCAATATATGGCACAGAAACCATATAAATATCGGTGTATCCCATTCCGTTTTCTCTCACGGAAGCAAAGTAACCCCGCTTTCCTTCTTTCGTGCCCACAAAATAGATATCGTCATCCGGAGTATTGATAGGGTATCCCAGATTAACAATATTAGTCCAATATCCGCTGGCGCTGTCAAACTCGGCTTTAAAAATATCATATCCACCCATGCCCATTCCTCCACGACTACTGAAATATAGCGTTTTACCATCATAGTCTATAAAAGGGCTGTCCTCATCATATTCGGTATTGATAGTCGGACCCAGATTTACCGCAGCTCCCCACTTACCCTGTTCATCTCTCAGGCTGTAGTATAAGTCCAATTCACCTTCACCGCCCGGACGATCGCTTGAAAAGAAAACTACTTCGCCGTTGGTAGATATAGACAATGATTTCTCGCTAAACTCCGAATTGATATTTTCTCCCATGGTTTTGGGGGTAGACCACACACTATCGGATTTTAATTCAGACACATATATATCACTGGTGCCATCTTCTACATCTTTATATAGATATAATTCTTTGCCATCGGCAGACAATGCAATATTACTGTCATGAAACAATGTATTAATAGCGTCACCAATGTTGCTTGCCTCACTCCAGGTTGAATCTTGCTTAGTGGCAATAAAAATATCCTCAAATGGGAAATTATCGATATGGACATCAGAGTTAAGATTGCCATCTTTTCTTCGAGTAGTAAAGATAAGCATGGTTTCGTCTTCATTGACCACAGGCGCAAAATCATGCCACTCGGAATTCACTCTACTCCCTACATTTACAATTGAATATCCTTCCGGATAAGTTATGAATTGGGTTCCCATTCTCACACTCATAGATCCTTCGATCTACCATTTCGATAGGGATGCGATCAACCCCAACATATTCGGAATCGTTTTGAGCCTTGTGACGGTAGAGGTTATAATACTCACTTGCATTGTCAAAATTTAGCCCTAGTTGATAGCCCTGACCTATCAGGTACAGGATATCAAACCGATAGCCGGGATCCAATTCATATACTTTTAAGAAATAACCGGTTGCCCGGTCTTTATTGGTAGTCTCCAAGTGCACCTTACCGGCCATATAGTTGGCCTTGACATTTGAGGGATCTAGTTCAGCTGCTTGTACATAGTAGTTCTTGGCCTCCTCAAAGGCTCTTTGGTTAAAGTATATCTCATCTCCGATTTCAAGATAATCGGCAGCAGTTTGCTTATCATCCTGACCGTAAATACTAATCGGTGAGGCAATTAGACAAATTGCACAAAATGATAAATAACAAAACCTGTTTAACATGCTGTGATTCATTTGAGTCATACAGCCCATATTGGTCGAATGCGTCAATATAAACTAGTTTTCAATCATTTCAAAACAAGATTATACTTAGACACATGGCAACATGCATCATCTTCAGGGTCAATTCAAATTGGATTTTAACCAGAAGCTTACTTTTATATCCCAACTATTTTTGGTTCATTTGGTATAATTGAAGTGTGCTTGTTGATGACCTTTAAGACTGCAGAATTTATAATTAGTAATACGGACTACAAAAAATGTCCAACTGGGGACAAGCCAGAATACGCCTTTATCGGCAGGTCAAATGTAGGAAAATCTTCATTGATAAATATGCTGACGAACCATAAAAATTTGGCCAAGACATCGTCAACACCTGGTAAAACCCAGCTAATCAATCACTTTTTGGTTGACAACCAATGGTACCTGGTTGATTTGCCAGGATACGGTTGGGCAAAAGTAAGTAAATCAAAAAAACAACAGTGGAAAAAAATGATCACCGCTTATCTGTTGAATAGGGATAATCTTTACTTGTTATTCATATTGCTTGACTCCAGACGCCTCCCTCAACAGATAGATATGGATTTCATACACTGGTCAGGTGAAAATGGAATACCATTGGCTATCATCCTTACCAAATCAGACAAGATCTCCAAAAGCACAATGTTTACTCATAGAAAAGCTCTTGAATCAAGACTGAAGGAGGATTGGGAAGAACTCCCCAAGATATTCACCTCATCGGCCACTAATAAAACCGGAAAAATTGAAATTTCAGATTATATTCGCACCACTGCCCAACAATAGAACAGCCCTTTATGAAATTAAAGGAATTTGTATCGATATCCGGTAAATCCGGACTTTTCAAAATAATAAAACCTGCCAGGGCCAGTGTAATTGTTGAATCCCTTGATGATCAAAAGAAGAAATTGGTAATTTCCACCAATCAGCGGATCTCCGTTTTAGATGAGATTTCAATTTATACCAATAATTCCGAAGGTTCCACTCCCCTGGTAAAGGTATTTCAGGCTATTTACCAGGAATTTGGTAAAGAGCGAGCTATTGATAATGATGCTACTAATTCTGAGTATTTGTCCTTCTTACAAACGGTGTTACCTGAATACGACCGAGATCGGGTTTATGCCTCTGATATAAAGAAGATTGTTCGTTGGTATTATATACTCCTGAGGGAAGCACCTTATTTGGTACGCCCAGGGTCTGAGGAAGAAGAGTAGGAATTGGAACCTAAGGTATGATCCGGGTTAAAAATAACTTTCCAGTTTGTCCACCATTTCTTTAGACCCAATAAAAAGCGGACAACGTTGATGTAGGTTTTTTGGGGCAATCTCCAAAATCCTGGAATCTCCAGAACTTGCTTTACCCCCTGCCTGCTCTACCACAAATGCCAACGCATTGCACTCATACATCAACCGTAGTTTACCCTTTGGGTAACGGGTAGTAGACGGATACATATAAATCCCTCCTTTCAATAGATTGCGATGAAAGTCGGCCACCAAAGCGCCTATATATCTTGATGTATGTGCATTTTCATGGCAGTAATTCAAGTATTTTTTTACGGGATCAGGAAATTCCAGACACGCAGCCTCATTTACCGAATATATGTTTCCTTCATCGGGGATTCGCATATCCTGATGACTGAGAAAATACTCTCCTAATGTTGGATCATAGGTAAATCCGTTCACTCCTTTTCCAGTGGTATAAACCAACATTGTACTTGATCCGTACAGTAAATATCCGGCAGCTACCTGACTTGTCCCAGGTTGCAATACGTCCTCCTCTTTTACCGGGGACCCTACCGATGACCGGCGTCTGTAAATTGAAAAAATAGTGCCTATCGATACGTTTACATCGATATTGGAAGAGCCATCCAGGGGGTCAATTGCTATGATGTATTTCCCGTTGTTGTGAAGATCGATCACACTTTCATCTTCTTCCGAGATTATGGCTGCGGCCTCTCCTCCCTTTGTAAAAGCCCTGATGAAACGAATGTTAGCCAACACATCCAATTTTTGTTGATCTTCGCCTTGTATATTATCAATACCAATACTTCCCGAGATATTAACCAGGCCAGCTTTGTTCACTTCTCGGTTTACCACTTTTCCTGCTAGTGCAATATCCCTCAATAGTTGAGACAATTCACCGGTAGCATAAGGAAAATCATCTTGAAATCTTTTAATGAACCGGTCCAGGGCAATGCCAATAGGTAAGCCAATTCTGGAATCTTCCATAAATTAATACTATATGAAGTAGCTTATTTCCCCGATTTTCGTTTTACTTACCGGGGCTGCTTAAAAATAGTATTTAATTCTCTTGTGAAAAAATGAAAGTACACAAATTTGGAGGAGCCAGCGTATGTGATGCCAACGCAGTCCGTAATATGGGAGATATCATACAAAGTCAGGGGAAGGATTCGATTCTGGTGGTGATATCTGCCATGGGCAAAAGCACCAATGCATTGGAACAAATACTGGCTTTAAAGAATGCAGCTCAGAATTATTTGCAGGTGTTAGCTGAATTCAAGGAATATCACGCAAATATTTGTGAAGAGCTGTTTGATTCAAATCACCTCATTTTCCAGAAACTTGAGCAGCTGTTCCAAGATCTCCATCAGAGCCTGAATAAGCAGTACGATAATAATGACAAAATGTACGACCAGGTTATTTCTTTTGGAGAATTAATCTCCACCACTATTGTCCACTCATTTTTGAACCAATCAGGGACGGCCTGCCAACATCTTGATGCCCGGGACCTAATTATAACTGATAGTACATTCAGGGAAGGAAAGGTTTGTTGGAGTGCTACTAAACAAGCCATCAACAGCCGGGTTGATATAAATTCTTCAAGTCATTACCTGACCCAAGGATTTATAGGAGCTGATCAAGATGGGAATACGGTGACTCTTGGAAGGGAAGGCTCAGATTTTACAGCAGCAATATTTGCGTCCTGTCTGGGGGCTGAGTCTGTGACCATTTGGAAGGACGTACCAGGAATCCTCAATGCGGACCCTGACCTTTGGCAACAGACAGTAAAGTACGACAACCTTTCATATGGAGAGGCAGCAGAAATGACCTATTACGGAGCCACAGTGATCCATCCGAAAACCATTCGTCCGCTTGCTGTAAAAAAAATACCATTGATGGTCAAATCATTTATAGATCCATCGGCTGAAGGCACCCGGATTGGCGATATTCGACACGACAAGTTGGAGCCTGCGTTAATATTCAAAAAGAACCAATGTTTGATTTCTTTTCAGGTCCGGGATTTTAGTTTTGTCAACGAAAGTAAACTAAGCATCATTTTTCATCTTTTCGAGGAATTTAATATTAATGTAAACATGATGCAAAGCTCTGCTATCTCCTTTTCTGTTTGTGTTGATAGCCCTGACAAAAAAATGAAATCTTTGATTAACGGCCTCAGTGCCGAATTCGACATATTATATAATGATCATCTGGAATTGATCACAGTAAAAAATTACCAACAAGAACTCATCTCCAAAATCCGAAAGGGCAAAAATATCCTACTCGAACAAAGAACTCGCAAGAATTACCAAATGCTGATTACTGCATCGAAAGAAGGGTAGCAAGAGAACGGGGGAATAATCGAACATGGGAACAATAAAACATGAGATCAATAGACCAACAGGCGCCATGATACTTGTAGTGTTTATAAGTATTTTTTCAGAATTTGCCTGATATCACTCAGGTAACTGCGCCCAAATAGATTCAGGTGAACCAATAAAGGGTAAATATTGTATATGTCAAATCGTTGCTGATAGCCAGCTTCCAATGGATAGCTTAGGTTGTAGGCCTGATAGAATCTTTCGTCAAACCCCCCAAATAACCTGGTGAATGCCAATTCAATTTCCCGGTGTCCATAATATACCGCTGGGTCTACCAAACACGGCTCTCCTAAGGGTCCGGTCATAAGATTTCCGCTCCATAAATCACCATGCAAAAATGCAGGAGGTCCCGGAACAATGTACTGATCCATTCGCCCACACAATTTCTCCAGATCAATCTGAACATCAGGTGGTAGAATCCGGGAATCCCTTGCCAATTTAATTTGTGGCTGTAAGCGCTCTTGAAGAAAATATTTAGTCCAGCTCTGCTGCCATTTATTAGATTGTGGCAATCGGCCTATATAGTTATCTGTTTCCCAGCCGAACAAATTTTTAGTCTGTCGATGCATACCGGCAAGGCCCTCCCCCAAGCGTTCCCAATAGTAAGTACTTTGGGAGGATGACTCAATAAATTCCATCACCAGGTAGCTATCGTTCCCCACTTCCCCGCTATTTATTGGTTGGGGAATCAACAGATTAGCATGTGCAGCCAGGGCAACTAAAGCTTCATGTTCCTTTTCAAACATGTCCAAATATGAGCGCTCATTACATTTCACAAAGTACGCCCGGTCATTAGTTACCAAATGGTAGCACTGATTGATACATCCTCCTCCTACCAATTCACAAGATGATATTTGAATTGAATTACCAATCGATTGCCGGAGTATCTTGGTGAGTTGATCCATGTTCATTGAATGGACTAATGCGCCTTCACCAAATATTCTATAAATTTTTGATTGCAATCATCGAGGACATCAAATACTTTCTGAAAACCATGCTTGCCGCCAAAGTATGGGTCTGGTACCTCCAGTTCCTGTCCATTGGATTGGAAGGATCGAATCAGGAATATGCCACTATGAGACACTCCCTGGTTCTGCGCCATTAACTCAATGTGCTGTAAATTGTCTTGGTCCATGGCTAAGATATAATCAAATTCGTAAAAATCTTTGCTTATAATCTGACGGGCACGGTGGTTAATTTTAACTCCATTGCTCAGAGCATTACTAGCAGACCTTTGATCTGGTGGATCACCTAAATGATACGCTGAAGTACCCGCCGAATCAGCCAGGAACCGGTGAACTAATTGAGCTTCCCTTATACTTTTATTAAAAATTGCCTCAGCTACCGGAGATCGGCAGATATTCCCCAGGCACACGAATAAAACTTTAACCATATTTGAATTTACTCTATGGTATATCCCATTTTATTACTATTTTGAACTCCCGACCAGTAAATGCATTTTTAAGTTAAACATTTTACTTTTTTGCAAAACCACCTGCTTGTCGGAGTAGATTTCAGTTCTTTAAACAAAAATATCTCATTCCTAATCAAATATGGGGTTTTGGTATTAGTATTGTGCATAAATTATGCCCTTAATAAACCCAAAAAACAGCCTTCAAAAAAGGTGATTCCTGGTTCAAATTTGGGTCTTTCTGAAAATAAGCTAAAAAAAACAACTGTTATATCTGCTGAAAATCAGAAGTTTATGAATTATTTTTATCCTTGAATAAAGTTTTTTAACTCCAGGTGGTTACCTATTAGTAGCCTAAGGTATATATGAATGCATAACACACAATTCATACACCTGTTTAACACTTTTACCGAAAAACCTTCTTTAATTAGAAGGTTTTTCTTTTTTTTATCCCTCAACACCTTCCCCGATAGCACCCAAAATGGATTTTATAAAGATCACCAAGCAATATAAACCACAAATTGCACTGGTTGAATTGTATCGACCCAAGCAGTTGAATGCCCTCAACCTACAATTAATGCAGGAATTGAAGGAAGTTCTGTCAACCCTGGATGATGATACAGAAGTACGTGTAATTGTACTTACTGGCAACGATGAGTCTTTTGCCGCTGGAGCTGATATCAAACAGATGTCAGATAAAGGGGCCATTGACATGCTTAAAATTGATCAGTTCAGCACCTGGGATCAAATTAGAAAAGTCCAAAAACCACTAATAGCAGCTGTTTCGGGATTCGCCTTGGGTGGGGGATGCGAACTGGCCATGACCTGTGATATGATTATTGCTTCGGAAACCGCCCGGTTCGGACAGCCTGAAATAAAAATTGGCGTGATGCCTGGAGCGGGAGGAACCCAAAGATTGACCCGGGCAATTGGAAAAGTCAGGGCCATGGAAATGGTGCTCACAGGAAAATTAATAAACGCGGAAGAAGCCTTGAAATATGGATTAGTGAACAAGGTAGTTCCGGTAGAGTCATACCTTAAAGAAGCCATCAAACTCGCCGGTCAGGTGGCTATAATGTCACCAGTAGCGGTTCGGCTTGCCAAAGAATCGGTAAACAGGGCCTATGAAACACATCTCGACGAAGGGCTGCATTTTGAGCGTAAGAATTTTTATCTGCTCTTTGCATCGGAAGATCAAAAGGAAGGAATGCAGGCCTTTATTGAAAAACGAGATCCAAGGTTTGAGGGCCGCTAATTTACATTTATCCCCAACCCTGCAGTGACCAGATTATATTCATTGAAGGTATAGTCTCCGTGTAGGGTGAAAACAGCAAGCTTTATTCGTAACCCCATGGTTGCCTTGAATCCGTTATAGGTACTGCTCACAGCAATCGGGTCAACAAGATCATTTCCATTTCCAATTTCATAGGTGCCCAACACCTTAAGATTCGATAAAATTTGGTTGTAACCAACGCCCCCATAAAAAGTAAATACTGATAAATCGTAAGAGATCAACCCCTCCAGAGTCCAGGAGTTTAAATCCTGAACGCCGATTTGACCATCTCCAGGATAAGTTCCTGACTCCTGAATCTCAGTATCAATATGCGTAAAACCCCCAAACAGTGATATATCTACTAATAATTCATCACCCGATGGAAAGTAGTTATTGAGTCTGTGTAAAATACCCACCCCCCACATTTTGACTTCGACATCATCCTCGAACTCCACCAATGGCATAAATCTAACTTTCAGGTCCGTATTGGGAATCACTCCAATACCTAATTGCAACATAGGGAACAACACAGCCTCAAATCCAAACTCTTCTTCCAGGGAATTTCCGGAAGGCCCTTCAAATGTTTCGCCAGTACTTGGGACCAGGTACTGAGGAATGATGTCTTCGGGCCCAAATACCGTGGGGACCATATTATCACCAGGAGACAACAATTCCAGGTCCTTATATTCACTTTTGATGAATTGTGTGAAATGCGCTTTAGTAGGTATGTACGCAGCACTTACGGTAACTGTCAAATCAAAACCCATGCTGTGAGGTCGGGCTGTATTGTACCAGCCATTATTCGCAGCGTAACCGAATCCCTTTGCCAGCGGTGACATGTAGTCAGCAGTAAGTTTATTGGCGTCGTCAGGATGAGCCAAGAGAAAATCACTGAGGTCGTCCTGGCACATTAAGTGATGATGACCGAAGAAAAAATAAACCAGGGTTAGAAATATTAATCTTAGATACAAGATATTGAATTATGGGTTTGGTTTGTGATCATCACCTATTCTAAATAGTTGAGATTTTAAACCTGCGCAATATAACAAACTACCTTATTATATTTGTGACCAAATGATCCAGAATATCACATGCCCTTAATACTTTATGACTTCACCGTTTGGTGTTTTGAGGTAATATTAAGACTGGTTTCTCCATTTCACCAAAAGGCAAAAAAAATGCTACAAGGCCGGGGCCATTGGCAAACCAAGTTGAAAGGGGACTTTCAAGGCCTTGAAAATCCGGTAGTGTGGTTTCACTGCGCTTCATTAGGTGAGTTCGAACAGGGAAGACCACTACTGGAATCTTTTCGCCGGGCATTTCCACACTACAAGGTCTTACTAACGTTTTTCTCACCATCGGGATATGAGGTCCGAAAAAGCTATCCGCATGCCCATGCTGTCCACTATCTGCCATGGGACACTGCTTCAAATGCACGGGAATTCTACAATATTGTAAAACCTAAAGTTTCTTTCATTATCAAGTATGAATTCTGGTATCACTTCATCACCGAAGGTAAAGACCGCAATGTCCCTGTGATGGTGTGCTCCTCCATATTCAATGGCGGTCAAATCTTTTTCAAGCCTTACGGGGGTATATTTAGGAAGATCCTTCTCAACCTGGATCATATATTCGTCCAGGACCGCAAGTCTTTGGAGTTATTAAAAAAGATTGGTATTGATTCTGTGACTGTTGCCGGTGACACCAGAATGGATCGAGTAGCCGCCATTACTGAAAATACCACCGATAATGAATTAGTGAAACAATTTGTCAACGGGCATGAGACTTTTATTATTGGGAGCAGTTGGCCTCAGGATATATCTGTAATTGCACCTCTGGTAAACAGCGAAACGCACATGAAGTTTATCATTGCACCTCATGAAATCAACCACAATCAACTTGTCCAGCTGGACTCTCTCATTAAGCGTTCAAGCATACGTTATTCAGAGTTACCTGGCCCATCTGAGGTTGATGTACTGATCATTGATACCATTGGCATACTTTCACATTTGTATCAGTATGGAAAATATGCCTATATCGGAGGAGCATTTGGAAATGGCCTGCACAATATCCTGGAGGCGGCAACTTTTGGATTACCATTGTTTTTTGGTGATCGAAACTACCAGAAATTCCGAGAGGCCGTTTCATTAGTGGAGTTAAAAGGTGCATTTCCAATTAATGATGCCAAAGAACTTTACCAGGCATATAAATATCTTGACCAAAATGAGAACCTTTACCAACAAACTAGTGCTATCTGCCGTAACTTTGTAAAAGAAAATACAGGTGCTACAAAAATTATCATGGATCATGTTCTAACGGCATTAATACCCTGATATGGAAGGTGTCGTGGTCAAAACTACCGGGTCCTGGCATGATATCAGAGATCATGAAGGCAATTTACATCACTGCCGGCTTAAGGGGAAATTTAAGATCAAGGGGTTAAAAGTAACCAATCCCATTGCTGTGGGGGATCATGTTTTATTGGAATTAGATAACCAGCATGGAACGGGTGTTATCTACCATATCCTGCCCCGTGAAAATTATATTATCAGGACCTCTGTAAAGCATCCGAAAATTGGAAATATACTGGCTTCCAACATTGATCAGGCCATCTTGGTGGTGACTCTGGCACAGCCAAAGACTTCTTTGGGATTTATTGACCGCTATTTAGTGTCAGCGGAAACATTCAGAATTCCAGTGGTGCTTGTTATCAACAAAGTTGACATTTACAATAATCAGCAAATGAAAGAGTTAAACGCCACTCTGCAAATGTACCAGGGTATTGGTTATACGGCATTGGCCTCTTCATTTACTGAGCATACCGGTTTGATAGAATTAAGGGCTCAACTAGATCATCGGATATCGTTGCTTTCCGGGCATTCCGGAGTGGGTAAATCAACTTTATTAAATCTTTTGATTCCGGAGGGCAAACAAAAAATTAATCCTATTTCTGGTTTTTCATTAAAAGGAGTGCATACTACTTCCTTTGCAGAAATGTTCCAGTTGGACCCGGATTCGTATATCATCGATACTCCGGGCATTAAGGAACTGGGACTGATGGGAATCGGAGACGAGGAACTCAGCCATTATTTCCCGGAAATGAGGGCCTTAATGGGCTTATGCAAATATCACAATTGTACACATGTACATGAACCCAAATGTGCAGTTATGGAAGCGATTAGTAATACAATTCCTGAATCCCGGTACCTGAGTTATCTAAGCATGTTAGAAAACAGTGATAACCGACGTTAACGAGCCTTGCCTATAAACCGGGTTAGAAAAGAGAAATCCCATCCCTTGGTCAGCAGCCAACCCCAAACCCAGTACTCAACTGAATGTTTTTGAACGCTCCCCAATAATTGATGCAATTCAATGGCCACTGAATAGTTGTTACTGATAACCGCTTGCCTCAGTTCATAGCTGATACGGGCGCTTAGTGCTTGAAACTCTTCATTAGTACCACAAAGATTAAAGGCCTTTTGACAGACTTTAAGAGTTGTTGGCAACATCTTACTTGTAGGTAAATACTGGGCTTTGGACATGGAATCTTTATGCACTCGTTTTTTTACCAAAACCTTATTTGTAAAATGATATTTATAATCTCGAGCGGAACGTACCCAAAAATCAAAATCTTCATAATAAAGGTCCTCATCGTAGCCCCCTAAAGTATCCAATACCTCTCTGCTTATCATCATGGTTGGAGCGCAAATAAAATAACGCTCCAATACCTGTTTAAAAATATTGCCCTCTGGTATCTGATCCATTATTTGCCCGCTAGAGTTCCTGCGATAATGTGTGCCCTGAATTCTTGATAATTCATCAATATAGTAAGCGTCGCAAAAGTTAACTCCGGAATCTCCGTTACGCAGGGCTGCTACACCCTCTGCTACCCTTTCCGGAAGTAAAACATCATCCGCAGACAGGTCAATAATATATTCCCCGTTTGCTAAGCCCAAAGCTTTGTTAAATGCCCTACAATACCCTTGTTGTATGGGAACAAGCATCTTATTGAATGGCAATCCCTTCTTCTTCAATGTCATTGATAACTGTAACAGAGCCGTCTTGGCTACCATCGTCGATTACCATAATCTCTATATTTGGATATGATTGTACAACGGCTGATTCCAAAGCCTCTCTTATAAAACGGACCTGATTATGGCATACCACTATTATTGTAACTAATGGCTGATTCATGACCATACCGTAGTATTTTTATACAAATAGGAGAAATCCTTAAAAATCGAGATGATGTGCATGGCTATAGAACGCGACGAGGTAAACATATCCAGGTGACGTCCCAGGAAAATTTGATAGCGGGCTGGATGTTTCATAAGGATATCTTCTGATATGAAAGGTATTTTATGTGTTGGCAGCAATTCTATAAATCCGGCCGCATGAGCGGTGGGAATCAACATATTTGATCCCATGAACACCAATTACCAAATGACTTTGGGCGTACGCCTGACACCATTCTTTTTCCAAATCTTCTGTCATGGTCTGTTGGCGGAGATCCTCAAAATACTCAGGTAAAGTCCCCCAGGTACCCAAACCTGTTATTTTGAAGCTTACGGCAGGCAATTTCAACCTTACTTGTTTTGCTATGCTTACCATAGCTTTTAACTGGCGGTAAAGAAACCATGGCCTAAGCCAGTTAATGGATAATTTAGTGGCAGCAAAACTAAACCATTCTTCCAATCTAGTGCGTAACCAAAACCTGTCCTCTCTCCATATAAAAGTAATACAAAGTGGCTTATTGCTGAATTCCGAGATTCTGAAAGGTTCGGTGCGAAAATATTGGTAGTAATTAATTTCCTGATGGTTGATGTGGGTGGATACCGGCAACATTTGAAGGGACTCATAATTGCCTGAAACTTCCTCAATAAATAAATCCAATGAATCGATTTGAAAATTTATATCTCTAAAAGGCACCTCTACTGACCATATTTCGGCTACATGGTCTGGAACCATCCAGGCACAACTTTCAGGTATCAGTACTACCACTCCCTGTAGCGTAGAAACCCTCTGATAATGAAATGTATTGAACAATTTCCATATGACATGTCCATAACATGGATCCAAACAGTTCAGAAGTAAGGCCTGACTGATCTTTTTTCTCACCTCACGTCTGATCGGGGCAGTAACTCTTAGGCCCTTTTTGACCGACTCAATAAGTGGTTTGACCATCCAATGATAGGCCTTTGGAGGGTACTTAGCTAATCCATTATTGGTAAACGAAATAGGGCATTCCGCTCCATGACCGATAGGCCAATTGTGATAGTAATAGGTACCACAACTGCCACAAGCACCCTCGCCCAGAATATGGACCCCGGTAAAAATATGTTTGGTGAATCCAGCATTTTCATACAAACACTTAGGGCACTTACTTGGTGGACTTTTATAGGGTTTCAGGGACCACATACAGGCTAATTTAGCTACATTTTACGGATCCCCCAGCGATCAAGAGTATAAAGGGCTCCGGTTTTCAGTCTGTTACGTCGTGCCTTGGGGGACTCTAGTAAGGTATACCGCATTTTAGGATTCAACAGTAGAGCTCCATAGCTGACGTTGCTGTGGACTAACACCGCAGCCTGGCACACACTTAGGGCATAGCAGTCCGCCAAAACCTGCAACCCCAACAGATATCGATTAGGATGTAGCATATTGGTATGAATTGCTTCTTGGTTCTCCGAACGAACGGCTTCCTGAAAGATAATCCGATCTTCACCGAACTCCTTTATCAACAGGGTCAACGCTTTGCTGTCGTCTGTCGAAATAAAGAATTGCTCATACTTTTTTGAATTTTTGTGAAGTATCTTAAAATATCGCTCTAAGGGTATGGCTTCTACTTCAACCGGATGATCAGTGTTACGAATATGAACGCCTAAAGTACGGTACTTCCTACACCTTTCACTTAAGGACCCAACATAAGTTTGAACATGATCCTTCAAAACCAGGCCCTCAACAGCTGACCGGTGTACCTTTTTAAAATGACTTCGTTTCCAAATTCTTAATGGATAATTCTCTATATAATTATTTGGAATTGTACGTCCCTGGTGTTGATCTACATCCTGTAAATAGTAATAATTCCAAAAGTTTAAATCACCATCATATTTTGCTGGATCCGAATACAAGTATGGCTTGTCTCCAAAGTCTATGTAACTTGATATGTCTAGTTTATTTGCGAAGTGCTTGCCATATATCGCCTGAATCCACAGGGAAAAAAAGCCCCGTCGGCAGTCTACCCCAAAATGAGCACAATCGCAGTGGCTACCGGGGCAACGGACCGTGTAAATAACTCCCGATTGTTTCAGAACTTTGAGACGTGCAGTACTTTGTTGGTTTCTTTTATCCTTTGTCCTTCTCATAGGTTAAGCACCGATATAATATTCTTTCAACCCGATTTATATGGTTTTAAAAAAACTGGACTTCATGGTAGTAATCCCACCAATTCTTTTCTTAAATGTAAGCAGACCCTTATTTGGCAGGCCTTGGTCTTCGGAAGTTCCTAAGTCTATTACCTCAACCCCCTCTTTCTGTGCATGTGCATACAACTCCGACATCAGGAACACCAACGGACTTTCTCTATTAAATTTATGGTTGTGCGCTGGGTAGAACTGGTACCAACAACGCGATGTGACCTTGATCACAATCGCAGCAGCAGCCAGGGTATTTCCATAGCTCGCCGTACATAGTAAAAAATTTGCAGGTAATTTCCTGATTACCTTCTCAAGAGACTCAAAGGACATCGACAGACTTTGATTGCGTTCCTGCCGGCAAGCCTCAATAAATTGGTATATCTGACTAAAAAAGCTTAATGGCCGCAACTTGAAACAAAATTCCCCGTATCTGGTCAGTTTACGTTTTTCCATCAAATGCATTTTGTCTCTTAGTGGAAATTTGTCGACAATGATGTGATGATTTATACTGTGCCTTACTGAGCATCCGGAATTCCTTAACACTTGTGCCCAGCCTGTGCCAGCGCTGTAAAAAGGAGCCGGTTGATTAAATTGCATTTCTTTCAACCCAAGTTTGATCAGAGTTTTAGTAATGTATGAAATGAAAATTGCAACCAATGTATTTTGGATCAGCTTACCGTCAAATGACCCAAAAGGTGCATAAGCATGGCTTACGGCCTTGCTACCTTTTAAATGAAAATGTACCACACCATCTATTTGGGCACTTGGATGGTCGCAAAGCCAGAAAGTGCAATCTGGCAACTCGGGCTGGCACTCCAGGTATTCACTTCGATGATACAAATTCTGGTCATAGGAAAATTTGTAATGCGCTGGAGGAGTAGCGGTAGTTAATTTATAATCAACCGTCTTTAAATGCATATTTTAACTGCTCAAACTCTTCATAGTCTCGAATGTAATCAGTTTCATCAAAATGATCAGATGCCAGGCACAACGCTTTGGCATTTTGATGGAAAGTAAAGTGCCCCCAGCACAGAGGTGGCAGGTATAAACCCTGCTGGTGAGCAACAAGTTGAAACTGGTAAAGTCGCCCGTTTATGTCTTCAAGTTGGGCATCAATGGTACCCTCCAGACAAAGCAATAATTGTTTAGAGGTCCGGTGTGCATGACCGCCGCGGCGGGTATTTTCGGGGACATGGTATAGCCAAAACATTCGCAATATCTTGAATGGAATTTGGTTATCCTGGAGTATTCCCATAGACCCTCTCGGATCCTTATGACGTTCAGGGCAGATTAAAAATGGTCCAATGTGCGTATTCATAAAATCTACTATGAATATAAAACGAAGTATCCACAATTATTGATTTAACTAATTAATTTAGCGCCCCATGAGTTACTTAATTAACAAATTAGGTATCCTATTGGCGGTACTATCCGTATTAATGATATCATACCGTGAGCTCCTAATCTGGTGGGACTCCTAAAATATATGAGACGAATTATAATTTTAACATCTCTGGTAATTATGGTCATATTGGCGCCAGCCATGGCACAAAAAAGGTCGCTGGATAAGGTGAGACAGGGCATGGATTATATATATAATCAGGATTTTCAAAATTCACAGTCGATAATCACTGAAATTGAACGGACTTCACAGAAAAGTGCTATTCCCGACTTAATGAAAGCATTGCAGACATTTTGGAAATACTATCCCGTTCATCTTGAAGAGGATAAGTTGGAAATTTACCAAAAATATCTGGTCAGTTCGTATTCCAGATCATTAGAAGTTCTCAAAAGTGATCCGGGTAACCCGGAGGCAGTTTTCTTAGCAATTGCTTCTCAAGGATTATTGGCAGAAAGCTATTCTGAATCCGGACGCAGCTTTAAAGCGGTAGGAGCAGCCAAAAGAGCCTATAATTACATTAAGGAGGGATCACAAAAACTTGATCAATCTAAAGAGTTTTACCTCTCAACAGGGTTGTACAATTATTACAGGGAGTATTACCCGGATGCTTACCCTATTTACAAACCTTTTATGTACTTTTTTATGAAAGGAGACAAACATAAGGGCATTCAACAATTAGAAGTGGCCGCCAAAGAAGCCTCAATTGCCCACGTAATCGCTCAATATTATCTGTGTTATATATACATGCGTTATGAGTACTTGCCATTAAAAGCATTGCGGCAAGGCAGAAAACTCCATGAGACTTACCCCAAAAATGATCTCTTTACTGCCATATTTTTGGAAAGCCTGATAATCAACAAGCGATACCAGGAGGCCGCGCCACTAGCCCGAGGACTACAATCAAACCCCAGTCCCTATCTTAAGATCTATGGAGATCTATTTATGGGTGTGATAGAAGAGAAAAACCATAAAAATTTCACCAATGCAGAAAGATTATACCGAAAAGCACTTGAATTGAATGATAAATATAAAATGAAAAGATCACACCTGGAAGCATTTGCGTACTTGGGGCTAGGTCGCATCTATGAGCATAAACAAGACCCAAAAGCTCGTAAATATTTTAAAGAAGCTTTAGATCAGGCCTATACCAAGGCTATGAAAAATGAAGCAAAAAGCCACCTCAACTAAACAATAATCCTTAGTAAAAACGTTTTAATCCCGACTCCATCCAAATGAAATATAGGGTACTATTTTTTGTCTTTTGCTCCGTTTTTAAAGCATATCCACAAGGAAAATTACTGGAGCAACCCACTGCATATGAGGTGGTAAAAAAGGGGCTATTCTATATCTACAATACTGAAACCCGAAAAGCTGAACAGTATATCCACCTGGTAGAAGAACTTATGCCTAAGCACCCGGTTGCGCCTATGATGAGAGCATTAAATACCAACTGGGGCTCAAACCCCATAGAAACCGAAACCAAAGAGTTTCGAAAACTGAATGGTTATCTGCAATTGGCGTTGGATCGTACCAAAGATTACCTTCAGAGAGACTCCGAAGATATTGAAGCAATTTTTTTCGCCATAGCTATTTACGGTTGGCTGGCCCAGTTTTATGCTGAAGATGGTCATACCTTTAAAGCATTAAACGCCGCAAAAAAGTCATACCACTACATGAAGATTGGATTTGACCTTCTAGACCAGGACCCGGAATTTTACTTTTCTACTGGACTCTACAACTATTACAGGGTTCAGTATCCGGAAGCTAATCCCATTTATAGACCATTTGTATGGTTTTTTCGAAATGGAGATAAAATGTTAGGTCTACAACAGCTGGATCATGCAAGTAAACACGCCACCTTTACCAGGGCTGAAGCTGCCATGTACTTGGCGAATATTTACTTGCGATACGAAGACAAGCCTCACACTGCCCTGAAATATAGTGGTGAGCTGGTCGATCGATTCCCGGGAAATGTGTTTTTCAAGGTAAATCATGGGGAGGCACTGCTTGCTGCAGGTGAATTTCATAAGGCCTATATCATCATTCAACTACTGACTCAGGAAAGCAAAGATTTTTACCGCATGTCAGGAGAAGTCTTTTATGGTATCTATATGGAAAAACATATTTCAGACCTCCCAAAAGCAAAAATATGGTATCAAAAGTCGCTTATAACCGGTGAGCAGCTAGGAGCACGAGCTGACAATAAAAAAAGCTTAGCACATGCAGGAATGGCACGCATTGCTGACGCACAAGGAGACAAAGATGCCGCTCGCGATCACTATAAAAAGGCCATGAAATTAGCTCAATACCATGGGGTGAAAAACGAGGCAAAGCGCTATCTTCGAATGAATTGATGGTTCTTCGATACCGTACGCTTTCTCTTGAATCACAGGGAACTTACAAAGAAAAAGGCAGCAAGTTTGAGGCTTATGCTTTTCCGGTAGAGAACCTGGAACAAATACAACAGCATCTGGACCCATTGCACCTAAATCATTATAAGGCCCGGCATCACTGTTATGCCTATGTTTTAGGTCCCGAAGCTAATGAATTCCGGGCATTTGACGATGGTGAGCCCAGGCACAGTGCCGGTGCTCCAATTTTGGGGCAAATACGTTCATTTGATCTCACTAATGTGTTGATTGTTGTGGTAAGATACTTTGGAGGCACCAAACTAGGAATTAGCGGGCTGGTCAATGCATACCGTGAAGCTGCCAGACAGGCGCTAGAAGCTGCTAAAATCGTTGAGGAAGAGCCCTCACAATCCTGGGTTTTAACTTTTGATTACCCTGATATGAACGGAGTGATGACCCTGGTAAAAGAGTTGAAGTTGACGGTGTTGGAGAAAAATTTTGAGGAGCGGTGTGAAATGATGTTGATGGTGCCGTTATCAAAGTTGGACCTGGCAGAAGATCGATTGGAGCACTTGAGTAGGGTTGAATTAGAAATTATGAATTAGAAATGGAAGTTAGAGTCCGATAAAAATGACTGAAAACTATATCGCCATATTACGTGGAATAAATGTTAGTGGGCAGAAAAAAGTCAATATGGCTGAACTGCGCCTGTTATTGTCGAACCTTGGATTACAGGATCTGGAGACCTACATTCAAAGCGGGAATATTGTGTTTAAAGCAGATCAGAAGGTTGATGAACTTGCAGCGACCATTAAAGAGCGTATTTTGAACCACTTTGGATTTGAGGTTCCGACCCTGATACTGCATGCTGATGAAATGGACAAGGTAATTCAGGAGAATCCCTTTCAGCATAAAGATTTAAGCAAGGTATACGTAACGTTTCTATCCTTCCAGCCCAATGACCATCTGATTGAATCCCTGCCCCCTTCACCAAACTCCAATGAGTGTTACCTGGTTAAAGGAAAAGCGATTTATGTATATTGCCCGGATGGCTACGGGCGTACAAAGATCAATAACATGTTCTTCGAAAGAAAACTAAAAACCACCGCTACCACCCGCAATTGGAAAACCTGTATGAAGTTGTGGGAGATGGCAAAAAGGAAGATTTAGAATATTTCAATAACTAATTAAAGATTGTTGTTTTAGATATTAAAACCATGTACGTTGCAAACATCATAGGGGCCCTTGCAAACAACAGACAAGTATTCGAACACATGCTGTCTGACCTTACCAAAGAAACATACGTGTGGAAACCCAGTGTCAAAAAATGGTGCCTGTTGGAAATCGTATGTCACTTGTACGACGAAGAGCGGGAAGATTTCAGGGCTAGGGTAAAACATGTTCTGGAGACGCCGGAAAAGTCCTTCCCTCCCTTTGATCCCATAGGCATGGTTAAAACACGCAACTATATAGAACAGAACTATCATGAAATGGTCGCCAATTTTCTTTCAGAAAGGAGCTTGTCTGTGGATTGGCTGAGATCATTAACATCACCAGCCTGGGAAAATGCCACCATACACCCGAGGTTAGGTCCTATGTCTGCAGGGTTGCTCCTCAACAATTGGCTGGCCCATGATTATCTACATTTCAGGCAGATCACCAGGTTAAAATATCAATTCCTGCGATCACAATCAGGGCAGGATTTAAGCTATGCAGGTTTGTGGTAAATCAAAAAAATAGATTCTAGGGTTTATTCAATTCTGTGAAAAAAGCGGTCACCATTTCCATAGCCATTTGTTTCTTGAGTGGTTTGACCAACGCCCAAGAGAAAAACGTGACCAAAGGAAATCAACAGTGGGTCCAATATTATAATCAAACCAAGCTGTCCGATAAGTGGTCCTTACTGATTGATGGAGGATATCGATGGAAACAGGATCTGGGTAAACGCTCCCAGTACATCATTAGGGCTGCTGGAGCCTATATGATCAGTCCCGGGATAAGGGTGGCCGCGGGATTCGCACACCTGGGAACTTATACCGACATAGATATAACAGTGGTTGAGTTTCGTGCACATCAGGAACTCACTGTTAAGCAAGTGTTAGGTAAGTTGGGATTAAATCATCGGGTCAGGATAGAACAGCGCTTTATCGAAGCCACAAAAAATAATGATGAGCGGTTCAATAGATCTAATTGGCGTTTTCGATATTCAATTGTGTTTTCAATACCTATAATAAAACAATTCCCAAACCATGATGACATGTCATTGAGGTTGAACGTCGGTGATGAAATTTTTATAAATGCTGGCAAAGACATTGTTTATAATGTCTTTGACCAGAACAGGATTCTTATCGGTCCGGCATTTCAATTAAATAAAAAACTGACATTTACTCTTACCTATAGCGGAAAATTCGCAGCGCTCAATTTGCCATCCCAATATACCTACAACCATATCCTTTGGGTGGGAATAAGACATAAGATTGATCTAGCTAAAGTTTCAAGTAAGTAATGAAGGTGTTGCTAAAAGTGCTTCCTTGGGTGATATTGTCTG
>PVMK01124324.1_pt1 | contig 65132 bp, 61 predicted proteins | sample 1853481 | NCBI WGS metagenome assembly PVMK01 (sample SAMN08533507, study PRJNA380276) | Marine sediment metagenome, whole genome shotgun sequencing project.
TGGGGGATCAGGTCTATCGTGTAGGCGTTGATGACATCGGCGAATAGTTGGGCAATTGGGACGCTTCCGGGGACGTTACTTGCCGCCTCAAGATCAATATTCGGGCTGCTGTCAGGCGTATTCCAGGCGATCATGTCTAAGTTAAGCACGCCGACGATATTCTCGTTAGCCTGCAATGATCGCTGGGCGTAAGCATTGCTGCCGATTAAACCCTGTTCCTCCCCGGTAAAAAAGGCGAATCGAAGCGTACATCCCCACCGATATTGGCTAAGAATGTCCGAAGCGATCAAGACCGCCGTCGATCCACTGGCGTTATCGTCTGCACCTGGAGCGACCGGTCCAGATGGCATATCGTCGAGATGAGCCGTAATCAGGAGGATCTCATCTGGATTTGTCTCCCGCCAATTTCACCAATAACATTAGGCGGGCGGCTTGAGTTCCAGATGTGATACTCGACATCCATTCCAAGATCGGTCATGTGCTCGCCGACGAACTCCGTTGCTTTTTGGATCGGAAGACCACTATAGGTATTCCGGGTGACTATAGTAAATGGTTGGCCACCGACTGTTACAGGCCACTCACCACTTAGACCTCCGTCATATTGATAGACTGTACTGCTGATAACCTGATCCATCATAGCCTGTATCTCAGGATCAGGATCGACCAAAGTCGGGAAGCGGTTTACTGCGCCCTTCGGTCGTAGTACAATTGGATCCAGAAAAAGTGCCTGCAATTCCACGCCCGGTCCCTGCTAATCGATCGGCATCCGTTCCGTCCGGAGCAGGACATGCAGCCATCATCGAACAGACTCTGCCATAATCCGCCAAACGGGGATTGGCCGGTTGGGCATTGGATAGGCGAGGTAGTAACTGGCATCGTTCATATCCTCGTCGAGGATTTGATAGGATAATCCCAAAGAGGCCAGGTCAGTAATCCCTTTGAAGTTGGCGCCAACCAGGAGAAAGTCTCCATCGTGACCTGTTAGGAGAGCGTAGGCAGGAAGGCTGGACCTTTCAAAGCGATCCAGGGCTTCGCTTGATGGAAGCTCAACGTAAACAAGTTTGGTCGGCTGGGTTGGAGAAGGTATTGAAAAACCCTGAACAACGTCGATGGCCAGGATGAAAAAGAGCAAGGCGGCAAGCAGGGATATCAGACGTCGAACCATAACGAACTCCTTTGCCAGCGCAGCTTCCTCAAGACGGATAACGATAACACAGGTGGCCATCTTCGACAGGTGTCGAATGTCATATGGCTTTTATCACAGCTCACTCCTGATAGAGTTGATAAATGTTGATAAGTAGCAAAAAAAGCCGTATCATCATGCGGTTGCTTAATTTGAATGGTGCATATCAGGGTTTAGAAGGTGGCGGTTGATTATGACTTTTCGAGGTTGCGAACGGATGAGGCAAAACATCGGGCTAGCTACTCTGGCCTCTATCATTCGTCAGGCCAAATGTCGAGCGCCCGTCAATATAGGGGAGTCCACGATACCCTAGAATCCCTAGTTAACGCCAGCCCATCGTCTGTCTGAAGTAATCGTCAAGGTAATATCGCGTTGGCACACGTATCCCACAAGCTATCAAATTCCTTAGAGGGCGCCCTTGCCGGAGGAGGGGATCCGGCAACTTCTCCACTATACGTATTCGGCCCATTCTTGCGGCTGATTGTGGTGGCCGGCGTCGCTCAAGTTACCTTTGGCGCGAGCATCTGGATGGTCGTGCTGACGGTAGCTCTCGTGTCGGCCATGTACCGATTGGTAATGGTCTGGATCGTAGATGGAAGCGGGGGAAGCGGTCTAAGTGAAGAGGAATTTGGCAGCTGGGCGGTTAAGCTGACTGCCAGCATAACATTTATTGAATACACACTGACTTTCCTGGTAAGTATGGCCGCATTGGTTACCTTCCTAGCCGATCGTGTGCCAGCACTAAACCGGCAGGGGATATTGGGCATTCCTCTACGAACTATTGTGGCCATTTTCCTTAGCGTGGTAACTGGTTGGTTAGTAAATCGTGGACCGAAGATGGCTGCCCGGGCATTCGGACCTGCAACGGCCGGTGTCCTGTTGCTGATGTGGGCCATGATCATCTCTACCGTGATGCAGCTAGGAATCCGTCTGCCTAAATTCGACTTGCGGGCATTCACACCGGAGTATTTGAGATATACCCTTGGCGGCTTTGCTCGAATTCTGGCCTTAATGACCGGTATTGAGATTTTTGCCAACCTGGTTGCGGCCTACGATGGTTCGCCAAGGCAAAAAAGCCGGCTGGCTTTTCGAAGCCTGTTAATCATCATGGTAACAACCTCCATAACCATGCTCATTGTGGGACCGGCGATTCTTGAGTTATCGGATCCAACAAATGAAGAGATTTCAGTTTTTACCCAAACCATGGACCAATTGTTGCCGGCGCCCCTATCGATTCTCGGCACCGTGGTTGGTGTCCTCGTGCTTCTTTCGGCTTCTGCCGCCAGTGCACAAGGATTGCAAAACTTGGCCTTGGGACTCAGACTCCGCCATTATGTGCCGGCAGTTATAGGCCAACGAAACGCTTTCGAAGTCGCCTCTGTTCCTGTCTGGATCGAGATATCGATTGTCTCCTTTAGTTTCCTTTTCCTTGGGACCGATGAAGAGACGTATCTGGCTATCTACGCGGCTGGTGTCTTTATATTACTAAGCATGACCGCCTGGGCGGTGACCAAAAGGCTTATTCGACAGGTCAGGCAGTCATCAAATCGGGCCAATGTCGCAACCCTCGCGGGAACGATCCCAGCTGCCTTGCTCACATCCATAGCTACAATCATCATTTTTTCTGAGAGATTCACCGAAGGCGCCTGGATTTATTTCGTTTTCATTCCACTTCTTTATCTTGTCTTCTCTTTCTTCCGCTCCAGATTGGGTGTTCCAGTACCACGCGAAGAAGTGAGGGCTTTACCGTTTTCCTCAATAGCTGTTATCCCGTCAGTTCAATTCTCTGCGACAAATGGCCGTCTACCAACGATTGAGAGAGTGTTGGTCCCACTGGATGGTTCGGAGCTTTCAGAGGTTGCCCTTTCGGCCGCTTCGACGATTTCTCGCGTTGATGGCACCCAGTTGGTGCTCATGTCAGTTCGGCAAGGTCAAGATGGTCACCACCTGCTCTCCTCTGTTCAAAGTGACCAGAGATTTGACGGTGAATCGGCAGTTTATTACGAGCGCTATCTAGGCCAACTATCTTCCGAGCTGCGGCAATCAGGGATCACTACTGAATCATCCGTTACCGTGGGAGAAGCGGCAGACGAGATAACGACCAGAATCGAAGTCGGCGATATAGATTTGCTGGTTCTGAGCACACACGGACGAACTGGCGTTGGCCGGGCTCTAATGGGCAGCGTAGCGGACGAGCTCATACAGCGCGTGAACATTCCCATGCTTGTAATCAGGCCATTTGGAAAGCGCAGCGATGAAAAACTTTCTTTTCAGAAAGTACTGGTTGCCCTGGATGGATCCACAGAGGCCGAATTGTCTTTGCCTTATGCCGGCACATTCGGTCATCTTTTCGGAAGCGAGTTGCTGCTGCTGTCCGTGCCGGATGATTTGGAGTCCTCATCGCAGTTAAGAAGTCTGAGACGTTATCTTGATCGAGTCTCCAAACCATTTGAGAAACTAAATCTACAGACCGAGACGGTCGTCGTCGGCTCCGATCCCGGATATACGATAATAGAAGTGGCGGAGAGTGAAGATATCGACTTAATCATGTTGGCCACCCACGGTCGCGGCGATCGGGAGAGATTTATGGTCGGTAGCGTCGCCGACATCGTCATTAGCCACGCCCCTTGCCCTGTATTCTTGGTACCCATCCAGGGCGAGCCAGAACGTAACTCAAGCTAGCACTCAACAACCCGAAACAGAATCATCCACTGCCGGGCAGTCTAAACCACAGATTCGCGATCTGTCCTTCCTCCACGATATTCTTCAGTTGAAGCCCTCGCTTGTTCGGCTAGCTATTCGCTCGAGGCCCGCTCTATGGATAATAGTTATTCAGGATGGTTCCTGCTAACCCTGGTCCACTCGGATCATGATAGACTGGTACAATATAGGATATGGATTCAGAAGATTTTGAACAGTTGGTTGCCAAAGCGCTTGACGACCTGCCTCCTTTCATTCAAGAAAAAATGACCAATGTCGAGGTCCTTATCGAACCCTGGCCTTCCATCGGAACCTTGCGGCGAGCCGGTGTCGGTCCTGGCCATACGCTGCTGGGACTCTATCACGGGATTCCCCTAACCTCGCGAACGCACAATTATGCGCTCGTTCCCCCCGATACGATTACACTGTTCCAGCATCCCATCGAGCAAGCCGCAGGAGCTCCAGAAAATGTGCTACAGCGAATCCAGCATACCGTTGTTCATGAGGTTGCGCACCACTTCGGTATAAGTGACGCGCGTCTCCGAGATCTGGGCGCCTATTGAAAAGTTACTTGTTCCTCTAAGTATCTGCCAGACCGATGGCGAAGCGCTGCTAGCTATTACGGCTGCGTTACAACCGATCTTGATAAGTCATTCCTGGCGTTCTTCGCCACTCTTGGAAAGTTGGCTTAAACCAGGCAAGCACCGTAAATCGACTCTTCGAAACCACAATATGGAGAATAGAAGGTCCTACTTTAGCGTTCTCTTGGAGGGCAGACTATGCTATCCCTACCCCTGGCTTTGAGTCTAAGAGAATCTGGATTGGTATGGGAACCGAAATTGCACGATCTCTTTACCATTCCTGAAACAGATTTTGAAAAACGTCTCTTTGTCGTCAGCGATATTATGGTCGACGTTCAGCAGCTCATTGGTCATCAGATGATTACCTTCAATGGTGCGGTTGAATGGTCGCTTGACTACGTAGCGATCGCCGAAGCAGTGTGGGTTCCATCGGAAGCTCAGCTGCGAGATTCGTTATGGCAATACCTTCAAAACCAGGGGCAAGAACAGATTGTGCTCAACTCGCTGCCAGACAGCCATACCTGCCAGATATTATTCAGGAATGCACCGCTTTCTTTTCAGGCGGATAGCGCCAGCGATGCTTACGCCAAAGCTTTTTTGCATGTACTTGAACATGAGGCACATGGGCGGACGATGTGAACTGACCCGTTGTTAGTGTTACACTCTCAATACAGATCGATACTCTTAGTATGGAGTACCAAAAAACTGCCTCGAGCAATAGGGTGCAAGAAAGTTAGCGCCTTAAGTATTATGCGGGCAGATCTGGCAATAGAGTGTCGTCAGACTTCCTAAGGATATTTCCCAGCTCTCCCATCCTGGTCCCGCACTTCTATCTTTCTATTTCAAAGCCTTCGGCTTCCCAGGCCACAATTCCTCCGGCCATGTTGTGAACATTGTCGAATCCAACCTGCCGCAAATAATCTGTCACTTGCCCGCTGCGGTTGCCACTGCGGCAAGTAACTATCACACTTTTGTCAGTAGGGATCTCGTCCAGGCGATCGGATACCTGGCCCATCGGAATCAGAGCTACTCCTGGAATATGACCTTCATCATATTCCCATTGTTCTCGAACATCAATCAAGTAAACATCGTCTCTTTCTTTTATTGAGGCCACCGTCTGTACGTCTACGACATCAGGCAATGGATCGGCGCTGATTTCAGGAGCTAGAAGCCCTGACGGGGCTGTGGTATCGGCTGCACCGCAAGCAACGAGGGTCAGGCTAAGAATTAGGGAAAATAGGACCAAAGATTTTCTATACATACATCCTCCCTAGTATTTCTGTCTTCCCGGTGATCTCTCCATTATTCATGCGACTACACAGGCATGATAGCTTGCCCGATGACCATCGACGGTCACTAATTCCGGAAATCGAAGACAAGCTGATAATTGGTAGATCAATGAGATTGATTCCTTTCATATAATCTCTTACTTAGACGAAAGAAAGGCAAATAAGTTACATCAGCCAGAAGGCCAATTCCAGGTAAATCCCGGAAGGAGATGTGTGAATGATGCCACTGAGTCGTGTAGAATAATGCAGGTCGTGTTTAACAAGAACAACGCGATGTCTATATGAGGCTGAATCTCAAATTGTTGTTGCTAATGAAGAGCGTCACTCAAATGTTAATCCAAGAGTGAGCGACATAATTGGTCGCTTCAGTTGGATCATGGAGGACGCTCTTGTAGATGATAGCACTGATTGAATCTGATTCCCTCTGGTTGGGCATTGACTTGGCCGTGATGCGCTCTAAAAGGGACGGCAAATGAAAATGGGAGGTTACTGACTTGCGACTCGTTACATATAGCTATGACCAAAAGGTTGGTGTCGGCGCATGGCTGGGGGAGGAGATTGCTGATCTTTCTGCTCTAGCTAAAGACATGCTGAATCTAATCGCTATGGGAGAGGACGGCATTACTCAGGCAAGGGCGATAGCTGCGGCGCCTGATGTGACAATCCCAGCTGATGAAGTGAGACTTATGGCCCCAATTCCAAAACCCTTGCGGAACATTATGTGCCTGGGGCTAAACTATGCCGAGCATGCAGAGGAATCTTACGCCGCCGCCGGGAAGCAGGCCGAGTTACCTGCTGTTCCAATCGTCTTTACCAAAGCGACAACCGCTGTTACTGGACCTTTTGATTCGATCCTCTTCGATCCGCAAGCGTCTACAGCCATCGACTGGGAGGTAGAATTAGCCTTTGTTATCGGCCGGCCCGGGAAGAACATCGCGGAATCTGAGGCAATGGATTATATCTTCGGCTATACGGTCATTAATGACGTATCGGCAAGAGACCTTCAGAGACAGGGCAAGCAATTCTTCAAAGGAAAAAGTCTTGATGGCTCATGTCCAATGGGTCCATGGATACTGACTGCGGACGAAGCTCCCGACACAACCACCCTGGCTATTAGCAGTCGAGTGAATGGCGTATCCAAACAGGAAAGCAACACATCTCGAATGATCTTCGATCTGCCAGCAATTATTGCCTATTTATCCAGGGGAATGACTCTCTTGCCGGGCGATATCATCGCCACAGGCACACCAAGCGGAGTTGGGTTTGCCCGGGTGCCGCCTGAATTTCTACAACCGGGCGATATCGTTGAGTGCACCGTGCATGGTATTGGCACAATACGAAATGAGGTGGTTGCCGTTAGCGGGAACTCGTTGGACAACTAAATGATCGAATCCTTTCACCCCAAGGTCCTTCTAGTCATCTACAATCCAAAGATTCATTCTTCAGGGAACCGCAAGCTATCCGAGTTGCTCGGTTGGAATAACGTAGACATACTGGTCGAAACGTTCATCGAAGACCTTAGAAAATCCTCGTTCGGGATATGCAATTATCAGATCTCCGAAAAGATTGTGATAGACGGTTTTCCTGTCAAGGAAGACGGATTTCGATATTCAGCCGATCAATATGTCAATGCCTGGCGCGCCGGCAAGGGCTTCCATAAGCCCGATTGGGCGGACTACCATCAGATTTTGAGGGAAGTAGGGGGGATCGAGCGTATCAACTCTGGGACAATCGATGAGATCTGGCTCTTCGCCTTCCCCTATGGTGGTTTCTACGAATCAAGGATGGCAGGACCCGGCGCCTTCTGGTGCAATGCTCCACCTTTGGTCAGCCGTTCCAGCGTATCAAAACGATTTGTAGTCATGGGATTTAATTACGAACGAGGAGTTGGCGAAATGCTTGAATCATTTGGTCACCGGGCCGAGTCCATAATGGCCCACGTATACCGAAACCAACATGGCGAGGCTAATCTGTGGAAGCGATTCATTCGTACTGACCTGACTCACACCGGACAGGCCGAGGTGGGCACTATCCATTTCGCCCCAAATAGCCGTCGCGATTATGATTGGGGAAATAAATTAATGGTTCCAAGCCGCTGTGATACATGGTACAACTTCCCAAATTTAGATGGGCAAACGAAGATGGTCGATTGCAGTGAGTGGGGGAATGGCGAGATACGGAACCATCACCGGTGGTGGCTCAAGCACTTTCCCCATACCGCCGGGTCCTTGCATGACATATCCTATAATTGGTGGGAATATGTGGTCGATCCTAATAGAAGTTGATAACTCCGATAAGATGCTTATTCTCGATCTGCCATACGTAGGTTGGAATTCTCGCCAACAAGTCATCTAATATGAAGATCCAATCGCAGGCAACATCCCTTATTTCTGCTGCCGGTAAGCCTGAAGCGGGAGGAGTAGCTACGAATGCCAATGGTTAATGGATAGAATTCTGTGCGGGAGATAGTTGGCCAGAACCTTGTAGATTTCACCTACCTTTATTATTATAAACATTGATGATCGACAACCACATGAGCTTATTTAAGGTATAGACGACGAGCAGAAAAAGATTGACACAAAGACCGTATTCCTAGAGAAGGTGATTATTCGAGGAGATCGATATGAAGAAATTGGATTCACAGCAAGTTATTGACCTGATTAACCTGGCCGAGGAACGAGGCGAAGCGGTCAACCTGAGCGGTCATGATTTATCATTGCTTGGATTGGTGGACGCTAATCTAAAAGGCGCTATCCTGACAAATGCCAAATTGGTTGAGACGAACTTAACAGGGGCAGATCTTCGACAAGCTGACCTGTCAGGTTCAGATATAAGCGAAGCCAGTCTGTACAAGGCAGATTTGCGGGGGGCAAACCTGAGTAATACTTACATGTTTCAGACCACTCTCGTCGAAGCTAATCTTGAAGGAGCAAGGCTAACCGGAGCCAGGTTTCGGGGGGCTGATCTCTATAGAGCCAATTTAAAAGGGATCGATCTCCAGGGTGCTGAATACAACAAACGAACCAAATGGCCCATTGACTTCGACCCAAAAAGTGCCGGAGCGATATATAAGCTTTAGCTGGTTGCCTCCTTAGCTTTTATCACTGTCAATCCATGGCCATCTTTTCGTTGGCTTGCGAGGGGCATTATTTACCGGGGTTCATGTGGATGGGGGACAAGAGTGATGAAGGTTCCCTTCGAGATTTTTATTCGAGCATGTCAATATACTCAGCGACCTGGGGTAAGGCTCGCAGACGTTCCTCGAAGTATTGGTTGACAAGACCGCCGATATCCGCCTGCATCTCCCTCAGGGTTGCTTCCCACTCGCTGGCTAGCACTTTCCTTCCTGTCACGTCGTCGCGAACGCGGAGCAGTGACATGACCAGATCCACTTCAACCGGGCCTTCGGCAGCCGATGTTACATCACGAATCAGGTCGTCGATTTGCTGAGTGAGAGTTTCCCTGTCAATGACGCTTTCGCTGCTGCCAAGGTCGGCGAGACCATCCAAAAGGGCCGAGACCTGGTAAAGAAGGGCCGCTGGCTCGTCAAATAGCTCTCGAATGTAAGCGGCCTCTTCAAAACGACCCGTTAGTCGAAAGACATTGTAAAGCCGTTTCGCTACCTTCCCATAGTTCGCGTGGTCACCGAAACTGTATTTGCGGATCTCTTTGTCCAGCCTCGTAATGTATTTTCGCAGTGCATCAGGGTCCATTTGCTGCGAGATTTTGCTAAAGAGCGGGATGGATTCTGCGTCAAGATACACCTCCTGATAGTATGGATCGATAAAGCCGTCCAATGGCAGAATAGTTCCCTGAGCGTCCTCCCAGGTGGCATCAAGCATATTGCTGGCTTTAACAGCCCGCGGATGGGCCGGATCGACCAAAACCCAATCCAATTTACACCAGCCAGGATCTTGGCAAGCATAGTTCCAATCTATTGTCATAGGCTCGCCGTCGGGGGTTAGTACCTGGAAGTAGCCGTCATCCACCTCGGCCGGCGTCCAGGTTATCGAAGAGCCCGGTTCGATAGTAACTCCCGCCCGAACAACTCTATGTTTAAACGTGCCAAAACGCGTTTCGATCAGTTGATAGCCTGGCCGGTCGCCGTCTGCTGCACTTTCTCTCGAATTACATCTCCAAGGATGATACATGCATCTTCCCTGGACTCCGCGATAATGTTGACGCGTTCGAAATAGTCGAAATCCCCGGGGAAAGTCTGGACGTGAGATTGGGCCGAACTTCCTGACAGCGCAATCGCCGTCTCTACATTCGGGCGGTCATCCAGTTCAACGATGGCTGCGACACGACGTATCCGGTCCAGATCGGCCGGATCAAAATCGAGCATTACAACCCTGTGGCCAAAGATACCACTTTTTCGATCCACCTCTAGATCCAGCCCTTCTTGGTCCAAAGCCACCATCGTCGTCAGCCATTGGATAGCTTCCTCCTCATCGATCTCGACACCTAAAGCGCTTGCTGACTCAATAATCCTTCTTACAGCTTCTCGTGGATCGCTTGTAGGCTTGACATCACCCATGGCCCATTTCTCCTTGATTTTGTCGGGGATCTGTTCAGGTAAGGAAAATCATCATAGCCCGGTTCAGTTGAAAACACAAACGGAGTTTTGCTGCGCAGACTGTTGCTCAAGAGCCACAGATTTATTGCTAATCTGGTGATTCGAAAGCGCCGGTAAGATGACTGTCGTATTGATCGATTGTTGAGCCTGCATCTTCCTCGAATATTGGCTAATTCACAACGTTTAGGTTGCTTCTTGAGCTCCTATTGTATGTTATAATTATCATGCTGTTTGAACCTCACTTACAAGTCCATGTATTCCACAAGGAGGATTGTTTATGTCAGATTACACAATTGATGAGGCATTTGGAGAATCAAAGCTACCCTGGTGGTTCCTATTGCTCGAAGGTGCGATCGCAATCATCGTCGGCATCCTGCTCCTGATGAATCCGGTTAAGATGTCAGTTGTGCTAGTACAGGTCCTGGCGATTTACTGGTTGATCAAGGGTATCGTCTCCATAGTCAGCATTTTTGTCGACCATTCAGCGTGGGGCTGGAAGCTACTCATTGGCATAGTCGGCATAATAGCCGGTTATATCCTTATCGAGCATCCGTTAGGAGGAACGGCCACCGTTGCCTCAGCATTCGTCATCGTCCTTGGTATCCAAGGCATTATCATCGGTATAGTCGAGTTGGTACAGGCCTTCCAGGGAGGTGGCTGGGGTGTTGGTATTCTTGGTGGCCTCACCACTATCATCGGAGTCTGGCTTTTGCTCAATGCCTGGGCCGCGGCACGTGTTCTACCCTGGGTTCTGGGTATCTTAGCCATAATTGGCGGAATTGTAGCCATCGTGTTTTCGGTGCGTTTAAAGCGTGCGGCAGATGCGGCGGCGCTGGATGAGCCGGTTGACGAGGTAGATGAAAAAGAAGTGCCGTCGGCAGAGGAGCCTGGGGTCTTAGAGCTTACACAAGAGGAGGGGGCTACTGCCGAAGCAGGGCCAATAATTCACGATACGCCGGGTGAAGAAGCTAAATTTGCCCACGATGTTAGTTTCATCGAGGGCATCGGTCCAAAGTACGGCGAGGCCCTTAAAGATGCAGGTGTCGAGACGCCGATGTCGCTGCTCGAAGCAGGTGCCACGCCAAGCGGACGAAAGCAACTGGCGGCAAAAACGGAAATTAGCAGCAAGTTGATTTTAAATTGGGTCAATCAAGCCGACCTGATGCGCATCAAAGGTGTCGGTTCTCAGTTCGCCGATCTGCTAGAAGAATCTGGCGTCGACACCGTTCCAGAATTAGCCCAACGTAATCCCGCGAACTTACATGCAAAAATCGTCGAGGTGCATGGGCAGAAAGGACTTGTACACCACGTTCCCGGCTTGCACGAAGTCGAGGCCTGGGTCGGAGAAGCGAAAGAGCTTCCAAGGGTAGTCAGGTATTAGCCTCTAGCTAAAACGCTCTTGACGCTGGCAAAGCATCGATCAAGTTTTCCCAGGCTCAATATCTGGAACTGGTTGAAATCAGGCCAGACAACATAGATTGATTACATCGAGCCCGCCCTACTCTGGCGGGCTTTCTGTTGTCTTGTCGAGGGTGGTTCGGGCATTTTAGTTTGGTTTGCCTCAAGCACTTCGTCAACTCCAAACAATGGTGTTTTCAAAAGTGTGGTTGCTAAAGTAAGGTCATAACGGCAGTCCACGGGCCACCTGTTATCGGACAGCCCAGAAACCAGCGTTTTCCGACCATCGATCTTCCACCAATCTAGCAGCTTCAGCCCAAGCTGTTCCCGACTCATTGCTTGTTTACCGGCTACGTTCAGAATCCCGGTAAACTCTGATTCCACTAGCTCCAGGCAGGAGCCGCAAAGCGTAGTAGTCCAAACCGGATTGCGAATCTGATCTGTAAATAAGGTGACTTCCTGACCCGCGGTTAACGCTTCAGCGATCCATTTCGTGGACAAATCCATAATCTCCAGTCCATAAATAAGAGAAGTTCGAATGATTACATGATCGCTAATCCGAGCTACTAGATGCTCGGCCGCTGCTTTTGCTTTTCCATATGCATGAACAGGTGAGGGCAAGGCGGTTTCATGATATGGCGCCTGTGTACCGTCGAATATGACATCTGTTGATATATGAATTAGGCGAGCGCCCACTTCGCCTGCTGCTGTTGTGACATTCTCCGCGCCCCGTGTAATGACCGTTTCCATATCTGGCGAACGATTGGAACCAGCAGTATGAATTATTGCGTCAGGTTGCCAGCTATGTACTAGCTTTTGAACAGCATCTCTATCCCGGACATCCAAAAAAGTTCGGCTTGATAAGTGGACGGAGTCCTGGAGAGAGTCCTGGACAAAGTCCTGGCTATAGTAGCTGTATAGAACTTCGTATTCTTCAACTGCCTTGGGAATTAGATGCTGGCCAAGATAGCTACTTCCCCCAGTTATCAGGAGGCGCTTCACGCATCAGCCTCTGCCAGAGCAACGCTATCCGCAATGTCTTCTTCAGAGGAATCCTTGGCTAGCCCCATGGCCACTGCGGCCGCCTGTTGGGCAGCCGACTGCTTGTTCGGTCCTCTGCCGACCCCCCATGTCTGATCCTCCACCATAACGGCAACCGTAAAGACCTTGTCATGATCCGGGCCTTCAGACGACAGAACCTGATAGCGAGGCGTGATGTTATATCTTGCCTGAGCCCATATCTGAAACTCACTCTTGGCATCCTTGTGGGAGGACGCAGCAATGATTTCATCTAGGGCTGGGGCCATTAGCTGTTGGACCCAAGGTTCGACAACCTCGAGACCTTGATCGAGGAAAATCGCGCCGACCAGGGCCTCGAACGCTGCGCAAAGGGTGGGTTGTCTATCCCTGCCGCCACTTTCGGCCTCGCCATGGCCTAATCTTAGATATTGCCCAAGGTCGAACTGGGTAGCGAAGCCAGCTAACGTTCTGGTGCGAACGAGCGCCGCTCGCAGCACCGTCAGCTCACCCTCACTCATGTCGGGATACCGATGGAAAAGATAGGCTCCGACGATGAAATCAAGCACCGCGTCACCAAGAAATTCCAGTCGCTCATTATCCTGGAAAGCGACGCTCGGATTTTCATTGATGTACGAACGATGCGTCAAGGAACGCTGCAATAGCGATCGGTCATGAAAGTCGATATGAATGAGTTCTTCCACGAGGCTCAAGTCATCTAAATCGGTTGTCATCTTGCCTGGATTATCCCTCGAATTCTTTAATCACCAACACGGCGTTATGGCCACCGAACCCAAAGGCGTTGTTCATAGTAACCCTCACCTTCCCGGAACTGGCTGTATTAGGCACGTAGTTAAGATCGCATTCCGGATCGGGCGTCTGGTAATTAATTGTAGGTGGGAGCACTTGATCACGGATAGCCAAAATGCAAAAAATCGCCTCAATTGCACCGGTCGCTCCCATTACATGGCCTGTCATAGATTTGGTCGAGCTTACAGCGATATTGTAAGCGTGTTCACCCAGAACGGTTTTGATCGCTCTGGTCTCATTGGAGTCATTTAATTGTGTGCCTGTACCATGAGCGCTTACATAATCTACCTCTGACGGATCCAGGCCAGCGTCATCGAGAGCTAGCTTAATCGCCCGCGCCGCTCCTGCGCCCCCCTTCGATGGGGCCGTTATGTGGAAAGCGTCTGTCGTCTGCCCATAGCCGGCGATTTCTCCCAGTATATTGGCCCCGCGTCGCCGGGCATGATCCAGGCTTTCAAGGACGAGAATGGCGGCACCTTCTCCTGCCACCAATCCGTCACGGTTCAAATCAAATGGCTTGGGGGTATCAGATGTGGAGGATGATGTCGCTCCCGCCCTCTCGAACCCGCCAATAGCCACCAAGGTGATCAGTGACTCGGCTCCGCCAGCCAGAACAGCGTCGAGTTCACCAGAACGTATGGCTTTGTATCCATGGCCAACGGCATCGTTACCAGAAGCGCAGGCTGTTGCAATCGTGTTTGAGGGACCTTGGATACCGTGATCGATGGCCATCAAACCGGCGGCGCCATTTGGCATAATCATGGCAATGCCGAAAGGACTCAGGCGACGTAAACCACGATCTTGTCGCACGTGTTCCTGGCTTACAAGAGTGCGTATTCCGCCAACGCTAGTTCCAATATATATTCCGATCTTTTCGCGGTTCAGATCGGTAATTTCCAGGCCCGAATCACTCAGAGCCTCCGAACCAGCTACAGCAGCCAGTTGTTGAAACCTATCTCTCCGGCGGGTCTGTCGTTTGCCTATATAAGAAACGGGATCGAAATCCTTGATTTCACAGACCCCGCCCGAAGTTAGATCACCCTTATCAATTATTGTAAATTCACCTAGACCTGACTTAGCGGCCAAGATTGATGACCAGGTATCGTCGACATTGTGGCCGAGCGAGGTGATCATACCAGTCCCGGTGACAACGACTCTATGTCCGCCTCTCTGGTTGTTTCCGTGCATCTCTTCTCTCCTGAAGTATTTTAGACCATTTCGGTTTTCGGATCTGGAGCTTGATCTGAGTCTCCTAGTCCCAACTAATTATCTTTTTAGCGCCATCCATGCTGAAAAATCTGTCTTCATTCATAGGTTTGCTACCAACCGCAATTAGTAAATTGCACGCCATAACGTCATTAACAGGAACACGCTCAATAATCGATAGTTCCGTGCGCGCGATTGCGCTACAAGCGTCGGCCGAACAAAAGCCTTACCGCCGGTCACATAAGTAATCTGTCCATCACTTTTATCAGGAAGCCAATGAGGTGCACAGTGGATGAAAACAGCATATTGCGCTTCGAGGAAGAATCAACTGCTTTCACAGCCTATCCCGATTCTTCCAGGGCACTTCCATTAGCTGAATCCTGCTCAGTTTCCAATTCTCCAATGCTTTGGGAGGTCACACCTCCCGTCAAGTGTTCTGTACGAGTTGTCAAGTTTTCTGGGATCGCTTCTTCTGGTTCCTCTTGGATTACAACTCCGGCGATTAGCAAAAGGAGCAAGACCAGCATTAGCGGCAGCCATACCCACTGGGGGATACCGGTTAGCTGATTCGATGATTGGAAGTATGGTGCCAAAAGAAAGCCGGCAAGAAACAGTGATTGATAGATTTTTCTCTCTCTTAAATTTATATGAAATAGCTTAGAAACTTACATTGCTCTGTTCGAAATGCAGCTCATATCTTCGTAAACGTTTTTTAGCCCAATGGTCCACGGTTAAGTCTATAGAAGATCAATATCGCCATCGTCTAATTATCGGCGCTTGTCGGACGATAATCCCCCTCAACCCAAATGCTACGGTCTTTTCCGACCTCCTTCTTCCACACCGGAACGATCTCCTTAAGACGGTCTATTCCGTAACGCGCGGCTTCAAAGGCGCCCTGATCTCTATGCCCTGTGGCACAAGCAACGACGGTCGTCACCTGACCTATTTCAAGTTTGCCAACTCGTTGAACGATGGCTACGCCCTTAACATACGGCCACCTGTTCCAAATTTCGTCGGCTATTTTGGCCATCTTCTGCTTAGCCATCTCCCCATAAGCCTCGTACTCCAGATATATTGTACTCTCCGGATAACCCGTTCGTTGTGTTTGTCCTCGAACCGATCCAGTGAAGGTTACTATCGCGCCAACATCTGGCTGACGAAGGAGATGATGAATCTCCTTCAGGTCCACCTCTGATTCGGTTATGGCAAAGAATGTCGGATGGAGCACGTTCTCTGGTGTACCACCGCTGACCGGTGGGAAGAGAGCGACCTCGTCGGCCCCTGTTAATTGTTGGTCGAGGTCCGCATAAGATTTATTCACTGCGACCAACACCGTAGGCAGTGCTGGCCCAAGAGAAGGGTAAGCTTTTTCTACAGCCACTAATAAGTTTTGCACATCAGCTGGCTTTGATAAAGAGACGTTAATCCGATCTTGCCCGGCTCGATCTTTTAGAGTTGCGAATAGTCGAATTTCTATTTCCATTTGGTTATCCGCTGTCTGCACTCCGCCATAAAGGGTCGATTGCATGCCAGTAATATTCTAGGTGAAACTAGGGAAAATGCGGTTGGCGAGGCTACGAAGAGCTTGCGACGGGAACGATCATTCGTGGTTGGTAAAGCTACCGCTTTTGCCGCCATGTTTGGCAACCAGCCGAATATCTAAAATCCTCATCCCGCGATCTACCGCCTTCGCCATATCATAAATGGTCAGGCCTGCTACGGCAACTGCCGTGAGTGCTTCCATTTCCACCCCTGTCTTTCCGGTGACGCGGACTGTGGCCTCTAAATCAACACGGTTTGCATCGCGATTTGGCGTACAAATTACATCCACGTAGGTGATGGGGAGGGGATGGCAAAGGGGAATGAGTTCGCTCGTTTTTTTTGCGGCCATGACGCCTGCTATTTGGGCGACGCCGAGGACGTCTCCCTTTTTCAGGTTTCCATCTATAATTAATTTCAATGTCTCTGGCTGCATGATAACAGACCCACGGGCCACAGCGACTCGTTCGCTATCGGACTTTTGACTGACGTCCACCATTTTGGCCTGACCACTCTCGTCAATATGTGACAATTTGTTGGACATGAGCTAATTATATTTGGCAATGACTCTAGTAGCCACCCCATCTATTCTCCTTCACTATAATGCGATTTATCTATCACCGCATTTAGACGATGCTGTTCTCTCATGTGGCGGGTCAATCAAGCAATTAACACAGGCCAACAAAACTGTGCTGGTTGTCTCGGTGACCGCAGGTGATCCGCCCGCCGGTGAGCTTTCTACTTACGCGAAGAGCCTGCACCAGCGATGGCGGCTAGCTGCAAATGACATCGCCAGACGCCGTTCTGAGGATATTGATGCATGTCATCTCTTGGGTGCAGATTGGATCCATTGGAATATTCCTGACTGCATCTATCGTCTGCACGATATGAGTGGTGAACCACTATATACGTCAGATGAGGCGCTATTTGACTCACTTGATGTTTCAGAGGCCCATCTAATAACTGTCCTAAGCCGTTACATGGTGTCTTTACCTGCCTTCGACTCGGTTTATGCCCCTTTGGCGGTTGGGAACCATGTCGACCACCAATTAACCAAACTAGCCGCAGAGTTATGGCTAGATGCTCGATCTATAAGATACTATGAAGACTTCCCCTATTCGCGGACGGTGCACGCGGTGGATGTAGCCTTGGGTGACGTCGATCGATGGAATTCAACGATCATGCGACTTGATCCGAGTTCTGTTGAGGCCAAGATTGAAGCTATAGCCTGCTATAAATCTCAAATTAGTACTTTTTTCCTTGATTACCCAGATCTCGTGCAGCAAGTCAACAGCCACATCCGGGAATTGGATGGCGAACGACAGTGGTTTTTAACTGGTTAGCACGGAACATACTCCTCTTGAAGGAGGATCCGCACACCTGGCGGTCAAACTGAGCGTTCAGCAAGAATATCTGATTTCACCTGGAGATTTGATTAGTTGGATATTGGTATTCATGCCAAACCGGGAGATATGGGCGATTGCCCCATTAGATCACGGGACATATAATATCGTGACATAATATTTTATTAGGAATTGTATTAAGATAAGAGTATGGGTGGCTTAGCAACCACAAAGCTTCCTGAGGAAGGCTCTGGCGGACCCAAACGGACGACAGCCGGACTTCTAGAATCCGGAACTCTTCTTCAAGAACGTTATCAAATCATGGGGGCGCTTGGCATCGGCGGATTTAGTTCCGTCTATCAGGCGCGCGACATGCGCTTTCTCGACGTATCCAGGTTTTGTGCGGTTAAAGAGATGGTACATCGTAACCGCTCTACAAAAGCCCGGAAGCTGGCCACTAGCTCATTCCGTCGCGAAGCGAGTATCCTTGCCACGCTTAATCATCCTGCCGTTCCTGATGTGTATGATTTCTTCACCGAAGGAGATCGGAGCTATCTCGTTCTAGAATATATTGCCGGTGAAGATCTCGAAGTTCTGCTTGCGGAAAGAACTACACCCTTTCCATCAGAAACCATCCTTGATTGGTCCCTGCAGATCTGTGATGTGCTGGCATACTTGCACAGTACCGATCCCAAACCGGTGGTTTTCCGTGACTTGAAACCGTCAAATATCATGTTGGATCCTCACGGTCGTATCCGCTTGATCGACTTTAATATCGCCAAGGCATTCCAGGGTGATGTTAAGGGCACGATGATTGGCACGGAAGGATATTCACCACCAGAGCAATACCGGGGTATGTCGAGTCCGGCGGGCGATATCTACGCCTTGGGGGCGACACTTCATCACCTGTTGACCCTGCAGGATCCGCGCGATGAGCCACCCTTTTCCTTCGGAGACCGGCCGATCTCGGACGTCAATCCAGAAGCTGAGCGAACACTCGTAGCGATTATCGAGCGATGTCTGGCTTATGAGGCGGTCGAAAGGTTCCAGGACGCTGTTGCTCTTCGAGAGGCGCTGCTAGACGTCTACAGCGATCTGGGTCCAATTCCGCTCACATCCTCGCTAACTCGTCCAGATAAGAAGGATATATCTGAACTGGTGCCCTCGCTGTCTCGAAGGGATTCAGATGGTCCGGCACCCTTATGGCAGTTCAAATGTGAAGATGAGGTGAGGTCAGGAGCATTGATCGCCAATGATATTGTTTACGTCGGAGCCTACGATAACAATGTCTATGCTTTATCTGCAGAGGATGGAGAATTTGTTTGGAAATATGCTTCTTCCGACGGCATCGCTTCAACACCATACATTTACCAGGATGCGTTGTTTGTTGGTTCAGCCGATAGCCACATGTATTGTCTGCATCCCGGCAGTGGTCGTCTAAACTGGCAGTTCGCTACGGAAGGGCCAATCTATTCTTCACCTCGCGCGAACTACAGCCATGTGTTTTTCGGATCCGACGACGGCCATCTCTACGCAGTTAATGTGGCCAATGGCAGGAGAGTATGGACGGCGGAAGCACACAGCGTAATACGGTCCACGCCGTGCATCGTTGACGAGCGTATATACTTCGGCACAGAAAGTGGTTTTGTTTTTTGTGTCGATCTTGCCGGTCAACTCAAATGGCAATTTCAGGCGAAGCGGTCTATTACTTCTTCGCCGGCAAACGCCGAAGAGATGATTTTTATCGGTTCTATGGATTCCACAGTGTATGCCATTGACGCCAGTTCTGGCTGGGCTATTTGGAGGTTCCGTACCCAGAAACCTGTCGTCTCATCGCCCGCAATCAACGGTACAGTTCTCTACATCGGATCGTCCGACGGCCATGTGTATGCCCTGGATCTTTATACGGGCCGCAAGATCTGGCAGTACAAGACAGAGGGGCAGGTCAGTTCATCCCCTGTCGTTTGGAACGGTGCTGTCATTTTCGGGTCTACTGATGGTTACGTGTACAGCGTTACTGAGAAGCGGGGCAAGCTTCGGTGGCGTTTTAAGACCGACGGAATGGTCATTGCCACACCGACCGTAGACAACGACATCGTTTACATCGGATCGACTGACCACCACATCTATGCGATTCCGATTTAATAATTGAACCAACAGCCAAGTGCCTCTTGGGCCTGTCTGCATGGAAGTTCCATCGGAAGCACCTGGAAACTATCGTGAATTAATACTGTGCCCATGGAGAGAAGGTGCGAGAAATCATAAATAAGCTCATTAAGGGTAACGCTAAGGCTGAGAAGTCTGATTCGAAGATACAAGATGATATGAAGCCGGCTGCCGAAGACCAGCAGGATGGTTCGCCGGAAATTTCCGAGGTTGGATCAGACGGGTCGGAGGAGAAAGCAATAGAGCGAACCATCGAAATGTTGCCAACGGAACCATCCGAATCACTGGAAATCAAAGATCCTAAAACGTCTGACACCAGTCCCATCGAGTGGAATGATGGCGATAGTGCAAGAACTAAGCCCCTTGCCCCTCGAAGTCAGGATACTTTGGTAGGCGCCTCTTCTGGGAAGAATGCTGATATTATATCGAGCTCTTCTGCTTTAACAGCCATACACAAGTGCCATGTGGGAAATCATAGGGCGCGCAACGAGGATTCAACCTATCTGTTTACCGCCGAATCTGGTGGTGAGGTTCCTTTGCTTCCTCTCGGCTTGTATATCATTGCCGATGGAATGGGCGGCCATCATGATGGTCACGAGGCGAGCAAAAAAGTATCCAGGTTGGTGGCCAGCAACGTTCTTGAGCAAATCTACATGCCCATGCTTGATACTAGAAGAACGGCGAGCAGTATACAGCATAAGCCCATTCTAGAGGTCATGAGCGATGCTATTCAGACGGCCAACCAGGAGATATATAACCCTGAACCGAGTAAAGACAGCGGAACGACATTGACCGCAGGGCTTATTTTTGGTCAGCGAATTTTCATTGCTCATATCGGTGACAGTCGTGCTTATCTACTTGTAGATGGCGAATTGACACTGGCAACAACGGATCACTCGTATGTGCGCAGGCTGATTGACGCAGGACAATTAACTGAGGAAGAAGCTGCGGTACACCCACAAAGGAATATGTTATATAAAGCTGTCGGCCAAGGCGGGACCTTAGAAATCGATACTTTTACCCGATCGCTGCCAAAAGAGGGCATGCTTGTCTTGTGCAGTGATGGTCTTTGGGGATTGGTAAATGATTCCGATATGCGCGAAGTTATTACAAGCGACAGGTCCTATCAAGCGATGGTTGACGAGCTGGTGGAGATGGCTCTCCGGGCAGGTGGCCATGATAATGTTTCTGTTGTTCTGGTGGTTTTCAGTTTCTAGGCACTTTGTCGTTGAATAATACCAAGCATACACCATCTGTCGTTAAAGAAGGATTGAGGAAGGTCAGGAGCTCGAATGACGCAGAAGTCTGACGAATTACTGGATATAACGATTGAGAGCTCTCGAGATTCTCTTGCCGCGATCGAAGATAGCCAGTTGCTTTATTTGCTACTATATATCCGACCTCATGAGAAAACTGTATTCTCATATTTACCTCGTAATTTAACTCTAATCGTTGATTGTAGTACGTCTATGAAGGGGGAAAGGCTCAGAAACGTTAAGAACGCTGTCTCAATGATCGTTGAACGGGTCGGTCCCGACGATATCATCTCCGTGATCGCCTTTAGTGACCGGGCCCAGTTAATCAGGCCGGCAAGTCCTTTAAAAAGTAAGGCAATTCTTGTCTCGCAGATCAATGAGATAAGAGCTGCGGGCGGTACGGAGATCTACCAGGGTCTTGAGGCGGGATTGGCGGAAATCCGCAGATCGAATCTTGGGTCCTTCAACAACCACATGATCCTTTTTACTGATGGGCACACGTACGGCGATGCACGCGAATGCATGGAGTTAGCTCGAGACTCGGCTGTTATGGGTATCGATATTAGCGCTTTCGGTATCGGTTCTGATTGGAACGACACATTCTTAGATAAATTGGTGGCCATGTCCGGTAGCCAGTCTGTTTACGTTGAGAATCCATCGCAAGTGGTTGGACACCTACAGGAAAGAATTAGGGCATTGGGTGTGGTATACGCGTCGAGTCTCAGGCTGATATCAGATTTTCCTCCAGGAATTGCCTTGTTGTCAGCATTCAAAGTCGCACCGTATGCCCAGCACCTTGCCCCAAACGGATCCGAAATAAGACTTGGTTCGGTGGAAGCTGAATCTGCCTTAGCCGTTCTACTCGAATTTGAGATTGAGATCCAGGAAACCGAAAAGAAGTTTCGTTTGCCACTCAGGTTCGTTGCCGATATCTCGTCGAAACAAAAGAAGGATTACTCTTTTGATAACAATTTAGATCTCGTAATTAATGACGAGAAAAATACTGTTGATCCGCCTCCTAAACTCGTCAAAGCGGTCCAGGCTCTTAATTTCTACCGCATGAATGAACGCATCTGGCAAGACATCGAGGTAGGAAAATTAGCCGGGGCAACAAAACGACTTCAGCGTCTCAATACGCGTTTGATTGAATCTGGACATTCGGCGCTGGCGGCAAAGGTCGCTGAGGAAACCAAACGATTGGACTCCAATGGCACCTGGAATGAAACGTCAAGAAAACGTTTGAAGTACGGTACGAGATCTCTGGTCGCTCAGACGCTGAAGTTGGAGAATTGATTATGTTTCGTTGTCAGGAGTGCGGTGAGTCATACCAAGTAGGGACTCTGTTTTGCGCGGAGTGCGGCAACTCACTCTATGCTGACGAATTCGACACCCTCGTTCAGCCCACTACCTTTCAGGCCAAAACCGCTCCGGTAATAGATGGCCATGAACAACTACCTGTATCAGCAGGTGAGTTTGTATTTTCTGTGTTCAACAGTGGCCGACATGTGACCCTTAGAATGGATGATGAAATTCAGATCGGTCGGAATGATCCGAAAAGGAAGATCCATCCAGACTTGGATCTAACTTCGGATGATGGAGCCACTCTTGGAGTATCGCGATTGCATGCCTCCTTGCGAAGTACAAAAAACGGGGTTATGTTAGTTGACTTGGGCAGCACTAACGGCACCTATCTCAGGGAGGATTGCCTTATCCCACATAAGCCTTCCCGTCTGCAGAGTGGTGACATTTTTCATTTAGGGCATTTACAGGTGCAGGTTTTTTTTGAAATCTGACCCGCGTTAACTGAGGTCTTTGATGAGTATTTCAGTCATTATGCACTTGATGAACGAGGATCCGGTAGTCGGCGAAGTAGAGAATCTACCGAAGTCCGAAGATCAGGTCGTAATCATCAGTAACCCTCGTCTCAAAGACGGAAAAGATTTGCACTACCTTGAGGCGGAAGTTACCACTATGATCGTCCCCTGGCACCGCATATCTTTCATTGAAATCATTCCGACGGCTGAGATGGATGAGATAATTACCTTTGTGCGCGAAAGTGATTGAAAAAATACCCGATACGCTTAATCAGACCGGACCCCGCCTGGTGCTTGTCGTCGACGACGAACCTCGCATGATACGATTCATCCGCATGAATCTTGAGCTTGAGGGGCATCGTGTTGTCGAGGCTGGCAATGGCATCGAGGCCCTGGACCAATTGCGTAAGCACATGCCGGATCTGGTTGTCATGGACATTATGATGCCCAAGATGGACGGATTCGAGACTCTGCAGTTATTAAGGGAGATATCGACGGTACCGGTTATTCTCCTGACGGTGAAGGGCGAAGAAGAAGACCGGATCCGTGGTCTGGAGCTGGGTGCTGACGACTACATAACGAAACCATTCAGTCCTCGCGAGCTAGTTAGTCGCGTCAAAGCCGTATTAAGACGGGCTGATTGGCCAGCTCCAGCGCCACGTACAATCCTGGATATCGACGACCGTCTGTCGGTCGATTTTAACAGGCATCAGGTGATAGTAAACGGCGAACGTATCGACTTGCGTCCGACCGAATATCGTCTCCTTACCCATCTAATTCAAAATGTAGGCTGGGTTGTGCCGCACGAAACTTTGTTAGCTAAGGTATGGGGGTACGAGTATCGCGATGAGACCCACTATCTACGCCTCTATATTAATTACCTGAGGAAAAAGATAGAGGAAGATCCATCCAATCCAACGTACATATTGACCGAACGCGGTGTCGGCTATCGTTTTGTCGACTACCGTCGTGCGGATCAATCCACGAGCGTCTGAGATGCTTGCTCTGCCGTCTGAGCCGGTCAGCCAGCGATCCGAACGCTGGCATGTAAGCCCGGATGGTCATGAGTTTTTTAACATCGTCAACACGTATCTCAACCGCCAGGATCGCCTGCTGGTGTCTGAGGCTTTCGATATCGCACGCCAGGAGCATGGTGACCAACGTCGCCAATCCGGCGAGCTTTTTTTTACACACCCCCTAACAGTCGCCTTCTATTTGGCCGAATATCGTCTTGACGCCGACGCCCTTGTGGCTGCCTTGCTGCATGATGTGGCGGAGGATACGCTGGTGTCAGTCGAGCAAATAAGCGAACGCTTTGGCCTTACAGTTTGTCGCTTAGTTGACGGTGTGACAAAACTAAAGGAAGTCGCGGCGGGAGTAAGTATGGGGCGTGGCCTTTCAGAACTAGAGGTACAAGACGCCAGCCTGCACAAAATGTTCGATACGATGACCAACGACGTGCGGGTGGTTCTGATCAAACTTTTCGACCGGCTGCACAATATGCGGACTATTCGAGCTCTGCCTGAGGAGAAACAAAGACAGAAAGCCGACGAAACGCTGATTGTCTATGCGCCACTGGCGAATCGATTGGGTATATGGCGTCTTAAGAGCGAGCTTGAAACCCTGTCGCTTCAGGTGGTCGATAACGATTCGTATCGCACCATCAAGCATACAGTGGATCGCCAGTTCCTCATGCAGCAAGCAGAATATGCAAAGGTTTCCGGGAAGATTCTTACCACACTAACAGACGAGGGCGTTGCTGTGATTAACGTTTTACCAAATCCCGAGAACATCTACAGCATATACCGGTCTGCGAAGGTCAACTCAACGCCCTACGACGCCGTTGAAAGTCCACGCCGCGTGGTTGTGCTGCTCGAAGACGTACCATCCTGCTATCTAGCTCTAGGCCATATACATCAGAAGTGGCGACCAGTCCCTGGCCAGTTCGATGATTACATTGCTGTTCCTCGGGAGAATCTCTATCGCGCTCTCCATACGACCGTCATTTATGGAGATGGTCAGCCCCTCAAGATTCGATTTCGAAGTGTGGCTATGAATGAGGTGTCCGAGATCGGTATTTTAGCCAAATGGCTGTACTCGGGAACCCCGATGTGGACAGATGAAATAGCCGAGCGAGTTAATGCACTCTTCGCCAATATCAGTGAGAACATCAACATCGATCCTCAGAATGTAAGCACGGGCGTGAAGAGTGTTGTCGAAGATCTGTTCCGCAGGCAGATCATGGTCTATACACCTCGGGGTGATATCGTTGAATTGCCCCAAGGAGCGACGCCAATCGACTTCGCTTACACGATTCACACCGAAATTGGTAATCAGTGCCAGAGTGCCTATGTTAACGAAAAACCATACCCGCTAAACAAGCCGCTCCAGGACGGCGATCGCGTTCGGGTCATGAAGTCTGGATGGGCTCGTCCTCATCGCACATGGCTCGACGAAGATCTAGGATTTATCACCACTGGGCGTGCGAGAAGCCAGGTTAGGCGCTGGTTCCGACGGCTCCCAGAAGCCCTGGCTCTGACCGAGGGTCGTAGAATTCTAAATGACGAGCTCGACTTGCTTGGTGTGGACAATTACTCCCCTTCAGAAGTAGCAGCCTTATTTGACATCGATAATGCGGACGATATGTATTATCTTCTAGGTCGAGCTGAATTGTTGCCTACGACCGTTGCGACTCAGATTTTGACCCAAGAGTGGCATCGGGGTCCATTACACGAAATCGGGAGCGTTGTACAGAACAGTTCCGGACAGGAATTCGTTATTACGAATGGAGGAGGAAGGAATTTGCGCCTCTGCCGATCCTGTAAAGCCAGACCAGGCGACCCTATCATTGGGTTTCTCCGATCGGATGGGGATGTGACAGTGCACAGATCTGACTGTTACACACTGCGCCCGGACCCGGTGTTCGCTCGTACGATAAAGTTAGACTGGGGGAAGGAAGGTGAACATCAAGTTCGCAATGTCACCGTTCAGATTGACGTCTATGATCGGGCCGGGTTGCTATTCGAGATTGCCGACTTACTACAAAACGAAAAAATCAACATCAGCGCCATTAACACACCCCCTACAAACGTTAAAGGGACGATGCGCGTCGTCCTGGACTTGGAGATTGCTAGCCCGAGAAAGCTGGCCCGTTTCCTTCACAGAGCCCAAGCTCTGGTCAACGTGTTTGCCGTACATCATCTGCCGAATATAGATCTTAACGACCCTGTTTAACGTTCCAAACAGCTCTCGTTCTCCTTATCAGCCAAGCCATCCGATTATTGAACTCTTCTCAGACCGGCTAGATTGCCAGGTTAGCAACCCCTTTTCTACAGATCGAATTAACGCCATCCACATATCTGAGCGCAGTACGCTACTCCTATCCATATCTAATGGTTAGTCGCGGCTTGCTGTGATAGAATGAACGTTCTGTCTAATCGCAATTTGCAGGTTTGGCGGGTATCTAGCGCAGCAACCAGGACCAGTATAAAGCCTCTAGCTTCCCATCATTCGATATGCTCGTATGGACCCAATTATCTCTGTCGATGCAACGGAAATCTCGAGATGATGAGGATCACCAATCCCGCCAACCCGTGCTGTGGTCAACAAATGTGTAACTAGGTCGGCTCATAGATTCGTTAGGGGAATCTGGGCGCATGCGCCTGTATTTAACCAAGACAGAGGCAGAGTTGGCCAAGCTTTGTTCAATGGAGTAACAGTTCTTTGGATAAGATCGTCGTTCGCGGGGCTCGCGAACATAACCTAAAAGATATTACCGTTGAGATCCCGCGCGATCAATTGGTTGTGATTACTGGGTTGTCTGGTTCCGGTAAATCCTCACTTGCGTTTGATACTATATTCGCAGAAGGACAGCGACGGTATGTCGAATCCCTTTCGGCTTATGCACGCCAGTTTCTTGGACAGTTAAAGAAGCCTGATGTGGACCAGATCGAAGGGCTTAGCCCAGCCGTGTCAATCGATCAGAAAGGCGTCAGTCATAATCCGCGGAGTACGGTTGGAACCGTGACTGAGATCTATGACTACCTTCGTTTACTTTTCGCTCGTGTTGGTATTCCCCATTGTCCGGTTTGCGGCCGACCGGTATTACCACAATCAGCCGAATCCATCGTTGAGAGTATCCAGCGTATGGAATCCGGCAACCGCATTCAGGTTCTTGCCCCCCTTGTAAAAGATAGAAAAGGGCATCACCAGGCTGTCTTTGAAGACATACGGAAGAGCGGCTTTGTACGCGTTCGGGTAAACGACGAATTAAGGCAGGTCGATGAGGAGATCGAACTAGATCGTTACAAGTCACATACGATCGAGGCGGTTGTGGACCGGTTGGTAGTTCAATACCGCCCTGAAAACCAGAGCGAAGAGGCGCGAGCGGCTCGATCACGTTTGACTGACTCTGTGGAGACGGCCCTGCGCATGGGAAATGGTGTCGTCATTATCAACGACGTCACAAATCCGGACGATCCGACAGATCATTTTTATTCGGAACATCTTGCTTGTGCCTACGATGGAACAAGCGTCCCAGACATTGAACCACGCACCTTTAGCTTCAACAGCCCGCACGGCGCCTGTCCAGATTGCCAGGGATTGGGTACAAAGAAAGAGATCGAGCCAGATCTTGTGGTACCAAACAAAGACCTAAGCTTATATGATGGTTCCATTGTTGCCTGGCCAACTGATGATAGGCAGGGCTATTACTGGCAGTTACTTAAGGCAACGGCCGATCATTTCAACATTCAGACAGAAGCGTCATTTAGAGAGCTCAATCAGGCACAGCAGCATGTTCTGCTTTACGGTAGTGGGCAAGAGGAGATTCATGTCCACTACACTAATCGAGAAGGCTACCAACGAACGTATAGCACTCGATTTGAAGGTGTCATACCAAATCTGGAACGACGTTACAGAGAGACCACGTCTGATTATGTCCGCGGCCGTCTCGAGGATTTCATGATCAACCGTCCCTGTCGAACCTGCGAAGGGACGCGTCTGCAGCCTGTTGCCAGGGCGGTCGATATTGGATCGATTACCGTGTCAGAGATCACTAGTAGGCCAGTAGTTCGCATTTTAGAGTGGGTGGCCGAGCTGCAGACTAAATCGACTACTCCCTTATCGGCCCGAGGACAACTTATAGCCTACCCAGTATTGAAGGAAGTGCGGGAACGGCTGGAGTTTATGATCAATGTTGGCCTGGATTATCTGACCTTGGATCGGCCGGCCGGTTCCTTGAGCGGTGGAGAGGCGCAACGCATTCGACTAGCAACCCAAATCGGCAGCCGGTTAATGGGTGTCCTTTATGTCCTTGATGAGCCCAGTATTGGTTTACACCAAAGAGATAATGTCCGGCTAATTAATACATTGATGGGTATGCGAGACCTGGGAAACACTGTTCTGGTTGTCGAACATGACGAGGAGACCATTCGCCAAGCAGATTGGATCCTAGATTTGGGGCCAGGAGCCGGGCGGAATGGTGGCTGGGTCGTAGCTGAAGGCTCGCTGGACGACATCGTTCACAATGAGGACTCCCTGACCGGCGATTACTTGAGCGGTCGAAAGGCTATCCCTGTTCCCACTAAGAGGAGGTCGGGCAATGGTCATTCTTTAATCGTAAGAGGTGCTAGTGAAAATAATCTTAAGGACGTCGACATTGAGATACCACTCGGAGAGTTCGTCTGCCTGACCGGAGTTAGCGGCAGTGGAAAGAGCTCGTTTCTAATCGAGATCGTTAGCAAACGTCTATCGCAGGTATTCTACAAGTCCAAGAATTTGCCCGGTAAACACAATGATATAGAAGGGCTCGAAAACCTGGACAAGGTAATAGAAATTGACCAGTCTCCCATCGGTCGAACTCCGCGCTCGAATCCAGCGACATACACCAATCTCTTTGGTCCAATCCGGAGCCTTTTCGCCAGTCTGCCCGAGAGCAAGATCCGCGGATATAAACCGGGTCGATTTAGTTTCAATGTAAAGGGAGGTCGCTGCGAAGCGTGCCAAGGACAGGGGCAGAATCGAATTGAGATGCAGTTTTTGCCCGATATATACGTGCCTTGTGATGTTTGCCATGGCGCTCGCTACAACAAAGAGTCACTACAGGTGACTTACAAGGATCTTAACATCGCCCAAGTTTTGGATTTAAGCGTAGAGGAGGGCCTGGAATTCTTTACCAACATCCCACCGATCCGTCGAAAGCTTCAAACGCTTACCGATGTGGGCTTGGGCTATATTCACTTAGGTCAACCTGCAACAACCCTGAGTGGCGGTGAAGCTCAGCGCGTAAAACTCAGCCGGGAACTCTCAAAAATAGCTACTGGCAACACTATCTATATTCTCGACGAACCGTCTGTCGGTCTGCATTCCCATGACGTGGCCAAGCTCATTGAAGCCTTGAGCCGGTTGGTGGATAAGGGGAATACAGTCATCATAATCGAGCACAACATGGATATCATCAAGGTTGCCGACCATATCATCGACCTTGGTCCGGAAGGCGGCGACCTTGGTGGAGAGGTCATCGCTCAAGGGACGCCAGAAGAGATTGCGGCCGTGTCATTTTCCTATACCGGTCAATATCTCAAGCAGTATCTCAACAGCAAGTAGACGTACTTTGGAGGGACTGAACCATCGGGGGAGTAATAGAGACCGTCTAGAGGGGCGTTAAGGAGTCAGGAGGTAATACATTGGCCTGGATCAAGGTAATTCAAGAGAGCGAGGCAACTGGTAGGCTTGAGCAACTCTATGATCGGTACACAGAAAGCTGGGGTGGCGTCGAAAATATCCTCAAAATTCACAGTCTGAACGTAAAATCACTAAAGACCCATTTTGATTTTTACGCCCATCTGATGCGTGGTCGATCCGCTCTTAGCCGTGTTCAGCGCGAGATGATCGCAGTCGTCGTGTCAGCCACTAATAATTGTCATTACTGAGTGGTCCATCACGGAGCGGGTCTTCGTAAATTGATCGGTGACGATACTTTGGTCGAACAGCTTCAGCAAGATTGGCGGCAGGCGGACATCAGTGCGGCCGATAGGGCTATGCTTGAATACGCCGTGAAGTTAACCCTTGAGCCATGGAATATGGAGTTTGGCGATGTCGCGGCCCTGCGAGAGGCCGGCTTTCAGGACGCCGCCATCCTAGACATCAATCAGGTTACAGGATACTATGCTTTCGCCAATCGTCTCATAGATGGCCTAGGAGTTGAGCTAGAGGAATTCTGGGGTCAGTAAAACCAGCGCTCTAAGACGACAGCCGGTATTTACACATTGTCGGTTAACGAGCTGGAAGCTCGTTCTACAGTAAAAGAGCCAACCTTGTGCCAAGGCTGGCTCTGTCAGAATAAATTGATAAGTCGAGATTTCCGATATCAGCTGGCGAAAACTACTGCATTCATTGCGTCACTACCAGTTTAAAGAAATCCCGTGTCATTAGCTGCTTACGCCGTCTCAAACTCACCTTCGACGATATCCTCATCATCCTTGGTCTCATCTGAGACGTCATCTGGTGCAGTACCGTTTCCGCTCTGAGCCGTATCTCCCTGGTAAGCAGCCTCGCCTATAGCCATACTGGCCTGCTGTACTTCTTGGGTCAACTGGCGGATCCGCCCCACATCTTCACTATTGGCAGCTTCCTTCAGCTCGGTAATCTTGCTCTCCAGCGGTTGACGGAGATGGTCTGGCGCCTGTCCATTTAATCCATTCAGGTTCTTTTCAACCTGGTAGATAACGTGATCGGCCGCGTTTCGAGCCTCAATTAACTCGCGACGACGCTGGTCCTCGGCCGCATGTTTCTCGGCCTCCTTAACCATCTGATCTACATCCAGATCGCTCAAGTTCGTAGAGGCCGTTATCGTAATCTGCTGGCTCTGCCCGGTTGCCTTGTCCGTGGCGCTTACGTTCAGTATGCCGTTGGCATCGATATCAAAGGCCACCTCGATTTGAGGAATACCACGGGGTGCGGCAGGGATTCCTTCCAGTCGGAAGACACCGAGTGTTGAATTATCAGCCGCAATCGGCCGCTCTCCCTGAAGCACATGAATGTCAACGGCGGTCTGACTGTCTTCGGCCGTGCTGAAGATCTCAGATTTCCGCGTCGGAATAGTTGTGTTCCTCTGGATAAGAGTTGTCATCACACTGCCCATCGTTTCAAGCCCCAGACTCAATGGCGTTACGTCGAGCAGCAGGACATCATTGACATCGCCAGCCAATACACCAGCCTGCAGCGCTGCCCCAAGGGCTACTACCTCATCTGGGTTGACGCTTTTGTTTGGTTCTTGACCCGTCAGCTGTTTAACCAACTCCTGAACCATGGGCATTCGCGTGGCGCCGCCAACGAGAACAATGGCCTCCAGCGCGCTGGTTTCAAGACCGGCATCGCTTAATGCTTTACCGAAGGGTCCACGCAACCTTTCCACTAGATCGTCAGTGAGTTGCTCGAACTTTGCGCGCGTTAGGGTCATCTGCATATGCTTCGGACCGCTCGCGTCTGCAGTTACAAATGGCAGATTGATCTCGGTTTGCATTGTGGAAGACAACTCGATCTTGGCCTTTTCGGCCGCTTCGCGCACTCGTTGCAACGCTTGCCGGTCATGGCTCAGATCAATGCCCTGGTCAGCTAAGAACTGCTCCACTATCCAGTCGGAGATAGCCTTGTCCCAGTCATCGCCTCCTAGATGCGTATCACCGTTTGTCGCTTTTACTTCGACCAAGCCCTCACTCACTTCCAGAACCGAAACGTCAAACGTGCCACCACCAAGATCGAAAACCAAGATGGTTTCGTCTTCTTTTTTATCCAGGCCATAAGCAAGGGCGGCGGCTGTTGGTTCATTGATGATGCGCAGCACTTCCAAACCGGCAATCTTTCCGGCATCCTTTGTCGCTTGACGCTGGCTGTCGTTGAAGTAAGCCGGTACAGTGATGACTGCCTTAACAACTTGCTGTCCAAGGTAATCCTCAGCGTCCTTCTTCAACTTTGCAAGTACCATGGCCGATATCTCCTGAGGCGTGTAACTCTTGCCCGAGTTCGGGATGTTAATCCGGACATCGCCTTGGGGACCGTTTTCAATTCGGTACGGTACGCGTTCTTGTTCTGACTGAGTTTCAGGGTCGCCATAACGACGGCCGATAAAACGCTTCACAGAAAAAACAGTATTCTCCGGGTTTATAGTCGCCTGGCGCTTAGCCGTCTGTCCGACTAACCTTTCGCCATTCTTAGTAAAGGCCACGACTGATGGGGCGAGTCGCCCGCCCTCTGCTGTAGTAATTATGGTGGATTCTCCACCTTCCATGACCGCCACGACCGAGTTGGTCGTACCCAGGTCGATGCCTACTATCTTGCTCATAAAGATCTCTCTCCTTAACTGAATATATCCATTGTTATTTACGAGCTTGATGCTCGCCGGATCATTACGATTAAACCATAGTGAACAAACGTTAGAAATGGGTTGGCACGGCGTTTGCGTTGCGTTAACGACACCGACTGTCATGTCGGGGGTGACGCCAACCCGATGTATCTCACAGCTATCAGGCTCAGAGTCAGAGCAAAGAAAAGTGTGCTAGATAGCACCGTTTTGACGACCTGATATGTCTGTTGACAAAGGACTTTTCTGTAGCTAGAATGGTTTTCATTATTCCAGCGACACTGCGGTTTTTAATGGCAAATTTGGTCGTTGCGATTTACTTGCAAATGGTGCGCACAGTTCCCATTACCCCACTTCACCGTTACTGAGAAATCCCACGAACGGTGCATACCACTATAACCAGAAACTCGGGCTTGGGATTTTTGGCTAATACCTGGCAGTTTCCTAGTAATCTGAACCAAACAAGTCATGGAAAGGCTCGACTAATACTTAAGGAGTATAAAATGTCTTTTGATCTACCCTCACTACCCTATGCCGAGGATGCTTTGGAACCACACATCGATGCAAAAACAATGAGCATCCATCACGACAAGCATCATGCCGCCTATACGAATAACCTGAACAAGGCTGTTGAAAGTAACATAGAACTTGCGGGCAAAAGTATCGCTGAGATACTTGGAGATCTCAATGGGATCCCTGAAGCCATCCGCACCGCTGTCAGGAACAACGGTGGTGGATTTGCCAACCATAGTTTGTTTTGGAAGGTAATGGGACCAGATGGAGGTGGCAAACCATCTGGAGAACTCGCATCTGCTATTGATGCGGTTTTTGGAGACTTTGATAATTTCAAGGATACTTTCGCTAAAGCTGCCATGACGCGATTTGGATCGGGTTGGTCCTGGTTGTATGTTGGTTCGGATGGAAAGTTGGATATAACTTCAACCGCTAACCAAGACACACCCCTGATGAACAGTAACCGGCCGATATTAGGTTTAGACGTTTGGGAACATGCCTACTATCTGAATTACCAGAACCGCCGCGGAGATTACATCGCCGCCTGGTGGAATGTTGTTAATTGGAATCAGGTCGCGGCAAATTATCTGGCAGCCAAATGACCTGAATTGAACATAAGAACGAGTCAAGCCAAGAGCTTATTGGAGAAAAAGGAGAATCTTCATGACCCACATTGTCACCAGATTGTGCTTGCGCGATGAGGCTTGTATCGATGTGTGCCCTGTCGAATGCATGATTCTGGGCCTACCAGAGCCTGAATGGCCCTGGCTTTATATCGATCCAGATACCTGCATTGACTGTGGCGCCTGCATCCCCGAGTGCCCGTTTGAAGCCATATTCCCCGAGGAAGAAGTGCCCTTTGATTTCGAAGCAGTGACCGGCCAGTGGATCGTCAACACCAAGGAGTTGTTGCCTGACGGGCAGCCTTTCGAAGGCGAGGTTGACGGCCATCCAGTAAAGGTTCTCAATGCCAAACAGTTGGATGGCGGCGAGGTTCTTGACCTCTCGGAGGATATTCCTCCAAACTACGATTTCTTCACATCCGGTCCAGGTTACGACGCCCTTGATATGTAGGGCGGCAGCACTCTCCGGAACAATAGAATCAGGACTTTCTCGTCCTAACTAGAGTTAGAGTGGTCACCATTGCTCTTAAAGAGCGGTGGTGACCTCTTCTACTTCTCATGCCCTTGTACCACGAATACATATTCAGCTATTAGACTGTGTTTTATAGAACGCAGGGTTATACAGTGACTCGATGCCATTCCATGCAGGAGAATGATGCGTGACCGAATTCCGTGTTGAAAAAGATTCGCTGGGAGAAGTAAGGGTCCCATCTGAAGCTTATTGGGGAGCTCAGACCCAGAGGGCTGTGGAGAACTTTCCAATCACGGGGCTCAAACAGTATGAAGCATTTATTTGGGGAATGGCCATCATTAAGCGCTGCGCGGCTGAGGTAAACAGCGATCTTAATCTATTTCAAGAAGTTCAGGTCGACGATCAGATAATCGCAGGGCTTGCCATTTCCAAGGCGATCATCGAAGCCGCAGACGAAGTCATCGACGGAAGGTTGGATGAACAGTTTGTAGTAGATCCGATCCAGGCAGGTGCTGGAACTAGTCACAACATGAATGTTAATGAGGTGATTGCTAATCGGGCTAATGAGATCCTTGGTTTTGGCCTTTCCTCCATGAAAAAGCCAGTACATCCTAACGATCACGTAAATATGGCCCAATCTACGAACGACACCATACCCACCGCCATCAGGTTGGGATGCTTATGGCGGTTAGACGAAATGCTGGATACCCTGAATAACCTGGCTAAGGTTCTCCGGGAAAAAGCTCTTGAATTTGATGATGTGGTTAAGAGCGGACGGACCCATTTACAGGATGCCGTTCCAGTTCGACTCGGGCAGGAGTTCGGCGCCTATGCACGGGCGGTGGAAAGGAATCGAAGTAAAATCAGCTCCGCGGCGGAAGGTCTGCGCCGGCTCGGCATCGGCGGTACCGCTACCGGGACTGGGCTCAACGCCCATCCGGAGTATCACCGGCGAATGATTGCCATGCTTACCAGGCTGACAGGTTTATCGCTTACAGAATCTGACGATTTATTCGAGACAATGCAGAGCATGGCCGACATGGTATTCTTTAGCGGCGCTCTGAGAACTGTGGCCCAGGATCTGATCCGCATCGCCAACGACTTTCGTCTCCTGTCATCTGGCCCGAGTACAGGACTGGATGAGATTCACCTTCCAGCCGTTCAACCAGGTTCTTCGATTATGCCTGGGAAAGTCAATCCGGTAATGGCTGAGATGCTGAACATGGCCATGTTTCAGGTGATTGGCAACGACACAACCATCGCCATGGCTGGCCAAGCTGGTCAGCTGGAACTAAACGTGATGATGCCAGTGATTGGTTATAATCTCTTCCAGAGCATGGACATCATCATTAACGCGGTGGATACTTTTACGGACAGATGTGTCCGAGGAGTAATCGCAAACGCCGGGAAAGCTGAAGCATGGCTGGCAAAGAACGCTATACTTGTGACGGCCCTCAACCCGGTAATCGGATATGGCAAGGGCGCTGAAGTGGCGAAGGAAGCGATGCGCTCGAACAGATCTGTCCGCGATGTGGTGATCGAATTGGGATATCTGAGTGCCGACGACGCAGATAGACTGTTAGATGTTCGCAATATGACCGATGGTGGATTATAGTTCGCTCCATCCGCCGCCAACGCTCCGGATACCAAGAGTTCACTATTCAGAGATGCTTGCCCATCTCGGGAATGAGTTTCCTTTTGAGGGGTGTGGCCTGCTAGCCGGAAAAAATGGTCGGGTCCTTCGCCTATTTGCCATTGGTAACATACTGAAGAGTCCCATCGCCTACGAGATGGATCCACAACAGCAATTGGATGCGATGCTAAACATGGAGGAAAGTGGCTGGGAGTTGTTAGCCATCTACCATTCTCACCCCGGTGGACCCGGGACTCCATCAACAACAGATATTTTGAAAGCCTATTATCCCGAAGCAGCACACGTGATTGTGTCCTATCAAACGAGGAAACATCCCAAAGTCAGGGCATTTACCATTGTGCACAATCAAGTCGAAGAGATTCCTGTCGAGATAGTCTAGTACTGAAGCAAACTTATATTGATGAATAAGGCGGTGGATAATTGCTTCAGTTTAAGTGTTCCGCTCCGATTAACTACCCATCAATATTTGTTGGGCGGAACACTAGGACTAAATACGAAACGATCCGACATTAATATGCACCCGTTCAGGCTAACAGCTATAATTTACTAGCGTCCAGGTATCCGTATGTCGACCTTCGTCAGTTTGCTACTCTCCATAATAATTGGCTATCTACTCGGTGCCATCCCGTTCGGCTATATCCTGGTCAAACTAATCAAAGACGTCGATCTGCGTCAATTTGGAAGCGGTCGGACAGGTGGGACAAACGCTTTTCGAGCCGCCGGGATTCCTGCTGGAGTCGTGACCTCGATCTTGGATGTACTCAAGGGCGCTTGCGCTGTATGGGTAGTTCGAGCTCTTTTTTCTGATACAGCATCGTCTGAATGGTTGCCATGGCTCGAAATAACAGCGGGGGTCATGAGTGTAATCGGACACAATTGGTCAATATTCATTGGCTGGAAGGGAGGAGCCGGCACTGGACCAAATGTCGGGTGGGCGGCCGCTGTATGGTTTCCTATCGCTCCCGTGGCGGTGGTAGTCGTCTTGGCCGTATTAGTTGGCATTGGAATTGCTTCCATCGCTTCGCTGGCGATGGCTTTTGCTGTGCCGATCACTTTCTTGGTGCTCTATCTAGCGGGAGTCGAGCCTTATAATGAGACTCTTGCTTATATTATTGGGGGTGTAGCTGGGGCAGCGGTTATCGCCTGGGCTCTGAGACCCAACATTGCCCGTTTGCTTGCTGGAAACGAACGACTAGTTGGTCCGCGATCCAGGCGCGAGAAACAGCGTCGGCAATCTGAAACGGCAGATACCGACTAATAATAAGCAAACAACATCTATTAACTAGGCCAGTCGGTTAGTCTGATTATCTCCCGCTCTTTGCCAAAGCGTCGAAGTGAAGTAAGCCAAGCGAATCGATGACGACACCCGTCACATTCGGTTGCGTTATGGCTACACGGGGCTCCTGGGTGAGATCGAGGGTGGGGAAATCTTGAGCCCATAACTCCTGCATTTGGCGGTAGAGCTCTAAACGAGCTGTTTCGTCTGTTTCCTCTAGCGCAGCTTGGTACAATGCATCCATCGCTTCACTCTCATAGTTGGAGCAGACCGTGTCAGTGTTTGTGATGAAGTACTCTAGCCAACTCATCGCGTCTACGAAGCTAGCCGGCTGCCCGGGGGAAGGCCATCCTAAGAGATAGGACGGATAGTTGCAGGTCGCACTCTGTGGTCGGAATATGCTATAAGGAGCTCCTTGAAGAACCACGGTGATAAGACCGGTTTCTTCAAGCTGGGCTTTCAACAATTCAGCGTAGTCGGCCTCGATGTCGGAGTAACGCCCACCATCCTCATACCAGAGCTCGATTTCTAGTTTGCTTTCAGATGAATATCCGGAGGCAGCAAGAATCGATTGGGCTTGAGCTAGATCTCGCACCGGTTCAGTGCTGTAATGCCCCAGCGTGCCAGCAGGAATAGGACTAAAAAGAGGTGTGCGTGCACCTTCAAAAACTTCGGATGCGAGAGCGTCTCGATCAACAGCCAGCGCTACCGCCTTGCGTACTTGAGCATCGTCCCAGGGTGCTACGCTCTGCTCGAACACTAGATAGCTTTTGAATACCGGAGGACCTTCCCAGTATACATATCCGCGTCTATCTCGAAGTTCGAGAATATCGTCCCGCGCGAGACCAGTCCAGGCGACATCAATGGCGTTATTCTCCAGAGATCTACGCATCCGGTCCGGATCATCGTAGAAACGAATCTGCAGCTTATTGAAGTTGGGCGCCGCACCAAGCCATAGTGGATTAGCCTCCAAGCGCATCTGTGCTCCAGGCTCCCATTCCGATATTGAGTACTTTCCTATTCCACCACAATTGCTAACCGGATCTGGAGTTGACTGGTAGCAACCACTATTGACTACAAAATATGGTGGGGTCGCTAGCAAACTTGGAAAAAACGAAAGCGGTTCATTCAGTACAAACTTTATTGTTAGCGGGTCAATAATCTGAACCGAGTCATCATCGGCGAAACTGTCCTCGTTTTCATCTTTAAGATAGCTGTTGACCAGATAATTTCCGAGCATGGCGGCTCGCTCGATGGAATACTCTACATCCTCGGCGTCGAGCTCGCTTCCATCTGGGAATGTTATGCCTGGTCGCAAAGTAAATGTATATTCCAGTTTATCTTCCGATATTTGCGGGAAGCCGGTCGCTAATAGTGGACTCAAGTTGTTCGCCTCGTCGATCATGAGCAAACCACTCATCGTATTCGACTTCAGTTCCCAGCTAATAAAATCTGTTGTGGTGGCGGCTGGATCCATATCCGTCAGTTGGCCAGCTACACCAATCACCAGTTCGTCAACCGGCGTTCCTACCAATGACTCTCCGGCTACAATGCCCTCATCAGATACCAGCCAGGTTTCTACCAGAAGATCTATCGTTCCATCTAAGCGAGCTTGAGAAATAACCTGGTTCAACGACGTCTTCAACTCTTCGTTATCTGCTGCCACGGCTATACCGTATGCTTTGCCCGAGATCCAGGCTTCACGTCCAGAACCTCCAACAATCTTCAACTGCTGAGGAAAGGAGGTGGTGAAATACTCGGCATCGTCATTGTCGATGATGACCCCTTCCACCTCACCGTTGATGAGCGCTTGAAGGGCAGCCGCCGAGTTGTCGTAAAGTTGAAGATCCGGTTCGGTTAACCCAATTATTCCTCGGGCAACCTGCTCTCCACTGGTAAACCGCTGGGCGCCAACTGGGATGCCTGCTTCAATATCGCTATGACTCAGAATAACAGATTCATTCGCCCTAACCACCAGTACTTGTCCCACTTCTAGATAGGGCTCGGTGTAAGCCAATCCGGTTTCTGGCTGTTCGGGAATTAGCAAGGCCGACATGGCCGCGTCAAATTCGTCGTTAGAGATGCTTTCCAAGAGCCCATCGAAACTAGTAACTACAAATTCGTAATCTATGCCTAACTCGGCAGCGATATGGCTCATCACATCGGGATCAAATCCAACAACATTGCCAAAGGGATCTATGTCTTCGAAATCTTGAAAGCGGGAAGGCGCGTCGGTCGCGATAGTGATAAAAGTAATCTCCCCTTCTGATTCCGGCAATAATTCCGAACTGATTGATGGTGTGGGAGTGCTGGTGGATGCTGGAGCAACGGCAAGTGTCGGTTCAGGATCTTCATCTTGGCGGCAGCCCGCGAATAACAGAATCGCAACTGCCAGCAACAATAGAAGTACGATGGATTTATAACCTCGCCGCCTCGTTAAGTGAATCATCCAGGAATGTCCATACTCGACCACAACAGGAGGAGTATAACAACCTGGTAACCTGCGACAAGGGTCGGTTATGCCTGGTTAGGCCATGGTAGGATGAATTGTCGATAAGGCTAAGGTGACTCTCAGGAACGATTCGCAACTAGAACTGGCAGCAGCGACTATATGACATTGAATTCATCAATCGACTGACCTGTATCGAATCGCTTGTAGTTTAGAGTGGAGATGTCAAGGGTTGTGGGCTGTCCGTGAATGATCATCTCTGCTACCAGCAGTCCAGCTACTGGCCCGTGCATGAATCCATGTCCCGAAAAACCCGTTACTAGATAATAGCCCTCGATGTCTGCTACAGGTCCAATGATTGGGTGTGCGTCTGGTGTAACCTCATATAAACCTGCCCACGCGGATACGCGGCGAGCTGATGCAAGAGAAGGTAACCTGGCAACAGCTGCCTCCATGTGGATAAGTTCCCACTGGTCGTCAACGCTTTCGTCAAATCCAGGCGCCTGGTGCGGATTCGACATGCCCGTTAGCAGGCCTTCTCCTTCACGATGGAAATATAGACTCTGGGCAAAGTCGATGACGAAAGGGAATTGAGGTGGAATATCACTCATCGGCGTCGTGGTCAGCATCTGACGCCGTATGGGTACCACTGGTAGAGGGAGATTAGCCAACTCACTTACCTTGGCCGACCATGGTCCGGCCGCATTGACTACCTTCTCGCAGTTGATGGTGCCTTCGGAGGTCCTGACGCTGTGTATCCGGTCTTGCTGGATGCTTATACCCGTGACTTCGACGTCGGTAAAAGCCAGCACCCCCAGGCGGCGACCGGCGGTGATATAGCCATTGACGACGCCATTCGGGTCAACCAGCCCGTCGCCTGCGTGATATGTTCCAGCTAGAACATCATCCGCAACCAACTGCGGCACCAGGTCGCGGACTTCATCACCGGTCAGAAAATCGGTCATAACGCCAAGACTCCGCTGGAGCTGAACGTTCTCGCGAAACTTATTGACGTCGTGTTCGTTTGTGAGCAGGAAGAGATAGCCGCATTTACGCAGATCTATTGCCTGGCCTGTCTCCTCCTCAAATCGCTCCAGCATTGGAATGCTGATCCTGGACAGCCGAATATTGATTTCAGTGCTGAATTGATAACGAAATCCCCCGGCGCATTTCCCAGTAGCACCCATCCCGAAAAATGGTTCTCGCTCCAATAAAACCACATCCTGGTAACCTTGGAGGACAAGGTGGTAGGCAGTGCTGGCTCCCATCACCCCACCACCCACGATAACGACACTAGCTTGTTTTGGTATTCCCTGCGTCATTAGACCTAATAAAACCTTGCGACTACTGGATTGCGTTTTCGCGAACAGTCGCGGAATGGATCCGCGGCTGAAGCTACAATGCCGCCAAATGCTCTGGGACTAATCGCTGGCTTGGACCAGCCTGGAAAACGAAGCGAGTTAGCGGCCTCAAACGACGACCAATTACGTGGACTCCCCCAAGTAGGCCTCGCGCATCATCTCGTTATTTCGGAGGTTCTCGGCCGTGTCGGCTAGAACTATCGCTCCCGACTGCAACACATATCCCCTGTCGGCGATGGATAAGGCCATATTGGCATTCTGCTCCACGACAAAAACGGTTGTGCCCTGTTCGTTGATCTGCTGAATTATCTCAAAACTCTGGGCCACAAGAATCGGGGCGAGTCCCATGGAAGGCTCGTCCATGAGCAATACCTTCGGTCTTGACATCAGGGCCCGTCCGACGGCTACCATTTGCTGCTCGCCACCGCTCAAGGTGCCTCCTCGTTGTTTCAACCGCTCCTTCACACGGGGAAACAGTGCAAATACATTTTCCATATCTTCTTCAATCTCGCGCTTGTCGTCGCGTAAGAAGGCGCCCATCTCCAGGTTCTCGCGAACTGTCATCCGTTTAAAGAGGCGTCGATTCTCAGGCACCATCGAGATGCCGTGCCCGACGATCTCGGTAGTATCCATCCCGCTAATCTTTTCTCCCGCCAGGAACACATCACCATTCGTAGGCACGACCATTCCCAATATCGTCTTAAGAGTCGTTGTCTTGCCGCTGGCATTGCCCCCCAGGAGACAAACAATCTCCCCCGCTTTGATGTTGACGTCAACGTCGCGGAGCATCTGGATGGCCCCGTAATGGGTGTCGACATGCCGTAATTCGAGGACGGGCACCTCACCGTTTTGGCTCATCTCTCCAGTGCACCTTCGCTGCCCAGGTAGGCTTTCAGGACCTGTTCATTCTGAGATATTTCGTTGTAGCTGCCTTCAGCTATCTTTTGGCCATAATCCAGGACGACAACCCGGTCTGAAACGCCACCGACAACCTTCATATCATGCTCGATTAAGATAATCGTGTAGCCGCGCTCATCACGAAGCTTACCTATGAGCTCCGTCATCTGACCAGTCTCCATTGGATTCATACCGGCCGTTGGCTCATCCAACAGAAGCAACTTAGCCTCGGTAGCCATCGCTCTTGCTATTTCCAACCGGCGTCTGTTTGCGTAGGAAAGCGCAGACGCAGGCTGGTTCAAGCGATAGCCGATCAATCGCGTCCCAAAGAAGGACAGGGCCTTCTCAGCGTTGGCCCGTATCCGCTTCTCCTCTCGTTTAAAACTCGGCAATTGTAGGATAGGTCCCAGGAGACCTGATTTACTGCGTGTATGCTGAGCGACCATGGCGTTCTCTAGAATCGACATATTGTTGAACAGTCGAACTGTTTGAAAGGTGCGGGCGATGCCAATTCTTGTGATCTGATCGGGTTTTAGACCGACGAGACTATGCCCGTCAAAATGGATTTCACCGCTTCGTGGAAGATACATTCCAGAGATAAGGTTAAAGAAGGTCGTTTTTCCGGCGCCATTAGGGCCGATGACGCTGACGATCTCCCCCTCGTCAACGTGGAAATTCAGATCGGCGATAGCCATTAGCCCGCCAAAGTCCTTCGTGAGATTTCTCGTTTCCAGCAGGATCACGATGTGTACCTTTGTCCTGAAGCGGGTGTTTGCGCTTCTGGCGCCGCTTCCGAGCTATCTTTGTCTTTGACCCAGGCGTCCTGCTCTAACTCCTCCTCCTTCAGCTCCCGACCCCAGCGTCTACTCGGGAGAATACCTTGCGGTCTAAGAAGCATCATGCCTATCAGGAGTGCCCCATAGGCCAGGAAGCGAAACTCGTCGAATTCTCTCAGAAGTTCCGGAATAGCAATCAGCGCCAGCGCTCCTAGCATAACGCCTGGAATACTTCCAATTCCGCCGATGATGATTAGAACAAGGATGAGAATGGATTTCTCTATTTTGAAACTGTCAGGGAAGACGGAGCCGATCTTCATGGCGAAAAGCGCCCCCGATAGGCTGGCCATGATGGCGCCGGTGACGAATGCATAGAGCTTTGTCGATACGATATTGACGCCCATGACTTCCGCTACGGGCTCGTCCTCTCGCATGGCCATCCAGGCCCGGCCCATGCGCGAATCTTGCAGCCGCCAGGAGGCGTAGGCGACTATGGCGCAGAATATAAGGATCGGGTAATAAAGTTGAGGTGGCGTGTTCAATTCCAGAGGTCCAAAAGGGATATTGGGAATGGAGATGATCCCCTGTGCACCACCAAGCACCGGTTTAAACCAGTCGGATAAAGCCAGGATCCGGGCGATTTCACCGAAGCCCAAGGTGACGATGGCCAGGTAGTCGCCTCGTAAGTGAAGGACCGGGGCGCCTACTAATAAACCAGCAATAGCCGCGGCAATCACTACAAAGGGCAGCGCCATCCAGAAGGAAAGCTCCGGATTAAACAAGGGCGAACCGGGGGAAACAAGCACGGCCGTGACATAGGCCCCGACCGCGAAAAAGGCCACGTAGCCCAGATCAAGAAGACCGGCAAAGCCGATGACGATGTTCAAACCGAGGGCCATCAACAGGAACAGTAAGACGAGATCCAGGACCTCTGACAAAAACACGCCGACGATCTGGGGGAGAATGGCCAAAATAATGATAAGAACAAAGACCGCCACATATCGAGAGCGACGTCGTTGGCTTGCCGGTAAGGCAGACATTCTTGCTCGCCAGCCAGGAATTCGCGCCGGCAAGAAGATGTATAATCCACCGGCGACGGCCACGACGATCAATAAGCCCATGGCTGTGAGGCCACCGGTACCCACAAAGAATACATCTTCCAGAAATCCTAAGCGGAGGCCACGCATGATCTGGGCAAAGACTTCCTGAAACACGCCGACGACGAGTACCCATAACAGGACCATGATGAGGATTCTCCGCCACCGTTGGCTGAGTAAGTGTATCGCACCCCCGGCAGCGCCAAGGATGGCGCCCACTGCCAGCAGGATAACGACCGCAATTTCTAGATCCTGGTTTAGGGCCAGGGTCTCTAGCAGTTCAGGGCTCACGTTAAGGAAAACCGACCGGATATCAATAAAGTTGATAAGTATTAGAAAAGCGGTAAGCAAGCCTGCCGTGACCGTTCCACTAATCAGACCTTCAACTACATTGTGGAGCCCTTTCTCAGGCGGAGCCTGCCCTTCTAACGCTGGAGGGGGTCTTGCAGAAAGGTAGCCTACGAGAAACGGTATTATGAGCAGGAGGGTGTAGCCGAAATCGAGCACCCCATGGATAATGGTCCGCTCGTTAAAGGCCACGAGCATGCCGATGGTTGAAATGAATACCGCGGCCAGTCCGCCGTACAGGCCAAAGCGGGCGGCTCGTTTAACGTTAGTCTCTGAAGCCGGGGTCTTCAGGGCAGTTTCAGCCATATTGGTTTATGCTTTTTCCTCGGCCAGGCGCTCGCCAAGAATTCCTGTGGGCCGGAATATGAGCACCAGCACCAATACGGTGAAGGCAACGACATCCTTCAACTGATGGGGGGAAGGAATACCCAGACCACTCAGAACCAGGATGGGTCCAAGCGACTCGACCAGACCCAGCACGAGACCACCCAGCATCGCGCCCACTATGTTACCAATTCCCCCAAGAACGGCGGCTGTAAAAGCTTTGATTCCTGGCGTAAAACCCGTGAAGGGGCTAACCTGGTTGAAGGTCATGATGTAGAGAACGGCGGCAATGCCGGCCATGATTCCTCCAATGGCGAATGTGGTGACAATGACCCGATTCACATCGATCCCCATCAGGGCCGCGATCTCCGAGTCCTCGGAGACAGCCCGGATGGACTTGCCAGTCTTGGTTCGTTCTACGAAGTAATAAAGAAGGACCATCATCACGACAGCTGTGACAAGGACAACCACTTGGATCCTATTGACATTGAACCCTAATAGGGAAACTTTTCCCTGCAACATGGGCATCCGCGGATACGCTTTCTGTGCGCCACCAAACAGACCCAGGAAAGTATATTGGAGAAAAAAAGAGGCGCCGATAGATGTAATCAGCGGGACCAGTCGCGGGGCTCCTCTCAGCGGTCGATAAGCTACACGTTCCAGAACCAGAGTTATGCCCGCGGCGGTGAATATAGAAGCCAGGAACACGAGAAGCAGTGCAAACGCGGAAGCGCTGGTCCAAATTCCGGCGTCATCCAGCCACGTAGCCACAAAGAAGCCTATCATCGCCCCGCTCATAAATATTTCGCCGTGGGCGAAGTTTATAAATCGCAAGACGCCGTAGACCATGGTGTAACCCAGGGCGATAAGGCCGTAGATGCTTCCCTGCGACAACCCTGAAACCATCAGGTCTTTCCACTGGGACAGGGAATAGACCTCAGACCTCAGGGTAGCGATGGAGCCCCACAGCACTATGACTACAACGGCGATTCGTATCAGCCAAAGCAGGACTGAGAATGGCGAAATCCCTTCGCCGAACCTCTCAGATATTTGCTGTCGCACAGCTGCCATAGTTTATCAATCCATTTGACTAACGCACGTCTAAACAGCGCTCGAGAATGGAGTGCCCGTAGTTGCCCTTACCTGGCTGAAGATACCTGGCTTACGGCAAGCTCCTGTGTAGAAACATTGATTTACTGTGAAAGTCGGTGGAACTAATCTGCTGATCGCGAACGTCTGGTGACCTATATCCGACGAATCGCCTTGGTCATCTAATAAGTAAGGGCAAGGCAGGCCGCCTTACCCTTACTTCACGTTAGGTTAGCTAAACGAGCGCCTATTCTCCAAAATCAACCGTCTTCTGAACGTTTTGAAAAACACCGATTGCGCCACCATCCACGTCGTCGAAACGCATGATATCGATGATGGGATTCGCGCAATCGCCGAACTTGTTACAGCTCAATATACCGGTCAGTCCTTCGAATCCAACCGTTGCGTACATGGCATCAATGAGCGCCTGGCGCGGGATGTGCAATGTTCCATCGGCGTCTTCGACGACGACCTTCTCGAGCGCCTCCAGCACCATGTTGATTGCGTCATAAGCTCGATCATGGAAAGCCTGAATGGGCAACTCACCATATTTTGTCTCATACTTGCTTAGCAGATCGGCGTAGCCCGCTGTGTCTGCGTGAGACGGACCAGACTGGTACAAGCCCAGTCCCGCTTCGGCGACGTTCTCATAGAAGGTGTCCGAAAGCAGCCCGTCGGCGCTGAACAGAATGATATCCTCTAAGCCGTCGACACCCCTGGCCTGCAGGGTGATAAAGTTCCCGGCCGGCTCAAAGATTGGGTAGTAGATAACATCGGCGCCAGCTGCTGATACAGAGGTTAGCACGGGGATCATGTCCGTGTCTTCCTTGTTGACAGCCGTGGCCAGGACCCACTCACCGCCAAATTCGACAAAGGATTCGCCAAAGGCAGTCGCTAACCCCTCTGTATAGGGGTCTCCATCATGGATGGTGGCTGCCTTGGTCAGGCCGAGGTCTTCCAGGGCGTAGAGCGCAGCAGCCCGTCCTTGAAACTCGTCATTATGGGCCGTCCGGAAATATCCGGCGCTAAAGGCGCTGGCCGCTGAGGGGCCAGCATCAGAGAAGTAACCCACAGCCGTAAGAGATGGCGATGTGTTAGAGGCAGAAATCATCAGGACGCCCGCTTCGGAGAAAGCTTCCGATGCCGGTACTCCTGCACCCGAGCAGCTTGTGCCAATCATGGCCACGACCTGGGGATCGGCCAGGATCTTTTGAGATCCAGTCGTACCACCTTCGGCGCTGCACGTGTCATCTTCACTCTGTAGCGTGATTGGATGGCCCCTGAATTCATTATTGACGTCGTCAAGGGCGATCTCAGTGGCTCGAACTTGGTCGGTTCCAAGATTGACGAGCGGACCACTGATTGCCTGCAGCGAAGCCAGTTTGAGCGGATCTCCTGGGCCAATGGTAACGCAACCAGTGGGATCGGTGCATTCATAGGCTGCGGGTTCTTCGGCTACGACCTCTTCTTGCTCGGGTTCGGCGGTAGGCTCCTCATCGTCACCGCCACAAGCCACTAACACCAGCGATAAAATTAATAGTAATGTGAACAGAGTTAAATAGCGTTTCATCTCTCTCCTCCGAATGATCGTTATTACTGTGGGAATTCCGACAGCAAGAACGGGCTCAGCTTTACTTAGATAATGCCATCGCCACTAGCCCGATTCCAAATAGAGCGTTCTTCTGATCGTGTCATTCACCTCCTTTCTCTCCCAGTCGACACCAATAGCGTTCACATCGCGTACAGCCTGTGAGCGTAGAATTCTATTTGATTATGACTTAATGTCAACTAATAAGCAGGACTAATAACCCATATTTCACGCCGGTCATCATTGTTCATCATCATCCAGGTCCATTGTCAAGACGTTCTCGACAAAATTCCCAGTGGTCATGAAAATGACGCGTTCGGCAATGTTCGTAGCCCGATCTCCTATTCGCTCAAGATTGTGTCCTACCCATAGTAGATAGGTCGCACGCCTTATATAGTCGTCGTCGCGCATCTCTTGAAGAGCCTCCTGAAAGAGCATCCGATATTGCTTATCCAACTTCTGGTCGCGCTTAACCATGGCTATTGCTTTTTCCGCATCTGCATCTACAAATGCTTCAATGCCTTTCTGAACCATGCGCCGCGCCCTCTTGGCCATCTTTGGCAATTTATGCAACGAGTCGATCTCAGCTTCATGCTCCATGCGCTCGACTAATCGGGCAATTCCCGCAGCATGATCACCGATTCGTTCCAATTCTGTGGCAAGGTGCATGGCTGCGAGAGTGGTTCTCAAGTCAATGGCAAATGGTTGCTGCGTAGCCAGTATCTGCAGGCATTCCTCCTCGATCTCAAAGCGCATGACATTGATCTCATCGTCGCCGATTATGACTGTTTGGGCCAGGGCCAGATTTCTCGTCGTCAAGGCTTCCATCCCCTTATCCAAGGCGGTGTCAACCATATTGGCAAGTTTCAGTACATGTGCGTTTAGGTCTGAGAGTTCTTTAGTTAGAATTGTACGGCTCTGGAGTGTCATAGCTGATCCTCCTGCTGGCTTCTTATTTCGCCAATCAGGTGCAAGGCAGCATTGCTGTTACTCTTCTCTCGTCCCGTGCCATGGACTAACTAAATTCTAAGAGGTTTAGGATACCGTGCAAGTGTAACTTAGAATTTAGCCGTTTCAGACAGGCTATGTTTTGTTCGTAGATTCGCTCTGCAGCGAAACAAGCAGTTTATCAAGGACATCATGTCGAGGACAGCATGTCCAGGACAGCATGTCCAAGGCTAGATCCGAAGCTGCTGTCCGACGCAGTTATCACACTCTGGCCCACAACTAATCCCTCTGCGGGCACTAGATGAAGCGCTGGATATGCATCACCTAATCCAGGAATATCAACCACGGGTTGTTCTTCAACGATGCCAGAAGAAGCCAATATAAAGGTACCGTTGCCGACAGCAGAAATCACTTTAGCCAGTCGGGCAGCCCGCTTGAGCCAATTCATCAGTCGAAGGTTTCCCATCGCTTCTTGGATTCCTGGTCCTCCTGGAACTAGCAAAACGTCGTATATATGAGCGTCGGGATATATGTGCGAGGGGAGAATCTGAAGGCCGCCTTGGGAGGTAACTAATTCTTTATTCCGGCTAATAGTGAACTGGGCAAACAGAGGCTGGTCTGACTTGTCATGGGCGAAACTTTCGGAAAATATCTGATAAGGTCCCGCTAAGTCGCGCAGACTGAATCCGTTATAGATAAGAATGCCAACTGAGTAACCCATGTTATGGTTTTTCGGCTACACAAGAAGAGTTGCTCTCGCGATTAGCCATCGAGCTGTCGAGCGAGGGCCATTACCATATCGGCACTGTGACCATGAACAGGCGGTCCGTGACCACAAGCAAAGACTGATGGATTTAACCTCAGCAGAGCAACTGCCGATTCTCGAAGCTCCACTGGATCTGAGGAGATTCGGCTAGACGAGATCTGAAGCCGGTCATCGCTTGATTTCAGTGCGTCGCCGGCAAAAAGAATACTGTTGAACGAGCTATAGAACGAATGATGATCGGGCGAGTGCCCAGGCGAAGAAATGATCGACCATTGGCTTTGATCGGAAATCGCCTCTCGGTCTTGAACCACCCGGATGGAATTCTTTGTCAATGGTGGATAGTGAAAGAAGCGGTCAAGCAGAAATTGCATTACCCGGGGGAAGTGGTTAGGAGATTTACCTGTGGTCAGGAGCTCGGCAGACTGTTCACCAGTATATATAATTGCACCACTCCTCTCTTGAATGGCAGCAACAGCCCCTGCATGGTCATAGTCCGCGTGGGTGATTAGAATTCCTTTTAGTTGGGTCAGATCGTGACCTATACTCTCGATATAACCAGTGATCCGGTCAGCGTCGCCCGGCCGGCCACTATCTACCATGACCAAACCATCCTCACCTTCCCACAGATAAATATTGCTTGAAAGACCTTTGATCCAGTGCAAGTTGGTGATGATTTCCATTGGGCGCAGCGTTGAGGGGAGCTAGCGGTCCGTTAAGCAATTTAGCACTTGTTCAACTCCCATTGATTCACTGTTCATTACCCCGCGAAATCTGGCGTATCAGGCGCTAATCAGATTAAACCGTCTGCTTTCTCGTCGAATGCCTCCAGAATGGAATCGTAATCCCGCTTCGGTAAGGTTTTTCCAAGACCTTTCTGCTTGAGATATCCTTTGACTTTTGAGTAATGCATCGCGGGAATCGAAGAACCATCGACGTCGAGGTTCTTGATATCCTTGCTCGTAAAGACAATCATAGCTCCGATCGGCACCTCTTCGACCTCTGGCGCATTTTCGCGAATATAGCTCGCCAGTGCGCCGATCATCTTCTCCGTTTCTCGAGCTGGATTGCCAAGACCTTCCTGACCAAAAAAGCGACGGAAACCTATTCCCTTCTGCCTCCATTTATCTTCATAGACGCTGATATCACCCGACTGGTACTTTAAGTTAAAGACAATCGGGCCTGCTGGTGCAAGAAGCACGTGCGGTGCCGGTAATACATAATGATACATCCTGCCCTGCCGTGCTACCGGCTTAACAGCTTCATCGAGCACCTCATCTGGTCGCGGTGAGCGAGCGTATCTATGGGCCAGATAAATGCCAATTTGCGACAGGATCCAACCTGCCAGCAACGCTAGCATCTGAAATAAAATGAGGTTCTGTATTTCGACAAAAACAAGGACAAAACCCCCAATTAGAAACAAGAAGCCCACGAGAGTGGCCTGCTGGCTTCTCTTCTTCATCCTGTCAATTCGCTCTTCGTCTCGGATTATTTCCATAGGTCGATTTCTATTTGCTTCTTCACGTTATTCCATTACGCTAATTATTGATTTCAGTAATCTTGCACGTGGTTTGAATATTGTCAATCTCCGTTTCCGGCTTTTCAGAGAGGGATCTGAATCCACTGGTTCTTGTCCAGAAGCTTAGATGCCTCCGTGGTCCAGGTACTTGCCAAGGACGAGGCAGGCGTTTTGCCCTCCTAGACCAAAGGAATTCGACATTGTAACCTTCAGGTCAGCCGGACGGGCCTCGTTGGGAACATAGTCGAGATCACAGTCGGGGTCTTTGGTCTCGTAATTCCAAGTTGGTGGAATAATGCCCTCCTGAAGGGCGCGAGCACAAAGGATGGCCTCGATCGCCCCTGCCCCACCCATGGCATGGCCCATCACTGATTTGGTGCTACTAACAGGGATGTTATAGGCCTGTTCGCCAAACAGCCTCTTTATGGCGTATGTCTCTACTGCGTCGTTGACTGGGCGTCGATGTGCCGTGCGCGTTGATATAATCAATCTCATCTAGGCCAAGATCAGCGTCCTGAATCGACCATTTCATGGCCCTCATGGCCCCGGCACCTTCCGGGTCGGGTGCTGCAACGTGAAAAGCGTCAGATGAAGAAGCATGGCCTAAAAACTCGGCGATAATTCGAACTCCCCGCCTGAGTGCACTGTCGAGTCGCTCCAAAATCACCACGCCAGCTCCTTCACTCAGGATAAATCCATCACGGTTCTTATCGAACGGCCTACAGGCTTTTTCGGGCGCGTCATTAAAGTGAGTCGAGAGAGCGCGCATGGACGAAAAACCAACGATTGCGGCTTCGTGAATCAATCCCTCCACACCACCGGCTATTACTAGATCAGCCGATCCTCGTCGAATCAATTCGGCCCCTTCTCCAATTGCCTGTGTGCCGGTCGCACAGGCGGCTACAACTGTGCTAATCGGACCCTGGGCCTTGGAAATCAGACTCACGTGATGAGAAGGCATATTGACCAGCGAACTGGTTAGGGCGAACGGGTTAACCCGGCTTATGCCAGTTAAACGATATTTCGTGAGATTTTCGTCGGCCTTTTCAAAGCCACCAACGCCCGTGCCAACGACGACGCCTGCTCGTTCTCGATCCGGCACTAGATCGGGAATATCTGCGTCGGCTAATGCCATTCTGGCAGCAGCGATGGCTAATTGTGAAGCTCGCGACATGCGGCGGGCCTCTTTGAAGTTGATATAGTCCCCAGGATCGAAATCTTTGATTTCGCCGGCAATGCGACAAGGCAATTCGCTTGCGTCAAACTGGGTTATATTTGTGATTCCAGACCGGCCAGCTATTGCACCTTCCCAGCTTTCGGTCACGCTGTGGCCAAGCGGTGTAATCGCCCCCATTCCGGTAATTACAACACGAGGCCGGCCCCGTCCGTCTTGTAGTCGATTCATCTAACTCTCCATTAACTGATCGAGGTTCTTGTAACTAGTCGTGGTTTTCGCGTGTTGACATTGACTGGTTATACAGCCAAGCCATCCCTGATTGCACCGACAATATCGCGTTGAAAGGCTAGTCGGGCCTGGGTAATGGCTTGTTTCATCGCATAGGCATTAGTCCGTCCGTGACCTACAATAACTACGCCATTCACACCTAACAGAGGCGCTCCACCAACCTCATCCGGATCTAGCCGTTTGCTAACGCGGCTGAACGCTGGCTTTGCTAGTAAACCTCCAATGGTTGTCAATGGGTTCGCCTGAATTTCCTCTCGGATCATCTCCTTCATGTAGCTAGCCACGACATCCGCTGTTTTCAAGATGATGTTTCCAGCGCAGCCATCTGTGACGCCAACGTCTGCCTTACCCTGAATGAACTCCTTCGGCTCAATATTACCGATAAAGTTGAGTTTACTGTCCAAAAACAATGAGGCCGATTCCTTGATAAGTTGATTACCCTTACCCTCCTCTTCACCATTTGAAATTAGGGCTACACGGGGTCTGGTCACGCCGCGAACTCTCTTGACATAGAGACTGCCCATTACGGCGAACTGGAATAGGTATTCCGGCTTAACGTCGGCATTTGCGCCGTTGTCAATGAGCAAGGGGTGGTTGGACAGGGGGAAGATTACACCCAGCGCCGGTCGTTTTACCCCACGAATTCTTCGCAACGTATAGAGCATGGCGACAGCCAATATACCTCCAGTGTTTCCGGCCGATACGAAGGCATCTGCGTCCCCTGTTTTCACCAGGTTCAAGCCGATGTGCATTGAAGAATCGGACTTGATTCGGCAAACCTCGCTCGGTTTATCGGTCATTTCTATTACCTGGCTGGCATTGCAAACCACAATAGACAATCCGTCTACCTTGTGGTTTCCCAGCTCCGCATTAATCTGTTTCTCATCGCCAACAAGGATGATCTCATCCCCGAACTCTCTGGCAGCCATGACAGCGCCAGCCACGTCTGGTCCAGGGTGGGCATCACTGCCCATAGCGTCTACTGCAATCCGCATTTATGTGCGCCTTTTATCCATGTCAATCGCCCGTCACGCCAGTCAATCAACCGTCCCAAATGCTCAAACTATGAGCAAGCTCGGTGATTCTACAGGTGGGCGTATGTGTAGTCAAACACCCATATCGGGCGATGACTTCTGGTGTGACGCTTGCTGTTCTTTCTTTTGGCAATCCATCTTGAAGAAGTTGCTGCCTGCCTAAAAATCAGGAATGGCTTGTTACTAATGCTGTTCCAGGCGCGATTAGGTACAAGGGTTTGACAGGCAACATCTGCTGTTATACTATGTTTCAAATTGATAACCATCGATTTATGATTTGAGGAATTGAAATGGATTCGGTGATCTTTGCCAAAGCTATTGCCGACGATACTAGACAGCAGATCATGCGGCTTCTTTGTTGTCAGTGGCTGTGCGTCTCAGATGTGGTTGACCGGACAGGTGTTACCCAACCCACAGTTTCACACCATCTAGCCATCTTACGCGAGGCTGATTTGGTTGATGTGAGACGTGAAGGAAAGCAGGTCTTCTACACGCTCGATCAGGACAAGGTTGCCTTGTGCTGTGGCACATTGATGCAAATATTTGCCCCAGAGCGAGTCGAAGAATCAACCAGAGACTAACCGCATATTTCCATGTTCATCGCAAATTCCCCTCATCAGGCCTTTGAGAGGGCCGCACACAGGAAAACAACCTACAGTTAGCAAGAGATCTCAGCCGGAAGTTAATCGTTTCAGCGATAGTTGGGGGTTTTGAGTCTAATCAAGGCAATCCCATAGAACAGCGGTGAATTGCTGAATTGCCGCAGCTATTTAATTTGATGAAGGCTCGTGAGAAGTTAGATCAGAATGGGATCTCGTCTTCTTCTTGGGCGGCTGGAGCTTCGGATGGTTCGCCATCAAATGGAGCAGCATCTTCGCGGCCGCCGATGAATCTTACCGTATTGGCCGTTATCTCAAACGAGGCCCGTACCGTTCCGTCTTGACCAGTCCATACGCGTGGACCACCTGACTGCGGATCTGGCTTAAGGCGCCCTTCGACAAGAACTTGACGGCCCTTGCTAAGGTACTGGTTTGCTGTCTCGGCTTGCTGGCCCCACACAGATACGCGGAACCAGACGGTCTCATCTCGCGGCTCCCCCGATGCCTTATCGGTCCAGCGCCTGTTGGTCGCCACGCTGAAATTAGTCACAGCCGTGCCATTAGGCATGTAACGCATCTCAGGATCGCCGCCAAGATTGCCAACGATTACAACTTTTTGATACATGTTAAGCCCCTCCTCTCATTGGAAAGAAACACAATCCATAAGTGAAAAATATAGTATCATCTTTTGGCACTAAGTCAAGAACATACGTTCGAACAGGGCGCTGAATTACTCTAGCGATTCAGCCTTGTGCTGGTCGAAACTCGGAATCGCCGTCGATTTAGGATTTATCTAGAAAAGTAGTCTCGAGAGAAGATCAGCAGCACTCGTCATTCTGCTTCTCCCTATGGTAAACTTGCCTTCTGATGTTGGATTCGCACCCTCCCCAATCACCAGGACGCTTTGTCGGCTTGGCCATCATCGCCATCGTCATCCTTTTAGATCTTGGAATGCTTCTTTTGCTGTTCATCGCCCCCGTTAGTATGCTGACTGTCATCCTTAGCTTGCTTATCCTGACTTCGTTCATGGTTATTGCCTTTATCGCCTATGTAACTTCAGGCATCGCTAACGTACGCTATCGGGTTGAGAGCGGCTTATTAGTCATTGAGTGGGGACGGATCCTCCAGGCCATTCCATTGAAGGATATCTTGTCCATCGTTCCAAGCGAGGAGCTTGAGCGCATTGAAAATTTCCGTGGTGTCCGGTGGCCTGGATGCATGATCGGCCTGGGTTCGCTCAAGGTTCAGGATGGGAGCATAGTTCCAACCACTTTTTTTTCAACCCGGATGCTAGAGCAACAAGTATTAATCGTAACGGATTCAATGGCCTATGGCTTGTCGCCCAGAGACCCTTTTTCGTTCATTGCCAGCCTTCAGGCCCTCATGAAAAGCGAGAGTGATGCTGATCAGGCGAGTGCTTATTCGGATTTAGATATTCTTGAATGGTCAATATGGCGAGACAGAACCGCCCTTCTATTAGCAAGCGCCCCCGTTATCCTAAACATCACACTCTTCGCCTTTTTGGCCACTGCTTACAGCCGTCTACCAGAAGAGGTCCCGCTCCACTATAACCAGGTTGGCATCATCGACCGCTCAGGATCTCCAGCAGGACTTTTCATCCTGCCACTGATCGGACTCGTGGCTTGGACCACGACAGGGTTGATCGGCTGGTTCTATTACGCTGTTCGTCTTGAAAGGCCAGTGGCCTATATAGTATGGGGAATCACTGTGGTCATAGAGGTTGCCGTCTGGGTAGCCTTGTTGGGTCTGATCTATTGATTAATCTTGATAACACCTTCTTAGGGCTGGTGCTTGATTTCAGCGGCCAGGCAGATGCTGTGAACCACAAACCTGGTCGGATTATTACGATTAGAATTCCGGAGCCGGATAGAAAAGACCTCCTCTCAAGTAATGATCAATGGCGTAGAAGGATCCCATGGCAATAGAATTTCTAATTGCCTTTACCATAAGCCTTGTCATCGTTAGCCTCGCCTATTGGCGGGGCTCGTTGTCCACGTCTGGCGCCATCGCGGCCCTGATACTTGGTACTTTGATATTCGCTTTCGGCGGCTGGGAGTGGGGCGTTCTTTTGGGAGCGTTCTTTGTCAGCTCTAGCTTGCTTTCCCACTTTAGAGAGGAACAGAAGCAACTGGCCGCAGAGAAATTCGATAAGGGTCACAGAAGGGATGTTGGGCAAGTTATTGCCAATGGCGGGCTTGGCAGTCTTATCGCTGTATTAAGCTATCTGTCCCTATGGTCAGGTTGGTTCCCTCTGTACATTGGCATTATGGCCACAGTAACGGCCGATACCTGGGCGACCGAATTAGGAACGTTGGCAAGACGGCCGCCACGATTGATCACTACCGGCCAACAAGTCGAGGTTGGATCATCCGGTGGTGTCTCTCCACTGGGCTCGCTCTCCTCATTAGCTGGTGGCTTGACAATCGGAATTCTAGCCGGTCTGCTAACCACCGATTTTTCGCTATACGCAGCCCTAACAATGGGGGCAATTGCCGGCCTCGTAGGTTCTTTCTTCGATAGTTTTCTAGGAGCCACAGTTCAGCGGATTTACTATTGCGATAATTGCCTGAAAGAAACAGAGCGAAAGATCCACAGATGCGGACATGAAACCAGGCCATTGCGGGGGTGGTCGTGGCTTAATAATGACGTAGTAAATCTACTTGCTTCGGCAGTCGGAGGAGTTATTGCGCTGATCGTATGGTGGATCTTTTCCTAATACCTACCACTTGGTGAGCTTCCAAATCTCAGGGCGCCACGGACCTTCATCGTCTCCTATCTCTGCGTAGATGGCAACCGATTGCTTTAAATGCTCCATAGCCTCTTCCGTCCGCCCCTCTCCATGGAGCAAATCCGCCAAATTGTTTTGAAGCGCGGCTTCCCGGTGCCTATCCCCCAACGACTGGCAAAGATCGAGCGCCTGCCTGGCCAGCAACATGGCCTGATCTCTTTCACCAGCTGCGTTAAAAGCCAGGGAGAGGTTGTTCAGGGCGGCGACTTTCGCCGGCGAATCGGCTGATTCTTCAGAAAGCGCAAGACTTTTCTTGTAATGCAGTTTAGCTGCATTAAGATTTCCCTGACTACTGGCCAGTATCCCAAGCAGGTTATGGGACTGGGCGAGTGCCCGCATGTCGCCGGCTGATTCTGCTAAGCTCATAGATTCTTCGGCGAGCTTCTGGGCTTGTTCGAGGTCACCCCCATGATGAGCCACGAGGCTCCAATCGGCAATTATCCTCGCTTGTTCTCGCGCAGCGTCAGTTTTTGATAGGGCTGCGGCGTAATAGCTGGCTGCCAAATCCCACTCCCCACGTCGTTGACAGACGGCTCCGAGTTTATGTTCCAACCGCGACAGCCCGGGCTGCATATCTGACGATTCGATCATGGCGGCGGACATTTCGTAGCTGGCTAGCGCCTCATCATAATCAGCTTTCAATGTATACAGATCGCCAATCGCTTCATGTAAAAAAGCTGTATCAGGATGTCTCAGAGCAAGTGCCGTGCGGTAATGGGCTAAAGCCTCTGTATTCGCGTACAGGCTACTGGCGGCATCACCTGCCTCTTTAAAGTATTCCGCTCCTGATTGATCCTGTCCGGCTCGTTGGTAATGATAACCAATAAAGGCTGCCGGATATAGACTGATCCACTTTAAGGAACGGCGACCTGCAACCAGGGTTTCGGCTACTCGGCCGTGCAGGAGACGCTGTCTTGGTAGACTCGTTTCCTGGTAGACTAATTCACGAAGCTTTTCGTGACTAAAATCATATTGGAGATACCGGTCTGATTGGTTGGAAGGTGATAGATCATGGTTGAGAGGATCCGTCGCTCTGTCTATAGACCTCTCCACACCTTCGTGCTCGGATACCAGACCCCTATCAATCAACTCTTCAAGCGCCGTAATAACTTCTTCTTCCGATCTACCACTGACTTCGCGGAGAAGATCGAAATCAAAGGATCGACCGATGACTGCGGCAGTGTGCAAGAGCTGTAATGCAGGTTGGCCAACAGCGGATAGCTTCGCGCGAAGCAGATCACGCACGCCGTTTGGCATGGACCTGAGGTTTGCAGGATCGCCATCATGGAACATCGCTTTACTGGCATCTGACCGGGGCGAATCGGTTACCATGTATCCCTGATCGAAGACATTCAAGTATTCAACAACAAAAAAAGGCAACCCTTCAGTTTCGCGATACAACTGCTGGGCAAGCTCTTCGCTGGCTTTGTTAGAATCAGTTCCATAAAAACCGCTTGCAACAATTAGCTCCTTCACGGCGGCATGGTCCAGCCGGCCAAGCGTTATTAGTGTGGCTTCTCCAGCCCGTTGGCGTTCAGCTATTAACTGTCGAAGGTGGTTCCCAGCCGAATTTTCCGGTTTTCTCCAGGTAACTAAAACACATATTCGCCGGCTATTTAATCGCCGGACCAAATACGATAGGTATTCGATCGTGGCCTCATCAGCCCAATGTAGATCATCGATAAATAAAATGGTCGGTAGAAGGGGATCCACATCGTTGCGACTGCAAACCACAGTTAACAGTTGGCTAATCGCTTCAAAGAATCGAGTTTGCGCACCAGGGTCATCCAGCGGTGTGATTGGCTGGGGGTCATTCCGTAGATCCAATAGTTCAGGCAGAAGTCGGCCCGCGTCCGCCAACCACAAGGGTGACATAGACCGCCACCATCCGGTATCTTGGCACCCTCTTACAACCTTACTCAGTCCCTCAACCAGGGGGCCGTAAGCAAGGTTTGCTTCCCCTTCGTAGCAGCGAGCGGTGACTACCGTGACTCCCCTCCGCCTTACATAGGCAATGAACGATTCCGCCAGTCGCGTCTTGCCTATCCCAGCTTCTCCCCTCCCAACACTATGACCCTACCGTCTTCTGTAATTGATTCAAACACTTGGAGTATTTTGCTCCACTCCTCTTGCCGTGCCACCAGTGGTAAAGTTGCTGTGGAATGTCGATCTGGGTGGGGTTCGGGAATTGAGGTCAAGGAATCTGACTTGCTCGCATGCGTTCCATGAACCGCAACACCCTCTATCGCCGAGCGCTCACCGTGAGTAAACTCTCCGCTTAGAATCCGCTCGTACAGCTCGGTCGTCGCCTCTAAAGGGCTGAACGCCCAATTCTTCTTCAAGCACCCTGACGCATTGGCGATACTGCCTTAGCGCTGCCGACCGCTGACCGTTTAACTCGAAAAGGGTCATCATGCTACGATGAGCGGGTTCATGAAGCGGGTCAAGATTAAGCAAACGCCTTGCATGACCAATGGCTGTCTCGTATGACCCTTTATTTTCGTGGCATCGGACTAATTTTTGTAGAGCCCCAGTCAGAACCCTTCGGAGTGCATCGCTCTGAAGATATTGCCAGTCGTCAAATTCAGCGCTATCGCGGAGAGTGAAACCGGTCATGAATTCGTACTTGTACAGGTCTATAGCTTCTGACAATATTGACTCGCACTCGATGCAAAACGCCTCTGAAGCATGGTCGTGTTGATCACAAACTCGAATTAGCCGGTGGAACTGCCAGACATCCGCCCAGATGTCAGCCGTCATATCAAGCGAAACCGAATCTCGCTCGAACCGCAATCCGTAACCACTGGTAGCCTTTCTGATAACCGACAGCGTGCGGCGAAGATTGGCGCGACCTCTCCCATGATCGTAATCAGGCCATAGCAGATGCGAGATAGCATCGCGTGTGTGGCGGGATTCTGTCAAGACCAGGTAAGCAAGAAGGGCAGTAGCCTTCCTGGTATCGAGTCCGATTTCTTCCCCCAAATATTCGATACGGGGTGCGCCGAAGAGATATATGGCCAATTTAGGCATGGTGCTCCTATTCTACCTCAAATCGTCACCAAGTTTATGCCGTAACGGTTTTCGTAACGTTTTTGGAACGACCGGTAGCCATAATAAGGGCTACAACCATCCAATCAACAGAGGTTTATCGAGATGACCTGCTATCTGATTATTCTTGGTTGCTTACGCACATTGAAGGTTTAAAGAGAAATTGGAAAAATGATCAACGAACGAAAGACTGTGGGCGATGTAGCAGTTGACGGCCTCTTATCTGGTGTGGTTGCCGGTGTAGCAGCTGCCCTTTACCTGGTCATTATTGGCCTATTCTCTGGAGAGACATTCCATAGCACATTGGGGCGATTCGATCCACAACAAACGGGAAATGCCATTCTTGGAATATTTGTCCACCTGGGCATGTCCGCCGTTTACGGAGGACTGTTCGCCGTTCTATATCGGCCGATACGTCGCCGGATGCCGACTTCCCCCGTTCTGAATCTGATTATCGGCCTGATCTATGGAATTATTCTAGTGCTTGTGGCCGAACTCGTCTTTAATTCTGGCATCGAATCAGCCCTGGACGATATATCAAAAATCCAATTTGCCCTCTTTCATATTATTTTCGGCCTGGTGTTGGTTGTCATGATCGAAAAGTTCAACAGGCCGATTGTACGGTGAGTTATAAACAATTCTGCTTGGCAAAGAAAAAAACAGATCACTGGAGGTAGTTATTGGAAGTGGCCATGGCTCGCAATCATCATAGATTGGTCTGGCTGCTCATTATTTGAAGCATCGTCCAATTATTTCTCATCAATCATGCTGTTCTTGAAGCAGCCGAGAGTTAACTTCACCTCGAAAGCGGTAGCTGTCACTTCTGCAACGATTGAAAGACGTTTGTTGAGTAGATCATTTCCATGCTGACAAATGAAGTGCAAGGTGCTTCTTGCAGTAGCGTGTATTGGACTGTCTGACCGATTTCCCAATTGGCCGGGCGAATGGACTTAAGGGCGGCCGCTCTGGCCTCAAGCACTTCAAACGGCTCCCCGTCTACCTTGAGTAACACATCCCCTGGCTGAAGATTCGGGTTGGTTCCCGGCAGGCTCGTCAAATAAACCGGGTTCGTGTACCTGCCAAAATCACCTCTGTCCACCAGCCAGCCATCGGCCGGCATCCGGTACGATGCGATGGTGACCATTGCACTCAGGGTCAGGATGACAAATCCGATGGCCAAGGTTATCCAACTGGATCGATCGAACCGTCTCTCTGAAATAGGCGGAGCGGTCGCTGTCTGAATCGTTACGGAAAGCGTTACGAATTGTTATGCAACTTCCGGCGTCGGACTATAGCTTAGCGACGCATCTTGAACCTCTGAATTTTGTGCATCCCAGCTGAAGAAGGATAAAATAAAGCGCCTTGCATTTCAGCAACACCCTAAAGGAACGCTATAACCTGTTTAGCGGCCGTCCTATCGTCACAGCCACCATCACTGAAATTTAATGAACTCCTGCCAGGTAACGTTAGGCTAGCGATGGCTTTGACTCTTACGGCGAATGGCCATCGACGTTGATGTTCGTGCGCCGTAACTATTACTTTTCGCTATGAACGGAAAATCACTATCAAGCAGGCGATTGGATGCACTCGGTCGCCAACATAATCATGGGTAGCATGTCGTCTTTGCTTTTCATCGTCCTCTTTCCGAACGGCCTCCTGAGACGTCGATGGGTTTCCATCTTGGCTATGGCCTCAATCGTGGTTCTCGGTTTTCAGGGCCTAGCTCAGGCAGAGAGTGGACCCTCTGATCCCCAAGAACTAGAAGCATTTATCGGCCCCCTCATTGAAAGCCATATGACCGAATCTAACATCCCCGGGGCTGTGCTTGTGTTGGTAAAAGACGGCGAGCTTCTGTTCAGCAAGGGATACGGTTACGCAAATCTAGAGTCCAAAACGCCCGTCTATCCAAACACGACCATCTTCAGGGTCATGTCCATATCCAAGCTTCTTACCGCCACGGCAATAATGCAGTTGGCCGAGAAGGGGTTGATAGATCTGCAAGATGATATCAGTCTCTATCTACCAGATGGCGTGGTGGACGGCCGGTATCGGGAACCGATCACCTTTGACCAGCTTCTTACCCATACCGCCGGTTTAGACCACGATACCAACGCCATCGGGCATAGTGCTCAGGACGCGAGCGACCTTATCGCCTTGTCAGATTTTGTAAAAGGCAATTTCCGGCAATACAGGTCGCCGGGGGTGGAATCGCTTTATAGCAATGGCGCGTTTAACCTGTTGGGGTTGCTAGTAGAGGAAATATCGGGCCAGCCCTTCGATGATTATATGGATGAACATATTCTTCAGACGCTCCGAATGGAGCAAAGTAGTTTCAGTCAATCTCCATCCAGCCAAGATTCTATGGCTGTGAGCTACAGGTTTGAGAATGGTGAGTACCTGAGCCAGCCCTTCTTTTCGACCCACAGCGTCCCCGCGGCGGGTTTATCGTCAACAGGCATGGATATCGCCGCTTTTATGATCGCCCATCTAGAGGGTGGTCGTTTCGGAAGTGCGACTATCCTCCAGCATAGCACTGTGGATGAAATGCAGCGGCAGCATTTTACTTATGATCCTCATCTGCCCGGTATGGCCTACGGATTTAAGGAGAGACTCGTAGCCGGACAACCAAGAGCTATCTGGCATGATGGTCACAATGCTGGTCGTGTGTGCACGATGTTGACCCTTGTGCCAGAGGAGGCATTTGGGTTCTTCATAGCCTATAACGCAGACGACGGCTGTGTCCTGGCAACGGATGTGCGAGAGCAATTAATGAATCACTACTACCCAAAGGGTGAGCCGGTACCACGTCAGCCATCACCGGCAGTTAGTGGTCAACTCTCAAATCAGATAGCGGGTGTTTACCGCTTCACCAACTACGCTCACGAGACTATTGTTAAACTATTGACTTTAGAATGGGAGGATTACCCCCGAATATCGACGCCTCTCGATAGCCCATTAGAGGTAGTTTTCTATGAGGGCGATGGAGACGAAGGCCGTTTCCGTTATATCGAAGTAGCCCCCTTGCTCTTCAAGTCTGTAAATACCGAAGGCAATGAAGAGAGTTACGTGTGGTTTAAAGAAGATACGACTGGAGAAATCATTGGATTCACTTTTGACTCAAAATTCTTCTTTGAGCGCGTCAATTGGTACGAGCATATCCGCCTTCAAAAAGGTCTCTTTTTATTGTTCGGCCTCGGCTTCTTTATCACGTTGGCTATATTGCTCGTCCTGCGAATAACCAGGCGCAGTCATGATTCGACCCCGGTCGGTAAACTTGAGCGATGGGAAATGCGTTTGGTGGCGACGATCGCCGCGGCAAATCTATTATTCCTTGTCCTCATCTTGCTTGCCCTGATTTATCGGAGTCAACTGGGAATCGAGTTTGATACAGGCATGCCGACATTCCTGGCTGCCGTCTTCGTGTTACCGATCCTCACTACATTGCTAGCGGTTGTCTTATTGTTTGTGGTAGGACGAGCCTGGGTAGTAAATTCGTGGTCAGTCGATAGGCGGATTGCATACTCACTTTTCACCGTTTTGGCATTGGCCTTCGTCCCGTTTCTTCAATACTGGAATCTGCTTGGGTTCAATTGGTAGACAATGTTTCATGAACAGAGTCAGATAAGGAGAAACAACCGAATTGGTTTCTTTGTGTTCCCCGTAACGTTGTTCGTAACGATCTCGGGACGGTCGATAAATATGATAGGAACAATATGACTTCATTACGAGCCTTTTGGCACAAAATATCGAGAAGAAATATTCGGGAAGAGACGGTCGGTTCGACAATTGTGACTGAACCAGTTAGCGATGCGACCATGTTGGATCTGAATATCGCGCCCAATGATCCACTCGTCCACTATTTCCAGAACTCACCGGGCGTGGTCGACGTGTCCAAACTGCTCATCCAATCGCCAGCATTGACCGCACTGCGCTCAAACGGCGTAAAGATGGTTGTCCCTTTGGTTAGCCAGGGCAAGCTAATTGGCATGATTAACCTAGGCCCGCGTCTAAGTGAACAGGAGTACTCATCTGATGACCTCAAGCTGCTAGATGATCTGGCTACTCATGCGGCGCCAGCTGTACGGGTAGCCCAACTTGCCCGCCAACAGTTGGCGGAGGCACGCGAACGCGAACGCCTTGAACAGGAGATGCGAGTCGCAACCTTGATCCAGCAGACCCTTCTTCCAGAAGACGTTCCCCATCTTGAGGGTTACGATGTGGCAACCTACTACAAACCTGCACGCGAGGTTGGAGGGGATTTTTATGATTTTCTCTATTTCGACGATGGTCGTGTTGGTTTGGTTATCGGAGACGTAACCGATAAGGGTGTTCCGGCCGCACTGGTCATGGCCACCACCAGGACCCTTCTCCGGGCAGCGGCTGAACGGCTCGTGTCGCCAGGTCTCGTATTGGAACGGGTGAACGATCTGCTACATCCCGACATACCTCCCAGAATGTTTGTAACCTGTCTATATGCTCTACTCGAGCCCGCGACTGGTCGCCTCCAGTATGCCAACGCCGGTCATGATCTCCCCTATCGCCGTAGTAATGAGGGCGTCGACGAGTTGCGGGCAATCGGCATGCCGCTGGGTCTCATGCCCGGCATGGCCTACGAAGAGAAAGAGATCACTCTATCCAATGGCGAGACGGTATTGTTCCACAGCGATGGACTCGTGGAAGCGCACAGTCCGGATGGAGAAATGTTCGGTTTCCCCAAATTGAAATCGTTGATGGCCTCTCACCCTGGTGGTGCATCTTTAATGGATTTCCTGCTCCAAGAACTGGCTAATTTCACCGGCCCCGACTGGGAACAGGAAGATGACGTCACTTTCGTTACCCTCGAATACCAACAGGTTGAAGAAGGAATAGGGAATGTGAATGGGCAGGTACTTGATGTCGACCACGCGTCGCAGAATTCAATCAGATTGGAAATAGCCAGCCAACCGGGCAACGAACGTGAGGCGATGGAGAAGGTAGCAGCTTTTGTACAGGTACTTGATATCCCTGATGACCGGCTGGAAAAACTCAAAACTGCAGTGGCGGAGGCGACGATGAACGCCATGGAGCATGGAAATAACTTTCAAGCGGATGTACCTGTCTACATTGAGGTGATCAGCTCTGACAAGAGCATCGCCGTACGAATTACCGATCAGGGAGGAGGACAGCCCATCTCAGATCTAGAGGTACCGGATTTGGAGGCTAAATTGGACGGTATCGAGTCTCCCCGAGGTTGGGGACTGTTTCTGATTCAGAACATGGTAGACGAAATGAATATAGAAGCTGACGATTCCCATCATACCGTGGAATTGATTGTAAATCTAGAAGGGGGAAATAACTCATGACGGTAGGAGAGCATTATTTTGAGGCCGCCGTGCGCTATCTGGGCGATGCGACCATTATAGACATGCGCGGTGAGATCAACGCTTTTGCCGAGCAGGCACTGAACAGGGCCTATGGAGACGCCCAGCGAGACGAGCCCTCTTGTGTCATGCTCAACTTCACCGACGTTGACTATATTAACAGCACCGGTATCGCCCTAATCGTCGGGTTACTGGCCCAGGCACGCATGAAACATATCAAGTTAGTGACCTTCGGCTTGAGCGATCACTACCTGGAGATCTTCAACATTACTCGGTTAGCCGATTTTATGACCATCGTACCTGATGAAACCCTTGCTCTCGCAGAAGCAATTTGAGGTGAGAATTCGCCAGCTATCGCTGAGCGACTAGACAAACCCATAACAGATAGGAGAATCTTATGACCCAAGCAGATGTCACCATGAATGTTCGGCACACCAGTGGGAATGCGTCTGTCGTGGAGATCCACGGCGAAATCACCGCCTACGCGGAAAACGCTCTTATGGAGGCCTATATAGAGGCCAGCAACGACAATGAAAGAGCGATCATTCTTGACTTCAATGACCTGGATTATATGAACAGTTCAGGTATTGGTCTTCTCGTAACGTTACTCATTCGGGCGAATCGCCAGAAACAGCAACTTATGGCTGTTGGTCTAAACGAGCATTACCTTCAAATATTTGAGCTGACGCGACTGGACGAGGCGATTTCCATCTTCGGAACTGAGTCCGAAGCACTGGCGGCTGTGCATTGACCGCTATAGCGGTGGGAATGTTGTCTTCGATGAAAAGCCGAGTATCTCGGTTTTGCATAGCTTTTCGTTCGGCCGTCCGGAGAGACGAAAAAAGCCACACTGTTGGTCGGTTGACTAGTCGTATTAGAGC
>PVMK01125658.1_pt1 | contig 65092 bp, 61 predicted proteins | sample 1853481 | NCBI WGS metagenome assembly PVMK01 (sample SAMN08533507, study PRJNA380276) | Marine sediment metagenome, whole genome shotgun sequencing project.
GCAGGGAATCTCAATTCCGTTCCCGCAACGCGACGTGCACGTGTACACGGAGGTGGCGCCTGAACTGTCGGCTTCGAAGGAAACCGAATCTGTGAGCGCGTCCGAGTACCACCGGCGGGAATTCAACGACACCTCGGCCGGGGTCGAGGATGACTGAACCTGAGCCTGCGAGACTCGACCCCGACGGCAGGTATTACAACCGCGACAGATCAAGTAAGGAGACAACCATGTCCTGGATGAAAGCCACTGCGGCCTCGCTGTTGATCGCCCAACTTGGAGTATGGACGGGCTTCGCTTCGGTGGCGCATGCGCAATCGTTCGATGCGGCCGTTGCAACCCTTCGTACGACCGAGGTGTACCCTGGTAAGAACGCTGTGTTCGAAGCGGCGTTGCTGAAGATCATCGAGGCCACCAGGCAAACCTCCCCGGACTCTGGTTTTGCCACCCAGGTCGCAGCCTTTGGACCGGGATCGACCTACTACGCGTTGAGCTTCTATGACAAGTTTTCGGATGTGAAGCCGGAACCGCTGCTGGTCGAGGCTTTTGGTCAGGAAGAAGCGGGAAGGATCGTCGCCATGTTCGCCGAGTCGGTGAAAAGCAGCAGGGTGCAGGCGTTCATTCCACGCCCGGACCTGAGCCGACCGAACGAGTTGGGTGACTTCGAAGTGGTCTGGACGGTGCTCATCACGGTTCATCCGGGAATGGCGGCTCAGTACGAGGGGTATCTCGAACAGTTGGTGGCAGCGACCGAAAAGGTCGACAGCGATCGCCACTGGTTTACCTACGCCCCCAGCGCCGGGTCCGCCAATCTCTTCCGGATTGCCATCCCGATGAAATGGACCGACCTGGACCGCTCTGGTATGCCGATCCCGGAACGATTGACCAAGGCTTTCGGTGAGCGCAAATCCCAATCCATTCAGGAAGCCGGCCGCACCGCGGTGGCGCACGTCGAGACGTTGCTCACCATCCGCCGTGCCGACCTCAGCTACCAGCCCGACAGCGACTGACACGATGCTTGTGGAGGGACCATGTCAGAACTGATTTCCCGCCCTGTGGTGTCGCGGGACGAATGGCTCGAGGCGCGCAAACGACACCTTGCGGACGAAAAGGAGTTCACGCGGCTGCGCGACAAACTGAGTGCGCAGCGGCGCGCGCTGCCCTGGGTCCGCGTGGAAAAAGACTACCTGTTTGAAGGATCGAACGGTCCGGTTACCCTTGCGGAAGCCTTTGACGGCCGCAGCCAGCTCATCGTCCAGCACTTCATGTACGGGCCGGACTGGGAGGAAGGCTGCAAGAGCTGCTCGTTCTGGATGGACAACCTGAACGGGACCTTCGTCCACCTGGCGAATCGCGACGCGACCTTTGTCGCGATCTCGCGGGCGCCTTATCCCACACTGGCGGCCTATAAGGATCGCATGGGCTGGGACGTGACCTGGTTGTCGTCCCTGGATTCGGAGTTCAACTTCGACTTCAACGTCTCGTTCGAGCCGGGCGACGAGCCACAGGAGTACAACTACGCCGTGCAGCCCGTCGGCATGGATGAACTTCCGGGATTCAGCATCTTTTACAAAGGCTCGGCCGGCGAGATCTTCCACACCTATTCCTGCTATGCCCGCGGGCTGGACATGCTGAACGGTGCATATCATTGCCTGGATCTGTTGCCCAAGGGTCGGGATGAGGAAGCCGGCATGTCGTGGGTGAGGCGCCACGACCACTATTGACGTGGCGGCAGGCTACTCGCCCAATACCTCGTCAATCTCATCCTCGCTGACGTCCTGAAACTGCAGGGTGTGCAAGGTGTAGTAAAGCCCGCGAGCCTCGATCAGTTCCTCGTGCGTGCCAAGCTCCTGCACCCGTCCGTGGTGCAGCACCAGCACGCGATCGGCTTCCTGAATAGTCTGCAGGCGATGCGCGATGAGGATCGAAGTGCGTCCGGCCGTGAGTTTGCGCAGCGCATCCTGGATCAGCAGTTCGGTTTCGGTGTCGATGCTGGCGGTGGCCTCGTCGAGGATCAGAATTTCGGGGTTGGCGGCTAGAACGCGGGCGAACGCCAGCAGTTGCCGCTGTCCCTGGGAGAGGTTCTGACCGCGTTCGGAAAGCTGCGTGGAGTAACCATTCGGCAGGGCGCTGATGAATCCATGGGCATTCACGGTGCGCGCGGCTTGCATGGCACGTTCCATCGATACGTCGGGATGCCCGAGCGCGATGTTGTCGTAAATCGTGCCGGAAAAGATATGGAAATCCTGCAGTACTACGCCAATGCGCGAGCGCAGGTCGTGACTGTGGATCGCGTTCAGATCAATTCCGTCCAGGAAAATTTGATTGTCGTCGAAATCGTAGAATCGTCCCAACAGACGAATCATGGTGCTCTTGCCGCTGCCGGTTGGGCCAACGATTGCGAGCTTCTCTCCGGGCGCTATGGTGAACGAAACGCCATGCAGGATCTCGACGTCGGGGTCGTAGCCGAAGTGCACGTCGCGAAACTCGACCTCGCCCTGGAGTCGGTCCGGTAGTTTCGTCGGGTGCGATGGTTCGTGGATCCGCTCGTCCCAGTCGAGCGCCTGGAAGATCCGTTCGCCGGAGGCCATCGCGCGAAACAGGATGTTGGTCTGCTCGCCCAGCGCGACGATCGGGTGGAACAACATGTCGATGAACCGGGTGAACAGGACGATCCCGCCGAGTGAGATGTTGTCCTGGATGGCGGCGCCGCCCCCGTACCACACGACTACGCCGATGGCGACCGAAGCCATGGAATCCGTGAACGCGCCGTACCAGGTCTCGAGACGCATGGAGCGTATCTCGTGGCCGCGATTCTGCTCGTTGATCCGGGTATAACGGTCGAGGTTCTCGGCCTGACGCTCGCTCAGTTGCACCACCTGCAAGCCGGCCAGGTTCTCCTGCAGGTTCTGATTCAGCGAGGATACGGATTGCCGCACCAGGCGGAACAGGTGACGCGTGGCGCGCCGGAAGAACACTGTTGCAGCACCCATGACCGGCAACGCCAGCAGCAGAATGCCGGTCAGCTTGGCGTCCAGCGCCAGCATGATCCCCAGCGCCACGAAGAACGGCACGAATTCGCCAATCAACGTACCCAAGCCGCGAAGCAGTTCGTAGAGCGCTTCGATGTCGTTGGTGACGCGAGTCATTACCCGACCCACTGCCACCCGGTCGTAGAACGATGAAGGCCGCGTCTCCAGGTGACGGAACAGATCCAGACGCAGATCCCGCAGCCCCTTGATGACCGACGTGATGAGCGTCATACGATGCAGGTGACCGGTGACTGCCCAGGCGGCCTGAATAGCGCCGTAAAGCAGGCAGGCTGCCATTAGCGGCTCCAGACCGAGGCTGGCAGCGAGCCAGTCCGTCGCCTCGATCATGCCCAAGTCGGGAGTCAGTCCCGGCGCTTCGCCCATGATCAGGTGATCGATGACGACCAATGAGATGACGACGGGGAGCAGCACCTGCAGCGTGGATGCCAGCAGAATAAGGATCGAACTCACGATGAGCGTGTTTCGGTAGGGTCGCAGCCAGCCCAATAGCCGACGCAGCAGGCCAAGGTTCACCACCTGGCCGGATATCTCCGCGTCGAACATGGAGTAATCGCGACGCCTTGCGTCTTTGCTGCCGGTCGTGGAGGAGGCCGCGCTCACGCCGGTGCTCCGGCGGCCTGATAGTCGGCGTCGTCAGCCCCTTCTCGCTGAATGCGTTCCAGCTCCGCGTATTGGCCGCCGAGAGCGATCAGGTCTGCGTGCGAGCCCATCTCCACGATGCGGCCTTCGTCGAGCATCACGATTCGGTCGGAATGGCGCGCCGTGGAAACCCGGTGCGAAACAAGGATGGTTGTCTGACCGCGGCGCAGGCGTTTCAACTCGCTGAGGATGTGCTCTTCGGTCTCGGTGTCGACGCTGGAAAAGCAATCGTCCAGCACCAGCACCGGAGCGTTGCGGATCAATCCACGCGCCAATGTGGCGCGCTGCTTCTGCCCGCCGGACAGGGTCACGCCCCGTTCGCCGACGACAGTGTCGATCTGTTCGGGGAACGCCTCGATCGTCTCCTTCAGGTCTGCGGATTCGGCAGCGTGCCAGATCCGTTCGAGCTCGCGGGTTGGATCATCGTAGGTAAGGTTGTCGCGCAGCGGTTCACCGAACAGGAACGGATCCTGCGGAACCATTGCGATCTGCGCTCGCAGTTGGGCCAGTGGATAGTCCAACACGTCGTGGCCATCCACCAGTACGCTGTTCGGCGCCACGTCCACCAGCCGGACCAGTTGCTTGAGAAGGGTGGACTTGCCCGCGCCAACCCGGCCCATGATGGTGATCGATTCACCGGGGGTAACGTGCAGTTCCACGTCGTTCAGCGCGGGCTCGGCGGCGCCAGGATAGGTGAAGCCCAGGTGCCGGAACTCGATCTCGCCGCGAATTTGCGCAGGCGTGCTACCGCTGGGCACGTCTTCAATCTCAGGGTCGAGGTCGAATACCTCGAACAGACGATCCGATGCGACCGCTGCGCGTTGAAACAGATTGACGATGAAACCCGCGACGCGGAACGGCTGCACCACCATGCTCACGTACATGAAGAACGCGGTGAGCGTGCCCACGGTCATCTCGCCGGCCATCACCAGCGATCCGCCATAGCCGAGGATGATGATCGAGCAGAGCGCCGCCACGGTGGGCATCCAGGCCGTCATCTCGGAGTTTATTTTCGCCTGACTGTAGAACGCGTTGGCGTATTGCTGATTGGTCCGCGCAAACCGCGCGATCTCGTTGTCCTCCTGGACCATGGCCTGAATCGTCCTGATCCCAGACAGATTTTCCTGCACGTGGGCGCCGAGATCCGACAACCGTTCCTGGACGTCGAGCGAGGCAACGCCCATCTGCCGGGACGCATACCACGCGTACAGGAAGGTAAACGGCAGCGGCGGCAGAATCAGCAGCGTGAGCATGGGTGACAGCGCGAGCATGAAGCCGAATCCGACGATCGCAGCGAATACCAGAATGACCAGCAGCACCGTGCCCATGGCAATGAGCCGCTGCACCAGGCTGATGTCCGCCACCGCCCGGGTCATCATGTCGCCGATGGTGTAGCGCGAGAAAAACTCCGCGCCCTGCGCCTGGAGCTGGGCATACAGACGCTGGCGCAGATCGAACGCCACGTGCAGGCCGACACGACGTACCGTCATCCGGGCATAGCTCACCACGGCGAAACGCCCCAACACGGCACCGACGATGCCAGCCACCGGCAGCAGAACGGCGGGATTGCCCGCAGCGATACGGTCGATCCCTTCCTTGAGAAACAGTGGAATCAGCGCTTCGAACAGCCGTGCGACCAGGAAGGCAAGAACGCCGAGTCCCAACCGACCGCGATACCTGCTGACGAAGGTCCTCAGCCGGTAGAGCGATGCGAACATCTAAAAGGATGCGTTGTTGGGGACCCGGGGAAACGGGATCGCGTCGCGAATGTTTTCCATCCCGGTGATGTACAGCACCAACCGTTCCAGGCCCAGCCCGAAACCGGCGTGCGGCACGCTGCCGTAGCGGCGCAGATCGCGATACCAGTCGAGGCTTCCGTCAGCGACCAGATCGCCCATCCGGGCGTCCAGCACGTCGAGACGTTCCTCGCGCTGACTGCCGCCGATGATCTCGCCGACACCGGGCACCAGCACGTCCATGGCCGCGACCGTCTTATCGTCATCGTTGACACGCATGTAGAAGGCTTTGATCTCCTTGGGGTAGTTGGTTACCACGATGGGTCCGCCGACGTGTTGTTCGGTAAGGAATCGTTCGTGTTCGGACTGCAGGTCCCGCCCCCATTCTACGGGGAACTCGAACGTCTGCCCCGAGGCCTGAAGAATCGATACCGCCTCGCCGTAGTCCATCCGCTCGAACGGGCTGGCAATCACATGCTCCATCCGGTTGATCACCTGGTCGTCAATGCGCTCGGCGAAGAACGCCATGTCGTCGGCGCGGGTCTCGAGCACTTCGCTGCAGATGGCTTTGAGGAAGTCTTCGGCGAGGCTCGCGTTGGCGTCGAGATCGGCAAATGCCACCTCGGGTTCGATCATCCAGAACTCGGCCAGATGGCGGCTGGTGTTCGAGTTCTCGGCGCGGAATGTCGGCCCGAAGGTGTACACCTTCGACAGCGCCAGGCAGTAGCTTTCGAGGTTCAACTGCCCTGACACGGTGAGATAGGTTTCCTTGCCGAAAAAATCCTCGGAAAAGTCGGCGTCGCCCGTGTCGGTTCGCGGTGGGTTGACGGCGTCGAGGGTGCTGACGCGGAACAGCTCGCCGGCGCCCTCGCAGTCGCTCGCAGTAATGATCGGTGTGTTCACCCAGACGAAACCGTGGCGATGAAAGTAGCTGTGCACGGCCTGAGCGACGGCGTTGCGCACCCGCGCGATCGCACCGAACGTATTGGTTCTGGGGCGCAGGTGAGCTTCGCCGCGCAGGTATTCGAACGTGTGCCGCTTTTTAGCGATCGGGTAGGCTTCCGGGTCATCGACCCAACCGACCACCGTGACACGCGCGGCCTGGATTTCACGATCCTGGCCCTTGCCCTGGGATTCCACAACGTTTCCTTCGACCTGAACTGCACATCCGGCGCTGAGTTGGATGACTTCTGCGTAGTTGTCCAGCGACTCGTCGGCCACCACCTGCAAGCCATCGAATCCCGAGCCGTCATGCAGACTGATGAAGGAGAAGCCGCCTTTGGACGAGCGCAGCGAACGAACCCAACCGGCGATGCTGACGACCGAATCGACCGGGATCTGATGCCCGAGAATGTGGGCGATGGGCGTGGTGGGCATCGGTGTGGAGGTCTTCCCCGGCAAATGTGAAATGATAATGGATTTGCGCGGATGATGGATACGCAACCCCGGTGCGCGGTCATAATGCTATAGGTCCGAATTTCCTGGCGCTCGTTTGCCAGTCTTTGCCGGTTAAGAGGTTCGACAATGCAGATGCGGTTTCTCGTTCTTGGAATTGCCCTGGCGGCGCTGGTCATCGGCGGGCTGATCTGGCTGCGTAGTCAGCAGTTGGAACCCGCTCCCGCGCCGCCGCCGGCGACGGCTCCCGTGCCCGAGGTGGCGCCGGTACCTGTTCCGGCACCTGTCGAGCCAGCGCCGCAGGTTGCCGTACCTGAGCAACCACCCGAACCGGCGCTCCCGGCGCTCGATGCGAGCGACGACTTTGTGCGTGTGTCCGTATTGGAGGCGGCCCCTGAGTTTGCGACCTGGCTCGATCGTGAGGAACTGGTCCGGCGGTTCGCGGTAGTCCTCGACAATGCCAGCCGTGGTGACTACCCGCGCAGGCAGCTTGGATTTCTAGCGCCACAGGGTGCGTTTCCGGTTCGCAGAGTAGACAGTGTGGGAGGTCCCGGAGAAGATGCGCAGCTGTTCATGGATCCGGCGGGATACGCGCGCTACGACTCGTTCATCACGTCCGCGACCAGCGTTGCGCCAGCACCCGCAGCCGCGCTGCTGATCGAGTTGTCGCCGTTGCTGGTCGATGCGCTGCAGGAACTGGGTCTGCGCGGACCCGACACGCGCAGCCTCCTGGTCAACGGCATCGATCAAGCGCTGGCGACACCTGTGCTGGAAGGTGAGGTGGAGCTGCTGCAGAGCAACGTACTGTACGAATACGCCGATCCAGCGCTGGAATCGTTACCACCGATGCAGAAACAGCTGCTGCGCATGGGACCGGACAACCTGGACCAGTTGCAGGATTATCTGCGGGCGTTGCGCAGCGAGCTGACCGCGTCCCCCTAGTTGGCGGCGGGTACGCGCAGGTCGACATCCTTGCGGAAAGGCGTGTGGGCCGCGGTGTACTCGATGTCCTGACGAACGTAATCCCGTTCGCTTTCCAGATAGCGCTCGATCGCGTCGCGCAACCCTGCATCTCGAATCCAATGTGCCGAGTAGGTTGCGCGCGGGCCGTAGCCCCGGGCAACCTTATGTCCTCCCTGGGCGCCCGCTTCGACCCAATCCAGGCCGTGCGTGATGGCGAAGTCGATCGCCTGGTAGTAGCAGACCTCGAAGTGCAGGAAGCGATGATCCTCGATGCAACCCCAGTTGCGGCCGAACAGAGTGTCGGCGCCGATGAAGTTGAGTGCTCCGGCGATGTAGCGGCCCTCGCGGCGGCACATGATCAGTAGCACCTGGTCGGCCATGGTCTCGCTGATCAGGCTGAAGAAAGACCGCGTCAGGTAGGGCCGACCCCATTTGCGGTCGCCGGTGTCCATGTAGAAGCGGTAGAACGCGTCCCAATGATGCTCCTGGAGATCGGAACCGGTCAGCCACTCCACTTCGATGCCTGGGCTCAAGGCCTCGCGCCGTTCGCGGCGCAGGTTCTTGCGTTTTTTGGACGACAGTTCCGCCAGAAATTCGTCGAACGACCGATAACCCCGATTGCGCCAGTGAAACTGCTGATCCATGCGCCGGAGCAGCCCCAGCTCGCCGAGGTTCTGCCATTGTCGTTCCGGGAGGAACGTAAAGTGCAGCGACGAAACCTCCAGCTGCTCGGCCAGCTGGACGCAGCCGGAAACCAGCTGGGCTTCAATTTCGTCCCGCTCGGGCCCGGGCGGGGTCAGCAGACGACTGCCGGTGGCGGGCGTGAACGGCACGGTGCACTGCAGCTTCGGGTAGTAGCTTCCGCCGGCGCGGTGCCAGGCGTCGGCCCAGGAGTGGTCGAATACATACTCGCCCTGGGAGTGGTTTTTCAGATACAGCGGTACGGCGCCGATCACCTGGGGGTTCCCAACTCCGCGGCCCTCATCGGCGGTGCCTTGCAGCGCCAGGTGAAAGGGTTGCCACCCGGTGTCTGCCGAGACGCTGCCGCTTGCCTCCAGAGCGGCGAGAAAGGCGTGGCGGGTAAATGGATTCTCCCGTCCCGCGCACCGGTCCCAGTCGGTGGCATCGATCTGATCGATCCCTTGAACGACTCTCGCTTGGCGTTGCTCGGACACCGCGGCTCCGGGGTTAACGAATGGACTCCTCGCTCCTAGTGTAACCAACTCGCCGGCGGCCTGAAGCGCGCGGGCTGCGATGCTAGACTCGCGCGAATCAGCGTTGGCGTGATGGCCATGGACAAGAAGGCCCTGCTGGACGAATTGAAGATCGATCGCAACGCGCCGCCGGCCGAAAGCACGGTGCTGAAGCGGCCGCTGCGATGGTTTTTGATGATGGCGCTGCTCGGTGGTGTGGGTTTCGTCGCCTGGTTTGTAGATCTGTCCGGCGGGGATGCGCTGTTGCCGGTGAAAACGGCGGTGGCTCGGGTAGCCGGTGGCGCGCCGGCCGGGTCCAGCGTGCTCGACGCCACCGGCTACGTCGTGGCGCGTCGCCAGGCGACGGTAAGCGCCAAAGTCACCGGCAAGGTGATCGAGGTGTACATCGAAGAAGGCATGAGGGTCGAGCGCGATGAGTTGCTGGCGCGTCTTGATGACAGCATTCCCCGGGCTCAGCTGGCCCTGGCGGAGTCCCAGCTGTCGGCGGCGCGCGCCGGACTCAACGAGCTCGACGTCGAACGGCGCCAGGTTCAGCTGGATCTCGATCGGACCGAGGGTCTCGCCCGACGCAACCTGGCCAGCCAGGCAGACCTCGATCGCGATCGGCTGGATGTCGAAGCGCTGATTGCCCGGCTCGAGCGGACCCGTCGCGACATTGCGGTCGCGGAGCAGAGCGTCTCGGTGCAGCGCCAGCGGGTTGCGGACATGGAAATCCGTGCGCCTTTCGCCGGTGTGGTCATTGCCAAATCGGCACAGCCGGGTGAAATGATCTCACCCATTTCGGCGGGCGGCGGGTTTACCCGCACGGGTATCTGTACGATCGTCGACATGGACTCGCTCGAGGTAGAAGTGGATGTCAACGAGGCGTACATCAATCGCGTTCGCGCCAAGCAACCGGTCCGGGTGACGTTGAACGCCTATCCGGACTATTCGATTCCCGCGCAGGTGATTGCGATCATCCCGGCGGCGGATCGCAACAAGGCGACCGTTCGGGTACGCATCGCACTGCTCGAACGCGATGGCAGAGTACTTCCGGACATGGGCGTAAAGGTTGCGTTTCTGGAAGAGGCCGTTGCCGAGGAAGCCTCGGCGGTCCAACCGGGGGTTCTGCTACCGGCGACGGCGATTACCGATGATGGACGCTACGTGTTCGTCGTTTCGGGCGATCGCGCCGAACGCCGGGCGGTAGTACTCGGTGACCGGCAGGGTGCCCGGATACACGTTCTATCCGGAGTCGATCGCGGCGAACGCGTCGTCGCGGAGCTGAACGAAGATCTCCTCATCGCACTGGCCAACGGCGACCGCCTGCGACTGGACCATCAGTGAGCTAGCGCCACGAATGCAGAACGAAGGCAAGGGCCCCGAGCGTGTCAAAAGAGCGGCATGAATTTGAATCCGAAGACCAAACGCAATAAACAGCAAGCTAGCGCCACGAATGCAGAACGAAGGCAAGGGCCCCGAGCGTGTCAGAAGAGCAACACAAACTGGAATTCGACGACAGAAGCAAGGAACAGCCATGAGCGCGCTCGTTAAACTGAACCAGGTGTCGAAGAGCTTCATCCGTGGCAAGGAAGAGCTCCATGTCCTCAACGACATCGACCTGGCGATCGAGAAGGGCGACTTCTTCGCGCTCATGGGTCCGTCGGGTTCAGGGAAGACCACGCTGTTGAACCTGATCGGTGGTTTGGACACCACCACCGCTGGTTATGTACAGGTGGGCGATACTCGGCTTGATGAATTGTCGTCGAAGGAACTGGCGAGGTGGCGCTCGGAACACGTCGGTTTCGTGTTCCAGTTCTACAACCTGCTACCGGTGCTCACCGCCCAGCGCAATGTGGAATTGCCACTGTTGCTGACCAGATTAAGTCGCTCGCAGCGCAAGTCCAATGCCGCCACCGCGCTTAAGGTCGTCGGCCTGGAAGACCGGGCTGACCATCGTCCAGGCGAGTTGTCAGGTGGGCAGCAGCAGCGGGTGGCGATCGCGCGGGCGTTCGTGGCGGACCCGGAAATACTGGTGTGCGACGAGCCCACCGGCGATCTGGATAGAGACACCGCGGATGAGATCCTCGGCCTGCTGGAGTTGCTGAACCGCGACCATGGCAAGACCATCATAATGGTCACCCACGATCCCAAGGCTGCGGAGCATGCGAGCCACGTGCTGCACCTGGACAAGGGGCGGCTGGTCGATCAGGTGAGCACATGAACCGTCTGGGGTTGATGTGGTCGAGCCTGTTCCGGCGCCGGGCCCGGACGTTCCTTACCCTGTTCTCGATCATGATCGCGTTCCTGCTGTTTGGCCTGCTGCGCAGCATTGCCGATGGGCTCGCGGGTGGATTCGAGCCGGTGGGTGCAGATCGGCTGATGGTTGCGCCGAAGTACTCGATCATCGACCCGCTGCCCTACCGTTACCTCAACCAGATTCGTGCGCTGGAAGGTGTCGATGCGGTCACCCACACCAACTGGTTCGGCGGCACCTATCAGGAACCGAGCAACTTCTTTCCGCGATACCCTGTGACAGCGCGCGAATTTTTTGATCTGTATCCGGAGTATCACCTGCCGCCTGAGCAACTCGATGCGTTCGCAAACACCCGGACCGGGGCGGTGGCGCCGGTCAAGCTGGTCGAGAAGTACGGTTGGAAGATCGGGGACAAGATTCCGTTCGAAGCCGATATCTGGCCAAAGAAAGGCGGTGACCGGCTCTGGGTGTTCGATCTCGTGGGCGTGTATACGGCGGATGAAGATGGCCCGGACCCTGAGATTTTCCTGATCAACTACGAGTACTTCGATGAGGCGCGTCAGTACGGTGAAGGGGAGGTCGGGAATTTCATCGTGCGAATCTCGGACCCCTCGCAATCCGGGGAAGTATCGAACGCGATAGACGCGCTGTTCGAGAACTCATCGTATCCGACACGTACGGCGACAGAGGCAGAGGCGCAACTGGAGTTTGCGAATCAGAGCGGACGCATCGGCCTGGTCATGACGTCCATCTTAGGGGCGGTGTTCTTCACGATTGTTCTGTTGACCGGAAACACCATGGCGCAGGCGTTGCGTGAGCGAATTCCCGAGTTCGCCGTCCTGAAGACGCTGGGATTCACTGATCGCAACGTCTCCTCGCTGGTATTGGGTGAGGCCGTGCTGTTATGTCTGTTCGGGGCTTTGCTTGGTCTGGGTGCTGCGGCGTTGCTGACACCCTGGGTGGCGGGTACCGTCGAGAACATCGTGCCAGGCATCGAGTTGAGCTGGCTCAACATCGCGGCGGGTCTGGGTCTCGCGGCGTTGATGGGCGTGGGCATTGGCGCCGTTCCGGCTTTGACCGCCAGTCGACTGAAGATCGTCGATGCGCTGCGGAAGCGCGTTTGAATGTTGCGTCAGATTGGCGAAGTGACGTTGATGAACCTGCGCAATCTGGGCTCGCGACTGGGCTCCTCGTCGGTGATCGTTGTGGGCATCGCCGGCGTGGTCGCGGTGCTGGTTTCCATTCTGGCGATGGCCAACGGCTTCACCGCAACTCTGGACCGAACCGGCAAGCCGGACCGCGCCGTCGTGTTGCGCGGCGGCTCGAACGGCGAGCTGTCCAGCGGTATCTCGAATGAACACGCCGCTATGATTTCGCAGATGGAAGGCATCGAGGCGAGCAGCGCCGAGTTCTACACCGTGGTGGGCATTCCCAAGCGCGCCACGGGCACGCCGGCGAATCTGGTGCTGCGCGGCATCGAAGAGAGCGCCTACGCGATCCGCCCGGAGGTGAAGCTGACGGCCGGCCGCAAATTCGAGTTTGGCAAACAGGAACTCATCGCCGGTCGTGGGGCAGCCGATCAGTTCGAAGGCATCGATCTGGGCGGCACGGTCATGCTGCGGGATGTGGAGTGGCAGATCGTCGGGTTGTTCGAGTCGGGCGGCGGCGTCAACGAGTCCGAGCTGTGGGGCGACGTGAAGGTGGCGCAGAGCGTGTTCCGGCAGAATGAAGCCGTGACGTCGATGCGCTTGCGGCTCACCAGTCCTTCGGTCATCGACGCGTTGAATGCGCGCATCGAGCAGGATCCACGGTTCGATCTTACGGTCCATGCGGAACCGGAGTACTACCAGGCCCAATCGCTCGGCATCAACGCGCTGATTACCAACTTCGGCTATCTGGTGGCGGTGATCATGGCGATCGGAGCGGTCTTTGCGGCGCTGAACACCATGTACAGCGCGGTGTCGACCCGGACAGTGGAAATCGCCACGCTGCGCGCCATTGGCTTCGGCGGCACGCCCGTGGTCGTGTCGGTGATGTTTGAAGCGTTGCTGCTGGCCGCGTTCGGGGGTGCGCTCGGCGCTGCGATTGCCTACCTGTTCTTCAACGGCGTGACTATCTCGACCCTTGGCGGCAGTTTCTCCCAGGTGGCGTTCGACTTCGCGGTGACGCCTGAGCTTATGCGTCAGGGGCTGGTGTGGGCCGTGGCCCTCGGCGCGGTGGGCGGGTTGTTCCCGGCGCTGCGGGCGGCTCGGCTACCCATTACGGTGGCATTGCGGGGCGAATAGGGGCGAAAATAGGCGGTTTTCCGAAGGCCTCCCCCTTTGCGCTCGGCTGAAGACCTGACCAGCGGGTCGGTCCGCAAACATCTCGTTCGTCTCACCATCCCCATGTTTCTGGGGATTTCGTCGATGATCGTGGCGTCGATGATCGACGCGATTTACATCGGTTGGATCGGCACGCGCGAGCTTGCCGCGGTGAGCTTTTCGTTCCCCGTGGTCATGGGGCTGACCAGCATGTCCATGGGCCTGGGCGTGGGTGCCACCTCGATCATGGCTCGGGCGATTGGCGGCGGTAAGCGCGAGGCCAGCTTTACGCTGGCCAGCCACACGCTCGTGCTGGTGGTATTGCTGGTGGTGACCCTCGGCGTGGGCGGATGGTTCGTTGGCCCGTGGTTGTTCGCGCGGATGGGCGCCGATGCGGTGCTGCTGCCCCTGGTGGTCGACTACATGGACATCTGGTTCTTCGGCCTGCCGTTGTTCGCCGCACCGATGGTTGCCATGAACATGCTTCGCGCCACCGGCAGCGCGCGGACGCCCGGGATGCTGATGTCCTTCGGCGCCGTGCTGCAGGTGGTGGTGGCGCCGGCGCTGATCTTCGGCATTCCGGGGCTCACGGACGGTATCGGTTATCTGGGTTCGGCTTGGGCGTTCGTTGCGTCGCGCGCGGTGACGGCGGTAGTCACCGTGATGGTGTTGAACCGACGCGGGATGTTCAGACCGATGGTCAGCCTCTCGGCGATGCTCGTGTCCTGGCGCGAGGTGTTGCGAATCGGGGTCCCGTCGATGTTCACCAATCTGATCGCGCCGGTGTCCATGGCGGTGGCGTTCTGGTTTCTGGCCGATCACGGCCACGCGGTGGTGGCCGCATTCGGCATTGCGGTTCGGATCGAATCGCTGGCAATGATGATTCTGATGTCGCTTTCGTCCAGCATGAGCGTGCTGGTGGGTCAGAACTGGGGCAAGCGGCAGTACTCGCGAATTCGCAAGGGGCTGTCGTTGAGTTATCGCTTCTCGTTCGCCTGGGGCGTGTTTGCGCTGGCGCTGCTGGGCGGGCTCGGCGCGCAGATCGTCGGCTTGATCAACGACAATCCGGCGGTCATCGACGCCACCCACGACTACCTGCTGATCGTGCCGCTGAGCTACGCGTTGCTGGGGGTATCGATGATGGCCGGCAGTTGTTTTATCGCGCTGGGCCGTCCCCTGCCGTCGCTGGTGCTTTCGATTGGGCGCATGCTGGTATTGTTCGTTCCGCTTGCCTGGCTTGGGAACGCCTGGTGGGGCTATCAGGGCGTGTTCGTCGCCAATGCGCTCTCCAACGTGATCGTGGCGATTGTCGGCTACCTCTGGGTCACTCGTACCGTGCCCCTGGATCAACCGGACGGTGAACCCGCCGGGCAAACCCCGGTCTGAAGAATTGGACATCCATCAAAGTTTAGGACACCCATCCAACAATTGGACATCCATCAAAGTTCGGGACACCCATCATTTGTGACGTACTGGACATTCGGCATCGGAGCCGCCTGACCAATCGGTCAGTGATCGCGCTCCTGGGGCTGGTGCTCGTCGGCGCTGCTGCCCGGGCCGCTGCGGATCTGCCCATCTACCAGGTACGGGTAGCCGAACATCTGGCGATGCTGAGCGTATCCGTATGCCGCTCGGCCGACATGCCCCATCGATTTGCACTCCAGGACACCAAACAGGCGCGCGCGCTGCGCAACGTGACCTATGACGGGCGCCGACTCGGCTCGCGTCGTGGGCGAGTGAAGGTACCGGCGGACCAACCGGGGTGTCTCGCCTACGATTTCGACGTCAACAGGGTCCGCGAGGAACGACGGGCTTCTGTGCTGAGGCTGGGTGCCGATCTGCTCGCCAGCCCGGCTGCCTGGTTGCTCGCCCCGGTGGACGACGTGCCGTTCGAGGTTCGCTTCGCGCTGCCCCCGGGCATCCAGGTCAGTGCGCCCTGGCAGCCGCTGGATGAGACGTTGCTGAATTACCGGGTCGCGCCTTCACCCAGTGGCTGGCAGCCGATCGTGGCGTTCGGCCGGTTCGAGCAGTTTCCCATCCAGCTGTCTGGCGGACGATTGGATGTTGCGGTGCTCGATGGCCAGCCTCGTGCGGATGTGGATCAGGTGCGGATCTGGATCGAAGCTGCGGCGCGACATGTCACGCTGGCCTATGGATCGTTTCCCGTACCGCGTGCCCAGGTGGTGATCGTGCCGGTGGTCGGCCTCGATGCCTGGGGCGGGCGTGGCACCGGGGATGCGGTGCCTTTTGCACGGGTGCTGCGACGCGGCGGGATCGCGGCTCAGTTCTTCGTCAATCAACTCGCACCCACAGCGAGCTACCTCGCTGACTGGACTGCGACCCATGAATTCAGCCACATGCTGTTGCCCTACGTGCAGCAATCCGATGCCTGGCTGTCCGAGGGCTTTGCCAGCTATTACCAGAACGTGCTGCGCGCGCGTGCCGGCGTGCTTACCGAAGAGACCGCGTGGCGCAAGCTCCACGAAGGGTTCACGCGGGGACGCCGGGACGACTATCGGGACACCCTCGCCGAATCCGTCCACTACCGCGGCCCCAACATGATCATGCGTATGTACTGGAGTGGTGCCGCAATCGCGCTGCTCGCGGACGTCGAGCTGCGTGAACGTTCCGCGGGTACCCAGAGTCTGGATACCGTGCTCGAACAACTCCAGAGCTGCTGCCTGCCGTCGAGCCGTACCTGGTCCGCGATGGAATTGTTCGACAAATTGGACGAGCTCGCCGGCGGGACGGTGTTCGACGATCTGTATCGACGCTGGGTCGATGCCGTGGAGTTTCCAGCCGTTGCCCCGGTATTCGCGCGCCTTGGAGTTGATACGAATGGGGGCTCAATTCGCCTGATTCAGGCAGCGGACTCGGAGATGCGGCGGGAAATCATGGCCGAGTCGTCCTATGCCGAGCGGCCTAATAGGGAACGTCGTCACTGATCTGAGTGGTCTCATCTCTAGAATTGGTGGATCTGGCTGCCTAAGTGAACGAGATGCAAACCGACGTCTGGATGCAAAGCGACGAATGGAAGCCCGGACCGATCCGGTCGGATTCGAGGATGCGTATGTGGGTCGGCTGGGCGCTTGCGGTGGTGTGGAACGCGCTGTCGTTGCCGCTCTTGTTCGTCGTTCCGCGCGAGGTTGCCGACGGCAATCTTCCGGCTCTGCTGGGTCTGTTGTTTCCGATCGTCGGTGTCGGGTTGATCGTCTACGCGATGAAACGTACTCGCGAGTGGCATACCTACGGCCCAACTGAGCTGCGCCTGGATCCCCACCCTGGATCCATCGGTGGACACGTTGGCGGTGTGATCGGGTTGACCCGAAAGGCGGCGGCGCAGACCTACGAAGTGACGCTGGCATGCAAGCGCAGCTACGTGTCGGGGTCGGGTAAGAACCGTTCGCGCCATGAAGAGACCGTTTGGCAGAGTCGCGGTCCCGCGAGCGTCGCGACCGGCGGTGCGCGCCCGAGCCTTTCGTTTCGGTTTGACGTGCCCACGGGATTGCGCGCGTCGGAACCGAAAGGCAGCGACTACCACTTCTGGCAGGTCACGCTCACCAGCGGGTCGTCGGCCCCAGTGCCGCTCGACCGGGCATTCAAGATTCCGGTGTTCCCCACGGCCCAACATTCAGTGCGCATCGACATCGATACGGGTGCGAGCGCACAGCAGGAAGTTGCGGACAGGCTGCGTGATGCGACCAGTGCAGATGCCCCCGATGCGGTGGCAATCGAAACGCTGCGTGACAATCATGGTCTGGCGATCGAGCGGCGCGGTGACTGGTTGCGCCTGCATTTTCCTTATGGTCGCGCGAAGCTAGTGGCGCTGATCGTTGGGCCGGTGGGGCTGACCTTCGGCCTGGTCAGCCTTGGCGTCTTCGGCGATAACAGCGATTGGGTGCTTAGACTCGTGTTCGCCGGTTTCGCGCTCGCGGCCCTGGGCGTGGCGTTGTACCTGCCGTTCAATGAGCTGGACGTGCGTGTCAGCCGACAGCAGATTCGCTGCACGCGGCGTTGGTTTGGCATGACCCTAAGCCATCGCGAATTCACTCCAACCCAGATGACCGGCATCGAGCTGGAGAAGGGTTCCACCACAACCGTGGGCAACAAAACTACCGTTCGTTACGGGCTGGTGGCGCTGCTGTCCGCAAAGCGGCGGGTGAAGATCGCCGAGGGCATCGCTGGCCAGTCGGCGGCGCGGGCGCTACGCGACCTGTTCATGGATCAGGCCGGGCTGCGCCGCGCTGGGACTGCATGACCAGGAACAGATAGCCGTAGCAGTTCGGGTAGCGGCGGTAGTAGTCGATCTCCACCTGGCAATCCGTTAGGACCGCCTGCGCGCTCGGGTCGTCCGCGTACTTGACCTTCAGCCGATCGAGACGCGTTTCCATGGGCGTGTAGTAGGGCTCCCACCACGCCGACTCCGGAAGCACGAAATCGCCGAGAAGCCGGTAACCACACTCCTCGACCAACGCGCGTCGTTCGGCGATCGAGGCCATGTCCGGGTAGTTGCTGCGCCACCAACCGTTCAGCGGCTCCGGTGGGTCGGCAACCAGCCACACCGCGTCGGTCAGCGCGATGACGCCCGCCGGGCGGAGCAGTCGCTGCCATTGGATCAGCGCGTGTTCAACGCCGAGGATGTAGGCTGCACCTTCGCACCAGATGAGGTCGAAGCTCGCGTCGGGGTAGCGCAGCGCAGCCATGTCCGCGCGCTCGAACGTGACCCGGTCGGCGGCGCCCGCCGCCGCGACTCGACGCGATGCCTCGGCGAGAAAGGGTTCGTGCAGATCGACGGCAGTGATTCGCGCATCGGGTCGCGCGCGCGCCAGGTCCAGCGTCTGAACGCCGGGGCCGCACCCGATATCCAGAATCCGCGGCGCTTCGGGCAGGTCTCCTGCCAGATCCAGGGCCCGCTCGGTGGAGGCTCGATTGCCGGGCCCTTGTCGCGGCAAGTCCTGGTGCGCGTCGAAGAAGACTTTGAGTTGGTTGGAGTCGTTGAAGTCCATGGCTGCCGTCGGCAATGAAAGCAGGACCATTTTAGACAGTAGCAGCCGTTCCCTGCATCATGCACCGATGATCACCCACGCGAACAAGCGGACCCGAAGCTGGCTTCGGGTGCTCTCCTTGTGGAGTATTTCAGTCTTCCTGCTGGCCCCTGGTCAGGGCTGGGCCGGGGGCGGCGTCATGCTGCGAAATGATGTCTGCATCATCACGATCGGCTTCTACGAGGCGCATTTCACCGCCTACCAGCCGCAAACCCGTGGTAACGAGGAGTTCTGTAAGGATCTGCCAGACATGGGCGAAACCTTGTTCGTGCTCGACTACCTGCATGCCAGCATGAAGGAGGTGCCCATCGACTTCCGGATCATCAGGGACGTCACCGAGCTCGGGAAGTTCGTACAGGCGCGCGACGTCGAAGCGATCGAAGACCTGGACGCGCACACCGTATTTTATCAGCGCCCGACGGTGCGTAGAGATGCTTCGCTGCGTATCGATCACAGTTTTATCGAGCCCGGGGAGTTCATCGGTATCGTCACGGCAGGTCACCCAACCGAAGAGACGATCTACACGGCAGTGTTTCCGTTCCGCGTTGGCAAGACCGACTACAGCCGGCTGATGTGGTTTGGGCTGCTGTTGTTGGTGCCGTTCGGCTATTACTTTGCGCGTCGGGGAGCGCCCAATTCCAGCCAGTCCCGACGGTGATGCAAAGGACGAATGAACGCGAATAGGCGTCGCTGGCTCTGGCTGATCGCGTTGGTGGTCGCCCTCGTTGCGTTTCCACCGCAGTGGTATCCGCTGCCGTTACGCCTCCAGCTCACTGCCTGGTTTGGCGCGGCAGACTACCGTGCGCTGCCGGGTTCGGTGGACGCGCGCGCCCTCGAACCCGAGGCATTCTGTCCGGCAGACCTGTCCGGATGGCGCGCGCCGCACACCATCGAAGGCGTTGCAGTGGCGGAGTCTGCGGCCTGCGTGGCCGACAATCCGTTCGCGGTGGCCGCGTTCGTCAAAGGCACGAACAACGTAACCCAGGAGACGCTGCTGGCGAGCGAGTTGACGGCTGATGCGGTCGAAAAAGGCCGCGATCTCGACGGCGACGGCGATCCGGACGAGATTCACATTCGTCTCGAGGTGGCGGAGCTGAACGGCGGTTCGCCGATTTCGTCCCTGCCGGTGACGCAGTACGACATTGCCCCCGGCATTCAGCCTGGCTTGTGGGTGTTCGCACCGAAACTGGTCGGCATGGCGGTGGAGAACTTCGAGTCGCAGCGGGCCCGCTCTGCGTTACGGCTGCCGTCGCCGGCAATCCGTATCGAGCAAGGTGATCGGGTGCGGATCACGCTCGAGAACAGCCATTACATGCCGCACACCCTGCATCTGCATGGCGCTGACCATGGGTTCGTCGATGTCGACGGCCAAGGCAACGACGGCGTACCCATCACCAGCGAGGTCCCGGTGATGCCGGGGTTCTCGCGTACCTACGAGCTGACACCGCGGCACGCCGGCAGCATGTACTACCACTGCCACGTGCAGCCTCACGTACACGTCATGATGGGCTTGCAGGGAATGTTCATCATCGAAGAAAACCGGCCGGACAACTGGCTGCAGACGCTGAACGTGGGTGCGGGGCTGGTGCGCGCATCATCGCGCGCCGTGGCGGAGGAGTTCACCCGTGAGTACGATCTGCACTATCAGGATCTGGACAAGGAGCTCGGTGAGCGGATTCGCCGTTACAACGATCCGCGGTTGATTACCCAGTCGATGCATCGCGACTATGACATCACCGACGCCAGCCCGGACTACTTCACGCTTAACGGGCGATCGTTTCCCTACACCTTCCGTGAGTCTCTGCTGGTCGGGCAGGACGACGAGCGGATCAAGCTGCGGGTGGTCAACGGTGGCATGAAAGGGATCGCGCTGCATACCCACGGGCACAAGTTCAGCGTCACGCACCGCGACGGTGTTGCGCTTCCCGAAGCCACCATCGTGCCTCAGGACGTAGTCTGGATTGCCACCAGCCAGCGGGTCGATCTGGCACTTTCGTTACGTAACGATGGGCTCCACGCATACGGGCCCGGCATCTGGCCGTTCCACGATCACCAGTACCAGGGCATCACCAACGACGGCATCGGCCCGGGCGGAAATCTCAGCGCGATCGTCTACGCGCAGTACCTCGGCGAGAACGGTTGGCCGCAAACCCGTGGAGTCCCCTGGGACAACTACTTCACCGCAGAGTATTACCGCAAGGAAATACCCGTCTGGGAGGCCTACGCGCCGGGATTGTTCGCCGAGGCAGGGAACGATTGGTGGCTGCTGGCGCGCCTGATCGGCTTGGCGATGCCGTCGGTGCGATCATCGGGTTGGCCTTGACCGGGGTGTTGAGCGGCATGCGGTCCCGCGCAGCGCGAGGTAATACCCCGTGAGACTTCGACTGCTGATAGGGGTTGCAGCAATGCTGTCGGGCACCTCCTTCGCACAGGATCATTCCCACCACGACATGGCGGTTGCCCGCGCGGGTGTGGTGATGAACGAAAACCGAAACAACCTGCCGCGGGGTTGTGACGAGATCAGTCGGGACTATCAATTGACGATTCGGGCGGGTCGGGAGTACGCCCGCGATGTCCCTGGGATGACGTTCGGGATGAGCGAGCACGACGTCCGGGTCGAGCCGTGCAGCCGAATCGAGGTGACCTTCGTCAACGAGGACGACGTCCGGCATCAATGGATGGTGCATGGGCTGCCGAAGTATCTGTATCCGGCTGGAATGTTTCATCTGGAAGCCTCCGGCGGGCAACAGGTCACCGGTACGTTCATCGTGCCGGGCGAGGATCGGAGCTATCTTCTGCATTGCGACATTGCCCAGCACATGGAGAAAGGCATGCGTGGCCAACTGGTGGTGGGCCGCGGCAGTGGCGATTTGTGGAGCGTCACCGGGATCAGCGATCAGTTCTATCGATCGTCCTACTGGCCCCGCAACACCTACCTGTGGGTGGGTATCGCCCTGTTCATCGGCTTCCTGGCGACGTTACGTATCGCGAAAGGCCCGCGAACCGAATGTTGACGCCCGGCACCAGCTCCGGCACGAAATGTTGACGCCTGGCACCAGTTCCCGAATGTTGACGCCCGGCACCAGTTCAGCGCTCGGCGGGCGCCAGCTGGCGAAAACTGGCCGTGAAGTGACGCATCGTCGGCGGTTGCTCTACGATCTCGTAGCCGGGCAGTTCGTCCTTGATCTCGACCAGTTCCTCGAAGACCTCGACGATGTAGTCCGCATGTGACTGAGTGTAGACCCGGCGTGGCATGGCGAGTCGCACCAGATCCATGGAGGCAGGACTTTCGGTTCCATCGGGCGCCTGGCCGAACATGACGGTGCCGATTTCGCAGGCACGGATGCCGCCCAGTTCGTACAGCGCGACCGACAATGCTTGCCCCGGGTAGGACAGCGGCGCAATGTGCGGCAGCCATTCGCGTGCATCGACGAACACGGCGTGTCCGCCGGCCGGTTTCATCACCGGGATACCCATGGCGTCCAGGCGTTCGGAGATGTATTCGTTGGTGCGGATGCGGTAGCGCAAATAGTCTTCGTCGACGATCTCGGTCAGTCCCTGAGCGATAGCGTCCAGATCCCGTCCTGCTAACCCGCCGTAGGTTGGAAATCCTTCGGTCTGGATCAGACGGGTGCGCGCTCGCGCGGCCAGCGCATCGTCGTTCAGCGCCAGCCATCCACCGATGTTTGCGAACGCGTCTTTTTTGGCGCTCATGGTCATGCCGTCGGCGCAGCTGAACGTGTCGCGCACGATGCTGACGATGTCGCGCTCGGATTGTCCGGGCTCACGCTGCTTGATGAAAAACGCGTTCTCGGCGAAGCGACAACCGTCGATAAACAGCGGCTTGCCGAATTCACGGGCCAGTTCGGCGGTTGCGCGGATGTTCGCAAGGCTCACCGGCTGACCGCCTCCGGCATTGTTGGTAATGGTCAGCATTACGCAGGGAACGTTGCCGGCGTGCCGTTCGAGATAGGCGCGCAGCGCGACCAGGTCGATGTTCCCCTTGAACGGATGTGCAACGCGCGGGTCCAGACCCTCTTTGATCACCAGATCGTCCGCCGTCGCTCCGGTCGCTTCGATGTTGCCTCGAGTCGTATCGAAGTGGGTGTTGGAGGGGATGCACTTTTCCGGCCCGCCGATCAGGCCGAACAGAATGGCCTCGGCGGCTCGACCCTGGTGCGTTGGAATGATGTGTTTGAACGGCATGAGATGTTGCACCGCCGCCTCGAATCGGTCGAACGACGGGGAACCAGCGTAACTCTCGTCACCCAGCATCAGCGCAGCCCATTGGGCCGAACTCATGGCTGAAGTACCGCTGTCGGTGAGCAGATCAATCAGAACGTCTCGAGACTTCAACCTGAACAGGTTGAAGTGGGCCGCATGGATGAACCGCCGGCGCTCCTCCGGCGTGGTCAGCCGGATCGGCTCGACGGATTTTATCCGGAACGGTTCGATGATGGTCTTCATGGCGATCAACGGGTGTTCACGAACCGACCATGACAGACAATCCCGGCTGGAGAAAGGCTGGACTGAATCGCCGCGAAGCGTTTAGCGTAGCGGTTCACCTGGGAGGAGCGCATCGTGGAAATCTATCTGCATCACTATCCGGCTTCGCTGTTCTCGGAAAAGATCCGAGTGCTGTTGGGCTACCTCGGGTTGCCCTGGCACTCGGTGATTACCTCCAGCATCATGCCGCGGCCACTGCTGATGCCGCTTACCGGCGGATACCGCAAAACACCGAATCTGCAGATCGGCGCGAACGTGTACAGCGATACGGCCGTCATCGCCAGGGGCCTGGCCCGGCATGTGGGTGATTCATCGCTGCTCGGCGCGGGGCTGTTCGGCGCGGGATTCAACGGCGATCGGGTTGCCGAATGGGCGGATACCCAACTGTTCCGGGTGACGGTGACGTTGAATTTTCGACCTGAGGCGCTTGGCGACATGATGAGCCAGCTCTCCGCGGACGAGGTCAGCGCGTTCATGGCGGACCGCGCGGAACTCTCGGAAGGAACGAGCATTGCGACCTTCACGCCGGCCGCAGCGCTTGCTTACCTTGCGGATTACGCGACCACGCTGGACGCCAGTCTGGCCGGCGCCTTCCTGTTTGGGGCGGCGCCGACGATTGCCGACTTTTCCGTCTACCACTGCTTCTGGTTTGTCGCGGCCAATCCGATCAATGCGCCGCTGCTCGAGCCGTATCCTCAGATTCGCGCCTGGATGGCACGAATGGCCGCCTTCGGACATGGTGAGGTCTCGGAGGCCACCGGTGAACAGGCATTGGCCCATGCTCGCGACAACGAACCCCTGGCCCCCGCGCTGAACTCGACCCTCACCGAGGGCATCGCGATCGGTGACCAGGTGTCCGTGACGCCGGTCGATTACGGCAGGAATCCGGTCACGGGCCAACTGATTGTCTGGTCTTCCAACGAGATCGTTGTGGCGCGAGAAACGAACGAGACCGGGCCGCTGATGAATCACTTCCCGAGCGCTGGATTCGAGGTCGCTGCTTCTTCGTGAAAAGAGCGCTGAAGGCTCTTTCATGAGAAGAGGGCTGAGGGCTCTTTCGTGAGAAGAACGCTGAAGGCTCTCGCTGACATCCCACTCGTCGACAAGAGGGGCCGCAGGTTCAGAATACGCCTGCCTCCAGCCCTGCGGCGAGGGTCATGCCGAGCTCCTTGCACTGTGCCAGATCGGTTGCATCAACACCGTCGCGGGCGATCACGGGTTGTTGTACCTGCTTGAACGGATAGCCGTTGCCGATACGCTGGATCGCGCGAACGGCCCCGCTGCCGTCGTTGCCCGCACTGATGAAGATTGCGTACGGCAGCGCCGCGATCCGGCCTTCCACCTCGTAGAAGGTCCGGTCGAGAAAGTCCTTCATGGCGCCGGACATGTAACCGAAGTTTTCCGGCGTTCCCAGAAGCAGCGCGTCGGCCCACAGCAGGTCTGCGGGGCCGGCGTCGTGCGCGCGCAGCAAACGCACGTCGACCGCTTCGATCAGATCGTCCGTGGCGCCCGCATAGACGGCCTGGGCAAGCGCTTCGGTATTGCCGGTTTTGCTGTGATACACGATGAGCAGGTGGTTCGGCATCTTTCGTTGACGGATCGCTGGCAATGGCGGTCGGGTTGGCTGGAGGGGTTCATCGGGGGCCGAGTATACTTGCTCGGCCGGGTCGCAGAAGAAACACCATGACCGTAACGCCCGCTGACATCCGCGCTGCACGGGAGCGAATCAGCGATCAGATCGTGCGAACGCCGTTTCAGCATTCGGCGACGCTGTCCGCCATGACCGGGGCGGAGATTTTTCTGAAGTTCGAAAATCAGCAGTTCACCGCATCTTTCAAGGAGCGTGGCGCGCTCAACCGGCTGCTGCAACTCACCGATGCGCAGGCCAGCGGCGGCGTCATTGCCATGTCGGCGGGCAATCATGCTCAAGCCCTGGCCTACCATGGGCGTCGCCTTGGCATTCCGACATGCATCGTCATGCCGCGCACGACGCCCAACGCCAAGGTGGAACAGACCCGGGTATTCGATGCCGAAATCATTCTGCACGGCGACCAGTTTGACGAGACCCTGGCGTTCACCGTCGATGCGGCAGCACAGCGGAGCATGACCCTGGTGCACCCCTACGACGACCCGGCAGTGATCGCCGGCCAGGGCACGCTGGGCCTGGAAATGATGGAGCAGATCGACGACCTCGATGTGCTGGTCGTGCCGGTCGGAGGGGGCGGGTTGATCTCGGGTGTGGCGCTGGCGGCAAAATCCATTCGACCGATTGAAGTGGTCGGCGTGCAGAGCGAGCGTTATCCCTCCGCTTACAATGCGTTCAAAGGTCTTGCGGACATCGTTCCGGGTGGTGGAACGGTGGCCGAGGGGATTGCGGTCAAGTCTCCAGGCGAGTTGACGCTGACATTTCTGAAGACCCAGGTGGACGACATGCTGCTGGTGAGCGAGGAACAGATCGAGAGGGCGCTGTTCAGCTTGCTCGAGATCGAGAAAACGGTTGCCGAAGGAGCCGGTGCCGCCGGACTTGCCGCGATCATGCAGCATGCCGAGCGATTTCAGGGCAAGCGCGCCGGGGTCGTGCTCAGTGGGGGCAACATCGATATGATGATCCTGTCGTCGATCCTTCAGCGCGGCCTGGTACGCAGCCATCGATTGCTGCGACTTACGGTCGAATTGTCGGATGTCCCGGGCGCGCTGGCGGACATCACCCGGCTGTTGGGGGAGCTGAACAGCAACATCATCGACATTTCCCACCAGCGCACGTTCGGCGGATCTTCCGTGCGAGCCGCCGTGGTGGAACTGGTTTTGCAGATGCGTGGCGAAGAGCAGGCAGAACACGTCGTTCGCGTGCTGAACGAGCACGGTTTCGATGCAGAACTCACGGACTAGGCAGGCCTGAGTGACGTAGTCGAACGCCCCAGGGCCGCGTTATCACCACAGCGATCTGCGAGCAGCGCTGATGATCTTTGGCGTGCTCAGTCGCTAGCTAACCCCGGATCTTTCCAACCACTTCTGCAAGTTCATCCAGCAGCGGCAAGACCGTATCCGCGGGGTCCGACGGCAAGCTGACGATCAGGTCGTCGAAGCCCTGCTCGACGCGGCCTTTCAACTGGTCCTCGTCGATCGGCGCGCCGAACAACGCCAGGGTAAGGTCCTCGATTTTTCGATCCTTGGCTTCCAGCGCTTCGGTGACGGCTGCCAGCATGCTGGAGCCCATGCCACCGATCGGCATCCAACCGTCGCCGTACTCCGCAACACGTTCTGGCGTCCATCGGGTGTTGGCACCGATCCAGACCGGCGGGCCACCTGCTTGCACCGGCTTCGGCCACGACCAGATTGGATCGAAATCGACGAACTCACCGTGGTACTCAGCCTCGTCGTTGCGCCAGATTTCCTGCATCGCCAGGATTTTTTCGCGCACGATTTTCCAACGGTTGCCGTAGTCGGCGCCGTGGTTCTCCATCTCCTCGCGATTCCAACCGGCGCCGATGCCCAGCACGAACCGGCCTTCGGAAATCATGTCGACCGATGCGATCTCCTTGGCCAGAGTGATCGGATCACGCTCGATCACCAGGCAGATTCCGGTGCCGAGTTGAATGCGTTCGGTCACGGCGGCGCACGCGCCCAACGCTACGAAGGGGTCGTGCGTGTGGGAGTACATTTCCGGCAGCTCGGTGCCACCCGGAAACGGTGTGATACGGCTGGTTGGGATGTGCGTGTGCTCGGGAAAGAACAGGCTGTCCAGGCCGCGCTCTTCGACGGCCTTGGCGAGCTCCACCGGCTGAATGGAGTAGTCGGTCGGAAACATGGTGACGCCGAATCTAGCGTTCTCGTTTGCGAATGCCATCAGTGCTCTCCCCGCGTTGATTGAAGCGCAACATAGTACGGGGACGTCGCCCGGCCGTCACCCGCGACAGATCCGCGACGGGTAGGCTCAGATGTTGTCGAAGTCGCCGTGCCGACCCTTGCCTTCTGCGAAGCGGGTCGCGCCGTCGCGGGTTTCACCGGAGCTGATCACTTCGCGGCCCAGGCGGGTCTCCTCGGTCAACGCGGTATCGAGATCCAAGCCCCATTGCCGGTAAGAGGAGAGCCGGTCGCTGCGCAGGCAAAGCTGTGGAAACTGAGTCAGCCCCCGGGCCAGTCGCGTGGCGGCGGCCAGCGCATCACCCGTCTCGGTGAGTCGATTTGCCAGCCCGATGTGCAGTGCTTCTTCGCCGGAGACCCCGCGACCGGTCAGAATCAGGTCCAGTGCATGACTGTGGCCCAGCAGGCGACTCAGACGGATGGTGCCGCCATCCACCAACGGGACGCCCCAACGCCGACAGTACACGCCAAATACCGCATCTCGTGCCGCAACCCGCAGATCGCACCAGACGGCGAGTTCCAAGCCGCCCGCGACCGCGTGGCCTTCCACCGCCGCGATCACCGGTTTCGACAACAACATTCGGGTGCAGCCCAGCGGACCGTCGCCGGTCATGCTCAAGCGGTTGCCGCGGCCGTCCGATATCGCCTTGAGATCGGCTCCTGCGCAGAAGGTGCCGTTGGCGCCGGTGAGTACCGCCACGTCGAGATCCGGGTTCGCATCGAAGTCCCGAAAAGCATCCGCGAGTTGAACCGCGGTTTCCCCGTCGACGGCGTTACGAACTTCCGGGCGGTTGATGGTGATCGTGGCAACGCGTTCGCTGGTCTCGATGTCTATGCTCATGGCCTCTCCTGACGTGCTTTCGCGAGCGGATGGTATAGTAGCCCGGCTTCGCTTTGGCAACCTCGGGGGATCATCGGTGCGCACATCTCAGCCACGCATTCAGCCACTGGAACCGGACCAGTGGGACGCGGACACCGCGAAATTCATGGAGCGATTCGACAACGTTCTCAACATCTTCAAGACGTTGATCAACCACCCGGAACTGATGCGCCGCTGGATGGTTTTCGCCAATCACGTGCTGGGTAAATCGACGCTGGCGTTTCGCGAACGCGAACTACTGATTCTACGCATCGGCTACCTGTGCCAGGCGGGCTACGAATGGGGACAGCACGTGCTGATCGCCCAGGCCGGGGGCGTATCGGACGACGATATCCGCAGGGTCAAGCAGGGCCCCGATGCGGAAGGCTGGAGTGAGATCGATCGGGCGCTGATCAAAGCGACGGACGAGCTGCATGACGATGCGCACATCAGCGATGCAACCTGGCAGGCGCTGGCCGAACATTATGACGACAAGCAGATGATGGACATCGTGTTCACCGTGGGTCAGTACAACCTTGTCTCGATGGCGCTCAACAGTTTCGGTGTTCAGGCCGATCCCGGGCTGCCGGGTTTCGATATTTGAGTGTCGCTATGACGGGACGTCTGGCAGGAAAAATCGCGATCGTGGTCGGCGCCGGTCAGACGCCCGGCGAAACGATTGGCAACGGTCGGGCCACGGCGTTGCGCTTTGCTCAGGAAGGCGCGGTGCTGTTGTTGGTGGATCGGCGCCTGGACTCGGCTCAGGAAACCCTCGCGATGGTGGAAGCCGAGGGCGGAACCGGTTCGTGTCTCGAGGCTGACATTACGGTTGAGGCGCAGTGTCAGACGATTGCGCAAACCTGCGCGGAACGCTACGGGCGAATTGATGTGCTGCACAACAACGTGGGCATCGGCGCAGGCGATCGTGGAGTGACCAGCATCACTGAGGAAACCTGGGATGCGATCCATTCCACTAACGTCAAGGGTGTCATGCTGTGCTGCAAGCACGCGCTGCCCATCATGCGCCAGCAGCGGTCCGGTTCGATCATCAACATATCGTCGGTTGCCGCCGTCTGTTCGGTTGGGATGATTGCCTACAAGACCTCGAAGGCTGCACTCAACGCCTTAACGCAAGCGTTAGCGAACGGCAACGCCCAGTACAACGTGCGCGCCAACGTCATCATGCCGGGGTTGATGAACACGCCGATGGCGATCGAAGGGCGCGTTGCGCTTGGTCACGATCGTGCTGAATTGATCCGGCAGCGTGACGCTCAGGTACCTCTGGGCGGCATGGGTTCGGCCTGGGATGTCGCCAACGCAGCGTTATTCCTGGCCAGCGATGAAGCTCGATTCATCGCCGGCGTGTGCCTGCCCGTGGATGGCGGTCAGGCAGCGCGAGTCGGTTAATATGCCTGAAACGCATAAAAACAGCTTGTTTGATGCAGAAATGTTTCAGTATCTGTGGATAAAAGTAGCCAACTGTCACGAACTGTAACAAACGCTTGACGCTGGCTCGGCTTTTCATGATCCTTGATCTGCCATGGGGTGAGGCATACGAGAGTCGGCAAGCTGAGTCGACTGGCACGATAAAAACAGGAGGTGACGTAGATTTATGTATTACGTCAATGCCGGGCTGGGGGTTACCCTGGTCATACTTGCAGCGGTCCAGTTTGGCCATGGGGATGTCACATGGGGCGCCGCATTCCTTGGCGGCGGCCTGCTCGCTCTGATCACCCTGAAACACCGCATGAGTCTCCTCACCGTCAACGTGTTCGCCGTACTCGCGGTGGGCGCCATGTTTTTCTACTTCGCCGGTTTCTTTCAACTTGTACCTCAACTGCACCACTGGTACATGCGCGGCGAGGCGTTGCACTGCCTCGGGATGTTGTTCGCGGCGTTCGCCATGATCCCGGTGCTCTCCGAATACAGCTGCCGCCAGAAATCCGAGCAATGCGAGCAAAGCCGGCATTGGCACCGACACCATTTCCGGCATTCTGCTTCGCACTCCACCGCACACTCCAAGTAGCCCCTCTCTCCTAGAAGCGCGCGTCCGGTCAACCGGAGGCGGTCTGCTGCGTTGATTCCTCTGTCACGGACGAATTGACGGAGCACCACATGATCAATTTTCGAGATGCGTGGAGCCTTGGTTCCTACGCTGGTTCCGGCGCTGGTTCCGGCGCTGGTTCCGGTTCCCGGATCGCGCTGCTCGCGATGTTGTTTACCTTCAGCGCCTGTAGTGGGGGCGGGGGCGGGGGCCGGGGTGGGGATGGATCATCCCTCAGCGATCCATCCGCGACCGCGGCCTCAGCGGACAGTGGCGAGATCACGATTGCGCTCACCGATGCCGAGGGCGACTTCGAGAGTTACGTCGTGGACGTGGATTACCTGCGCCTGCAGCGTGCCAACGGTGATGTAGTCGAAACCGTTCCGCTGACCACACGAGTTGATTTTGCCGAGCTGAACCGGCTGACGGAATTCTTCACCATCGCGACCATTCCCGCCGGCGAGTACACCAGCGTGGTCGTCGGAATGAACTTCAACGCCGCTGAAATTCTCGTTCAGGCGGCCGACGGCAGCATCAGCGCGGCGCTTGCGATTGATGCGGCGGGAACCGCATTGACCCACCTCGAGGTTACGGTACGGCTGCCGGGCGATGAACCGATACGCATCGCTCGGGGGGTGCCGGCCCATGTCACCGTGGACTTCGATCTGGATGCGTCGAATGTCGTGGATTTTGACGTTTCGCCCGTTACCGTGACCGTGCAGCCGTTTCTGTTCGTGACGCCGGAATTCGAACGCAATCGAGAGCACCGCGCACGCGGCGTGCTGGCCGACGTCAACGAGCCGGCGGCCGAGATCACGTTGAAGGTTCGACCGTTTCATCATCGTGCCGGTGAGTTCGGTCGTTTCACTTTCTCGGTGGACGACGAGACCATGTATGACGTGGATGGAGAACGTCTTGCGGGTGCGGATGGACTCGCAGCTGTGGCGATGCTCGACGAGAACACCCCGGTGGTCACGCTGGGGATGGTGACGGACACAGGCTTTGTTGCGGATGTGGTAGTTGCCGGCAGCGGTGTGCCCTGGGCAGATGTGGACCTGATCGAAGGCGTGGTGCTGGCGCGCCAGGACGATACCCTCACGGTCCGCGGCGTCTACTTCTCGTTCCGCGCTGACGTTATCGTGCAGCGGGGTATCTTTTCCGTGGAGCTGCACGATGACACGGTCGTGGCGACGAGGTTGCTCGATGCGACGTTGGCGCCCGCCGACATTTCCGTGGGTCAGCACCTCTCTGCGGCAGGTGACATGCGCGATGACCTGACGCTGTCTGCGTCGCGCGTCGCGCTGCATATCAATCAACTGACCGCGAGGGTGCTGCAGCCCAGCCCACTGGTCGTGGATCTGGCGTTTCTGAACGGTTTGCGTCCGTCCGGGTTCGATTTCACCGGCACCGGCATCACGCCAGCTGACGATGCAGATCCGGAGCACTACGAGATCGATACAGCGACGCTGCCGTTGCCGGGGGTCGAACCCGGCGAGGCCGTGCGCGTGCGCGGACTGGTCAACCGGTTTGGCCTCGCGCCGCCGGACTTCAACGCCCGCACGGTAATCGACGTGAATCAGGACCGGTTCCCGGCGTCGCTGCAGGTCGCCTGGGAGGGCGGCACGGGTTCGCCGTTCAGCAGCATCGAGCCGGCCCGCATCGATGTCGACCTGAGCGAGGCGCGGCACGTGCTCCGGTTGCGTGGGCTGGACGCCGGTGGCGCGGACCTGAACGCCATTGCCCTGCTCGCAACCGACGATGGCCGTGGCGCGTACGCGGTGGTGGTACGCGGCGTCGGAGAGGTACACGGGTATCGACAGTTTTCCGGGTTGGTCGCCGAACTCGAGCGCCAACTTGCGGCGGGCAACCTGTTGCATCGCATTGCCGTCCACGGACGGTACAATGCCGGCACAGTCGAGCTGACGGCACCGCGGGCGGGCTTTGAGTTCATCGCACCATGAACCGGCGCAGGGGTGCGGGACCTGCGTCCCGCGCTTCGCCGACGAGCGGTGAGGGACTCCGCGGCGCTCGACCGATTTCTTGCCGGAGTAGAACGGCGCGCTTTTCGTATGGCGCGTCTGGCGGTGAAGGACGTGGATGAAGCGATGGATATCGTGCAGGACACCATGCTGACCCTGGTTCGCAAATATGCAGACAAAGGCGAGCGCGACTGGCCGCCGCTGTTTCATCGGATTCTGCAGAACCGGATTACGGATTGGCATCGGCGCCGCATCGTGCGCAGTCGGGTCATGATGGTATTAGGTCGATCCGATGACGCGGGCGAAGTCGACCCGATCCAACTGGTTGCCGACGGACCGGCGGCGGATCCCGAGTATCGCGTGCAGCTCGACGCCGTTTCCAAGCAGATGGCCGAATCGGTCGAGCAGTTGCCCCACCGCCAGCAACAGGCATTCCTGCTGCGTGCCTGGGAGGGCCTGAGCGTGGCGGAAACCGCGCGCGCCATGCGCTGCTCGCACGGAACCGTGAAAACCCACTACTCGCGGGCAATCCACCGTCTGCGCGGAGAACTGGCAGAGTTACACCCAGAGCTACTGGTGGATGACACCAATGAACGAACGGCCGAGTGACGAGGAACTGGTTGCGCTGACGCTCGAGGGTCTCGAGCAGAACACGCTGCCGGCCGATATCGTCGGCCGGCTGGCAGCGGTCCGGCGCCTGGCGGTTGCGCGCCTCGACCGTCCCGTGCCTGCCCCTCTGAATTCCTGGATTCCAGCAGGCGCGATGGCAGCGACGTTGCTTGCCATCGGGTTGCTGGTCCTGGAGTTCGCGGGCCAGGGCCCGCCCCTGCTGGTTGAAGAGGTTCAGGCGGTGCAGCATCTCGAACTGCTGGAAGATATCGAACTGTTCGCCTGGATGGTTGAACAGGATGCGTCCCGGGGCGCCGGCTAGGCGGTCGTTGTGAAATGCGCTGGGTATTATCGATATCAATCCTGTTCTACGCCGCGGGCGTGCGTGCGCAAGAAGACCCTGCAGAGCCCGTGGACCTCGAGTTTCTCGAGTACCTCGGCAGCCTGGTCTTCGGTGGCGAAGGCTGGGTGGGTCCCGAAGACATGGTGGTGCCCCTCGACGCGGGGGCCGCTGGAAGCGCTGCGGCCACTGGGGAAGGCGCCGCATCCACTGGAGAAAAGCGCGTGCAGTACGAAGACGCGTTTGAACGCGATCTGGCCGAGGAACCCGACGATGCGGGTTAGCGTGCGACGCTGGGTGTTTGTGCTGCTGGCGATGTGTGCAGTGCCGGCGTTGGCGGTCGACTGGCGCGATTTGAGCGCCGAACAGCAGCGCGTGCTTGGCCCGTACCAGAACCAGTGGTCGGAGATTCCCGAGGAACGGCGCGCTCGCCTGGCGGGGGGCGCCGAGCGATGGCTCTCGATGAATGCCGAACAGCGGCGCAAGATGCGCGCGCGTTACGGACGCTGGCAGGGTTTGTCGCCGCAGCGTCGCGATCAGCTCCTGCAGCGGTTCAACGAGTTCCGTTCGCTGACGCCGGAACAACAGGATCAGTTGCGGGCGCGGATGGATCGCTTCAAGCGGCTCTCACCGGATCAGCAACGGGCACTGCGCGAGCGCTTCAAGGACTTGACGCCGGAACAAAGGGCACGGGCTTTCGAGCGCATGAAACGCAATGCCCAGGCGCGCCGCCGGCAACAGCAGCAGAGACAGCACGATGTGCGCCCTCCCACCGGGCACCAGACCGACCAGAAACAGCGTGCGAGAGACTAGCAGCGTGTTGGAAAACGCGCTGCTAGTGCGAGCCAGGGATGGCTCGCCCGCAAATCGAGCACGTATGCGCTTGATTTGTCGTGAGCGAGCGGTAGCGAGCGTAGTTGAAAAAGTCCATGGATGGACTTTTTCAACAGGCTACTGATGCGCCCACGACGATCGGTGCTGTACATGCCGGGTGCGAACACCCGCGCGCTGGAGAAAGCTCGCGGGCTTGATTGCGATTCGATCATCTTCGATCTCGAAGACGCGGTAGCGCCGGATGCGAAAACAGTCGCCAGGAGTGCCGTTGCGGCGGCCGTGGCGGAAGGCGGTTATGGCTCCCGGGAACGCGTCGTGCGGATCAACGGCCTTGAGACACCGTGGGGCGAGTCGGATCTGGCGGCCGCCCTGGAAATGGACATCGATGCTGTGCTGGTCCCCAAGATCGAAGACCAGCAACAGTTGGATCAGGTCTATGCGGCCTTTGAGCGCGCCGACGCGCAGCCCACGCTATGGATCATGGTCGAGACGCCACGTGGCGTGTTGCAGTGCGAACGGTTGATCGCCGACAACCCGCGCGTTGCGGTGCTGGTCATGGGCACCAGCGATCTGACCAGTGAGCTGCGTGCCCGCCACACGCAGGATCGGCTGCCCATGCTGTCCGCGCTCAGCCAATGTCTGCTGGTCGCGCGGGCGCATGACCGCGTGATCCTCGACGGCGTTCATCTCGACTTTCGCAACGAAACAACCTTTCGCGCGGCCTGCGTGCAAGGGCGTGACCTCGGTTTCGATGGCAAAACCCTCATCCATCCGAGCCAGATCGATGTTTGCAACGAGGTGTTTGGCCCGAGCGACGCCGAGGTCGAAGACGCGTGGCTCGTGAAGGCTGCCTGGGACGAAGCTCAGCGATCCGGCAAAGGTGTGGCCGTGGTCGATGGCCGACTGGTGGAGAACCTGCACGCCGTCGAAGCCGACCGCGTGCTGGCTTTCGCCGAAGCCATCGCTGCTCGAACCTCAGGCGCTCAGTCCCGGCGATGATGCCTCGCGCTTGTGCCGTTCCGCCAGTTCCACCAGATTTTCCCCGTGGCCTCTCCGATCGATTTTGTACCGGGTCACGATGTACAAGCCCGTCACGAACAGCCCGCAGTACAGCGGCAGGAAGAAGACTGCCAGGTTGAAACGAATCTCCTGGGTGACCTGTTCGACGCTGCGGATGTCGTCGAGACCCACCAGCGACACGATCACGCCCGCGCCGATGATGCCGCCTGCCGAGATCGCCTTGAACGCAAAGCTGCGGGCAGCATAGAACAAGCCTTCAGAACGCCGGAACGTGGTCAGTTCGCTGTCTTCCACGACGTCGGCCATCATCGAATCCAACATCACGTTGCCGACGATGGCGAATGTGACTTCGGCGACGATGAACACCGAGTAGAAATACAGCGATGTCCAGCTTCCGAACTCCGGCCACAATCCATTCAGCAACAGAATGTACGGAATGGGGTACAGGGAAATGTTCAGCAGGATCCCGCCAATCGCGGTGCGCCTCTTGCCGAACCGACCGCCAAAGTAGGGTGCCGCCCAATACGCGACCAGCGGCGCGATCAGCACGAATATCCCGGTAGTTGCGATCTGCGGCCCGCTGAAGCCGAAGAAGTAGGTGGTGTTGTACAGATACAGCGCCATGCCAAGGCCGCCGGCGATGCCGACGGTCAGACCGTAGAAAAACAACGCTGCGAAATTTCGGTTCTTCAGCGACTGGAATATCTGCCGTACCTCGCGAGTGATCTCGCTGAATTTGAACGTCTCGGTCGGCCTGGGCAGCGCCGCAGCAACGCGTTGGGTGCCCAGGGAGGATGCGAGAATCGACAGGAAAATGCAGCCGGCGCCCACCGCGGCATAGATGGAGTATCCGGTCTGGACGCTCACGCCGTACGCACCGACCCAGAAGAAGAAATTGAGCGTGTGGATGCCGTTGCCGCCGTACCAGCCGAATGCGTGCCGCATTGCCAGCCATTTGTTGCGTCGGTCGTAATCCTGTTCCAGGTCGGGTAACAGCGCAGTCGAGGGAACCTCGTGCAACGTGGTGCCCGTTCTGATCAACAGCGCCAGGATCAGCACGTAGAAGAACGCGTTGCTTTCGTCCACAGCGATGACCGGATTGAACAGGGCGTAAAAGCACAGCGGCAGCACAATCAATGCCGTATACATGAACGGGTGACGGCGCCCGTACCGGGAACTGGTTTTGTCAGACCAGTGTCCCAGCAGCAGATCCGAGACCGCATCCCACAGCATCGCGATGGCCAACGCCAGGGATGCGAGGTAGCCAGGGATGCCGAGCACCTGATTGGCGTAGATCAGCAGCAGGTAACTGAACGCATTGTTCTTGATGCCGTAAGAAACGGCGGCTGAACCGTAGAACCAGAAAATGGGCTGCTTTTCCAGCGGCCCTTTGCCAACGGACATATTCAATCTCTCTCCCCGGTGAACGCTACGACGGTTTGATCCCTGCTCCGAATTGCTCGCTGGCGTCCATTATGGCCTGGGCGACCTCTGGATCCGGCGGCAGGCGTCCTGGCTTGCCGGATTTATCCTGGTTTTTGAGAAAGACCTCATAGGCCTTGATCGCGAGAACGGCCAGTTGCGTCGAGTTGTTGGGTACCCCATTGGGAAAGCATTCGGCACGCTCCCGCAAGAACTTCGACGCGGCTCGTACCGCCGAATGCTGGTCACGATCCGCTTCGGTTGGGTAGCTGAACCTCCAGCGCCGCGCACGGTTCGCAACCAACGCCTTGTCGCCTTCGCGCGCCGAGATTCCGGCGGCGGGAAATATCCGGCAATCGAATCTGCGGCAGGTGATCGGTCGCTGCTCGTAAATCGAACACGCATCGTCGACCAGCATGGGGCAGTGGCCGTGTTCGTCGTAGCCCATGAGGGTGTGTCCTTTGGGCAAACCGGGAGCCGGAAACAGGAGTGCTTCGGGTATCCGCGCGAGCGCCTCGGTCTCGTCGGGCCCGATGTGGATGAAATACGATGCCTTGCAGCAGGCGTTACATCCGCCGCACGGAACGTCAGCGCCGTGGTCTCCCGTCTGGGCATTTAAAGTACTACGCAGCCACGAAGAGAACTCGCCGGCGGCCAGCGTTTGGCGATCGGTGACGTCCACGACAGCGAGTGGTCCATTTCCGGACATGATTCAGGTTGCGCCCCTCAATGCGGTCCGAAACGGAAACAGCTCGGCGCGCATCAGACCTTCGGCGACCGCCGGGTCGTTTTCCATGATTGATTGCGCGGTGGCCTCGTTCGCGTTCAGCAGGACGATGCCGAACGCGGTCGAATCGGTATTGAGGGTCCGGCCGGCCAGCGTGAGGGTGCCTTCGGCCGCCAGCACCTCGAGGTAAGCGAAATGGGCCTGGACGATCTCGTTTTCCGCGTGCGTGCCCCCGTCGGTGAGCATGTCGGGCCGCGTAAGCTGGAGTCGGTAGAGGAACTCGGTCATGGCATCGCGTGAAGCAGTAGCAGGCAGCAGCATAGCAGAGGCGATCGCGTTTGCTGTCGGCGTGAGGCGTGGTAGGGTCGGATCCTGGCGTCAGGAAGGAGGGGTAGCATGAGCAAAGATGAACCGGGGCTGACTAACCACGAGATCACGATCTGTCTCGACGGCGGAGCCATCCTGGGACCCTTCAGAGCGACCTGGAGCAAGGATATCACCAGCGATGTCCGTGAGCTGTCAAAGGACTACGATGCGTTTCTCCAGGGGCAGCCCCAGGCGCGCTTCAAGTACCATCTGCACGATCCGGACAAACACGTCTCGCATACGCTGATCATCAAATTCGAAAAGGTCACGTCGATCTACGATCGCGTTGCGCTGAAGTCCTAACCAGCGACCAGACTTGGCTGACAGATATCGGCGCCTAATGGCCGGCGCGGTCCGGTCGTTGGCTGGCAAGACGCGCCGGTTCCCGGGTTAGACTCATCTTGAGGTTGCGGCAGACTTGAAAACCGAACAATCGGCCGTATATAACAACTAGTGGCCGTTCGATTTCGACGCCCCGGCGACAATCTCCTCTCCCCTCCCCAATCCCCTGTCGCCGGGGCTTTTTCTCAGATTCCTCTCACGTTCGATCGTTGCGTGAAATCGATCGAGCCTGGAATCGGGGGATGCGCGTGATCACCCGCATCGCGTAACCGACCACGATCTGCCACAGGGGTGGTAACAGCAAGCCGGAAAGCAGGGTGCCGAGGTGCTCGGGGGCTGCCCACCAGACCATCAGACCCAGTACCAGCGTGGGCACGATGAGCCGCTGCAAGGCGCCGGGACGGGCGTCACGAACCAGCCAGACGTCGCGCAGTGCGAGCAACCGTCCGCACAGTTCTACCGACAAAGGAATCGCCATGATGAAGATCAGCACGGCGCTCACGTGGACAGCACCTGAATCCGCCCGTTGCTGGCGTCCACCCGCAGGCGTTGGCCATTGACCAGCCGTTCCATGCAACCTTCGACATCCACTACGCACGGGACGCCGTACTCCCGTGCGACCGTGCCGGCGTGCGACAGGTAGCTGCCCACTTCGACGATCACCGCGGCGGCGTTGACGAACAAGGGTGTCCAGGCGGGGTCCGTGTACGGCGCCACGAGAATTTCCCCCGGGCGCAGTGCAGCGTCCGTTGCCGGGTCGAGCACCAGTCGCGCGACGCCTTCCGCCGTTCCGGGGCTCGCGCAGTGCCCGGACAAGTCCGTAGCGTGAGCATCCCGGGGATCCAATTCGATGTTGAAGGTGCTGGGTGGCATTCGCTCGGACAAGCGGGCGTGCTCGACCCTGCGGGTGCGGATCAGGAGGCTGGTATCGCGCCACTCACCGTGTCCGGCGCATAGCGCCATGATCTCATCCCAGGTCAGATAGAAGATGTCGTCAGGGCACTTGAGCGCGCCGGCCGAGATGAGTTCCCGCTCGAGTTCGAGAATCTTCAGGCGAATGGTCGTCAGCGCCATGACGTGAAAGTGGCGGGTGTTCTCCCGCAAGGTGGCGTAGTAGCGAATCCGCCTGATCAACCAACCGGCGATGCGCCGCGCCAACCCGTTCGGCAATGCGTCGGCCAGCGCACGCTCGGCGAGCTCGCGTTGGTTTGTGCCGCGATCATTGTCGGGTTGCGCGCCATCGAGCATGTTGGAAATCATCCCGAGCAGCGGCGTGGGGTCTTCCTGCCAGCGCGGCGCGGCCAGTTCCATTTCCCGCATGCCGCGATGACCGAAGCGCGCAAGGAACGCTTCCATTCCAGCCATGAAGGCCTGTGCCTCCGGCTCTGCCGCGAGTTGGGCCGACAGTGTTTCGGCGTGTTCCGCGTCGAACAGGCGGCGCACCGTGGGATTGCTGCCGGCCAGTTCGGCGACCCTGCGTAGATTTTCGATCAGTTCTGTAGACAGCATGTCTGTGCTACCGGCGCAGAGTGACCCGATCAGGTTGGGGTCGAAGTCCGGCGCGTAGCGCGCGAGCAACGAACGCAGCCCATCCATCAGAATGAAGTAGCGAACAGACGAGATGTTCACCTGAAACGCCAGGTGTCCGGCGGGCGCGAAAGGCGATGCGCCATGAAACAGGCGCCGTGCAGAGGCCAGGGCGTCGAGCCGGTCATCGGCGATCACGGCCGCGCAGCGTACCTTGAAGCCTGCCAGCGCCCGGGAAGGTAGATGCCGGGTGCGTACCAGCAGCGTACCCCAACTGAGGTAGCCCGTGAGAACGAGGAGCAGCGGTAGCCAGATGCGCCGGCGATCCACGCGTGGCGGGTCCGCATCCGCGCGTGGGCGCATGAGACACAGATCGGCCAACTGGGCGTCGCTGATGTGCAGGGGTACCAGTGCTCTGATCATGTTGAAGTTGATGTAGAAGCGTCCATCGATGAACTGACCGAATCGCGGTATCACGCGACGCACGATGTCGATCGTCAGCGGGGTCATGGCCTCGGTGAAGTTCTCGACGATCGGCTTGAATATCACCCAGCGGCCTTTGACCTGGGGTGCCGCGGCAATCACCGTGGTGATTGGCCGGGACTGCAACAGGTAGAGCTCGCCGCCGGCAATGGCCCACTCGACATCCTGCGGCGCGCGGAAATGGGTTTCGCAGCCTGCGCCGAGCTTCGCAACGCGTTGCAGCATCTCGGCTTCGAGCGTTGCGCGGCGCTGCAGATGACGGGGAACCGCCTCCAGGCGCGTGCCTTCCGGGTCGATGAGATCTTCGGTCACCTTGAAACGTTTGGTGCCAATTTTCGCGCTGACCAACCGGTGATCGATGCGCCGCAGGCGGTATCGATCCGGAGTGACCCGGCCGTCAACCAGCGCTGCGCCCAGACCCCAGCAGGACTCGATCACGAGCCGTTCGCTGACGGGTTCCGTGGGGTCGCGGGTGAACGTTACGCCCGATACGTCGGACAGCACCATCTGTTGAATCAGCACCGCCATGCGCGGTGCGTTGCGATCGTTGGCGGCGCGGTACGCGACGGCTTGTGGAGTCCAACAGGACAGCCAGCAATCGATGATGCGCTGGGCTATGTCTTGTGCCCGGGTGTAGTAATAGGTGGCGTGTTGACCGGCGAAACTCGCGCTGGTGGAGTCTTCGTCCGCGCCGGAACTGCGCACCGCACACAGCAGATCGGCATCGCTGGCGTTTCCGATGCGCCGCGCCAGGGCTTCATGCGCACCGGCGATCTCAGCGACGAGTTCCGGGTTCAGCTGATGATCGCGCAGCATGGCGAGCTGAATGGGGCTTGGTGATGCGTAAGACTCCAGCAACGCGCCTGCCCCGGCCCGTTGGAAGTGCTCGACGAACGCGTCTGTGGTCACCACGAACGCGGGGGGTACCTGGAACCCGGCCGCGTCGAGTTCCGCCAAATGTAACGCCTTGCCGCCGACCCGCTCGACGTCGAGTTCCAGTGCCTTCTGCAAGCTGACAACTTGGCTCATGCGGTTACGGACTGCGGCGGGACATTCGCTGCCATGTTAGGAACTTGCCAGGCGAAGGGGAAGCCCAGCCGATGTTTTGTCGTTCGGACGGCTGGGACCGTTGGGCCGTTGGGACCTGTCAGGCGGTTGCCGGGTCCTGGAGGGGTGTTGCGTCTGGCGGGGCGGTTCGACGCAACCGGGCGGTGAAGTCCCGTAGCTGGTGCGGCAGCGCCAGCATCGCAGGTGTCGCCACCAGGGTCAGCAGCGATGCAAAGGTGAGCCCGGAAACGATCGCCTGGGACAGCGGCACCCAGAAGCTGGACATTTGGCCGCCGTAGATAATGTTGCGATTGATGAAGTCGATCGACAGATTGCTCGCCATGGGCAACAGGCCGAAGATCGTGGTGATCGTGGTCAGTGCGACGGGGCGTAGCCGTTGGGCGCCCGTGCGGACGATCAGCGCGATGTAGTCCAACTCAGGGTGTTCCCGGCGAATGTGATTGTAGGTATCTATCAAGACGATGTTGTTGTTCACGACGATGCCGGCCAGGGCGACGATGCCAACCCCCGTGAGGATCGCGCTGAAGGGCTTGCCGGTGATGATCAGTCCCAACAGCACCCCGGCCGTGGACAGGACCACGGCGAACAGAATCAACAGCGCCTGATACAGGCTGTTGAACTGGGTCACCAGCAGCACGAACATCAACAGCAGCGACATCAGAAACGCCACGGACACGAAGGCCATGGATTCCGCTTGCTCCTCGTTGGCGCCACGAAATTCGATAGTCAGCTGCGAATCCCAGGTCTGGCTGTCGATCCAGGCCTGGGCCTGTTTGACCAGCGTGTCGGCCAGCAAACCCGGGGCTACGTCGGCACGGATGTACTCTACCGGCATGCCGTCGATGCGTTGGATGGTGTCGACGCGTGGGCTGGGAACCCGATCCACGAAGCTCGAGATCGGCACCAACCCCTGTGGCGTGCTGATGCGTATTTCGTCGAACGCACCGATTCCGCGCGCGCTGGCCGGATAGCGAATGCGTATGTCGACTTCCTCCTCGGCATTGTCGGGTCGGTACTCGGCAACTTTCAGACCGTTGGTCACCAGCTGCACCGCCATGCCGACCTGGGCGACATCGACTCCGAACAGCGCTGCCTGGGCGCGGTCTACGTCCAGCTTCCATTCGATGCCTGGCATCGAGCGCGTGTCCTCGATGTCGCGCAGCCCCGGCAGGTTGGCTTCCAGGTAGTCACGCACCCTTGTGACGGCGGGTTCCAGCAGGGCGCGGTCGCGCGAGCGAAACTCCAGCTTGATGGGTTTGCCGGAGTGCGGTCCCTGTTCCATCTTGCGGATCTCGACGGTAACGCCGGCGAGATGCGCGGTATTTCTGCGTATGTCTTCGAGTATCTCGACACCACTACGGGTGCGTTCGTTTTCGTTGTGCAGTTCCACGAAGATCTGGCCGATCTGGTCCATACCTCGCCGCGTATCGCCGCCGAGGCTGGTGGAGGTGTTGATCGCCTTGATTCCGGGAATCGTGAGAATCTCCCGCTCGACCTCCAGCACGAGGGTGTTGATCTGTTCGGCCGCCAGGTTGCCGCGGGACTTGATGGCGATGCTCGCGTACTTGGGGTCGGAATCGCTGAAGAACACCATGCCATTGCCCGAGGCGCCGTACCAGGCGAACGCGCCGAACAGCGTGCCGAGGGTGAGCAGGAACGTCACCAGCGCATAGCGGGTCGTGAAAGTCAGCAGTCGGGCGTACAGGCCGGTGAGGTTGCGCAGCCGGGTTGGATCGCCTTCTTCGAGCTCCTTGAGCGCGGCAACCGTTTTAGCGTCCTGTTGTCCGGCCTTGCCGAACAGCGAACCCAACGTGGGGCCGAAAATCAGCGCATACAGCAGCGATCCTGACAGCACCATGAACACGGTCACGGGCAGATAGCGCATGAATTTGCCCGAGACGCCAGGCCAGAACATCAACGGGAGAAAGGCCGCCAGGGTAGTCGCAACCGAGGCGACCACCGGCCAGAACATCCGCCGCGCCGCCAGTGTGTATGCAGCCCGCCGGTCGAAACCTTCGATCATTTTGCGGTCTGCGTACTCGGTGACGACGATGGCGCCGTCGATCAGCATGCCCAGCCCGAGCAGCATTCCGAACATCACCATGAAGTTGAACGTGTAGCCGATCAGGTAGATGAAGATCAGCGCGAACAGGAACGACACCGGGATCGCGGCTCCCACCAGCAGGCCGCTGCGAAGTCCCATTGAGGCCACCACCAGCACCATCACCAGCACCAGGGCCGTGACGATATTGCCCTGCAGTTCGGTTACCTGACTCTGCGCGAACGGCGCCTGGTCCTGGGAGTAGAACACCGTCAACTTGCCCGGCAGGCCGACTTTGGCTTCCTCGACCACCGCTTTGACTTTGGCGATAGTGTCGATGACGTTAGCGTTGGCCCGCTTCGTCACGTCGATGGATATGGTCGTGTTGCCGTTGACGCGCGCGAACCGGGTCCGGTCCTTGAACGTGCGTCGGATATCGGCGACGTCGCGCAGCGTCACGACGGTCTGCCCATCGGTCTTCACGGGTATCTCGAAGATGTCTTCCGCAGACTCGATGATGCTGGGCACCTTGACCGCAAAACGTCCCTCGCCCGTGTCGATCGCGCCGGCCGCGATCAGCCGGTTGTTGCGGATGATGGTGGTGATCAGCTGATCGTTGGAGATCTGGTAGCTCTCCAGCAGTACGGGGTCGATGATCGCTTCCAGCAGTTCCTCGCGATGGCCGTTCAGCCGTGCTTCCAACACATCGGGGATGGCTTCGATGTCATCGCTCAAATTCACCGCGATGTTGTAGAGGATGCGTTCCGGAACCTCGTCGCCCAGCAGGTTGACCTGGATGATCGGCCAATCGTCGGTGGATTGTTCCATGACGATGGGCTCTTCGGCGGTGCTCGGTAGTTTCGGCTTGGCGGTATCCACGGCGTTGCGGACGTCGATCAGAGCCTGGTCGAGGTCGTAATCGGCGTCGAACTCGACGGCCAGCGTCGCCATGCCTTCGCTGGCGTAGGCGGTCAACTCCTCGACCCCTTCGACGGAACGCAGCTCCGATTCGAGCGGAATCACCAACAGGCGCTCTGAGTCCTCCGGCGAGATGCCCTCGTGGGGAACCTGAATGACGAAGTAAGGCACCTCGATGCGTGGGTCGTTTTCGATCGAAATGACGCTGCGGGCAATGACCCCGGCGATCAGAACCATGCACAGCAGAAGCAGCGTAGTCCGGCTGCGCCGGATCGCTGCGTCGATCAGGTTGGTCATGATGCCGAGTCGGTTGCCGGGTTGGGCTCGGTGTCGGCCGTGGCTGAATTAACGTCGGTGGCACCGATCATTTTTCCGGCGCGCGCGTCCGGACCGTCGGACTCGAAGCTGATTTCGACCTGCTCGCCGGGCACCACCAGTTCCTGACCCACCGTGATCAACGTGGCCACCGCCGGCAGCCCGGTGACCCAGACGCTACCCTGATCATCGTCCAGAATCTCGATCAGGTTGAAAACCACCTGGTTGTCGTCGTCGAGCGTCCGGATGCCGATCCGGCCCTCGTCATCCAACGCGAGCAGCGAGGGGCTGACCCGATGCGCCAATACGGTGGCGACCGGAATGCGAACTTCGGTGGTGATTCCACTGCGCAACCGAAAATCGGGATTCGGAACCTCGATCTCCACCGCGTAGGTGCGGGTTGCCGTGTCGCTTTGCTGGCCAATGAACGACACCACACCGGTCACTTCGCGGCCGTCGATCAGCGTTCCGGTGGCCTGGGCATCGAGCGTGAGCCGATGCACCTCGCGTTCGGCGATGCGTCCGACCAGCAGCATGGGGTCAAGATCGATGACCGTCGCGCAGGGTGTGCCGGGCTGAACGAAGTCACCGGTTTCCACCAGCGTGTCTTCGATCAGGCCGGCAAACGGGGCACGCACCTGGGTGTGCGCCAGCTCGAGTTCACGGCGCGTCAGCTGGGCGTCCGCGGCCGCGAGCTTGGACTTGGACGTGGCGAGGACAGTACCCGAGATCAATCCGCGGTCGCCCAGTTGGCGACGGCCCTGATACTCCATCCTTGCCTGAATCACGGCCGCCTTTGCCTCGGCGACGCGGGCTTCGCGGTCTTCGGTGGAGATGCGGCATAGCAACTCGCCGGCTTCCACCCGACCGCCTTTCTCGATGGGACGCTGGACGATCCGGCCGCTGATTTCGGCCTTCACGGTAACCGTACGCTTGTTCTCCGTGCGGCCTCGGATGATCACGCTGGAGGTGCGCGACTGCGCCTGAATGACGCGGGCGCGAACCCGGGTCAGCGCGCGATCCTCGCCTGCGGCTTCGCGTTGCAGGTTCAGTTCCGCCAGGGTCAGGGGATCGCTACGTTCCGGTGCACCGAACTGGCCAGATAGCATCCATCCGATGAACGCGAGCCCGATAGCGATCGCAGTGAGGTGAGTTTTCCGCATTTTCCCGGTTCCGAACGATTCCATCCTATCCATGGATCCGTTGAGCGTATTTTGTCCCAACGGGGCCGAATGCAGGAGACGACATTGGACGGGGCTCAAGCCCCGCTTACACCCGCTCTCTCAAGTGCTACCAAAAGTAACATCTCACCGTAACACAACAGCTCGGAGGGGGCCAGCGACCCGTCGGCAGTCAGGCCTGAGCGCTGGGTCGCGCTGCCATCCGTTCGTACCATGCTGCGATATTTTTGTTGTTCTCGTTCAGCGGTTGGCCCACCGACGTTCCGAACGAAAGGAAGCAATACAGCAGTATGTCGGCCAGGGTCAGGCGGTCGCCGGCGATGAATTCCCGACCTTCGATCAGACCGTCGAGCCAGGTGATTTTCTCCTGGGCGATGCCTTTCAGACCTTCTGCCGCCTCGGGCAGGGTGGTCATGCGGTCCTTGAACAGGGGCAGCCCTTCGGCGAATCGAAAACCGCTGGCCAGGTTCTCGTTGATATACAGATCGACCCGGCGTGCCCACATGCGGGTTTCGGCTCGTTCTTCGGCAGTGGTGCCGATCAACGGTGTGTCCGGATATTTCTCCTCGAGGTACTCACAAATCGCGGTGATCTCGGAGAGGTAGTCGCCGTTGTCGAGTTGCAGGCACGGCGCGCCGCCGGCCGGATTCTTTGCCAGATAGTCTGACTCACGATTGACCCCGGCCATGATGTCGATGTCTTCCATCGGCAGGTCGATGCCTTTCTCGGCGGCGAACATGCGCACGACGTGGGGATTGGGGCCAACGGAATTGATGAGTTTCATGGAGCGCCTCTCTCAAGAATGGTTCAGTGGATTGTCAATGGGTGTTTGTCCGGGCAGACCGGAAAGTCTACCAGATGCCGGTGTTTTCCATGTCCTGCCAGGGTGCTTGCGCCGGCAGAGCATCGCCGCGCTGCAGCAGTTCGATGGATACGTTGTCGGGTGAGCGAACGAACGCCATGCGCCCGTCCCGGGGTGGACGATTGATGGTGACGCCCCCATCCATCAGCTTCTGACAGGTGGCGTATATGTCGTCCACGGCGTAGGCCAGGTGTCCGAAGTTGCGCCCTTCGCCGAGATCCTCGGCATCCCAGTTGTGGGTCAGTTCGACCTGAGCTTCTTCATCGCCGGGCGCGGCCAGAAATACGAGCGTGAAGCGTCCGCCCTCGTTGTCGAATCGGCCCATTTCCACCAGACCCAGTTTGTCGCAGTAGAAATCCAGGGATGCGTCCAGGTCGTTGACCCGCACCATGGTGTGGAGGTACTTCATTGTCTAAGTCCGGATTGCCGAAGGGCCGTTAAGCCTACTACAACGTCAACATTCCTGGCACGGTGCCGGGCGTCAACATTCCAGTGCCGGGCGTCAACATTCCACCCGGTGACTTGGCGCGACCGGCATGAACCGAAGCCAACCCACCAGAGCGTCTCGAATAGCAGCACAAAACTGACGATCAACGTACCGCCATCAACAGGTCGGCTTTCGGGAGGACGCCGAACAGGTCCTGGTAGTCGCGCGCGAACTGCCCCATGTGCCAGAAGCCCCATTGATTGGCCGCATCGGCAACGCGCCCGCCAGGTTCTGCTCGTCGCAGGGTTGCGCGGGTCCGATTCAGGCGCACAATCTTCAGATAGGCTTTGGGGGATAGGCCGCAGCAGTCCCGAAAGGCGTACTCCAGGGTGCGCTGGGAAACGCCGGCAGCGGTGCACAGGTCTGCGCTGGTCAGTTCCTCGTCCGCGTAGGCATCGATGTAGCTTCGAGCCTGGGCGAACGCTTTTCGACGGGCGGCGATTCGAGGCCGCGCCCTGCATCGGGGCGCCTGGCGGATGGCCCGTAACAGGCCCAGACCCAGATCCAACTGCCGCTGAGCTTGATTGGCAGGGGAGCAACCCCGGACCAGCGCGTTTTTGTGGGCGGCGAGTTCGGCAACCTGGATCGGAGCGAGCTGAAGCGCGAGTGGCCCGCGCAGATCGGATTCGCACGGGTCGTACTCAATCAACTCCGCAAGGCGGGTGAGGTGTTCGCGATCGATCTCGATTACGGTTCCGTCGAGATGAGTGCGACCCGATGCGTAGAACTCTCCGGGGAACACGGATACCCCCATCCCTTCTACCGACTGTCCACACCAGTACCCGTCCGTGGGCTGTGGATCCTCACGCAGCCAGAAGGACACCACGCCGGGTCTGGGAGCGCCTCGTCGGATGGCCGGTGCATTGATTCGGAAGCGGCTGATACGCAGGTGGTCGAACAGGGTCGTTTGAACGGTGACTTGAGCGGTCCCGGGTCGCGTCTGCTGAAAATCGACGTCCAGGCCGGTGGTCCGGGCTGCGCTTGAAAACGACTCGAGGCTGTCGAAAGTCTGGAGGTTTTGTAGCGGGTATGCGGGATCAGCCAACGGTCCGTCCATAGATTCGTTGCGTTTTCTTGATGTTGCAAGAGCGATTCTACACTCAGAATCGCCGCGAGAGGAGGACGGTCCGCTCGACGCAGCGGAGGGCGATCCTTCGGCACAATCGATCAAAGGAGATGCTCGATGGGTTACGTGGTTAAGAGTTTGAAACTGACGCTGGTGGGTATGGGCTTGCTGGGTGCGATTGCGGCGGTTGCCGAGCTACCGCCGCCGGTGCCGGCGATGGATGAATCGTCCGTGGAAGAGGTCCGGGCTGCGTTGTTCGGCGGGGTGCCTAATGGCCGATGGAAGGAGGGGCTCCTTTTCGAGGGCATCAGGCCGTCGCCGTGGATGAAGAGTGCTTCGAACTGGTTCCCGCGCACCGAAGAGGTCCAGCCCAACGAGATGCGCATTATCTTCATGGGCAGTGCCCCGTTTATTCGGCCCGGGCAGATGAACACCTCGATATTCGTCCAGCTCGGCAACGGAGAGAACCTGATCTTCGATATCGGCGAGGGCTCACCCGCGAACTACATCGCCGCCGGCTTCGCGCTGAATGAACTCAAGGATGTCTTCATCACGCACCTCCACGTGGATCACTTCGGTGGGCTGCCCTACCTGTGGATGTTCGGCACCTGGGCCGGTGGCTGGCACGACAACCTGAGAGTCTATGGTCCATCGGGTCGCACACCCGAATACGGCACGGCGAAGATGGTTGAAGGCATGAAGATGATGACGGGTTGGCATCGCGATGCCTTCAGCGTCTTTCCCGTCGGCAAAGGCTGGGACATCGAGGTCAACGAGTTCGACTTCCGCGACAACGGCGGCGTGGTGTACGACAAGAACGGCGTCAAGGTCATCCACTGGCAGCGTTCCCACGCCAAGGATGGCGCTTCGGGTTACCGCCTGGACTGGAATGGCCTGTGCTTCGCCTGGACCGGGGACGGTCGCCCGAGCAAGCTCGATGCGAAGTACGCTAAAGGCTGCGACGTATACGTAACCGAACAGCAGCCCGAACTCGTGGAGATAAGCTCCGGGGTGCAGGGTGTGCCGCCTTTCCTGGCGCGCTACACGATCGATACGCACCATACGCCAGGCTACGCGGCAGGCTATCTGGCCAACGAGGTGCAGCCGCGCCTGTTCATGACCACCCACATGCCTTTCGACCCCTACCTCAACGAGGAGGCGGTGGCCGAGGTGCGCGAGCACTGGGATGGGCCTTTTCACTTCGGGGCTCCTGACGGCATTGTCGTTAATGTCACCAAGGAGCAGATCTGGGTGCGCGAAGGCATCCTGCCGGACTACCCGAACAGTCGCGCCCCCGCAGTTCGACTTCACCAATGGGCAGTTAGTGGTACCGCATCCGCCGACGAGCCGCGAGGAGATCCAGGAGCCGTTCGTGCGCGAACAGCAGATCGATCCGGCGAAATACTATCCGAAGGGCTATCACCCCGAGCTGCTCGAAGACTGGCCGGTCGAGGGCGATCTCGTGGTGCCGTTGGAATCGTTGCCCGAAAGCTTGAAGGACAGCATGGGTGCGGCCTGGCGACTGCGCCAGAAGAACCAGAAGATTCTCGAGGAGCAAAGCAAGAAGTAACGCTTCAGCTCAACATCTGGTCGAGGAAAGGCCGCCCTGCATTGCAGGGCGGTCATGTTTGATCGATCAATATTGGGAAAAGGTGACCATCTATCGTGGATAGTAAGCGGATTAGATCCTGGAAGAAGCAACAACAAACCATTGGCGTGTGAGAACCGTGCGACTTGCCCTGAACGCGATTCTCCTTGGGGCTTTGGTCAACGGTGGCAGTGCGTGGGCCGCGAAAGGGGACGGCATCGTCGAGCCTGGAGAAGACGAAACGGCCGAACTGGCCCGGGCGGTCCAGAACCCCATTGCCAGCCTGATCAGCGTACCCTTCCAGAACAACACCAACTTCGATTTCGGACCGCGGGAAAAGACGCAGAACGTCCTGAACATTCAGCCGGTGATCCCGTTTTCGCTGAGCGAGGAGTGGAATCTGATCACGCGGACGATCGTGCCCATCATTTCCCAGCCGGGGTTCGTGCCCAGCCAGGATCGGGAGAACGGATTGGGCAACATCCTGTTCACGGGCTTTCTCTCACCGAAGAACAGCGGCGCATGGATCTGGGGTGCGGGCCCGGCGATTCAGCTGCCGACATCCACCGATGATCAGCTCGGGGCCGACGAGTGGGCAGCGGGGCCGTCCTTCGTCGTCCTGACTATGCCTGGACAATGGGTGATCGGTTCGCTGTTCTCGAACGTCTGGGACTTGAGCGGCGACGAAGACATCAACTTCTTTACGTGGCAGTACTTCGTCAACTACAACTTCGATGGGGGTTGGTACCTGACCAGTTCTCCGATCATTACCGCCAATTGGGAGGCAGATGATGAATGGACCATCCCGGTCGGCGGGGGCTTCGGTCGCGTGTTTCGAATGGGGCGGCAGCCGGTGAATGCCCAGGTCCAAGCGTTCTACAACGTCGAGAAGCCAGATGACCATGGCCCGGAATGGTCAATTCGGTTCCAGCTTCAGTTGATGTTCCCCAAATAGGCGAGTCGGCTTCGCCTTCCATCGGTACTCAAATCGCAGGCAAAAAAATGGCCTCGATTGCATCAGGGGTGGTGCGTCGAGGCCAAGACCAGGAGTGTGTGTCTGTAACTGGGAAGGTGGTGCGTGTCTTCAGATCACCGCGATCACAAAGGAGCTTATGGCAGTTGCCAAGGTTGAAAGTGAAACACACATCAACCAGCTCTCTTCGCGTGTCAGTCGGTCCGTCAACAACTCATCATCCCTCTCGGTTGCGGACCATAGTAGGGCGAAAAAATGAAAAAGTTATGGAATCAATATGGACCGTAAACGGACCCTAATAGATTGATTTGTAATGTTTTTACTGACAATTCTGCTGTTCCGCGAAGCCGCGAAGCCGCGAAGCCGCGAAGTGTGGCCGTCAATCTGGCTGGGACAGTGCCTCGGTAGTTCCGTCGAGCATGTCGTAGAGGCGCTGCATACGGATTTCGTAGGCACACTGCAACGACGACGTTGGAGGCGGCGAGGTAGTCCGGCGCCGGTTGAACTCGTTTCGGAGCGCTTCGATCTGATTCAGAATGGATACTTGTGTGCTTTCGGGGGTGTGCGGTTCCGCCACGCGTCAAAACTCCTGTCGCGACCTGTAGCATCTGTAGGATTAGTGTGGACACCTTATCAGCCCGACTGCGGGTCGGTGTAACGCTTTGTATTCGACGTGGTATCTGCATGTTTGATTCTATCCTGACTCGTTCGCGCATCGGCCTCAGTCTCGCCGTTCAGGCCTGTGCGTTTGCCATGCTGCTGGCCGGCTGCACCGTGAACCCGGTTACCGGTGAGCGCGAAATCAGCTTCGTGACGCCGCAGCAGGAGCTGGCCATTGGCAAGGAACAATACCTGCCGTCCCAGCAGATGCAGGGCGGTGCGTACGTGGCCGATCCAGAGCTGAGCCGTTATGTCGACCAGGTGGGCCAGCGCCTCGCCCGCGCCAGCGGCGTCCAGTTGCCCTACGAGTTCGTCGTGCTGAACAATTCGGTACCGAATGCGTGGGCGCTGCCCGGCGGCAAGATCGCGGTCAACCGCGGGCTGCTGGTGGCGCTGGACAACGAAGCGGAGCTGGCGGCGGTGTTGGGACATGAAGTTGCGCACGCGGCGGCCCGGCATAGTGCGCAGAGTATGAGTCGGAACGTGTTGACTCAGGCGGTGGTGCTGGCGGGCGCGGTGTTCGCGGGCGGCAGTGAGTACGGCAACGCGGTGGTCGGCGCCGGCCAGCTCGGCGCCCAGCTCATCACCCAGAAGTACGGTCGCGACGCCGAGCGTGAGGCAGACTACTACGGCACAGAATTCATGCAGCGAGCGGGCTACGACCCCAGTGCTGCGATTACCCTGCAGGAAACCTTCGTGAAGCTATCCAAGGCGCGCAACGTATCCTGGGCCGAGGGCTTGTTCAGCAGCCATCCGCCGTCCCAGGAACGGGTGGACAACAATCGCCGGCGGGTTGCCGAACTGGGCGCCGGCGGCGAGCTCGGTCGGGTCCGGTACAGCGAAGCGCTGGCCCGCGTACGCAGCCACGCCGAAGGATTCGCAGCCTTCGACAAAGGCCGCAAAGCGTTGGCGAAGGGTGACAGCACGGGCGCCCTGAGTGCTGCCGAGACGGCGATTTCGATGGACTTCAGCGAGGCCTCGTTTCATGGGTTGCGGGGTGATGTGCGCTCGAGTCAGAAGCGCTATGCGGATGCTGTCACCAATTACGATCGAGCCATCGAGCGGGACGACGGTTATTTTGCCTATTACCTCGGGCGGGGGATTGCCCGTGCCGAACTCCAGCAGACCAGCGCCGCGCGCAGTGATCTGGAGCGCAGTGTTTCTCTGCTGCCGACCACTGCTGCCTACAGCGCGCTCGGACAGATCGCTGAACGCAGCGGTAACACCGATGCGGCGCTGCGCTACTACGGGACGGCCGCGCAATCGAAATCGCCCGAGGGGCAGATGGCCCGGGTCCGCTTCGTGCGGCTGGATATTGCGCGACGCCCGGCGGAGTACGTCAAAGCCGAAGTGGTCACGCTGGACACGGGTCCGGCGCTGCGGGTCCGTAATGCGACCGGCGTCGACCTGATCGACATCAACCTCGCGGTTCACTTGCGCTGGATGGATGGCGCAGAGCAGCAACTGTCGAGACGTGTGGCCGCCCTGCCAGCAGGCCGGCAGGTGTTCATTCAACTACCGGTACGATCAGGTCTCGAACTGGCCGCCGCCCAGGCCTACGCGGTCTCGGCGGCGGCTCGGGAGGGCGGCTAAGCGGCTTCGCGTGGACCCAGCGTCTCGAAGGGCTGCAGCGGTGCCGGGCTGGTGGTCGATGTATGGTGTGGTGCGGCGCTTGCGTCCCAACCGTCCACCTCACCAGGTCGGCCGAGGATCTCGGCACGCAGTTCGAAGAAGGCCGCCAACAGATCGTCGCGCAGCTGAGCCGCATTCTTCAGGGCCTTCTTGCCCGCCGTCAGCGAAAAGTCCAGATTGCCGAGATAGCTCTGCACGGTCAGATTCATTCCTTGACCATGCACCGGGATCGACACCGGAAAGTGCGATTGCATGGCGGCGCCGTTGCTGTACAGCTGGACTTGAGGCCCGGGCACATTTGAGATCACCAGGTTGAACGGCATGGGCGCGCGATCCGCGACCCCACTCCATTCGGCACTGCGGGTTGCGTTACGGATCATCCCGGGCAGGCCGAAGAAGCGAAGGTCTTCCGGCATTGCGGGCGCAAGTTCAGCGACTATTTCTTTGGAGGTGAGCGCCGACTCGCGGATCGCCTTCAGACGTGCGCGCGGATCCTTGATGTCCGTCGCCAGGCTCACGGGCATCATCGTCACCTGGTTGTTCAGGCTGGTATCGCCGGCTTCGCGCAGCGACACCGGGCAACCGGCGATCAAGGAAGTGCGCGGCAACTCGCCGCGCCGCGCCAGATAGCGCGACAAACCCCCCGCGGCAATGGCCAGGAACACGTCGTTTACCTTTGCATCCGTCGCCTTGCCCATCGCTTTGACGTCGGCGAGCGGGATCCGACCCACGGCAAAGGTACGTTCAGCATCGATGCTCCGGTTCAGGGAGGTTCGCGGCGCGAGCTTGCCATAGGCGCCGAAACTCTTGCGCGGATCGAGTGCCCGGGCGGCCAGGCGGGCGCTCGTTTGCGCCAGGCCGGGTAGTTGCCGCCAGCCTTCGAGGGTAGCCCGAGCAAGCTGTTCCCATGCGTTCCAGGCGAGACGCGCTTGTGAAGGCACGGTCGGCAGCGTGGTGGCCGGTGCGGCTTCGCGGCGCGGTTCGGGCTGCAGATCCATCAGCAGTTGAATTGCGATCTGGCCGCTCTGGCCGTCGATGCAGGCATGACTGCAGGCGTGGTAGTAGGCAATGCGCCCGTCCGCCAGGCCATCGATCACCAGCAGGCGCCACAAGGGCCGCGAACGATCGAAACGCTCGCTGTGCAGACGCGCGATCGTTGCTTCGAGATCGGCCATGCTGCCGTTACCGCCGACATCGACGGCGTAGACGTGATTGTCGATGTCGAAATCAGGATCTTCGATCCACACCGGATGATCGAACTGGCCGGGCGCGAACACCGGCTTGTGGTTCAGGTACTGGACCAGGTGCTTGCGTTCCAGAATCAATGCTTTGAGGGAAGCGAGAAACGATTCCCGCCCGTAGTCGTCGGGCGCCAGGAGCTGAATCGAGGCCACCGTCATCGGGGTACGGTCGGTCTCGGTGTAAAGAAAGGATGCGTCTGTGACGGATAGCGGCTTCATGTCTCTCCCGGTGCGTGGTTCTAGGCCATTTGGCTGCCGGCGGGGTGCGCGGCGGCGCGCATTCTAAACGGAACGGAGAGCGTTTGTGTTGCAGTGCAGCAACGAAATTGTTTCATTCGTTACAGACGTCGTCTGCTACAGGCTTTCCCTGCTATAGGAAGGGACCCGGCTCAAATCACTCCGTCGGTGCGCAACGTGCTGCGCTCGGCGGCGTCGTAGCCAAGTTCGGCGAGGATCGTATCGGTGTGTTCACCCAGATCCGGCGCAGGGTGAATAGTCGCGCGCGGCAGCGCGTCGACGTTGACTGGGTGATCGATCATCCAGGGCATCGGGATCGCCTCGTGTTCGGGTTGCATGAGGATGCCGTTGGCGAGCAGCTGTGGGTCGCTGTCGATATCCTCCAGCGTCGCGACCAGCGCCGCCGGCACGTCGGCCGCTTCGAACGCAGCCAGCCACTCGACACCGGGGCGCTGCGCGATCAACGCTGTCATGCGCTCGACCATGATCGGCCCGTTCTCGATGCGCGCTGCCGGGGTGGCGAAGCGTTCGTCATCAATCATGTCGGCCAGGCCCAGTACGCCAAGCATGCCACTGATCTCGCTGCGGGTGCGCACCATGCTGAACTGCAACCAGCGGCCGTCCTCGGCTTCGTACAAAACGCGGGTCGGCCCGCGGCCCTTGTGCCACAGGCTGAAGTCGGCACCGGCAAGTTGTGCCTGTGCGAGGCATGAGGCAGCCCACAGGCCATTGCCGATCAACGAGGTGTGCACCTTGCTGCCCTTGCCCGTTCGCTCGCGGCGCAGCAGGGCCGTGACGATGGATGCATACAGCGCGACGGCGGTCGGGTGATCACCCATTCCGGGCAACGACTGATTCGGGGTAGCACCCGGCTGGCGAACCATATCCATCAAGCCGGAGCGGGCCCAGTAAGCGACCAGGTCGAAGCCTTCGCGGTCCCGTTCCGGCCCGGTTTCACCGTAGGCCGTCAGCGAAGCATAGATCATGCGCGGATTCAGCGCGGCGAGTTCCTCGTACGTCAAACCAAGCGATCGACGCAGCGACTGTGGCTGGTTGGTCACGTACACATCGCAGTCCTCAATCAGCTTCTCGAGGATCGCCTTGCCGCGGGGATCCTTGAGGTTGAGGGTGAGCGAGCGTTTGTTGCGCGCGTCCATCAGCCAGGTGTAGTTGACCTCGCCTGCATCTGGAATCCCCGGTGTGTGCGCGTAGTGGCGATATCCGTCGCCCCGACCGGGCAGCTCGATCTTGGTCACCTCGGCGCCGAAGTCCGCGAGCATCGTCGCGGCCACCGGACCTGCGATCCAGGTGCCGACGTCCAGGACCTTCAAACCCTCGAAAAGCAGATCCGCGTCACTCATGCGGCAACGCTACCGCAACGGCTCCACATTGTCAGATTTCACGAATCTCCTCAGCCTGAGCGGCCTCTGCGGGAAAGGTAACCCCGGGCCGCAGCCAGGTAGTCGACATCATCGTAGGCGCGTGCCTGGGCTGCACAGGAATACGCGAGCTTGATGTCGTGCTCGTCGTGAGTCCGGGTCAGGAAATCTGCCTGTTCGAACGCCGGCGCGTCACGGTCGCGTGCCGCGCTCGCCGAAAACTCCGGCGCGCCAACGGCCAGATAGGCGGCGACCACGCCGCAAATGGCCAGGGCGTCGGCTTCGGGTGGGGCGTCGCGCAGGTGCTCTAGACACACCCGCAGGGCGTGACTGCCGGTTACCAGGTGCAAGGCGAAGAAGTTATGGCTGGCGGCGAACACCTCCCGGCAGGTTGCGGCGAGCGCCGGCAGTCCACCCGTCGGAGGGCAGATCTCGTTGAATACCGAGTGCTCCAGTACATCTGAGTAGCGAGCGTGGAACGAGCCACGCTGAGTTTCGACGTCGGGCGGCAGTTGCAGGTACAGGACCGCGCTCATCGGATCCACGGGGTTCCGGGTCATGCATTGCGCCGCGCGGCGCTCCAAGCCGGGGTGGGGTCCGAGGCTGGCCGCATAGGCCAGCCCCGCTGCCACTTCGCCATCGACACCGAATTCCAATCCGTACGCCAGCCGGATCAGCGGGTGAAACGCCGCGCTCGCCCAGGCCGACAAGAGTCCAGGCAGGTAGGTGTTGACGGTCTCAATCCGCCCCTGGCGCTGCATCTCGCCCGAAAAAAACTCGAGCAGTGCTGAATAGTGTTTTTGCTTGCCGACGAATTCCGGGTAGTTCCCGGCGTCGACGTTGGTGGATGGGGCCTCGGCCCGCTCCAACTTGGTGACGTAGAACGCGGCGAATTCCCGAATTGCCTCCTCGGGTAGGCCGAGGCCGCGCATCGCGAGGAATGCCATCGGTCCGTGATCGCTGAGCCCACCACCGTACTCGCGGCCGTAGCGGCGGTGGTGGGTCGCGATCAGGTCGTCAATCGACGCGCTGGTCGTGCTCGTCTCATCCGCCATAGTCGTTACGTTGGGCCGGGTCGTCGGTCTGATATTCGACGAACTCCCAATCGTTGCCATCGGGATCGTAGAAATACAGGCGGCGCCGGGCGGCATGGCTGTCGTCGAACAGATTGGGGGTGTACCCGGCGGCCGCCATGCGTTCGCGGAGGGCGTCGAGATCGTCGATTTCCCAGCCGAGGTGATTCATGCCCGGCGTATTGCTGTAAGGGGTGCGGACGTCGTTACCTGGAACCGTCTGCAGTGCCACGTAAAAGGCGTCGTCTCCAACGTGGCGCCACTGCCGCCCCGAATGGTCGAGCCCCTCGCCACGCACCCGAAACTGCGGGAAGGCGGCGCGGATGAAATCGGTGAGTGCATCCGCGTTGGTGACGGACAGATTGGCGTGCTCGAGTCTGTACATGTCGGGGTCTTCCTTAATTTAAAAACAAGTTTATTTTTAAATTAGTTTGGCGTCGAGTTCTTTTTGAAACTACTTTGTTATAAAATCGAACCGCTCAATGACATTGGGAACTTAGCAGCCTTGGCCGAGCAACTCATCTTCTCCGATCGCAGCGCTGACCGCCTGTTGATGATCCTGAAAATGCGCGGCACGCGCAGCACCTCGGAACTTGCCGCTGAGCTGGGGATGTCCGTGCCCGGCGTGCGTCAGCATCTGAACAACCTGAACGAGGACGGCCTGGTCGAGTCGCGTCAGGAACCCCGTGGCGTTGGCCGGCCCGCGCAGCGCTGGTCGCTTTGCGAATCAGCTCAGCAACGTTTTCCCGACACCCATGCGGAGATCACGGTGGCGCTGATCGATTCGATTCGCGGCGAACTGGGCGAGGAAGCGCTGGAAGCCGTCATCAGTCATCGCTATCGGCAGACGCGTGACCGATATCGGCGTGAACTGACGGGTGTGGAGGGCGACGCTGCGCGCTTGCGCCGGCTGGCGGAGTTGCGCTCCGAAGAAGGTTACATGGCGGAACTGGTCAGCGACGAGGACGACTGGCTGTTGCTGGAGAATCACTGCCCGATCTGCGCCGCAGCACAAAGTTGCCAGAACTTCTGTCGCAACGAACTCGGCCTGTTTCAAGCGATCGTCGGCAAGTCTCTGTCGGTGACGCGTGAAGAGTATCTGTTGGAGGGCGCACGCCGCTGCGCCTATCGGATCAGCCCGCGAACGTGACTCCTGTGCACAATCGCCTGACGGCGTTCATGGACGACCCGGATGACGACAAGCCGAACCCCATTCACTCCACGGGGACGGCGCAGCGTTACGGTTTTCGTGGCGCCCTGATCGGCGGGGCAACCGCCTATGGTTGGACGGTAGCGAGCATCGTCGAGGCGTTGGGGTCGGGTTGGCTCGATCACGGCTGGGTGGAACTGTCGTTTCGCCGGCCGATGTATCCGGGCGACGAGTTGGACATCCGCATCGACGACGATGGCGAGTTGCGCGTAACGCACGATGGCGAGCTGTGCTTCAGCGGCCGGGTGGGCGTGGGCGACGGGGCATGGCTGGAACAGATGACGCTGCCGGAGCGCCAGCCAGCGCAGCCGCGACCCGATTCGCTGCCTGAGCTGACGCTGGGTAACGCTCCAATTGGGCAGGATCTTGTGCCGCGGGCCATCGCCATGGGCGTGGCCGATGCGTTGGAATACAACGAGGTCCGGCAGCGCGAGCGCCTGCCGATGTTTGCCGGCAGCCGGCCGCGCATTCATCCGGCCTGGATCGCGGAGCAGCTCATTCACCTGCTGCATCACTCCTACGACTACGGGCCGTCCATTCACACCGCAAGCTGGATTCAGCACCTGGACGCGGCTTTCGCGGGCGATACGTTCACGATCCGGGGTCACTGCGTGGCTGCGTACGAGCGCAAAGCGCACCACTACGTGGTCAACGACGGTTCAATCGAAGACTCAGCACAGCGTCTGATCGCCCGTCTCCGGCACACCGCGATCTTCCGCATCAAACCGGCGGGCTAAAGAAACTTCGGCAGGTGCGAGCGGATCTCGTCGACGTCGAGTTGAGTAAGATTCTTGCTGATCTGGCGCGTCAGCAGCTTCGCGCATTGGGTGCCGAGTTGCTTTTTCAAGTGACCGAGAAAGTCGGGCGGCGCCACCAGCACCAGTTGCTGGCAGTTCCCGCTCTGGCGCCCGCTTTCCACGCGTTCGGCAATGGTCCTGGCGAAACTGAGCGCGGCCTGTTGCTTTGCGCTGGTGGGTGCTTCCATGGCGTGGCGGCCGGTACCCCCGCTATCGAACGCTCTGCCTGGGCGGTCACTGGTCAGATCGCGTTCGTGGCTTCGGGCTTCAGGGAGAACCAGGTCTTCGAGTTCGGTCAGTGGGCCCTTGGGGGTGCTTGCGGAGAAAATACGCGCGCGGGCGCGGTCAGCAACCACAACCCAAGTCTTCAGCATCGCACGCCTCCTTGAACGCCGTATCCCTCAGCAGGAGGTTGATGCTACAGGATCATGACCGGCGATTCAGCTGATCTTCCTGCAGCCAGGCCAGCACGAGCCCCTGAATCGCCGCGGACATGGCCAGGGGATCATCGAAGGTCATGTGATGGTAGGTATCGGGAAGCTCGATGATCGGTATCGCGCCATCGCTGAGTTCGGCCATGTAGTCCGCGCCCTGTGCACCTTCGTCCTCGCTGAACTCGCCCAGGATCAGGGCGGAGCGGCATTTCGTTGCGAGGAACTTGTCGTGTTGATCGATACCCATTTCGAGATGGTCGAACAGCGAGGGGTCGAACTTCCAGGTCCATCCGCCTTCCACCTGGCGCAGACACCGACGCGCGATGTAGGCCAATACTTGCGGGTAGCGCACCGGTTGTTCGGGAACGAACCGGAACCGACCCATTGCGGTCTCCAGGTCTTCGTAGACACGCGTCGCGCGACGGGTTTTTCCTTCGCGTTCGGCCCGCATCCCCCACTCGATGTGTTGCTCAGGCGGATTGACCGTGAAATCGGCGAGCACGACGCCGCCCAGCTCTGCGCCATAGCGGTAGCCCGTCTCCAGCGCAACGAACCCGCCGAAGCTGTGGCCGACCACGAACGGGCGATCGCCGAGACCCGCGGCACGGCACACCGCCATGGTCTCTTCGGCAAACAGCTCGCCGGTGTAACGCTCGCGCCAGCTACTGTCGCCGTTGCCGGACAGATCGAGCGCGGCGACCCGGAAATTGCGGGCGAGAAACGGCGCGACGAAGCGCCACCACTCGAGGTTGGCGTTGCTGCCATGGATCAGCACGAGGCCGGGACGGCCTTCTGCGCCCCAGACCCGATAGTTGATCGACGCACCGTGCACGTCGGTGGTTCCGCCCTCGGACGGCGCGCGCAGCGCACGGTCGTACCAATGAGGGGGCGGTGAGTGTGGGGCGTGGCCGTCGTCGCTCATGGGGTTTCCGGAGTGTCGTCGCAGGCATCGCTGCGATACCCGGAGACGTCCGGGTCGCTGCACGCGCTACAGCCGTTGCTGTAGGTTTTCCATTCACTTGATGGGCAGGGTGCCTTAACACATCGGATTCCTGTATCGCGTTGAGCGCACACCGGCCGATAGTCCATGGTGCACATCTGCGGACGGGGATCGCTGCACTCAGTGAACGCCGGCGGCGGTTCGGAGTCGGCGTGACTGCAGCCAAGCAGCAACGGCAGAAACAGCGCTGCATGGATGAGTTTGCTTAGCATCCGTGGGCCTCGTTGTTGATTCCAGCTACCGATCGTGCCACAGCCAGGTGCCGTCGCGGTACTCCAGGTGAGACATCCGAGACGAACACTCTTACATGAATGGATTGTGTGCGACCTCCCAATAGAAGCCGTCGGGGTCGGCGAAGTATCCGGAGTAACCGCCCCAGAATACCTTCTGGCCGGGCTTCACCAGGGTGGCGCCGGCGGCGACGGCTTCCGCCAGGGTCGCATCGACCGCCTCGGGGGATTCGACGTTGTGCGCCAGCGCGAAGCCGGCGAATCCCGAGCCCTCGGCGCTGGTCAGGGTGATGTCCTCGGCCAGTTTGTCGCGGGGATAGAGCGATAGCATCGTGCTGCCGGTTGCGAAGAACGCGATACCGTCGGGACTGTCGTTCAGCGGCAGCCCGAGCCCGTCGCGATAGAATCGAATCGAGCTGTCGAGGTCTGCGACTCCCAGGGTAATCATCGTGACGTGCGGTTTCATCCTGGCTGCTCCTTTGTGAACCGTGGCAGCTCGTGGTGAACGGAGTGTCGGCGGGAATGGCTGGCCAGGCAAGGCCGCGGGAACGGTGCGGAACGAAACCTTTGCGGTCCGGCTCTAAGGCGCGGATTGATTTAGAATGCGCTGCCTTTCCGGTAATCAGAACGTGACCAACTACTTCATACGTCGCTTTCTGCTGATCGTACCGACCTTCATCGGCATTTCGCTGCTGGTCTTTACCCTGACCCGGCTGGTGCCGGGCGGGCCGATCGAGCGGATGCTGAACGAGGCGGCGATGGCTGCCAACGAGACAGGAGCCTCGACGCTGGTCAGTGGCTATGACGGTATCGGCGGCTCCACCTTGTCGGCGGAACAGCTCGAAGAGCTGAAGGCGTATTACGGCTTCGACAAACCGGTGCTGATCAGCTACGTGGAGTGGCTGGGCAAGGTGCTGGTCCTGGATCTGGGCACCTCCTCACGCTACGGCGAGCCGGTGTGGGACACGATAAGGGACCGCTTTCCGATTTCGATCTTCTATGGGGTCATCACGTTGATCCTCACCTATGGCATCTGCATACCGCTGGGTATCGCCAAAGCCATCAGGCACAAGTCCAGTTTTGACAACGTCACTTCCGCAATCGTGTTCTTCGGTTACGCGGTCCCGAGTTACGTCGTGGGTATCGCCGCGTTGACGCTGTTTGCGTCCGAGTGGGAATTGTTTCCCCTCGGAGGGTTTGTTAGCGACGACTTCGAAGATCTCGGCTCCTGGGATCAGGTCAAAGACGTGTTCAGTCACGCGGTCTTGCCATTGCTGGCGTACCTGGCGGGCAGCTTCGCGGTGACTACGCTGATGATGAAAAACGCGTTGATGGACAATCTTGCGGCGGATTACGTGCGCACCGCCATTGCCAAAGGTATGGGCTTCAGAACCGCCGTATTCCGCCATGCCCTGCGCAACAGTCTGATTCCCATCGCCACTTCGTTTGGCGGCAACATCTCGTTGATCCTCACCGGATCGTTTCTGATCGAGAAGATCTTCAACATCGATGGGTTCGGGCTGTTGGGTTTCGAGTCGCTGGTGGAGCGCGATTATCCGATCGTGATGGGGATTCTGGTGATCTCGTCACTGTTGTTCCTGATCGGCAACATTCTGTCCGATGTCTGCGTTGCGCTGGTCGATCCGCGCGTGAAGTTCGGTAGCGACGGGGCAGTCGGGTGATCAAGCTGAACCCGCTGACGATCAAGCAACTCAAGCGTTTCCGCTCGATCAAGCGCGGCTACTACTCGGCGGTGTCATTGACGTTGCTGCTCGTGTTGTCCGTGGCTGCGGAACTTCTGGTCAGTAATCGGGCGCTCATGGTGAGCTTCGACGGCGAGCTGTTTTTCCCGACCTATGGCGCGTTCCTGCCCGGTACCACGTTCGGGCTCGGCTACCACTACGAGACCAATTACCGGGAGTTGGCGCAGCGGATCCTAGAGCAGGGGGATTCGGACAACTGGGTAGTGATGCCACCGGTCCCTTACAGCGCCTTCGAGAACGACCTGCGCGAGTATGAGTACCCGCCGTACCCGCCGTCAGTCCAGACCCGCCACTTTCTGGGCACAGACACCACGGGACGGGACGTTTTGGCGCGCCTCGTGTACGGGTTTCGCATCGCCATCTCGTTCTCGCTGCTGCTGCTCGCGTGCAACTACCTGATCGGCGTGGCCATCGGTTGCGCGATGGGGTACTGGGGCGGGGCGTTCGACTTGTTTTTCCAACGGCTCATCGAAATCTGGTCGAATGTGCCGTTCCTGTACGTGATCATGATCATCGCGTCGATCGTGGTGCCGAATTTCTGGACGCTGGTGCTGGTGATGGTGATCTTCGGCTGGATGGGAATGACCTGGTACATGCGCACGGCAACCTACAAAGAAAAGACCCGCGAATACGTGCTTGCTGCGCGCGCGTTGGGCGCGTCGAGCGCACGTACCATTTTCAGCCACATTCTGCCCAACACGATCTCGGTGATCGTGACGTTCATTCCGTTTTCGATCGCGACCGGGATCACCTCGCTGACCGCGCTCGATTACCTGGGATTCGGCTTGCCGCCGCCGACCCCGAGCTGGGGGGAACTGTTGAGCCAGGGAACGGAAAATCTCGAGTATCCGTGGATCGTGACATCGGTGGTCGTCTCGATAGCGACGATCCTGTTGATGGTGACCTACATCGGCGAAGCAATCCGTGAAGCCTTCGATCCGAAGCAATTTACTTACTACGAATGACCGACGAATGATGAGGAACTCCATGCGCGCACTTGCACTGTTGTTGGGGGCGTTTTTGTCGCTGACGGTTCAGGCCGAACTCCCGACCGAACTGCCAGCGGATCTCGATTGGATCACCAACGCCGAAGAACCTCTGTTCGCTTCGCCCGCGGCCGAGCCGGGCGGAACCCTGCGCCTGTCCATGCAGTCATTTCCTTTGACCCTGCGGCGCGTGGGCCCTGACTCGAATGGCTCGTTTGCGGGTTTTCTCCGACCGAATCAGATGGCGCTGGTGGTCTATCATCCGGAGACGCGGCGCCCGATTCCGTCGTTGGCGAGCCACTGGGCGTTTGGCCCCGACGGACGGACGATGTTCTACCGGATCGATGCGGATGCGCGCTGGTCCGATGGGGTGCCGGTCACCGGTGCCGACTTCGAATTCACGGTCGAGTTCATGCGCTCCAAACACGTCGTCGCACCCTGGTACTCGAATTACTACACTGATGTCGTCACCGACGTGAAAGCCTACGGCGACAAAGTCATCGGCGTGGAAGGTGCAAGCGCGAAACCCCGCGACGAGATGCTGTTCGAGTACGGCATTGGCGTCGTGCCGAAGCATTTTCACGTGCTGAACGAGAATTGGGTGCGCGCCACGAACTGGAAAGTCGAACCCAACACCGGTCCGTATCAGATTTCCGAAGTCAGGAAAGGCAAGTACATCCAGTTCGAGCGCAAGAAGGATTGGTGGGCCGGCGAGCGTCGCTATTACAAACACCGCTTCAACCCAGACCGGATCAGGGTGAAGGTGATCCGGGACATCAACATCAGCTATCAGCACTTCATGAAGGGCGATCTCGATACTTTTGGGTTGGTGCTGCCCCGGTTCTGGCACGAGAAGGCGAAGGGCGAGAATTACGAGAAGGGTTACATCAATCGTTACTGGTTCTACAACGAAGTCGTTCAGCCTACCGCGGGGCTGTTCTTGAACGAGGACTCACCCAAGCTTGCAGACCGCAATGTGCGATACGCCCTGGCCTATGCGCTGAACTTCGACAAGGTCATCAACACGGTGCTGCGTGGCGATTACTCGCGAATGCACACCTTCAATGAAGGCTTCGGCGAGTACGACAACACCACCATTCGCCAGCGGCCCTTCGATCTGAACAAGGCTCGTGAGTATCTCGTCGCGTCCGGCTGGGTGGAGCGGGGGCCGGACGGCATTCTGGTGAAGGACGGACAGCGCCTGTCCATCCGGATCACCTATGGGGCGCCCCATCACACCGAGCGGTTGGTGATTCTGCGTGAAGAAGCAAAAAAGGCCGGCATCGAGCTGGAACTGCAACTGCTGGACAGCGCGAGCTCGTTCAAGCAGATGCAGGAGAAGAAACACGAAGTCGCCTGGATGGCGTGGGGGTCCCAGGGCCTGTCGCCGCGGTACTGGCAGTTCTGGCATTCGGACAACGCGCACAAACCGCAGACTAACAACCTGATGAATCATGATGATCCGACCATGGACGCCATGATCGACGAATATCGCGCGGCCACCGAGAAAGCGCGGCGAATCGAACTGGCCCACGCTCTGGAACAGATGATCTTCGATTCGGGGTCGATGATCGCCAGCTTCAAAGTTCCCTACACGCGATCCGCCGCGTGGCGCTGGATGAAGTTACCGGACGAACTGGGCACGCGGACCAGCGGGTCGCTGTTCAATCCGTTCGAACTATCCGCGGGCATCTATTCGTCGGGTGGGCTGTTCTGGATCGATCTCGATGAGAAGAAGCGGGTCCGGGAGGCACGCGATGATGGTGAAGCGTTCCCGGTATTGCTGGTGCTGAACGAGCAGTACAAACGCTAGATGGCTGATACGCCAATCTTGAGCGTGGCTGGATTGTCCACGGCGTTTGCCACGGAGCAGGGCGTCGTGTCCGTAGTCGACGGCGTCAGTTTCGATCTGGCGGCTGGCGCCACGTTAGGCCTCGTCGGTGAGTCCGGGTGCGGCAAGAGCGTGACCGCGCTCTCGATCATGGGGCTATTGCCGAAGCCGGCGGGCCGCGTGACCAGCGGCCGCATCCTGTTCAAAGGCGAAGATCTGCTGGCACTCAAAGCGGAGGAGTATCAGAAGATTCGCGGCAACCGCATTGCGATGATCTTCCAGGAACCGATGACCGCGTTGAATCCAGTCCACCGAATCGGTCGCCAGCTGATCGAAACCCTGGACATGCATCGCCCGGAATTGAGCAAACGGGAAAAGACGGCCGCCGCGGTCGACCTGTTGGATCGGGTCGGCATTCCGGCGCCCGACCAACGCCTGCGCGATTACCCGCATCAGCTATCCGGTGGCATGCGGCAGAGGGTACTCATCGCCATTGCGCTGGCTTGTCGGCCCGACGTGCTGATCGCCGATGAGCCCACCACGGCGCTGGATGTCACCATTCAGGCGCAGATTCTCGAATTGATGCGGGAACTGCAGCAGGAATACGGCATGGGCAT